>Ga0181532_10000412_pt1 | contig 44498 bp, 36 predicted proteins | sample PEATcosm2014_Bin_33_FD_119768 | JGI IMG/M metagenome (GOLD analysis project Ga0181532, IMG submission 119768) | Peatland microbial communities from MTU Mesocosm Facility, Houghton, MI, USA - PEATcosm2014_Bin11_30_metaG | ecosystem: Environmental > Terrestrial > Soil > Wetlands > Peat | place... | reverse complement strand
GCGCCGCCCGATCCCATGACCGCATGCACCCCGGTTCCGATCACCGCCGCGGCAATGCCCGCCGAGAGATCGCCGTCGCCAATCAGCTTGATGCGCGCGCCCGCCTTCCGGATATCGGAGATCAACTTCTCGTGCCGCGGACGGTCGAGCACCACCACCACCAGGTCCTCCACGCCGCGATGCAGCCGGCGCGCGATATTTTTCAGGTTCACGGACACCGGAGCGTCCAGTTCCACCGCGTTCTTGCACGACGGCCCCACCACGATTTTTTCCATGTAGCAGTCGGGAGCGTGCAGCAAGCCGCCTTTTTCCGAAGCCGCCAGCACCGTGATCGCTCCCGGCGATCCGGTGGCGCACAGGTTCGTCCCTTCCAGCGGATCGACCGCGATGTCGATTTCTGGAACCTCGCGGCCGTCCCGATACGTTCCGCCCACCTGCTCGCCGATATAAAGCATGGGCGCGTCGTCGCGCTCGCCCTCGCCGATCACGATCGTGCCGCGCATCGGGACAGTGTCCATCGTCTTGCGCATGGCCTCCGTCGCCGCCTGGTCGCTCAGCGGACGGTCCCCTTGGCCCATGGTGCGCGCCGACTCGATGGCCGCGATCTCCACCACGCGCAAAAATTCCAGCGCCAGATCGCTTTCAATGTTTTCTCCAAAATTCTTCGCGCGCGGCTCGGGACGGGTTTGAGTGGCCATAAATTCCTCCAAAATAAATGCGACCATGAAATATAGTCTCTTCGGAGCGGAGATGGAAGGGCAAGCCTCACACCGTGGCAAACCGTCTGCTAATCTTCCTTCATGACCTCCGAACCCATGCCCGCTGAACCCACGACCCCTGACCCGACGCCCACCGAACCCGCGACCGCCGCAGCAGCGTCCAAAAACCGCAAGGAACCTGCCTATCTCTTCTCCGAGAAGCAGGTTGCAGAAAAAAGCGAACTCGCCCGGCGTTTTCTGGACAACCGCACCCGTCTGAATGAAAATGTCCACAAAGCCGACAACCTCCTCGTCAAACGCTTCTACATCCTGGATCACAACACCTACCTCGAAGGCGCTCTGCCCGCGAAATACAAGGAATTGATGGGCTTGGCTGCCTCCGCCTGTTTGCGTTGCGATGACTGCATCTGCTACCACGCGATTCAGTCCTATCGTCTGGGCGTGACCCGCGCCGAGCAGGAAGAAGCTATCAACGTGGCGCTGGTGGTAGGCGGCAGCATAGTGATTCCGCACATACGACGGGCATACGAATTGCTGACGGAACTCTACGGCTGAGTGGGCACCTCGCGCGCCCCGCGCTAAAGTCCCCGCTTGAGAAACTTCCGGAGAAACCTGGAATCCCCGGCTTTACACAATGACCAAATCACCGTCGGCAACTACCCGAATCTCGCCCGGTGCTCTTTCAAAACGCACCGGTCCATCACCACAAACATTCCCGCCTTTCGCGCCTTCTCCGCTGCGCGTCCGTTGATCACGCCTTCCTGCAGCCAAATCGCCCCAATCTTCAACTGGATCGCCTGCTCCACGATCTCATCCACATACTCTGGCCGCCGGAACACATCCACCAGATCGATCTTCTCCGCCACTTCGAGCGGCATTTCGAGCAAAGACGGATACGACTTTTCTCCGAGCGCCTCCGCGATCTGCGGATTCACCGGGATAATCTTGTATCCGGCCGCCTGCATGTATGCGGAAACGCCGTGACTCGGCCGCATCGGACTTTCCGACAATCCCACCACGGCAATCGTCTTCGTCCGTGATAACAATTCGTAAATAGGATCGGATGGCTTCAACCGCGGCTAGCCCTTTCCGCTTTTCTTTTCCATTCTCTGCTTAAACAGGCGCATCGCCGCTTTGCGAATCGTGTCCGAGACCTCTTTGTTGTCCGCCAGATTCTTCAGGTCGTGAGCCAGCAGGTTCTTCACCAATGTCAGCGAGACATCGAGAGGCGTGCGTGGGTTGCAGACCAGGTTCCGCGTGATGCAGTAATTCTTCATGAACTTCCGCTTCAGCGGAATCGTGCGCAGCACCGCCTCCAGCACATTCTTCTGCGCCGCAAAAGTTTCCACCTCGCTCTCCGAAACCTTGGGCGACTCCAGCACCGCCACCGCCACCAGCTTCGTAGCATCGCGAATCAGGATCGACCGGTCCTCCTTGCTGCCGCGCATCGCCAGCGCGATCCGGCTCTTGATGTCGAGCCTGGAAATTTTCATCAGCGCGCTGTCGCGCCTTTCCGGATGGGCTGGAATTGGTGGCCTCTTGCCATGGGCAGCGACGACGGCCCCTGCGGACTTTCCCGCTGCCGCCGGGTTCCCGGCAGCCGCGTCAGCACTGGCACTGCCAGTGGCCGTAGCGGCCGGCGGTACATCCTCACCCGCCTCGACCCCCGCGTCTCCGTGCCCCAATCCAATGGCCTGGAACGGTTTGTCTTTTTCCGCGGCCAGCTCCACCGCGTTGTCTTCCAGATACTTTGTGACCGTACTCTCGATAACGTCGCCCGGAACGCCCGCTTCACTTTCGTCCGAATCTGCTACCCGTCTGCTTTCCAGAGCAGCCAGCTTTTTTGCAATCTCGCCAAGTTCATTTGGGCGCAGGTGGGCATTCGCCTGCAATGCCTGCACCAGCCGCGGCGAATTCATGACTCGCGGGCTCGTCAACAAAGCTTCTACGGCCCAGCGCGCCCCTGCCACGGCCACCCCGTCCAGCGACTCTTCGCTCACCGCCGGATTCTCCGCCAATGCCGGCAGCAGGGAAGTCCGCAGATTCTCCGGAGAAAGAAAATATCCCAGCACCTCGGGGCTGGTCTTGGGATCGGCAGCCGCGGCCAGGCTGGCTTTCTCGTCCCAACCGGCAAGCGTTAGACGCGCCTGCTCACCAAACAATTTGTTATGGAGCGCCAGATGAACCAGGATCTCAATCGTCTCCCCAGGCGGCGCCGCGAGGGCGCCGCGCGCCGCCGAATGCATCAGGTTCGACGGAACCTCCGAATTGCGGATCAGATCAAGCATTCGCGCCATGGTTCATCTCCCCGAATTGTCTGCGGATTTTTTCTGCGCGACCTTCTTCGCGAACTCCTTCGACGCCCGCGGTTTCCTGCCCACTGCCCGCTCCAATTCCGCGACTGCAATCTCAAGTTCGCGCGTGATGCGGTTCGGGCTGCGCCGCTGATATTCGTTGCTCAAGGCGCGATAGTACCAGAGCGAGACTTCCTTCTTTCCCGTAAACCGTGCCCAGATGTTTTCCCCGTGTTGCCGGTAATCTGCCAGAATCGTGCGCACGTTGTGCAGTTTGTCCGACGCCGAAACCAGCCGCGTATTGACGGCGGCACGCTTCACTTCGCGCAGGTAGTCTTTCTTCCGCTCCAGCCACTCCGGTTTCGGCTCGCCGAACGAATCCGTACAACCCTCCACCATCTTCGCTACCCGCGGACCAAACTGCTTGCGCACCTCGCGCAGCCTCGGCATGCCGCCGCAATCCTCGACCACATCATGCAGCAGCGCCGCAATTGCCATATCTTCGTCACCACCGGCTTCCAGCACCAGCGACGCCACCGCCATCAAATGCGAGAGATAAGGCACTGCCGATTGCTTCCGCGTCTGTCCGGCGTGCTTCTCAGCGGCATAGCGAAAGGCGCGGTGCAGACGGGGTCCAAGATAAGGTGGCTTCAGCGAAATCTTCCCTCTCATTTTCATAAAACCAGAGTTCGAATCGGCGATTTTTCCTCGTGTCTCCCTGTGTACCTCTGTGTCCCCGGTGTCCCCTGTGGTAAAGACTTAGCCGCGTCCGTCTGACAATTCGAAGTGTGTCTAAGCCTTTTTCTCGCCCCGCCGCATGCGCAGATAAGCCTGCATCAAAGGCTGCAGATCGCCATCCAGCACACGATCCACGTCGCCGATCTCCAGTTTCGTGCGGTGATCCTTGATCATCCGGTAAGGTTGCAGCACATACGACCGTATCTGCGAACCGAAATCAATGTCGAGCTTCGAATCCTCAATCTTTTTAGTGACCTCGCGCTTTTTCTCCAGCTCAAACTCGTAAAGTTTGGAGCGCAGCATGCTCATCGCCTTCTCCTTGTTCTTGTGCTGCGAGCGCTCGTTCTGGCAATTGGCCACCAGGCCGGTCGGGATGTGCGTGATCCGCACCGCCGAATCGGTCGTATTTACGTGCTGTCCACCCTTGCCGCTCGAACGGTAAGTGTCTATCCGAATATCCTCAGGTTTAATGACGACCTCAATGCTGTCGTCGATCTCGGGCGAAACATACACGCTGGCAAACGACGTATGCCGCCGCTTCGCCTGATCGAAGGGCGAAATCCGCACCAGTCGATGCACCCCGATCTCGCTCGTCAAATATCCGAACGCATACTGGCCAATCACCGAAAAGGTCGCCGACTTGATTCCCGCTTCTTCTCCGGGCTGGTAGTCGTACATCTCCGTCTTGAATCCCTGCCGCTCGGCCCAGCGCAGATACATGCGCAGCAGCATCTCCGCCCAGTCCTGCGACTCAGTTCCGCCCGCGCCGGGATGAATGGTCACGATCGCGTTCAGGCCGTCGTTCTCGCCCGAAAGCAGCGTCTCGGTTTCGACTCGATCCACCAATTCGCGCAGAGAGTCCAAGTCACGCTGCAAGTCAGCCGCAACGTTCTCCCCTTCGCCCGCCAGATCGAAATAGGTGGCGATGTCGTCGGTCCGGCGCGCCAGGTCGCCTTCCAGCGACAGCATGCTTTCCAGGCGCTTGCGTTCCCGCATCACTTTTTGAGATTTTTCAGAATTCGACCACAGATTCGGATCCGACGCCTGCTTTTCGATTTCGGCAAATTGCTGGCGCAGCTTGCCGGCGTCAAAGATACTCCCGCAGGTCATGAACCTTGGTCTTTAAAGAAGTGTATTGCTGTTCCAGTTCATCTAGCATTTCTGATCACTCGTCTGATGTAATTCGGCTCAACCATCTGCTGAAGAATTCGCGCTTGATTTTGGGTGGCGCAGCGCTTCAGCGCTGCGGTGAGTCGAGTGTCTCAGCACCGGCTTTAGCCGCCGAGGAACCGCGCCTATCTTGCGCGAGTCGGAAACACAAAACGCGCCAGCAGCGCGCCTGCTGAAATTATCGCACACAGATATGCGAACCAATCGCCGTGCCGGGTGTAAAAGGTGGTACCTGAAATCAGCGCATAGGGAGCCGCCAGCGCGGTCCGAACCTTCCGCGGAGTCGCCGCCACAATCCGTCCGTAAGGATCAATCGACGCCGTCATCCCCGTATTTGTCGCCGCCAGCAGCCACCGGTCATTTTCGATGGCCCGCATTTCAGTCTGCTGCAGGTGCTGCTTCCAGGCGCCGCTGTCGCCGTACCAGCCGTCATTCGAAATGTTCAACAAAACCTGCGCGCCTTCGAGCGGTCCCCGCCGCACTTCGTCGGGAAAGATCGATTCATAGCAGATAAACATTCCCAGCCGCTCGCCTCCCGCATCCAGTGGCGTGCGCGACGCACCGCGCTGAAACTCTCCCACTTCCTTGGTCAGGCCTCCGGCAAAGGCAAACAGCTGCGGAAACGGCAAATATTCACCGAAGGGCACAAGATGCACTTTGTCGTAGCGTCCAACCCATTCACCCTGCGGACTGACCAGCGCAGCGGAGTTGAAAATCTGCGATCGTTCTTCGGCACCGCCTCCGCCGCTGCCTCCGCCGCTGTGCATTGCCGGCGTAATTCCAATCGATCCCGCCACCACCCAGGTACCAGACTGCTTAGCCAGCGCGCTCACTGCGTCTCGAAACAAGGGATCGTTCGTGTAAAACGGCGAAGGCGACTCCGGCCAGACAATCAAGTTATAGGAGACGACAAACATGTCGGGCGACCCGGCTGCCTGTTGTCGCGCGGGTTTTCCTCCGGGGGGATGTAAACTCACGGCCGTCAAGTCCCGCAGCGTGTCCTGGAAATATTCCTTCGTCCACATCGCGCCCTCGACGATTGGAATATTCGGCTGTACCAAAAGCGCGGTATGATCGGCCGGCAAACGGTCGGCCGCCACCGGAGCAGGCGCCACCAATTGCCCCGCCTGCAAGATCGCCGTCGCCATGCAAGCCGCCACCAGCAGCCGTTTCCGCTGCTCCCTCGCCACCAGAAACGCCGCCGCGAACACGCTGTTCACCAGCAGGATTTCAAACGAGAGCCCATACACGCCGGTGAGTGTAGCAATCCGCGTGAGCGCAAAATTCGCGGTCTGCGAGTATCCCAGAAGCTCCCAGGGAAACCCGGTAATGCGCGTCCGGGCAAGCTCCACCGCCGCCCAAAGAAACGGAGCCGCCACCAGCGCGCGCCGCAGCGCCGCCGCTGACCTGGCGGCTTTTAATCCAGACTTGTCTGATCGAAAGTTATCTGATCGAGACTTGTCTGATCGAGACTTATCTAATCGAAAGCCGTTTGACCCCGCAACCGCGGCCAGCAACAGCCCGAACATTCCGTGATAAAGCCCGACATACATGCAGAACAAGATCAAAGCCAGCGCAGCGGCCGGAATCGGCAACCCGCCATAGCGATGCATGGTGTCGAAAATCCAGTAGCACGTGCCGGCAAACCACAGAATCCCGCACGCGTAGCCCAGCACGAACCCCTGCCACGGCGCGGCGGGCAGCAAGCGCGCCTGACCATCCAATTGCAGAGTTTCCGGAATGCGCGCCCGCAAGATCGCGACCAGCAGCGGCGCCACCGCGACCCAGGAAACCCCATACAGTCCCGGCAGCGGAAAGATCACAACCTGCAGGGCCGCCGAAAGCAGCACCAGTCCCCACGCGCTCGAATGGATTTGCCGCACCCGCAAGGATAGCAAAGTTCCTTCCGGAGTCAGTGCAGCGCCGGCCAGATTCGCGGCGGCAGCGACTGCATCTCCAGGAATAAAGGAACGGCGCGCATCACATCTTTGATTCGTAGCGCCGATCATAACCGCCGGTAACTGGCACCCAAGAGCCATTTACACCAAGTAATGTCACCATTTAACGTCGATACTTGTCATTACTGCGCCTGAAGATAGGTTTGTGGGCCGAGTGAATCTCCGGCTCATCACGCGAAGCGTTAAATTCCCCCTTATATCTAGGTTGGCATGAAGGCGACAGAGGAGAAGACTATGCGCAAGATGAAAATGAAGACATGGATTTTCTGGGCCGTGCTCTTCGGTCTCGCAGTGGGGTCCTTGGGCACGGCGCAAGCGTCCACGTCAAAAAGCGCGCACGAGCAGCTGAACACGTTGTTGCTGGGGAAGGATGTAAAAGCTCTGGTCGATCTGCCGGCCTACAAAGATGGCGTGGATGTGTACTATGTGCCTCGGTCGAACAAGCGCACCGATGAGCGCGGAATCGATTTGGAAGAGATGACCAAGTGGCTCAAGGACAAGGGCGTGGGAGTGGACCGCGATGAATGGGTGAGTATCACCAATGTCAAAATCGACGGCGACAAGGTGGAGATCCATCTGGAAGGCGGCGGGGAAGGGCGGCGGGGCAGCAATCACGCCAACAAAATGGGGGCGTCCTACAAACGGGCTGGGGGCTCGCGGCTGAATCTGAAGTTTCAGAAAGATCTGACCGACACCGACATCGCTCCGCAAAATATCCTGACCTTCATGGCAAGACTGCTGGACGTGAGCCGCATCGAGCAGAAGCTCCAGGAGAAGGAGATGGCGCCTGAACTCCGCGCCGCCATCGAAGCGCACACCGTGCAGGAGAATATGACCTACGAAATGGTGCTGATGAGCTTCGGAGATCCCGATCAGAAGAAGGTGGACGAGAGCGACGATACGAATCTGCGCGAGACCTGGTTTTACTTGAAGAACGGGCACCGCTGGGTAGTGCGCTTTGACAATGGCAAAGTGGTGAAGACGCAAGTGTTTTGAGGCCGCCGGAAGGCTCTGTTCATATTACCGCAAGCAGTTCGCGGACGTCGGCCGTCCCTACCTTAACCATCGAACCTCGACACCCGCTCACTGCACTTTCGGCGAATCCAGGTCCGCGGGCTTTTGATCCTCCGCATGAATTACACCATCGTCTTCGGCGTAAAAGGAGCGGTGTTCGCTGTCCATCTGTTTGGGCGTCATGGTCAGCACGAAACCGTCTTTGTGCGGACGGAAGCTGACCGTGTAATCCCCGCGCTCGGTGGTGTGCGCCATGCGCTTGGTGAACGACCCTGTGCCCGCCAGCGCCTCAAGCGAATCCGTATACTTGTCATGCCGTTTCTTGTAAGCATGCTCCGCCCGGAGCACCACCCGCATGTAGCCAAGCGCCTGCGCTTCCGCCTCCGAGCGCGCCGGATCGCCCGAAAACTTCGGTTGATACGTTGTTGAAGGCTGCGCTGTCGTTGACTCTGACGCCGGTGCCGGCGCCTGCCCCGACGCTGACGCCTGCGCCAACGTCAGCCCCGGCGCCATCAAGCCCACCCCCAGAATCCCTGCAAAATACCGTCGCATCCGCCGTCGCTTCACCGCCAAACCCTCCTCTGATGCCTGATCTTGGGGGTTACCCCCGTAATTTGCATCGCTCAGCAATCGTTCCAATTCTGTGCCAATTCAGGCAAGCTTGAACAGGATGCAATCCTAACAGGGAAACCTTAATGAAAGCTGCCGTCGCTAGAAAGCCATTGATACGCGTTGCCGTAGTGGAGAGCGATCCGCTGCGGTTTGTAGGGTTCCGGGCCCTCTTTGATACTGAGCCTGACTTGGAGTTAGTCTCCGCCTCGCTGGCCGATCTTGGCCAGTTGCCGAACATCGATCTCGTTCTGCTCGGCAATCGCGGTGGCCAGAACCTGTACGACATCATGGCCAGCATGAAAGCCGTCCGTCCCGACCTGCGCATCATCGTCACCGGCTCCGGCATGGACGATGAAAGCGTCCTCAAAGCCATTGCCGCCGGCGCCAAAGGCTACGTGGACGAGGCTGCCGCGCCGGCCGAGTTTATCCAGGCTCTCCGCATCGTCCATCAGGGTTCGGTGTGGGCTCCCCGCCATGTTCTTTCGACCTTCATTGAACGCGTCAGCGCATCCCCGGGTCGCATCTTCCCCGCCGGACGCATTAGCTTTACCGACCGCGAGAAGGAAGTTCTGGAGATGCTGGTAGCCGGCCGCTCCAATAAAGAGATCGGAGCAGCCCTCGGCATCGAAGAACGCACCGTGAAGGCTCACGTCGCGAAACTGATGCGCAAAGTCGGCGTGCAGAACCGCATCGCCCTCTCGGTCCATGCCATCACCCATTCGCTGGTGACGGCAAAGTAGTCTTAATTGGTAGAGTCGGCCACCTTTGGCCGGCTCTCTGGCCGACGCCGCGTCGGCCGCGTTCCCGGCTTGCCTCCATTTTCCCGTTTTCTCATGCTGGAATCCTCAGCGCCCAGCTTTCTCTCACCGAGAACACAAGATTTTACCGAGAACTGAGAACTGACAACTGAGAACTGCTTCTAGTTACCAAAGTACAGTGACCCTGGTAATCTTGTTCACTTTCCCCACCTGCCGCATACTCGCTTCACCTACCACAGAACCTGGGAGACGGGGCTGGAAACGGAGATTAGGGTCGCCGGTTTCAGCCCCGCATTTTTTGCCTTGGAACCTGACTCACCCTGATCACTCCCGGCTATCCCCCGTTACGCACCCTGCATCGAATAGAATCATAGCTAGTAAATTCGACAATAGAACCCATACTCCTATCTCCCATGTGAGGCATGATGCGAAAATCCCTCGTTCTGCTGCTGCTCGTCAGTTTTCTGACCTGTCTCCAAACCACGATTCTTTCTGCGCAAGACGCTAAGCCAGACACTCCAGCTCCCGAGCCCAGCACCAAGGCTTCCGGACGGGTCGAAGAAGCCGGCACGGTGCTCGACGAAATCCAGGCTGCCCCGGACCAGCGCATCCCCGAAGAGATTCTTGCTTCTGCCGACTGCGTGGCCGTGGTTCCGTCGCTGCTCAACGCAGGCTTCGTCTTCGGCGGTCGTTATGGCAGAGGTGTCGCCAGTTGCCGCACTGAAAAAGGCTGGAGCGCGCCCGCTTTCTTCACCATCGGCGGTGGCAGTTTCGGCTTGCAGATCGGCGGCCAGGCCACCGATCTCGTCATGCTGATCATGAACAAGAACGGCATGGATCACCTGCTCTCCAGCCAGTTCAAGCTCGGCGCCGATGCCAGCGCCGCCGCCGGCCCCGTCGGACGCCACGCCTCCGCCGATACTGATTGGAAGATGAGGGCGGAGGTTCTGACCTACTCCCGCTCCCGCGGCCTCTTCGCCGGGCTCGAACTCACCGGCGCCGTCATCAAGCAGGACAAGGGCAGCACCCGCGAATTCTACGGCCGCATGGTGCCCTTCAAAACCTCCCTGAAGGGAGACATCGAAGCTCCCAAAACCGCTTACCCCTTCCTGAGCACACTGGCCAAGTGGGCCCAGCAAGCGGCAAAGTAGTAAAGTTCTCAGTTCCCCGTTCTCAGTTCTCAGTGAACGCGCCCAAGGTTTTCCTGAGAACTGAGAACTGGGAACTGAGAACTGCCCCATTGCGAGAACGCCTCGAGTACGCTCTAGTCTGGTCCTGGGTTAAGCTCCTGGGCTTGCTCCCCCGTCCCGTGGCGCGCGCCATGGGCATTACGCTCGGCTTAACCGTCTACGCCGTTCACGGACGCCTCCGTCGCGTCGGCCTGCGCAACCTGGCTATAGCCTTCCCCGAAATGTCGCCGCGCGAACGCCGCCGCCTGGTTCGGAGAGAATTCATCTCTCTCGGACGCCAACTCGCCGAAGTCTGCCTCTTCCCCCGCTACACCCGCGAAAACGTCTCCCGTATCGTTGTCTATGACGGTTTCGAAAACTTCGAGCGCGCCTATGCGCGCGGCAAAGGCGTTCTATTTCTCACCGCCCACCTCGGAGCCTGGGAACTCTCCGCCTTCGCCCACTCGCTGCAGGGGCATCCGCTGTCGATCGTCATGCGCTCCCTCGACAATCCCTACATCGACGCCCTCATCCAGCGCTACCGCACCATGCACGGCAACCGCACCGTAGACAAAGATGATTTCGTACGCGGCCTGCTCTCCGCCATGCGCGCCGGCGAAACCGTAGGCATTCTAATGGACACCAACATGACCCCGCCGCAAGGCGTGTTCGTGGATTTCTTCGGCATCCCCGCCTGCACCGCCAGCGGCCTCGCCCGCATCGCCCTGCGCACCGATGCCGCCGTAGTCCCCGGCTTCACCGTGTGGGATGCGAAGCTGCGCAAATACATCCTGCGCTTCGATCCCGCCGTAGCGTTAGTTCGCACCAACGATAACGAGGCCGACATAGTAGCCAACACCGCAAAATTCACGAAAGTAATAGAAGACTTCATCCGCCGCTATCCCGACCAGTGGCTATGGGTCCACCGCCGCTGGAAAACCCGCCCCCCAGGCCAGCCCCCGCTGTACTAAGCTCGTGGGGTTGTGTGGAGTTGTGCGTGGTTGTGTGGGGACGGGCGCCTCGCCCGTCCAAGCCGAGCAAAGCTCGGCCGTTGCCGCGTGTGGCAAAGAAGTCGGCGTTGTGCACACGCGCCCCGGAAAGCGACAATAGACAACCATGAAGCATACCCTGCGCGATCTAGCCGAGAAGCTCGGCTCCCATCTCCTCGGAGACGGCTCCATCACTGTAAGCAACATCTCCAGCCTGCACTCCGCCAAGAGCGACAGCCTGGTCTTCGTAGAGGACGCCCAACATCTCGACGCCGCGCTCCGCTCATCCGCCGCCGCCGTAATCGCCCCAGGGTTCGCGGATAAAGGCTTCGCAGCCGGAAACCTCGCCGCCAGCACCGCCAAACCCCTCCTGATTTCCGCGCAGCCGCGCCTGACCTTTGCCCGAGCCGCGAAGTTGCTCCGCACCCCCCGCCGCAACAGGGTCATTCATCCCTCCGCGATAGTTCCCGCCTCCGCTGAAATCGGCAAGAACGTAGCGATCGGCCCGCACGCGATTCTAGGCGAACACGTCAAGGTAGGCGACGAAACAACCATCGGCGCCGGTTCGGTGATCGGCGACAACGTGGCAATCGGAAGCCATTGCCGCCTCGACGCGAACGTCACCATCTACCCAGGCACAACGCTAGGCGACCGCGTCATCGCGCAGGCGGGCGCTGTCCTGGGCAGTGAGGGCTTCGGCTACGTCCGCGATTCCCAAACCGGACGCTACGAACAATTCCCGCAAGTAGGCCGGCTGGTCATCGAAGACGACGTGGAGATCGGAGCCAACTCCACCGTCGACCGCGGCGCTCTAGACGAAACCCGCATCTGCCGCGGCACCAAAATCGACAACCTCGTCCACGTCGGCCACAACGTGCACATAGGCCAGGACGTGGTCATCGCCGCGCAGACCGGCCTTTCCGGAAGTGCGGTCGTCGAAGACAACGTAATCATCGGCGGCCAGGTAGGCATCGCGGATCACGTGCGAATCGAAGCCGGCGCCATCCTCGGCGCGCAAAGTGGCATCCCAACTAGGAAAGTGATTCGCGGCAAAGGAGTCGTGTTCTGGGGCACCCCAGCGCGTCCCATTCGGGAGTATCTTAAGGAATTGGCGTTCCTGTCGCGGTCGGCCAAGAAGCAACGCTGAGGTCGGCTGTTAGCTGTTAGCTTTTGGCTCTTAGCTCGTGAGCGGAAGACACGGCAAGCCGCGTCTCTACAAGGTGCAATCTATCTAACCGCTAATGGCTGAGAGCTAAGAGCTAACGGCTAAGAGCTGCTTTCCCATGCCCATCCTCGTCATCGGCGGACACACCCGCAGCGTAGGCAAAACCAGCGTCGTCGCCGGTCTCATCGCCGCCCTGCCCGCCTTCCACTGGACCGCCCTAAAAATCACGCAATACGGACACAACGTCTGCTCCGCCAACGGCGCAGCCTGCGACTGCGCCACCGCCGATCATTCCTGGGCTGTGTCGGAAGAAAAGGATCGCTCCGGCGACTCCGATACGTCGCGCTTCCTGGTCGCCGGCGCCGATCACTCCTGGTGGGTCCGCACCCAGCAAGGGCATCTAGCCGAAGCCATGCCGCGCATCCGCAAAATTCTCGCCGCCACACAAAACGCCATCATCGAATCGAACAGCATCCTGCGCTTCGTGAAACCGGATCTCTATCTAACCGTACTCGATCCGCAGACCGCCGACTTCAAGGCCTCAGCGCAAACTTTCCTCGATCGCGCCGACGCCGTCCTGCTGCACTCCGTCCTGCACTCCGTCGAAGATGCCGCAGGCCCAGCCTGGGAACGAGTCTCGCTGAAGCCAGTCATGGATCGCCCCATGTTTGAAATCCGCCCGCCAAACTACGTAACGCCAGAAGTCATGGAGTTCGTCCGCGCGCGCTTAAGCGCCTCCTAAAGCTTTTCTCCGCGCCCTCTGCGTCTCGGCGGTGATATTGCCTTCACCCCGTATACATCCCAATCACCCGCTCAATCGCCCGCCGGCAGACCGCGCAAAACGCCTTATGCCGGGTGAACATAATGCAGTCCACCTCCGGACGGTAGTAGCCTTTAGACTCGTAGTTAGCGCCCTCGAACGCTCCCACTTTCCCGGCAAACTTCTGCGAACTGAGCATCGCATCTTCCTTCGCGCGTGCTTCGCGCAAAAGTTCATCCATCTCCGCCTCCGACTTCCCCGCCGCTCGCAGTTCTTTCCGCTGCCGCTGGATTTCCCGCTCAAAGCGATCGAACTCCTCTTTATCCCACGGAGTCGGCACCGGCGTCCCCGTTGCGACCAGATCCTTCCACTTCAAATTCGCCGGATCGAGCAACGCGGTCACATTCGGCTCCCACGGCTCCGTCTTTTTCTCCGGAGGCAGATAGGCCACATCCGACGTGTAGTACTCATCCGCCAGCCCGCCAAAGTGGTGTCCAAACTCGTGCACGCCCACATAGCTTGCCCACAGATTGTCGATGGCCACGATCGCGTATTGATTGAAGATTCCGCCGCCACCGTAAGTCTGCCCGTTCACCAGAATTTCGATGAACTCATACGGCGCGAAAGACGCCACATCCCGCAACGTCCGGTTCTCCGTAGTCAGCACGTAGCGCTCCGTGCCGAACGTGTCATACGTAGCGCCCACAGGAGACCGCCGGTAAATTCCGCCCGAAGGCCGCGACACCCCCGACTCCTCCGCCGCCGGACACAGCCCCCACACGTTGAAATCTTTCTGGTGCTCCAGAAACGGCGATGTCGAAAACAGCGCCTCCATGAATCGCCGCGCGTCTCGCTCAAACTTCCCGCGCTCCGCCGCCGTGTAACCGTCCCCCAGTACCAGCAAGTCCACCTTGGTCGCCGGATCGCCCATCTTCTGCAATTCCAGCAGCGCTCCGGGCGATGGTGGACGCGACCGGTCGATGAACTTGTCCTTCGGATCCACCACCGTCTTCCACACTTCCTTCCACGATGGCTGAAAGCCGTCCCCAGCGCGCTCTTTCAGCGACACCTCCACCGGCCCGTCAGGCGTCGGAAAGCGCAGCGACTCCGAAAACGTCCGATTCGCGTGCAGCGCCTCTGCCGTCGTCTTCCACTCCCCAAACACGGAATTGAATCCGCGCGAGTACACCAGTTTCCCGCTGTCGCGTTCCCGCACTTCGAACAGATAGTCTCCCAGTTGACTGTCGTCGATGGCCTTGTTCAGATTCCCCGGCCACTCCAGCGGTTCCAGCACCACCCGATCCAGGCTGAACCATTCCTCGTGCGAGTTTCCGGTGTGGTAGTAATCCACGCGCATGGTGCGTGGCGCTGAAAGACCGGCCGCAAAACTGTCGATGGAAAAACTGAAGATGCAAAAAAGAAGAGAGGCAACCACCACGCCGAGCGTTCGTTTCATGCCCGGAATTGTACGCTTACAAGCCCGCTTTGATCTCCACCGCCTTGTCGTTTTGATAGCTGATCACGAGCGGCTTTCCGCCATTAGCGTAATGCAGAGTTCTCCAACCATAATCGCCCGAACCCTCGGGCACGCCCGCTCCAATCGCGAAGCTGGCCTGTAACTCGCTCATCCCCGCTTGCACTTCATGAGCGTCAATCTCCTTCCACACATCCGCCGGCCAGTGCTTGTAAAGCTCGCGTGGATCTTCGATGAAGAAAACGTCATCGGAGTAAATCTTGAAGTCGCCGCCCTTAACCGCGCCAATCGGAGCCGCATAGGCCTTGCCCTCGAGCGAAAAGCACGCCATCACCTGCTTGATCCCCGGAGCCAGCGGAGAAACATCGGTCACCACATCCTCAATCGCCAGCTTCTGCAAAGGCGGCAACAGTCCCGCCTCGCGCCCGAAATCCGTCTTGTGCCGCTCGCGATCATAGGGATAGTAAGTGAGTTGATAACCGACCTTCACCCATACCGCCTGCCCGGCCAACTGGCGCGCCGTCGTCAGATCATAAGCATGCAGCTTCTTCGGCGTAACGTAGTAGTCCGCCTTCAGCGCCATTTCCGTCTTAGGCCGAGCCTCCTCCTTCATAGCCGCGTGCCGCGCGTACACGATGTACGCCGCGCGCCCCCCCCCGCAATCACAAGGGCAGCCACCAGAAAGATCTGCAGCTTTTTCTGAAACCCCGAATCGAATGCCATGATTTAAGAACCTTAGCGTGGGGACGGGCGCCCTCGCCCGTCCGCGTAGGGACAGCCGCCCTCGGCTGTCCAGCCGAGCGCAGCTCGGCAGCTGCCCGAGCTCCCGGCAACCTTGAATTCACTATAGAATATGGACAAGCGTACTCAGTATCAATACTCCGCAATCAACGAGCTTAAAGGAAACTCATGCCCCTAGCCCAGGATGACGTTCTGAACGCACTCAAGCAGTGCTACGATCCCGAAATCCCCGTCAACATAGTCGATCTCGGCCTGATCTATGAAATCCGCTTCGACGACCTACCCGAAGGTCAACAGGACGTCGCCATCGATATGACCCTCACCGCTCAAGGCTGCCCCGAGCACGTCAACATCAGCGCCCAGGTCAAGTCCCGAGTCGAGCAACTCCCCGGCGTCCGCAACGCCAGCGTCAATGTAGTCTGGAATCCGCCCTGGACTCCCGAACGCCTAAGCCCCGAAGCCCGCAAACAACTCGGAATCGAGTAGGCGAAGCGCCCGTGTGGTGACGGGGCGGAGCCTGCCCTGAGCGGAGCCGAAGGGCCCCGTCTCTAGCCAACACTCAGTACTCTCCCAGTTCCTCAAACGCCAGCGCCGCGCGCTTTTCCGCCAACTCTTCAAGCCTGCTGCCGATCTTCATCGCCAGATCCAGAAACTTCGTCCCCTGCCGCACATACGAAGGCAGCTCTTCGCGAATCTTGGCAAACTGATTCGGATACTCCGACGCCAGCACCGCCAGCCCCACTCCTCCCACCAGCACCGCCGCCGGACGCTTCCCCTTCAGCAGCAACAACGCCGCTGCTCCCGCCGATCCCGCAATCACCGCCCGCTTCCAGTTCTCCATCTCATCTCCTGACCGCCGCCGCTTTTCCTAGCAGGATTCTAAACCAACTCTTCCATGCTATATACTGCCGCCGAAGCTTAATCAAACCACACTTATGATCCGATTTCGCGCACTCCCGTTCCTGACCGTACTTCTATGCGCTCTTCTCGCTGCCGGCACTCTCGCCATCGCTCAAGCCAAGCCCCGAGCCCGCGATCTCGGCGTCCCCTTCGACGGCGCACCCGGCCCCAACAACGCCATCACCGACGTCAAAGGCGTAGAAGTCGGACACACCACGCTAATCTCCGGAAGCGGCAAGCTCAAAGTAGGAGAAGGCCCCGTCCGCACCGGAGTAACCGCCATCCATCCCCGCGGCCGCGACGCCAATGACTCCGTCTTCGGCGCCTGGTTCACGCTCAACGGCAACGGAGAAATGACCGGCACCACCTGGCTCGAAGACTCCGGCTTTCTCGACGGCCCCATCATGATTACCAACACGCACAGTGTAGGCGTGGTGCGCGACGCCGTCATAGCCTGGAAAGTGAAGCGCGGCGAGCCCGACATGGAAGGCTACTGGTGGTCATTGCCCGTGGTCGCCGAAACCTGGGACGGCTTTCTCAACGACATCAACGGATTCCATGTAAAACCCGAGCACGTTTTCCACGCGCTGGAAACCGCGCACGGCGGCCCGGTAGAGGAAGGCAACGTAGGCGGCGGAACCGGCATGATCTGCAACGAATTCAAGGGCGGGATCGGAACGTCCTCCCGCGTGCTCGATCCGAAAGCAGGCGGTTACACCATCGGCGTGCTCGTGCAGTGCAACTACGGTCGTCGCGCCGAGCTCCGCATCGCCGGAGTTCCCGTCGGCAAAGAGATTCCCGAGCACCCCGCCTACGGCGAAGACCTCGGCTCGATCATCATCGTAGTCGCGACCGACGCACCGCTGATTCCGACCCAGCTGAAGCGAATCGCCCGCCGAGCGTCTCTCGGCCTCGGCCGTGACGGCAGCTACTCCGGCGACGGTTCCGGCGACATCTTCGTAGCCTTCTCCACCGCGAATCCGCGAGCGGCGTCTACCAAGGGAATCCGCGACCTGAAAATGCTCCCCAACGACAGCCTAGACCCACTGTTCCTAGCCACCGTCCAGGCCACAGAAGAAGCCGTAGTCAATGCCATGGTAGCCGCCGAAACCATGACCGGAATCGACGACCACACCGTCATAGCCCTACCGCACGACCGCCTGCAAGAGGTTCTAAAAAAATACAACCGACTGGAAAAGTAACGCCTGTGTGGGGACGGGCGTCCCGCCCGTCCAAGCCGAGCGAACCGGGGTCCCCGACAAGCCCGGTGTTGGCTTGACGGGGTGGAGAAGCTCGGCAATTGCCCGCGCCCACGCCAACTCTGGGTGCACCCGACTGTTACCTTCGCTGCCCCACCATCGCGTCTTCGCCTCGGCTCGCCGACGAGCTACAATGCATTCAGTGAAAGCCTACCGAATCGAGCGAATCAAGAGCGGCATGAGGTTTACCTGCACGCAGTGTGCCCACAGCGTCAGCACTCTGCAATTCGACGCGAAGTCGGGCAACCTCCGCACCCAAGCCGCAACCGCAATCAACCATCACGCCGCCACAGCGCACCACGAAATTGTGACCGTTTCGCCCTCCGACGGCCAGCAGCGCAGCTGGCGCTAGAGCCAGTCTCGTAGCTGGTCCTGGGTAGGTTCTCGGGAAGGGCACGGCTTCAGCCGCGCTCCAACTGCGAACCGATAACTGACAGCTACCTCACCGCCCGATCCGCAATCTCCAGCCCCTTATCAATGATCGCAAACGCCTCCCGCAGTTGCTCCTCGTTGATGCACAGCGGAGGATTGGTGAAGAAGGTATTCCACCGAACGAACGTATAGAGCCCGTTCTCCCGGAAGAACTTGCCCAGCGCAACCATTTCCTCCGAGGTGCCATTGAAAGGAGCCATGGGCTGCCGCGTCGTGCGGTCCCGAATCAGCTCGACAATGCCGAACAGCCCAATCGAGCGCACCGCGCCCACCGACCGGTGTTTCGCCTGCAACTCCGAGCCCAGCGTCCTCATGATCGCGCCCATCTTGCGCGAATTCTCGATCAGATGATCTTCCTCATAAACGCGAATAGTAGCCAGCGCCGTAGCGCATCCCATCGGATGACTGTTATAAGTAAGTCCTCCATAGAACACCTTGTCGTCGAAGTGCCGGGCGATATGTTGCCGCATACCCACAGCGCCCAGAGGAACATAACTAGACGTAAGTCCCTTAGCCATGCAGAGTAAGTCAGGAACAACCTTCCAATGATCGACCGCAAACCACTCGCCCGTGCGGCCAAAGCCCGACATCACTTCGTCGGCGATCATCAGAATCCCGTACTTGTCGCACAGTTTTCGCAGGCCTTCCAGATATCCATCCGGCGGCACCAGAACGCCGTTCGTCCCGGTCACCGGCTCCAGAATGAAAGCGGCAATCGTGTGCGGGCCTTCCAGTTGAATGGTTTCTTCGATCATGGCCAGCGAAGTTTCCGCCGACTCCCATCCGCGTTCGATGCCGTGATAAGGATCGAGCACGTGCACCACGCCCGGAAGTCCCGGTTCAACCGCCCATCGCCGAGGATCGCCCGTAAGGCTGATGGCCCCTGCCGTCGCGCCGTGATACGAACGATAACGCGCGATGATCTTGTGGCGCCCGGTGAAGAAGCGCGCGATCTTGATGGCGTTCTCATTGGCGTCCGCGCCGCCGTTAGTAAAGAAAAATGTGTCAATGTCGCCCGGAGTGATCTCCGCCAGCTTAGCCCCCAGCCGCGCCCGCGCTTCGGTCGCCATGAAAGGATTGGCGTAGGCCAGCACCGCTGCCTGCTCGGTGATGGCGCGGATGACGCGCTCATCGCCGTGTCCAATGTTCACCGACATCAACTGGCTGTTGAAGTCAATGAAGCGTTTCCCTTCGGGCGTCCAGAAATAAATGCCCTTGGCCCGAGCCACCGGGATGGGATCGACCTTCGATTGTGCCGACCACTCAAACAGCGTGTGTTTCTTGGCGAGATCGACCATCTCTTGGCCGGTCATGGCAGGAACTGCGGTTGAAGTGTTCATAAGATTGCCTGGACTAACTCAGAACCTGCTCAGAACTTGCGCGATTGCTCCTTCGCCCAGCGCTCGACGACCACTTTCTTCTCGGTGTAGAACTCGATCGCATCGCGTCCCTGTCCGTGCATGATGCCGAAGAAACTGTCTTTCCATCCGCTGAAAGGGAAGTATGCCATGGGCGCCGCCACGCCAACGTTAATTCCAATATTCCCCGCGGGAGTTTCATAGCGGAAGCGCCGCGCCGCCGCCCCGCTCGAGGTAAACAGCGATGCCTGGTTGCCAAACGGACTGCGGGCCACCAGGTCCAGGGCCTCATCCATGTTGCTGGCATGCACCAGGCTCAGCACCGGACCGAAGATTTCCGTGTTCGTCAGTTCGCTGCTCGCAGGCACGCCGTCAAGCACGGTGGGCTTCACGAAATTTCCGGCTTCATATTTCGCGATCTTCGGATTGCGCCCGTCGATCACGATCGACGCCCCGTCCCGCGCGCCGGCGCCAATCAGATTCTGCACCCGTTCTTTGCTTTGCCGCGTGATCACCGGCCCCATCTGCACACCTTCGTCGAGTCCATTGCCAACCCGCAGGTTCGTCGCGGATTCAGTGATCGAGTCGCGAAACGTTTTTTGCGCGTCGCCCACCGTCACCGCGACTGAGACGGCGAGGCAACGCTGTCCCGCACATCCGAAAGCGCTGTCGGAAATGATCTGCGTCGTCATCTGCATGTCGGCGTCGGGCAGCACGATGACATAGTTCTTGGCGCCGCCCTGGCATTGCGCGCGCTTGCCATTCGCACCCGCGCGAGCATAAATATAGCGAGCGACCGGCGTCGAACCGACGAAGCTGATGGCCCGCACCGCCGGATGATCGAGCAGCGTATCGACGGCAGCCTTACTGCCGTTGACCAGATTCACCACCCCTTTCGGAATGCCCGTCTTCTCCAGCAGTTCGAAGGCAAGCTTCATGGTGAGCGGCACGCGCTCCGAGGGCTTTACGATCAGCGTATTCCCGCAAGCGATCGCGTAAGGCAGAAACCAGAACGGGATCATGCCCGGAAAATTGAAAGGCGTTATCGCCGCCACCACGCCCAGCGGCTGCCGAATCATGGTCTCGTCGATGCCACGCGCCACATCCTCCAGGTTGTAGCCCTGCATCATCATGGGGATGCCGCAAGCGACCTCGACGTTCTCGATGGCGCGCCGCATTTCCGCTTTCGCTTCGGCGAAGGTCTTGCCATTTTCCTGCGTGATGATGCGTCCGAAATCGTCGAGCCGCTCTTCAAGCAGCATCTTCAGCTTGAACAGCGGCTGGATGCGATCTTCAGCGGGAGTGCGCCGCCATTCGGGATAGGCCGCCTGCGCCGCATCAATCGCGCGCGTAACCTCCGCGGCATCAGAAACTGGAACGCGGCCAAGCACCTCAGCCGTCGCGGGATTGACCACGTCCAGCCACTCGGCGGCGTGCGATTCGATCCACTCGCCGTTAATGAATTGAGGAATCTTGCCGGCGGGAGGTGCGGCTACGGTCATATTGATAATTACCTTTCACGATCACGAAGAAAAACGCGCAGGCATAGTCGAAGTCGCCCGTCCCTACGTAAGCTGTGCCGTCAACGCACCTTTCTTTTCGGCAGCATGCGCCAGCGCAGCTTCGAGCACATCCAGCCCTTCATCCATCTGCGCGTCAGTGATAACCAGCGGCACGAGCAGGCGAATCACGTTGCTGTAAGAACCGGCCGTGATCGTCACCAGTCCATGCTCGTAACAGTATCGCGACACTTGTTTGGTCTCTTCGTCAGCGGGCTGGTGGGTTGTCTTTGAGCGAACCAGTTCAATCGCCTGCATGGCGCCAAGTCCGCGGACCTCGCCAACCAGTTCCCACCGCTCCTGCCACTTCGCCGCGCGCTTGCGAAAACGTTCGCCCAGCAGGTTGGCGCGCGCGCAGAGGTTTTCTTTTTCGATGATGTCAAGCACGGCCAGCGCCGCCTCGCAAGCCAGAGGATTGCCCGCAAACGTGCCGCCAAGCTGGCCGCTGCCGGGAGCATCCATAATTTCGGCGCGGCCCGTGACCGCGGCCATCGGCAGGCCGCCAGTCAGCGACTTGGCCATCGTCACCAGATCGGGTTCCAATGCCAGCCGCTCGCAGGCAAACATCGCGCCGGTGCGAGCGAATCCAGTCTGCACTTCGTCAGCGATCAGCAGAATGCCGTGCTTGCGGCAGATTGCGCCGAGCGTTGGATAAAACTCCGCCGGCGGCGTGACGAATCCGCCTTCCCCCAAGATCGGCTCGACGATCACCGCCGCCACCGATTCCGCCGCCACCACCCGCTTGAACGTATCTTCAATGTGTCGCGCGCAATGCACGTCGCAAGACGGATACTTCATCGAGTAAGAACAGCGGAAGCAATACGCATAAGGTATGCGATAAACCTCGCTCGGAAACGGCTCAAATCCCGCCTTATAAGGATGCGTCTTACTGGTCGCAGCCATCGCCATATAAGTCCGGCCGTGAAACGCGTCCTCGAAGCAAATGATCGCCGGCCGCTTCGTGTAGCAGCGCGCGATTTTGATGGCGTTCTCCACAGCCTCCGCGCCCGTGTTCACGAGTATGGTTTTCTTCGGTCCCTTGCCCGGCGCCAGCGCATTCAGCTTCTCGCAAACGGCGATGTAGCTTTCGTAAGGCAGTACGTTGAAGCTGGTGTGCAGGAAGCAATCAAGTTGCCGCTGCACGGCCTCGACCACAGCCGGCGCGCGATGTCCCGTGTTGAGGCAGCCGATGCCGCCGGCAAAATCAATCAGCCGGTTGCCGTCAACATCTTCAACGACCGCTCCCTCAGCCTTGGCCACGAAGACCGGAGTGGCATGAAAAGCCGCCTGCACAACAGCAGCATTGCGTCGTTTCATCAAAGCCTGCGAAAAAGGTCCGGGAATAGGTGTGCGTAGTTGAATGGTAGACATAAGTCAGATCTCAGTTAGTGTCCGCCCGAGCCAAGGTCAGGTTTTACTGGCAACTGACCACTGGCAACTGCTTCTCAGTACCAGCCGATCGGAGCTTCGTTCAGATTGATATACACCTGCTTGGTCTCAAGATATTCTTCGATGCCCCACGGCCCCAGTTCGCGGCCAAAGCCCGACTGTTTGTAGCCGCCCCATGGCGCTTCCACGTAAGTCGGCTGCATGTGATTCACCCACACGATCCCCGCGCGCAGCGCCTTCACCGCGCGCATGGCTTTGAAAATATCACGCGTCCAGACGGCAGCGGCCAGTCCGTAGGGAGTGTCGTTAGCGATCTTGAGCGCGTCCTTTTCGTCGTCAAACGGAATCAGGGCCGCGAGCGGCCCGAAGATTTCCTCGCGAGCGATGCGGGCGCTGTTATCGACGTTATAAAAGATAGTAGGCTGTACATAGTAACCCTTGGCAAACTTGTCGGCGCGCCCGCCGCCGGCGGCAACTTTGGCTTCTTTCTTGCCGATTTCGAGATAAGAGCAAACGCGGTCGTACTGCTCTTTCGACACCAGCGATCCCATCTTAGTCTCGCGCTCCAGTGGCGGACCGATCTTGATCTTCTTCGACTTCTCGGCCATAGCTTCAACGAACTTTTTGTAAATCGATTTCTGCACCAGGATGCGGCTGCCCGCCGAGCACACTTCTCCCTGATTGATGAAGACCCCGAACAGCGCGCCATCGATGGCGGCTTCAAAGTCGGCATCGGCAAAAAAGATGTTAGGCGACTTGCCGCCGAGTTCAAGCGTCACGCGCTTCACGGTATCGGCCGCTTCCTTCACAATGATCTTGCCAACAGCAGCGGAGCCGGTAAAAGCAATCTTGTTCACGTCCGGATGCCTGACCAGCGGCGAGCCGCAGCTTTCGCCGAAACCGGTAATCACATTCACCACGCCCTTCGGCAAGCCGACTTCCTCGAACCACTTAGCCAGTTCAAGCGCGGTGAGCGGCGTTTGTTCGGCGGGCTTGAGCACGCAGGTGCAACCCGCAGCCAGTGCCGGAGCCAGTTTCCACGCCGCCATCAGCAACGGATAATTCCAGGGAATGATCTGCCCCGCAACCCCCATCGGTTCTTTCAGCGACAGGCTCATCGCGTTGTCGGGAACGGGATTTACGTAGCCGACGACCTTCGTAGCTAGCCCGCCATAGTATTCGAAGCACGTAGCAACGTCGTTGATGTCGAACTCCGCTTCAACAATCGGTTTGCCGGAGTTACGGCATTCGAGTTCGGCGAGCATGGGCAGGTTATGGCGCACCTTCTCAGCCAGTCGGAAGAGAACGCGTCCACGCTCCTGCGCCGTGGTGGTCGCCCACGGACCTTCTTCAAACGCGGCCCTGGCAGCCGCGACCGCGCGGTTAACGTCGTCCGCGTTGGCGTCGGGAACCTGCGCAATGACCTCTTCGGTCGAGGGGTCGTACACGGGGAAGGTCTTAGCCGACTTACTCGCGACCCACTCGCCATTGATCAGCATCGAATAACTCTTGACGTCAGTTGTAACTCCACCAGGCATAAGTCCCCCACGAATCAGCTGCTTCTATTCCACCACGGCGGCCTGCGGTGTTTTCAGCCGTCCGTACACAAAAAAGAAGAACGCGGCCAGCGCCAGAAAAAACAGCGTAAAGCCGAACATCTTCGCTTCATACCGCCAGACTGAAGTTATCTGCCTGGCCGGAAAGAATGCCAATGCGATTCCAAGCGCCGTGGTCACAAACCCGCAGAATCCCGAAACAATCAGCGTGCCGCGGCCGTAGCGCGCACTCGCCAGGTCGCCCCCGAAAGCAAACTTCAGCAGCGCCGCAAACACATACAGAAACGGGACCAGTTGCAGAACTACCGCCAGCGAAAGCATGGTCTGGAAAGCTTCCTGCACGCCGCCCGAGGCATAGAAATTGATGACGATCAATACCAGCGATACGACCGCCTGCACGATCAGCGCCGCCGAGGGCGTCCCGTATTTGGGGTGAACTTTGCCGAGCCACGCGGGCATGTAGGAGTCCAGCCCGGCAACGAACGGAATGCGCGCCGAACCGCCCATCCATGCCGAGCCAATCCCCGCAATCGAAAGGCTCAGCATCACCGCAAACGGAGTGATAATCCACGCCACTCCAACTTTACCGGCCATATGGCTGACCGCCTGCACAATGCCCTGCAGCACGCTGATCTCGTTCTTGCCGATCGCAACCAGCAGCGTCAGCGTCGCCCCGATGTAAAGCAACCCGGAAATCACGCCGCCCCATGCCACCGCGCCCGGCAATGTTTTCTGCGGATCCCGGATTTCGTCACCCATCACCGAAGCCAGTTCAAGCCCGACCAAGCCAAAGCAAATTACGCCGAACGAATTCAGAACGAACCTGGGTTCCGGCGGAATCCGAAAATCAGCAGCGGTTACGGTTGTGCCAAAGCGCGAACAGACTGTAACTCCCAGACCAATCAGAACCGCCGCCGCGATGAAAGTTCCGATAGCGCCCAGATTGTTAAGCCACTTGCCAACTCCCAGTCCAACAATGTTGACGACCGTAAGCAGCGTCAGTAGCGCCAGAGAAGCGATCATCGCAAAATTCTTGTTGTCGGCAAGCGCCGCGTGGCCTGGCCCCATCGCAAATACGCCAACGCCGACGAAGTAGAGCATCACCGTCGGCACGTACAGCATGTTATTCGTCCAGTAACACCAGCCGGAAAGAAAGCCGTGAAAGTCGCCGAACACTTCTTTCGCCCATAAGTACACTCCGCCTTCGCCAGGGTAGCGATGCGCAAGTTCGATCACCGCGATCCCTTGCGGCCAGAAAAACAGAAGCAGCGAGATGATCCACAGCCAGACCGTCACGCCCCCGTTGGCAGCGATGCTCGGAACCACGTTCAGATTGAAAACGGCGACCACAAACAGCAACACCAGGTCAAAGCGTCCAAGGACGCGCTTCAAGTGCGGCTGGTTGGGATCGTCGTTAGCCATTTGAAGAAATCGCGTGATCGGATCATAGGGTGATCGGCCCATCTGACCCTGGGTTTCAATGACACGATGGCCCAATCGGCCGATCACCCGATGGTCTTAGTGTGCTGCTACCGCTCCCAACCGCTCGTGCTGCGCGGCGGCGAGAGACTTGGCCACGTCGGCAAACGCCGCCAGGTGTTTGTCGATGTCGGCCTCGGTGTGCTGCACGGAAATCGTCCACTGCTCGTCCCACCAGTAAGGCTGGCACATCACGCCCCGATTCACCATGCCGAACCAGTAATGCCGCCACAGGTCGACGTCAATCGCCAGCCAGTCGCGATAGTTGAGAACCTCCTTCGGATACAACATCAGCACCCCGTTCGCTCCCGCGCTCGCAACGTAACCCTGCAAGCCAACCTTCGCGACGATCTTCCTGTATCCGTCCACCAACTTACTGCTGAGTTTCTCCACGTGCGCGTAGTTAGCCCGAGTAAGCACCTCGCGGAAAGTTGCCAAGCCAGCCGCCATCGAAATCGGATTCGTGTTGTAAGTGCCGCCGTGAAACACTTTGTGGTCCGAGATCAAACTCATAACCCGCTTGTGCGTCCCGAAAGCCGCCAGCGGAAATCCACCGCCAATCGACTTCGCCAGGCAGATCATATCGGGCCTCACGCCGAAGTATTCCGTAGCTCCTCCCCAGCACAGCTTCGCGCCCGTCTTGACTTCGTCGAAAATCAGCAGCGCGCCATGCTTGTCGCAGAGCGTCCGCAGGCCTTCCAGAAATCCTTTCTGCGGCATGCAGATGCCGACGTTCATCATGATCGGCTCCAGGATGATGGCCGCAACCTCGTTCGGATTCTCTTTGAACCGGCGCTCCACCGTTTCCAGGTCGTTGAACGTCGCCACCAACACGTTCGCGATACCTGCCTTCGGCACGCCTCCCCCAGCCGACACAGGTTTCGGATTCTTGATATCGCCGAGATCGTCGCCGGGCGGGTGCGGCTTCACGCTCACCAGCGCCGCATCATGCAAGCCGTGGTAACCGCCTTCGAACTTGATGATCTTGTCGCGTCCAGTAGCGGCGCGCGCCAATCGAATCGAATGCATGGTGGATTCAGTGCCGCTGTTGCCGAAGCGGCACATCTCCAAAGGAAAGCGCGTGCAGATTTCTTCCGCCAGTTCCCACTCCATGTTGTGCGGCATGCCGTAAAGGGTGCCCTTATGCAGACGGTCTTCGACCGCCTTGACCACCGCCGGATGCGAATGGCCCGCCAGGAGCGCGCCGAAACATAGATTGTGGTCGATATATTCGTTGCCGTCGAGATCGCGAAACTTGCTGCCCGACGCTTCTGCCACAAAAATCGGATACGGCTCGTAGGCGCGATAATTGCTGGCCACGCCCAGGGGCAGGCGCTTCAGGTTCTTCTTATGCGCTTCGGCGGACTTCGGAGTGCGGCGCTCGAACGTGTCGAGCTCTTTTTGCAATGCGGAGTACATCGTGATCTCCATTAAGGCTCAGGCCGGGTAGGCCGTTAGATTGGGCCGGACGGCCGAAACCGCCCGGGGATCGGACATGTTTATTCTATTCTTTCAAAACTCGTCTCTCGAACTAGAAGTACAATTTCAAACCGAACTGCGCCAGGCGCGGGGGTTTGACCTGAGTAACCTGGCCAAATTGCGTACCGTCGGTGCTGTTGCCGTCCGGGTTATAGAACTGCGCATGGTTGAAGACATTGAACAACTCTGCTCGAAATTCGAAGTGGGTACGTTCGTTCACCACAATGTTCTTGATGGCAGAAAAATCCGTTTCGCTGATTCCTGGTCCGCAGCAGATCGTGCGTGGCGCATTGCCCACTTGGCCAAGCAGCCCTGGTTGATAGCAACCGGGATAAGGGTTGCCGGCGCAGGTCGGGTCGCTGACGTTTTCCGTGAAAATCTGAGGATTAAAGTAATAGTTGCCGTTCTTCTGTGGCTTTTGCCAAGCGAAGGGCGCCACTTGGTCAGGTTCGCCGGGGTATTCAAAATCATCACTGTACATTAGCTCATTGTCGGCGGATGACGTGATGCGGATCGGAAATCCTGTCTGGTAGGTCGTGATCCCCGACACTGCCCATCCATCGACAAATTTCCCGGCAACGCCGTTGTATTTTCTCGCCGGCACCTCCCAGTAATAACTAATGACAAAGCGGTGCCGCGCGTCGAAGAGAGAGCGCGCATAGTTATTGGCCCCAGGCAATGGATTCAGTACCCCCTCAAAGCTGGAGGCCTCGTCAATGGACTTGCTGTACGTATAGGCTGCGGTAAATTGGAGCCCGCGGGCAAACCGCTTCTCCAACGAAGCCTGCAGAGAGTTATAGGATGAGCCGGCAATCGTGTCCTCAGCAAAGATGCTGGTAAACACCGGGACCGGTGGACAGGTGGCGACGTCCAACGGATTGCATTGGGGCGACGAGTACCGACGCAAGCCCACGAAATTCAGCGTTTGACCCGTTCCCGCGACAACCGATCCGTTGGGCATATGGAAATTGAAGCCCGACGGCACAATCACTGTATATGGTGAGTCTTCGACGAACGGCCCACAGGACGTCTGTGTACCGCCCGACGTGACATCGGCTGGATTGGCTGATGCGATGTTGTAAATGTCGAGGCAGGTCTGGGGGTTCGAGTAATTGATGTCATGCGTCGCCAGTAAGCGGTGCCCTTGCGATCCTACATACCCGATTTCCAGCTTCATGTCTCTGGCCAATTCGCGTTGGATAGTGAGGTTATACTGCGCGGAATACTGAGTACGCATGTGCGGCTGGAAATCGCCGTACAGATCAATCGGCTCGAATTTTGCCCAATCCTGAGGGCTTCCTCGTGCGGGACTGATGACTCCGTTAAACGGATTCAGATAGGTGGTGACGCCGTCCTGCCCCAGAAAAGGCAGGTTAAACTGCGTCTCTTCAACAGTGGTGCTCCCGCCAAACGGAGGCTCAGCACCAAATTGTGCCAGTACAAGCTGCTCGACCGGGTTATAGAAGAGTCCCCAACCAGCCCTAATGCTGGTCTTGCCCGAGTTGCCCGGACTCCAGGCCATGCCGATGCGGGGAGCAAAGGCCTTGTAATAAGTCTGGGTCATGCCCGCAGGAACACCAGCGTCGCCCGGAACCACCAATCCAATCGCATCTTGCGTCGAGCAATCGGTGATCGCAGTGTTTGCGCACGGGTAGACCGTAGACGATTGGCCGGGGCGGAAAGTCTCGACGTGCCGGAACTTATCCGCCAGGGGGGTATTCAACTCCCATCGCAGTCCATAATTCAAAGTGAGATTCGGCCTTATCTTCCAGCTGTCCTGCGCGTATAGATAGAGTCCGGTGTTGCGGATCGCTTCGTTTTGAGCCGAACCTTGTGCGAATGTATCGGACAGGCCCAACATGTAATTGCCGAAGAGATCACTCGCCCCCAGATCGTTCGGCCCCCCCCCGTAGTAGTTGAACTCTCCGTTCACATCGTAGTAATAGAATTGGTTAAACTGCTGCCGACGAACATCCACGCCAAACTTGAGGGTATGACTGCCTGAAATCCTGGTTAAACTATCGGCCCACTGGAACGAATTCCCCGTCTGCGGAAGCTCTCCTTCCCAATCGTTGCCGATGGAAAATCCTCCCGAAATAGCGATGAAGGGGAGTCCCTCGCGTGCGGCGCCAAGATATGGATGTATGCCGTAGGCGTTACTCGAAACGTCACCATAAAAACAAGCGGGAGGAGTGCCGGGGGTAGTGCCGGGAGGGTAGGCTACGGCGGTCAGCCAAGACGGAGCCAGCGGGCAGGAGCTCTGCACCAATTCGGTATTTGCCGGATGTTGAAATGTCTGTTGGCCCTCGCGATTGTAATTGAAACGGAATTCATTCACCGTGCTGTTGCTGATGGTCCAGGTGTGAGTAATGTTCCACTGCTGGAAGCGTTCCGCCACAATATCTCCGAAGCCGGGCAGATCGGCGCCAGCCAGTTCGAAGTTGGCGAAAGGGTTGAGCGTGCGGTCGTCGTTGAAATAGTAATAGATGCTCAGGTTCTGCTTGTCATTCAGCCGGTGGTCAATTCTGACCGTGGCCTGATCCCCGCGTACGGCCTCGGTCGGGACGGTGCTGACCAGATTCCCACCGTTTGGTGCGGTGGGAACAAATTGCAGCAGATCAACCGCAGTGGGGTCCATGCAAGCCAGCGGTATCTGGCCGTTGGTGAAGATAGGCGGAAGTGGGTTCCCAGGGATGGGAGCCTCGTACGGCGCACCATCTACCATGTTTCCGCCGTTTTCGCCAATCGCGTTTGTGGCCGCCACGCAACCCGGACGACTCGTCAGCAAGGCCGAGTTGGCCAAAGACCCGGAGAACCCAGAAAATTGCCCGACGATCTGCCCATTCACCATGTTAGATGGAGATGGTCTTTCCATGGCAGTGGGCACGGTGACGGCAGGCGATTGGATACCTTGACGAATGCGCCGTCCTTCGTATGAGGCAAAGAAGAACGTTCGATCCTTCTTAACCGGTCCTCCAAAAGTGCCGCCAAACTGGTTTTGGTTGAACTGGGGCTTCTCGCAAGGCAAGCCATCCGCGCCCTCCGTGAGACAGTAGTTATTGGCGTTGAGCACCTTGTTGCGGAAGAACTCGTAGACACTGCCGTGCCAATCGTTGGTCCCTGATTTTGTCACCACATTGACAACCGAACCCGAGTTGCGTCCATATTCCGCGTCGAAAGTATTGGTAAGAACGCGGAACTCCTGAATGCTGTCTGGCGAGGGTTGCACCGTCGGAAGGTTGGCGAACAGGTCGTTGGCGTCGCCGCCATTGACGCTGAAATTGTTGGAGCGCCCGCGCCCGCCATTCACCGACACCGCGCCAGCATTGTCGCTTCCATAAACGATTGTATTGCTGGAGCCGACGGTGGACATCACTCCGGGCTGCAGTTGCAGAAGTTGATAGGTATCGCGAGTGTTGAGTGGCAGGTTCGCGACCTGCCGCGCGTCCATGACCGCGCCCAGTTGCGTGCTGGTGGTATCGACCAGCGGCGCTTCCGAGGTCACTTCGACCGTCTCTTTCGTTGTGCCGATTTGCAACACCGAGTTGACGCTTACGATCTGGTTGAGATCGACGTTCACGCCGCGCTGCACGCTCGTCTTGAAGCCAGCGAGGTCGAATTCCAGACGATACTTGCCGACCGGAACTTGTGGGAATCCGTAGTCGCCGTTGGCGTTGGTGGTGGTTTCATTGCTCACGCCGGTGGCTTCGTTGGTGAGCGTGACCTTCACTCCCGCCAACACGGCGCCGCTGGCGTCGGCAACGCGGCCGAGGATGCGGCCGCCCGTGCCCTGGGCACACAGCAGCGTGGAGCAGATCAGGCACAGCATCAGGGCCGAACTCAAGGAAATGAGCCAGCAAGACATCCGGGAAGCTTTCGGCGACGGCATGGAACAGATCCTCCACATCTGGGGGCAATTTGTTGCATCCGATTCAGCTTGCGCGCAACGCAAACCTTGCTATAATCGCGCAACGTTAGAGATTCTGCAGCCCTCTGTCAAGCGGAAAAGTGCATCTTCGCGGCGCGACCAGCAGGCATATTCGGAAATCATCTCGAGCGACGCCACGTGTCGTTGCCGATGGCATCCCTGTTCTCCATCATGAGGGAGACTAAGTAATGTTGCGTAAATCAATATTCGCCCTGTTGCTGGCCGTATTCTCCGCATCCTGCGCCAGGAAAACTCCCACCCTGAACCTGCTGGTCTGGGAAGGCTACGCCGATCCCTCTTACGTAAAGGCTTTCGAAGAGCAGAACCACTGCAAAGTGTCCGCTTCCTACATGGGATCGAGCGACGAACTCGTAGCCAAACTGCGCGGAGGCAGCTCGGGCAATTACGACGTCATCTCTCCCTCGAGCGATGTAGCCACCATGATTGCGACCTCCGGCCTGGCCGCTCCGCTCGATCTCGGCAAACTGCCCAGCTACGGCCAGCTTTCGCCCCAGCTCGCCTCGCTGCCGCTCGTCCGGGTGAAGGGCGAAGTCTACGGCGTGCCCTTCATGTGGGGGCCAGACCCGATGATCTACGACACCGCCGCATTTCCCCAGCCTCCCGAAAGCTGGAACGTCATGTGGGATCCGAAGCTAAAAGGAAAAGTTTCCGTCTGGGACGATCTTTCCACCGTCTACATGGCGGCCCAGGTCCTCGGCTACGACAAGCCCGATCCCGGTCATCTCTATAATATGACCGACGAGGAACTCGACGCCGTCAAAAAGAAGCTGGTGGAGTTGAAGCCGAACATTCGCAAGATGTGGTCCACCGGCGGAGAACTCACCAACCTTTTCCAGAACCACGAAGTAGTGATCGCCATGGGCTGGCCGCTCATGACCAACCAGTTGCGCAAGAGCAATTTTCCGGTGGGCGAGACCATTCCCAAGGAAAACACCACCGGCTGGATCGATCACCTGATGATCACTGCCGGCAGCGAAAACAAAGATCTCGCCTACAAGTTCCTCGAGTTCATGATCCAGCCGCAGACGCAGAAAAAAGTCACCGACGTGACCGGCTACACCCCCGCGAATCCCCACGCCGCGCAGTACATGACGCCAGAAGAAGTGAAGAATCTGCACCTCGACGACGTGGACAATTACCAGAAGCGTCTCTATTTCTGGCAGAATGTTCCGCGCCGGGCCAAATACAACGAGATATGGAACGAAGTGAAAGCCACGCAGTAGTGTGTAGCGCGGACACTCCTGTCCGCGAAACGCAAGCAGCGAAAAAACGATAGCCATGGCAACGACGACGGAACCGGGAATCGCAAGCAAAAATCAACCAGGCTCCGCATCGCTGCTCTCTATCCGCTCCGTCGCCAAGCACTTCGGCAAGAACATCGTGCTGCGCGACATTTCGCTAGAAATCGCCGAAGGCGAATTTCTGACCATCCTCGGCGAGAGCGGCTCCGGCAAAACCACGCTCCTGCGCATTCTCGCCGGCTTCGAGCATCCCACCTCGGGAGAAGTCTGGATGCAGGGCGAGCGCCTGGACACCGAGCCTCCCTATCGCCGCCGCGTGAACACCGTCTTCCAGCACTACGCGCTATTCCCGCACATGACCGTGGAACAAAACGTAGGCTACGGCCTGGCGATTGCCAAGCGTCCCGCCGCCGAAATTGAGTCGCGCGTGGCCGAGGCGCTGGCCAAGGTCAAGATGTCCGCCTGCGCCAAATCGAAGCCCTCGAAGATCAGCGGCGGACAGCAGCAACGCATAGCGCTCGCCCGCGCCCTGGTAAATCGTCCGCGTCTGCTGCTGCTCGATGAACCGCTCTCCGCGCTCGACGCCAACCTGCGCCGCCAGATGCAGGTCGAACTAAAAGCGCTGCAGCGCGAAGTAGGCATCACCTTCATCTTTGTCACGCACGACCAGGACGAAGCCATGGTGATGTCCGATCGCATAGCGTTGCTGCGCGCCGGAGAACTAGAGCAGGTAGCCAGCCCGCGCGAAATCTACAACCGCCCCGCGACCTCCTACACCGCGCAATTCATAGGACACACAAATTTGTTGCGAGCCGAAGTTCGCCAAGGAACGGCCACCTGCGGCGCGCTCAAGTGGCCGACGTCGCTCCCCAATGGCGCGGCCCTGTTCTCGCTGCGTCCAGAGTGCATTCGCCCGGCAACCGTTGCGTCGGCGACTGGTTCACCCGGCAATGCCGTTCGTTTCCGCGCCAAACTGCGCGACCAGGCGTTCCACGGCGCCACCGAACTTCTGCGAGTCGAGTCCGATGGCGGACTGATCCTCACCATCCGCACCGCCAGCCGCGACCTGCCCAATTCCGAAGCCCCGCTGCAGTTCGAATTCTCCGCCGCCGACGCCATCCCGGTCCGCGCGACCAACTCCAGTTCCAATTCCAGTTCCGGTTTCCATTCCGGTTCCCAATCTGAGGACGGCGTCTGATGTTCTCCCGCGCCTACCGCACCGCCATCACCGTTCCGCCGCTCGTTTGGGTCGCCGTCTTTCTGCTCGTGCCCTACCTGCTGATGTTTTGCTACAGCTTTTGGTCGGTCTCCGAGTCGGGAGCAATCGCGCATTCCTGGAACCTCGACAACTACCACGAGCTTCTAACCAAGCCCGTTTACTGGCAGACACTGCTGCGCTCGATGTGGATCGCCGCCCGCGTCATGTTCTTCTCCATGCTGCTAGGCTACCCGCTAGCCTACTTCTTATCGTTCCACGCCGGAGGTAGAAAAGACCTCTACTACCAGCTAGTCATCATTCCGCTGTGGGTAAGTTACTTAGTCCGCGCCTACGCCTGGAAGACGATCTTAGGCACCGACGGAGTCCTGAACACGCTGCTGCAATACGTGCACCTGACCAGTCATCCGCTGGATTCCCTGCTCTACAGCCCGTTCGCCGTAGTGCTTACGTTGACGCACATCTATACGCCCTTCACCTTCCTGCCCATCTACGCCGCGCTGGAGCACATTCCGCGCAACCTGGTAGAAGCCTCCCACGATCTGGGAGCCACGCCCGCGCAAACTTTCTGGCGCGTGATCTTTCCACTCTCCATTCCCGGAGTCCTGGCCGGAGCCACCTTCGCCTTCGTCCTGAGCCTGGGAGACTTTCTGGCGCCGCTCTTGCTCGGCGGTCCCAGCGGCATCATGATCTCGAACATAGTAGTAAGTCTCTTCGGAGCCGCCTATAACTGGCCGCTCGGAGCCGCCATCTCGCTCTGCATGTTAGCCCTGGTGTTAGCGCTGATCTTCTTCTCCGAGCGTCTGGAAAAGAAGTGGAGTTTCTCATGAGCGCGTCGTCTTCAGGTTCACGAGCCCAAGGCCCGCGCTGGCTGACCGCTCACGCCCTAGCCGTCTTCGCCTTCCTCTACCTGCCCATCGCCATCCTCATCCTTTATTCCTTCAACGGACAAGGCGTAGGAGGCTTCCCGCCGCGCGACCTGACCCTAAACTGGTACCGCATTCTATTCAGCGACGCCCCCATCTGGGATTCAGTCCTGAACAGTCTGTTAGTGGCCGTGGCGGCCATGCTAATCGCTCTAATCTTCGGAATCCCCGCCGCGCTAGCGTTAGATCGCGCCCAATTCCCCGGCAAAGCCCTGTTCCGCCGTCTGGTTCTGCTGCCGCTGATTCTCCCCGGAATAATCACCGGCCTATCGCTACTGATGCTCTTCCGGGTAGCCGAAGTAAAACTAAGCCTGCTAACCATAGTCCTCGGACACGGCACCGCGCTAATCTCCGTAGCCACCACCGAAGTCTTCGCCGGACTGCAAAAACTAAACCGCGCCCAGGAAGAAGCCTCGCTAGACTTAGGAGCGACTTACTGGCAAACCTTCTGGCGCATCACCGTCCCCAATCTAAAGCTCTCCATCATCGGAGCGGCGCTCCTGATCTTCACCCTATCCATGGACGAAATCGCCGTCAGCTTCTTCCTGATCGGCCGCGACAACACGCTTCCGCTCGAAATCTGGGGGCGGCTGCGGCGCGGCATTACTCCGGAGATCAACGCCATCTCAACCATCATCTTTCTGTTCTCGCTGATAGCGATTGTGTTCTGGTATCGCCTGCGTACGCGGGCCGCAGTGACTCCGGAGGTCGGCACGGAGCTGGTCGAACCTTCGCAAATCAACTCAAAGTTGTCATCCTGAGCGCAGCAGAACGATTCGCGAAGCGAGTCGTTCTGCGGAGTCGAAGGATCCCTACATCCCTCTCGGTCGCCCTAAGTAACAACGATAGTCAAACGGAAAAATGCGGCCCAGTGCCTTTTTCATCCCATTTTTCTCATACAGCCATCACTGACGTGCAGCGTAATGCGCGCGCCGGAGCGGCCGCGCAGAGGCCTGAATCGTTCCGGGCGGCAGACGATCAGGGTCGTCTGACGGCGTCGCGGCGGAATCGTCCTGGTCAGTTTGAGGAGTATCTGATGATGCTGAGCCGGGAGGGGACGACGGAAGAGCATTCGCCGAATTACTTTCTCCATTTTCTTCTGACTTCTATCTTCATTCACGTGACTCAGATTCGAGGACGCAACCTGCAGGGCGTAGAGCAAAATTCCGGCTTTTTTCGGTTCGAGGCGGCGGTGCAGCAAATGTTCGCAAACCACGGAGATGGTCGCCTGGATCGAGGTGGCGTCATCCAAAAAGGGCACGTGAAACTGAACCAGAGGGATGACTAGGCGGTTGCTGACTTCCGCCGGCGGCGGGCCACTGTGCAGGTGATAGTAGCAGAATTTCTTACCGCGAAGAGCGGCAGAGCGACAGGGCTCGCCGTCGAGTTTGATTTGTTGGCAGGCTTCGCCGGAATATCTATTGGAAGATGACATTATGATGGCATCCTAGAATCAGGTATCAGCTATTAATTACTTGAGGGGTACCCCCCCTACCCCCCCCCCAACCCCCATTTTAAGCCTATTAGAATGTTGTGGTTGGCGGGGATAGGCTGTAAAGTATTCGGGATAAAGCACTTATAGGTAAAGTATTCAAAGGGTAGGACTTAGGTACGAGATTTGACGTTTGATGCACTTTTCCCCCGGTCCGCGGTGTTCACGGCCCGTCGACTTCTCACTTTGTCAAAGATGTGCCGAAAAATGAATTTGCGGCAGTTTGCGCGACCGTCTCTGGAGACGGGCAAAGTTCTGGATGGTGCACTCTGGGAGGATCATCGCAGGGTTGCGGGCTGGTGTCTGTGATGGGCGTACTTAAAATTTGTGATGAAAAAAGCGCGGACGTAGGGCACGACGGAGACGTGACAACCCGCCCTCCGGCCATCCGCCATAGTAAAGTAGTACTAAGCCCCAAAACGGCAACCCTGAGGAGTTTTCGATCTGAATCCAGGCATTCGCAACATCGCCATCATCGCCCACGTGGATCACGGCAAGACCACGCTGGTAGACGCCATGCTCCGCCAGAGCGGCACTTTCCGCGATAACGAGACCGTAGCCGAGCGCGTCATGGACTCGAACGATCTGGAACGCGAGCGCGGCATCACCATCCTCGCCAAGAACACGGCCGTGTTTTATGCCGGAGTAAAAATCAATATCGTGGACACGCCCGGCCACTCCGATTTTGGCGGCGAAGTGGAGCGCGCCCTCAAGATGGTCGACGGCGTCATGCTGCTCGTCGACGCCAGCGAAGGCCCGCTGCCGCAGACCCGTTACGTGCTCAGCAAAGCGCTCGAAGCCCATCTCCAGCCGATTCTCGTCATTAATAAGATCGACCGCCCCGACGCTCGTCCGCAGGAAGTTCTCAACGAGGTTTACGACCTGTTCATCGATCTCGACGCCAAGGAAGACCAGCTCGACTTCCCCGTCCTCTATACGAACGCCAAGGCAGGTACCGCCGCCGTGCATCAGGGAGCTCACGGCGAGGATCTGCGTCCCCTGTTTGATGCGATCGTCGCGACGATTCCCGCTCCGCAAGGCGATGCTGATGGGCCGCTTCAGATACTGGTAGCGAATCTCGATTACAGCGACTATCTTGGCCGCCTTGCCATCGCCCGGGTTTTTTCCGGAACCATGAAGACGGGCGAAGACGTTGCTATCGCCAAGCGCGACGGGTCGTTTCATAAGACAAAAATCACCAAGCTTTTCAGCTTCTCCGGACTGAAGCGCACCGACATTACGGAGACCGCTCTGGGCGACATTATTGCCGTCGCCGGCGTCGAAGGCATTACGATTGGCGAAACCATTACCAGTGCGGAGAATCCCGCGCCGCTCCCGCCTATCGTCATCGACGAGCCCACGATTGCGATGCTCTTCACTATTAATACGTCTCCGTTTTGCGGACGCGAAGGCAACTACGTTACTTCTCGCAACCTGCGCGAGCGCCTGGAAAAGGAGTTACTCACCAACGTTTCGCTGCGCATGGAAGAGACGGGCAGCACCGACTCGTTCAAGGTTCTCGGCCGCGGCGAGTTACAGCTTTCTATTCTCATCGAGATGATGCGCCGCGAAGGTTACGAACTGATGGTCGGCAAGCCTGAGATCGTCACCAAGCACGACAAAGATACTGGCAAGCTGATGGAGCCGGTCGAACATCTCACCGTCGATATCCCCGAGGAATTCGTCGGCGTAGTCATGGAACATGTCGGTTCGCGCAAAGGCGAAGTCGCCAACATGCACAATCACGGCTATGGCCGCGCGCGCGTCGAATTCCGCGTGCCCAGCCGCGGCCTGATCGGACTGCGCAGCACATTGCTCACCGACACGCGCGGCACCATCGTCATGAACGCGCTCTTTGCCGGATACATCGAGTGGCAGGGAGAGATTCCGCATCGCCCAACGGGCGCGCTGGTCGCCGATCGGCCCGGGCTGACGACCTCCTACGCTCTCTACAATCTGCAGGAGCGCGGCATACTTTTTGCCGGTCCCGGCGTGGACGTTTACGAAGGCATGATCATCGGGGAGAATGCGAAAGACACGGACCTCGACGTCAACATTGTGCGCGAGAAGAAGCTGACCAACATGCGGGCTTCGACTTCGGATGAGGCGATCCGCCTGGTCCCGTACCGCAATCTCAATCTCGAGCAGGCCATCGAATTCATCGCCGACGATGAGTTCGTCGAAGTCACGCCGAAATCGCTGCGCCTGCGCAAGAAGATTCTGCAATCGAATAAGCGAAAGAAAGGTTCGCTGGCCGCGGTGGAAAGTTGATGACCTGCCAATGGAAACAGCAACTAGAGATTCAGATCGTTTTGCCGGATGTCAGTTGCTCGGAACTGCAGCCTGCGCTTCGTTGGAATACGCACTCTCTTCTCCGCTCTCATTCACGGCCGTGGCCACATAGTAATAAGTCTGCCCGGCCGTAACCGAGGTGTCGCTATAAGCAGTAGTCGTATCCAACCCCGAATTGATCTCAGTGAAGGGCCCTCCCGAGGCGTTGCCACGGTAGACGTTGTAGCCGGCAGTCCCGGAATTAGTATCTGTCCAGGAAAGAGAAACACTGTGCTGTGTCGGCGCGACGCCCATCCCGCTCAGAGTCTGGGTCGCAGCATTCGACGCATTGCTGCCGACGGTGAGGACACCGCTGGCGCTGCCGGAAGACTGCGGTGTGAACGTCATGGTGACGGGCACGCTTTGTCCGGCTGTAATCGTTACCGGCAGGGAAATCCCGGTTAGCGAGAACTCTGCACTACTCAGGCTTGCAGACGAAACGGTTACGCTCGCGCCGGCAGCACTAAGGCTGCTGGACTGGCTAACGCTGGTTCCCACCGTCGCATTGCCAAAACTCAACGTCGTAGGAGCGATGGTAAGCGTACCCGGAGCCGTGCCCGTGCCCGAGAGCGAGACGTTCAAAGTTGAGTTAGAGGCGTTCGACACCACCGCGATGCCGCCGCTTAGGCTGGCCGCCGACTGCGGAGCAAACAACGCGCTGAAGGTCACACTTGCACCAGGATTGAGTGTAAGGGGAACGGTCAGCCCACTGATGCTAAATCCAGTCCCTGTAGCTGTGGCCTGCGAGATGGTTACGCTAGACCCGCCCGTGTTCGTGAGCGAGTCCGTCAAAGTCAGGCTACTCCCGACCTGGGCGCTGCCAAAAGCCAGGCTCGCAGGATTGGCGGTAAGCTGGCCCGCCGCTGGGGCCGGGTTGATGGTTAACGTAAGGCTCGCGCTTCCGGTACCGCCGCTGTTGTTCGCACTCAGCGTTACCGTCGACGTTGCCGCCGCCGTCGGCGTTCCCGAAATCAGTCCGGACGTGCCGTTGACTGATAATCCTGCCGGCAATCCCGTCGCCCCGTAACTGCTGGGCGTGTTGCTGGCCGCGATCTGATAGGAGAACGCACTCCCCGCCGTTCCGCTCGCTGTCGTCGCGCTCGTGATGACGGGCGCGGGAATGGGAGCAGCGGCAATGGTCAACGTAAGGCTCGCGCTTCCGGTACCGCCGCTGTTGTTCGCGCTCAGCGTTACCGTCGACGTTGCCGCCGCCGTCGGCGTTCCCGAAATCAATCCGGACGTGCCGTTGACTGATAATCCTGCCGGCAATCCCGTCGCCCCGTAACTGCTGGGCGTGTTGCTGGCCGCGATCTGATAGGAGAACGCACTCCCCGCCGTTCCGCTTGCTGTCGTCGCGCTCGTGATCACCGGCACCGCTGGCTTGATGGTCAGAGTTAAGGTGGCGTTCGCGGTCCCTCCGCTGTTGCTCGCGCTCAGCGTCACTGTCGATGTTGCTGCTGTCGGTGGCGTTCCTGAGATCAACCCGTTCCCGCTGTTGACCGACAATCCTGCCGGCAAACCAGTCGCTCCATAACTGGTCGGCGTGTTCGTCGCCGCGATCTGATAGGAGAATGCAGTCCCTGCCGTCCCGCTCGCCGTCGTCGCACTGGTGATCACCGGTGCCTGCGCCGGAGCCATGCCTGTGCCCGAGAGCGAGACGTTCAAAGTTGAGTTAGAGGCGTTCGACACCAGCGTGATGCCGCCGCTTACGCTGGCCGCCGACTGCGGCGCGAACACCGCACTGAAGGGCACACTCGCACCGGGATTGAGGACCACCGGAACGTTCAGCCCACTGATGCTGAATCCCGTCCCTGTAGCTGTGGCCTGCGAGATGGTTACGCTAGACCCACCCGTGTTCGTGATCGAGTCCGCCATAGTCACGCTACTCCCGACCTGGGCGCTGCCAAAGGCCAGACTCCCAGGATTGGCGGCGATTTGACCAGGAGTTGTATGAGCGGTAGGAGCTGTGCCTGTCCCGGTGAGAGGTATGGCGAGCGCGGGACCAGAAATAAGCAGACTGCCTCCGACCGTGCCGGCCGATTGTGGGGCAAAGGCGACCTTCAACGTAACACTTTGGCCTACGCCTAGAGTTAACGGGACTGCGGGCCCGCTGATCGAAAATCCGCTGCCCGACGTCTGGAGTGAAAACAGTGTTACCTGCCAGGAACGAGCGTTCGTAAGCACGACCGGCACGGTGGATGTGGTTCCCATCGCCACTTGGCCAAACGACACGATCGAGGGGCTGGCGGTCAAGGCCTCGGCGCTCTCGCCTGTACCCCCAACATTAAGGTTAGCGTTCGATGCATTGCTGAAGAATCTGATCGTGCTTCCCGTCCATCCCATCGTCTTGGGAGCAAAGGTTACACTCAGATCGACACTCTGCCCCGCCGACAGGACCAGCGGCAGGCTCACGGACGACGTGGTAAATTCGGAGTTGCCCACCGCGATTCCGGAGACCGTTACACTGGTCTGTCCAGTATTCGTCACGGTGACAAGCAAGGTTTCGCTCTGACCGACGACGATCCCCCCAAATCGAAGGGCGGAAGGTGTGAACGCAAGTTGTGAGGTAGTTGCGCTGGCGTCCACGGACACCATTGCGAGGAGCAGGATCGTCATCCCGATTGTTAGAAAGTGAATTGTGCGGGCTAAGAGAGACTGGATGATGGACCGGGGGAGTTGCATGTCATCCAGTTTGAAAGCTTTGCGGCTAGCGGAAAAGATTCCAGTGGTACATCCGCCCCCCTGACCCACTGGGCAACACACTCATGTGATCACTAATTCACTCAAGTCTTCATAGCTCTGAATAGCGCTCGTAATGAGTTGTAATTCCGGGTACTTAGCAGCGAAAGATCTTTCCTGCTTGCCTTTTCCTGGCGCACCAACGATTAATACAGGCAAGTATGATGAGTCGTTGGCGTGTACTTCCTATTTTTATTGTGCCGGCAGCGTCACTGGCGGGCCGCGCGTGGGGAGTTGACGAGGTTCTTCCCGCAGTCACGTGCCACTCGGGGACGACCCACCACCCGTTCCGCCCGTCATTTGCCCAGTTCCACAGCGGACGCTAAACTGAATATCCCGGGGTACCCATATGCTCGTCGTCATGCAAGCGCAGGCCACCGAAGAGCAGGTCCGCGCCGTTTGCCAGAAAATCGAAGCGCTCGGATACCGCGCCCACTCCATGCCCGGCGCGCAGCGCACTGCCATCGGCATCACCGGTAACAGGGGCGAAGTCGAATCCGGCACGCTGGAAGAAATGGCCGGAGTGCAGGAAGTCATCCGCGTCACCAAGCCCTACAAACTGGTCAGCCGCGACACCAAGCCCGACAACACCGTCATCAAGTTTCCCAATTCGCGCGCCACCATCGGAGGCCCCGACCTGGCCATCATCGCCGGCCCGTGCGGCATCGAGACTCGCGACCAGGCGTTCAAAATCGCCGAGCGCGTCGCCCGTGCCGGAGCGCAGTTCCTCCGCGGCGGCGCCTACAAGCCTCGTACCTCTCCGTATTCTTTCCAGGGACTGGGCGAAGAAGGTCTGAAGATCATGGCCGAAATCCGCGACCGCTTCGGCCTGCTCATTGTGACCGAAGCCGTCGATTACGAATCGCTCGACCTGGTCGACCAGTACGCCGATGTCATCCAGATTGGCGCCCGCAACATGCAGAACTTCTCTCTGCTCAAGCGCGCCGGACGCGCCCGCAAGCCCGTCCTGCTGAAGCGCGGCCTTTCGGCGACGCTCGAAGAATTTCTCATGGCCGCCGAGTACATCATGAGCGAGGGCAACTACAACGTAGTTCTCTGCGAGCGCGGCGTGCGCACCTTCGCCGATCACACCCGCAACACGCTCGATCTAAGTATCGTGCCGGCCGTCCAGCGCCTAAGTCACCTGCCGATCATAGTGGATCCGAGCCACGGCACCGGCAAGCGCAACAAAGTAACTCCACTCTCCCGCGCCGCCGTCGCCGTCGGAGCCGACGGCCTGATGGTAGAGGTTCATCACGATCCCGACCGCGCGCTTTCGGATGGAATGCAGTCGCTATTCCCCGATCAGTTCGACGCGCTGATGGTGCAGGTGAGGCAGATCGCGGCGGTCGTGGGACGCAGTGTCCCCGCAACGAGCCATGTTCCGGCCGAAGTCGCAAGGTCGGCGGACTGATGCTGGGCTGACCCAGTTATCTGATAATCTCTTCCCGTCAGCGAGGCCAACTCGTCTTTGAGAAAATTCCTGCTACTCGCCGTCCTCGTCCCGCTCGTCCTCGCCGCCGGCTGGTACTACTTCCACGAGCGCACTCTCCCCGCTTATGGTCCGCTCTACCGCGAATATGCATATGTAACTAATGGCAAGAGCAACACGGTCACCGTCATCGACCTGCGCAGCTTTCGCCCCGTTCGCACTCTACAGGTCGGCTCCGAGCCCACCGGACTCGCCGCCAATCCCAAGCGGAATGAAGTTTACGTTGTCAACAGCGGCTCCTCGAACGTTAGCGTGATTGATGCGGAGCAGAATAAAGTTGTGGCTACTGTCGGCGTTTACGGACGCCCCTTCTTCATCGATGTTTCTCCTGACGGGCGCCGCGCTTACGTCGCCAATTCCGGTTCCGCCAACGTTTCCGTCCTCGATCTCGACCGTCGTACTGTAGCGGCCACGCTTCACGTCGGCGGAAGTCCCGGCCTGGCCCGCGTTTCGCCCGACGGATCGACCGTGATCGTTAGCAATCGCGCCGATAACTCCGTCTCCATCATCGACACCGCGCGGTTAGCTGTCCGCTCCGCCATCAACATCTGCATTCATCCCGAGGACATCGCCATCCTGCCGGATTCCAGCAAGGCGTTCGTTTCCTGTTCCGGCTCGGGGCAGGTGGCCAGCATCGCTCTTAAAAATGAACCCCGGAAGAATGAAACGCAGAAGAATGAAACTCAGAACGACAAGTTGCTTGCGCTTCTTGATGTTGGAAAATCTCCGGTGAGTCTGGCACTGAAACCGGACGGCGGAGAACTGGTCGCTTTCAACTTTGACGCCGGCAGCATCTCTATCATCGAGACCACGCCCAACGAAGTTTCGGGCAGCTATCTCATCGGCGCGCAGCCTACGCGCGGCGTGGTTTCGCTCGATAACTCACGCTTGTACATCTCCAACTTCGGATCGAATAACATAGCGGTCTACGACATCGACTTAGGCAAAGTAATCGCGTATCTCCCCGTAGGGACGCATCCCGACGCCCTGGCGCTTTCGCAGAACCAGAACTACCTGCTGGTCGTCGACTCCGGCTCCGGAGACCTCGCCGTAATTCAGAAACGCCAGCCCAAGAAGAAATTTGAGCCCTCGGAATATTCCTTGCTGACCATCATCCCCGTCGGCATGCAACCCAACCAGATCGTAGTCAAGTCGTTCCTCGCGACGAAGCTCAGGGAGGGGCGTTAGTGTTGGAAGAGCGTCGGGCCCCGAATGCTTGTCGAAAAAACATTCGTGGCCCGGACGGTTTTGTTGCGCCTGTGATTCAACTCCTATTTCGGCAAGAGTTCGCGCGCCAGCTTGCTCGCTACCACCGTGCGTATATCGTTGCGTTTCTTCCCCGCTTCGATCATGGCCTCTCGCGATCCGTAATGCTTGGCGATGAGGGTTGCGGCTTTGGCGTCGAGCTGATCGATGGTCGCCCAGTTCGGAAGCATGTAGCCGACCGCGATATCCCAGTCGTGCGGGCCATCGGTGGTCACGTTGCCCCAGACTTTGTAGTCGCTGATTAAGCCTTCCTTCTTCAACATTTCATAGACAGGCTTGAGGTTCTCGCGAAAATCTTTCCAGAACGCCTCACTCTGACCCGGCTTGAGTTCGAAGTAGGTGACGCGCCACACCGGTCCGTAATCATAGTTCGGACTCTGCGCAAGCGCGGGGAGCGTGGTTAATAGCGTCACGACAAGCAGCGTGGCCCATAGAACCTTTCTCATATTGCCTCCTGTTGGCGTTGGACCGGATGGAAATCGCCCCGATAGGGACGCGGAAGAATATCATTCCGGACAACCGTTTTCAAACTGGTAAGGGCCAGCTGGCAAGGCTACCGCGCTCCCAGAAATACACAGCTTCATCGCGGGCTGCTCGGAGAAGTTTTTCGGATATACTTTCTGATTCAGGTCCAGGCGCACCCGGCTGGGAGGATTCACCGTATGCCACGGGGTCACGCATGGATGTGATGACAAGCACGACAATTTGAAAAGTCTTTAATCTATTATTCGCGAGGAAGGAAATAATCGTCATGAGTCTTAGCCAGCTTGCCCGGTCCATCCGGGAGTCGGCGACTCTCAAGCTGAATGAAACTGCGGCTCTGCTCCGCGAAAAGGGAGAGCCCATCATTCACCTGGGAGGCGGCGAACCAAAG
>Ga0181532_10000411_pt1 | contig 44564 bp, 38 predicted proteins | sample PEATcosm2014_Bin_33_FD_119768 | JGI IMG/M metagenome (GOLD analysis project Ga0181532, IMG submission 119768) | Peatland microbial communities from MTU Mesocosm Facility, Houghton, MI, USA - PEATcosm2014_Bin11_30_metaG | ecosystem: Environmental > Terrestrial > Soil > Wetlands > Peat | place... | reverse complement strand
CCTGAAAACTCGACGCGCTAGGATGCCCTATAAACGATTTTCTCCACCTCGGGATACATTTCTGGTCACCCAATTTCGGCAGTTTCTACCCATGAGGGGACTTTTTCAACAGCCACGCCTGATAACAACAGTGATACCAAGTTACAGGCCAAAATTGTTGTATGTTGTTGGCGACACATGCCAAAGGCACTCGCACTATTCGCAGATCTGTTCGTGGGCGTGTTCTGATTTTCGCACTGGCCGCTCTAATCTTACCCAATGTTTTATGGCAGAGTGCGTCAGCATCTCCGACCTTGTGAACTGCACTCCGCGAACGAACGCCCAGATCGTGAACGCCGGTTAGCCATGCTTATCATCGTCGTTATCGCTCTGTCAGTGCTGCCGGGACAGATGCATTGTTAGTGTGAAATCGCCATTTCACTCATCGAGGATCAACGAGTTATATCCCTGTCAACAACAGTTACTTCCATCATTCATCGGCAATCCGGAAGAACGAACTCAGGGAAGAACTTTAATCGTGCTCTCGGATTTGAATTGGTGATAGTTGCGGAAGTCGATAATGTTGTGGCTGCAGTCGCTGGTGCCCCGTTCACAACCCAAGGTCTCGGCATGTACGGGAAGCAGAGCCGAGGTCTCACCAATCCTCACATACGAATAATCTACCGCGGTTTCGACCTGATCCATCCGGAAATCCGACGGTAGGCCGCGGGCCTGCATCTCGATTCGCAGCACGCGGGCCGTGTTCGGATCGATCCACACCGAGCCTTGATAAGCCGCAACTATATCCTGGGAACCGTCGTGCAGCCTCCAGTGCGAATTCTCACGCTCCACCTGAAAGTCGTAAGCGTGGGCATCGAAACCCGAAATCGTGGTTGTGCCAGCGGATCGGAACTGCGCATGCGTACCGGGGTGCAAAAGTTCCAGCAGAATGGACGCGAATTCTCCGGTAGACCAAGAGCCATCGATTTCCTGCAGGGGCTTGTCCGTAGGATGGTTGTTGAGCTTCACGTTCCGGTAGGTCTCCTGCCGGTCCTCGTAAATGATTTCCGCCGAAACCAGGTCCAGAGGCCTTTTCTCCCCGCGGCCGCGCTGGATGTACCGCGACATGAACTCCTGGCAAACAAAGTTGGGAAGCTTCTGTGAAAACTGGAATGCCGCCGCCCTGGCCCTTTCGATCAAGGCTTCGCTTGGAGTCAGCGAACGTGTAGGCGCCTCCTCCGCCGGCGGATCAGGGCACGGAGGCGGAGCTGGCTGTGCACCTCGCTTCAACGTCGGAGGAGCGTCGGAGCAAGGAGCCGTATTACTCTGGGCTGGTTGGGATTGGGCGGTGGCCGGAGTGGTCAAAGCAAGCGCTAAGGCTATTGCAGCGGCAGGCAAGCTAAGCCAGAAGCACGTATGTTGAAAGCTGCATCCCTTCACAGACTCACTTCCCTTGGAATGTAACACAATGCCTCGGGAATTTTGGCCCCGAAAGATGTGCTCACGCCAAACATCCTGGTTGAACTTACAATGCCAAAGCCAGGCGTGCGGAAAGTGGGGTGACAGAGATTGTACGGGCCAGCGGCTAATGACCCTTGATTCCGTGGTTCTCCATTTTGTCGTCCGTATACCAACCGGTGATGTGGCCACTGTTCTCGATGGTTGTCAGGACGGTGGATGACGCCCCAGCAACATCGACACTGACACCAATATGCTATTTATTGGCACCTTAGCACCATAGTAAAGTTTACGAGAACCGGGAAAGTTCTACACCTCCGGAGTTTTCCGATTGCCCGTAATAGTCACATTCTAATAGGGCAGCCGTTTGGCCAGCAGGATGCAAATGAAGCAGCAGACGAAGTGGCGCATAGGGTCACTCGGATGCGAATTTCGGCCAGAGTTCGCCTCCCAGAGTGACCCTTTATTTTTGTGTAAATTTTGCCCGCCCAGGTGCGTAGAACTCACCCTGCCCCAGACATCATCTCTCTTAGCACCAACACGGCGTGGGCCGAACGACCTCGCGGCTAGCCGAATCACCACAGACCTGCCGAACCCTACACCATCGCCAGCCGCTCGCGCACATCGAACCCCGCCTGCCGCAGCAGCCCCTCGACGGTCGCCTCGTTCAGCCGGGTCGCGTCGTACTCCACGCGAATTGTCCGCTCGCTCTCATTGAACTGCACGCGACGAATCCCATACACGTCGCTCACCATCCCCAGCGCATTCATCTCGCTTTCGCCGGGAGGCATCCCGTAACGAAACATGATTTCCACCGCCGTCATCCGCTCACCTCACGCAAACGTGCCATGATAGAAAAGTACTGAACCCGCGAGCCTCGCTTCACCGCCACCGGCTCCGGTTCAATATAGATGATGGCCGCCCCTGTGAACAGCGCCACTTTCGCATCGCGGCAGCACGACCAGGTGAAACAGCGCACTTCGAGACCGCACGAGCATCAAGATGAGTGAACCGGAGACCTCTGCCGAGAATCTGACCCTCGACTTCACCACCAAAGATCCCGTATGCGGCATGGTCGTCGAGCCGCCGCTGGCGCGTGGCAAGGCCAGGTATCAGGGCGACACTTACTACTTCTGCTCTCCCGATTGCATGCACAAGTTCATGGCGTCGCCGCTGAAGTACGCCGTGGCCGCCGGCATGATGCCCGCCTCTTCCCTGCCCGCGCCCTTGGCCGCCGCCCGGAAGCTGGACCGCGATCCCGTCTGCGGCATGAACGTCGATCCCGCAAAAGCCGCGTCCACAGCCGAATACGAAGGAAGGCTCTACCACTTTTGCTCGCGTGGATGTGCGGAGAAGTTTCGCCGCAGCCCGGACAAATATCTCGACGCGATGCAAAAGCCCGCGCCCATGCCGGTAATGCGGCAGGCGTCGAGCGCGATGGTGCAGATCGGAACCGCGAGCAAAGCCGAGAAAGATTCGGGGACATCCGGTCAGGCGGCATCTGTGCGGGTTGCAGTAGTGGACCCGGTTTGCGGGATGAGCGTCGATCCCGCGAAGGCCGCGAGCGCCGTCACCGTCGGCGTCAATACCTATTACTTCTGCTGCCGCGCCTGCGGCGAGAAGTTCACCGCCGATCCGGCAAAGTATCTCAATCCCGGGGCTCCGACGACGACCGCGCCCCAAGTTCCGGGTTCGGTGTCCAGTTCGGTGCCCCAGGTTCACGTCCCTCGTTTGGGCGTTAACCTGGGTCGCTCGAACGCTAACCTGGGTTCGTCCTACGTCTGCCCGATGGATCCTGAGATCCATCAGGATCATCCCGGCGCCTGCCCGAAGTGTGGCATGGCTCTTGAGCCCGCGCTTCCGGTCGCCGCAACCAAGACGCAATGGACTTGTCCCATGCATCCGGAGATCGTACGCGATGCGCCGGGCGCGTGCCCCATCTGCGGCATGGCGCTGGAGCCGAGGACGGTCACCGCCGCGACCGAAGAAAATCCCGAACTGCGCGACATGACGCGCCGCTTCTGGACCAGCGTCATCATTGGCATTCCGCTCATCGCCTTCGCCATGTTGCGAATGATGCCGCGGATGATGTCGCTGATGCTTCCGCGAATCATGTCGCTGATTCCCGCCGCGCACCACATGCCGCCGCGCCTCGGCAACTGGATCGAGTTCGCACTCGCCACTCCCATCGTCCTCTGGTGCGGCTGGCCGTTCTTCGTGCGCGGCTGGGCCTCGATAAAATTCCGCAGCCCCAACATGTTCACGCTGATCGCCATGGGCGTCGGCGTCGCCTACGTCTATAGCACCGCCGCAACCATCGCGCCGCGACTGTTCCCTTCGCGCAACGGGATGAGCGGCGTTCCCGATGTCTACTTCGAAGCCGCTGCAGCAATCATCGCCCTCGTGCTCCTCGGCCAGGTGTTGGAATTGCGCGCGCGCAGCCGCACCAGTAGCGCCATTCGCGCCCTGCTCGATCTCTCGCCCAGGATGGCGCGCATCATGCGCGACGACGGCGCTGAATACGACGTCCCACTCGAGCAAGTCAAGGTCGGCGACAAGCTGCGCGTTCGCCCCGGAGAAAAAATTCCCGTCGATGGCACCGTGCTCGACGGCCTCAGCTCGGTAGACGAATCCATGGTCACCGGCGAATCCATCCCTATCGAAAAACACGCGGGCGACAAAGTCATCGGCGCTACCGTCAACGGCACCGGCTGGCTGCTGATGCGCGCCGAACGCGTGGGCAGCGAAACCATGCTGGCGCAGATCGTCAAGATGGTCAGCGAAGCACAACGCAGCCGCGCGCCCATTCAGCGTCTCGCCGACAAAGTCGCCGCGTGGTTCGTGCCCACCGTGCTGCTCGCCGCCTTTGCAACGTTCGTCGTATGGCTGTTCTATGGTCCCGAGCCGGCCCTGGCTAATGCCATCGTCAACGCTGTCGCCGTGCTGATCATCGCCTGCCCCTGCGCGCTGGGCCTCGCAACGCCCGTCGCCATCATGGTCGGCACCGGACGCGGCGCACGCGCCGGTGTCCTCATCAAGAGCGCCGAAGCGCTGGAGACGCTACAAAAGGTTGACACCCTCGCGGTCGACAAAACCGGCACGCTCACGCAGGGAAAGCCCGAGCTGATGTCAGTCATCGCCGTGGGCGGCGAAACCGAAGAGCGCATCGTGCGCCTGGTTGCCAGCCTGGAGCGTGGCAGCGAGCATCCACTCGCCGCGGCCGTTGTGCAGGCCGCCGAGAGTAACAGGTTTTCGCTGATGCCGGTCGAAGAATTCCGCTCGATTACCGGCCGCGGCGTGATAGGCCGAGTCGGCTGCCACGAAGTCGCGGTAGGCAATGAAGCTCTCCTCCAGGAACTCAACCTCGACCTCTCACAAACTGTCATCCCGACCGAGGAGCCGGTGCCCCAGGTTCACGTCCCTCTTTTGGACGTTAACCTGGGCGCGCAGGCCGACGCCCTGCGCAAGGACGGCCAGACGGTCGTCTTCGCCGTCGTCGACGGTCGTCCCGCCGGCATTCTCGGCATTGCCGATCCCATCAAGCCCGAAGCCGCGCAAGCGGTCCGGGATCTCCGCGCCGAGGGCCTGCGCGTCGTCATGCTCACCGGCGACAACGCAACCACGGCTGCGGCCGTCGCCGGCAAGATCGGCATCACCGACTTCGAGGCCGGCGTCCTTCCCGAGACCAAGGCCGACGCGGTAAAGAAGTTGCAACAACAAGGCCGCACCGTCGCCATGGCCGGCGACGGCATCAACGACGCACCCGCTCTCGCGCAAGCGCAAGTCGGCATCGCCATGGGCACCGGAACCGACGTCGCCATGGAGAGCGCCGGCATCACGCTCATCAAAGGCGATCTCGCGGCCTTGGTCCGCGCCCGCCGCCTCAGCCGCGCCGTCATGCGCAACATCCGCCAGAATCTGTTCTTTGCATTTGTCTACAACTCGGTGGGCGTGCCCATCGCGGCGGGCATTTTGTATCCCAAGTTCGGGATTCTCCTGAGCCCCATCCTCGCCGCCGCCGCCATGAGCTTCAGCTCGGTATCGGTGATCACCAACGCGTTGCGCTTGCGGAATACGAAGCTGTAGGTAGTGCGGGCCTTCAGGCCCGCGTCCCAGCGGCCCTTGTTCCCTCGCGTTGGATCGAGCCAACGTCGTTATGAAATCAAGCGGAGTGAGGCGCAGCCGAACGTAGTCCTGCTTGAGTAGCGGTCCTTCGGCTACGTTCGGCTGCGCCTCACTCCGCTCAGGATTACACCATAGGGTTGGGATGCTTCCTAGGCGCGGCGAATCGTCGTCTCCAGCATGCAGCGCTGGGAGAGCGCCGCGCTGTGAGGCTTGAAAAAGAGTGTGACAAGAGCAGGAGCCGCAGGTTCGAGTTATCTTGCAGCTATAGGGGTCCTTCGACTCCGTTCGGCTACGCCTCCCTCCGCTCAGGATGACACATCTTAAAGCGGCGGACGCTTCGCTCAGGATGACAGCTCTAAGGCCCACCCGCTATCATCGACTTCCCTGTTAATTTCTCCGAGGTAGGCGCAATGATTCGACTTTGCCGCCGCTGGCTGGCGTCCATCGCTGTAGTTCTGCTTGGCGGAGTGCTGCTGGCACAGACGCCGAAAACCACTCCGAAACATTCTCCGTCCGCGCAAACATCGTCACGCTCGCAGGAGCAACGCGACAGCTATCGCAAGGCGATGGAAGAAGCTGACCAGAAGATCGCCGATGAAGTGAAGGCGCACTCCGAGCTGATGAAGAATCTGGAGTACCTGACCACACAGATCGGGCCGCGGCTCACCGGCTCGCCGCAAATGCAGGCGGCCAGCGACTGGACGCTCAAGCGCTTTCAGGAGTACGGCGTCGACGCACATCTGGAGACGGCGGAGATCGATCACGGCTGGACGCGCGGCCTGGAGACAGCCGAGATCACCAGCCCGGTCCAGAAACGCATCGGCATTCACGCCTTCGGCTGGAGCAAAGGCACGGACGGCGATGTCAGCGGAGAAGTCGTAGTGCTCAATATAGAGAAGGTGGCTGACTTCGATCAGTACAAGGGAAAGCTGAAGGGCAAGATCGTTATGCTGCGCAAGCCGATCGATATGTCGAAGCAGGATCCGAATCCGGAGAACGCTTACGACGCGGTAATTGCGCCGCCCAAGGGCGTGCCGAAAGAGGCGATGGGATACCGGCAATATTTCCAACTGCTACGGCTCTTGAATGAAGAAGGGCCGGCGCTGGTGGTTTTCGACAGCGGCAAGACCTACAGTCTTTACAACATGACTGGCGGATATCCACGCTACAAGCCCACGGAGATTCCGTTGGCGTTCCTCACGCACGAAGATTATGACCTGCTGTATCGATTGTTGAAGAGCGGGCCGGTGAACATGAAATTCAATTTGCACGACACGTTCACCGACCAGGCTGTGCCGGCGGCGATCACGGTCGCCGAGATCAAAGGCAGCGAGCATCCGGAACAGCGCGTGATCATTGGCGGTCATCTGGATTCGTGGGACCTGGGGCAAGGCGCTTTGGATAACGGCACGGGCGCGATGGCCATACTGGAAGCGGCGCGCACGCTGAAGGCGCTGGGCTGGAAGCCGAAGCGCACGATCACGTTCATTCTGTTTACGGGCGAAGAGCAAGGCGGCATCGGCGCGGAGACCTACTTGAAGAACCATGAAGCTGAGGTGGGACAGATGGACGCAGCGCTGATTCACGACACCGGAACGGGCAAGGTCTTCAGCATAGCGCTGGAGAATCTGTGGGAGACTGCGCCGCTGATGTCCGAGATTTATCAGCCGCTGGAAGAGGTCTTCGAGATGGAGCCGCTGAGCACGCGCTACTTCGGCGCTTCCGATCACGTAGGTTTTCTGGATCAAGGCGTGCCGGCGTACTTCTGCATTCAGTCGCCGGCGCATTATCGTGAAGTACATCACAGCCAGACCGACACGTTCGACAAAGTGATTCCTAACGAGATCAACGAAGGCGCAGCGCTGCTGGCGGCGTGGGCGTGGAATGTTTCGGAGATGCCGGAGGCGCTGCCGCATCACGCTCCGAAGGCGGAGTCGGCAGGCGATTAGTGACGTGAATGACGTGTGGGGAAGCGGTAAATTTTTCCGCGCGTCATCAGTTTTTACAAAACTTTTCGTTCACATGTAATTGAATTCCTGTAGATTATCTACGTCTCTGTGGTGGCAGCATCACAGGCGCTTATGCCCCGCGGTGAATAGCGAGCCCGCGGGGCTATAGTTTTTGGTAAGGCGTTTTCACCACGGAGGCACGGAGAGCACGGAAGAAACTTTTTCTGTGCGCCTTTTGTGTACTGTCCTGCTTGTTAAAACAGTTTGATTCGGAGACACGTTTGGGCAATCCCCAATCCACAGTCCGATCCTTCTTCATCGACGGCCCCGCGGGGCGGTTGGAGGCGCTGCTCAATGCGGGCGCTCCTGACGCGACGTACGCGGGCCTGGTGTGTCATCCCCATCCTCTGGGCGGCGGCACCATGCACAACAAAGTCGTCTTCCATGCGATGAAGGCGCTGAACTCGTTTGGCTTTCCGGTACTGCGTTTCAACTTTCGCGGAACGGGGCTGAGCGCCGGACGGCACGATGAAGGACGCGGCGAGATCGCCGACGTGCAAGCTGCGCTGGATTGGCTGAAGTGCGAGTTTTCCTTGCCGATCATCTTTGCTGGGTTCTCGTTTGGTTCGGCGACAGGATTGCGCGCCGCGTGTCCCGATTCCGACGTGAAGGCGCTGATCTCGATCGGCACGCCCGTCGAAGCGGAGGGACGTCTGTACTCGTTCTCATTCCTGCGCGAGTGCCGCACGCCGAAGCTGTTTGTCAGCGGCGATCATGATCAGTATGGTCCGCACGCCGCGTTGGAGGAAGTGGTGGCGCAGGCTGCCGAGCCAAAGGAGTTGGTTTTTGTCCCCGGCGATCATTTCTTTGCCGGACATCTCGTTGAGATGCGAATGACAGTGGAGAGCTGGGTGGAGGAACTGCTAGCAAGCAGTAGCTAGTAATTAGTGGTTAGTAATTAGCCAAGGCAGTGGCCCGCAGTTCGGAGTATGCGTTTTGGAGCAGAACGCGCGAGTTGCTGGCTGCTGATTACTAATTACTAGCTACTAATTACTTCTCTATAATTCCCGCATGTCCGACTCGGTTCCGGCCCCGGCAGACGCAAGTTCCGATGCGCTCTATCGCGAGATGCGCGCGCGGGTGCGTGAGATCTTCGATCACGCGCTCAGCGAGTGCAGCATTCCGCGTGCGCTTGGCCGGAAGCTAGAGCGTAATGAACGGTATCTGCAGGTCGACGAAATGGTGTACGACCTGGGAGCCTTCACGCGGGTGCTGGCGATTTCCATCGGCAAAGCGGGTTACAGCCTGGCGGAGAACTTTGCGGCGCTGCTCGATACGGAACTAAGTGGGATCATCGCAGCTCCTGGCGCGGCTCCACCTGAACTTCCCGGATTCCAATATTTCAGTGGTGGCCATCCGCTACCCAACGAAGATTCTCTGCGCGCGGGCGAGGCGATTCTGCAGCTTGTTGCAGGGCTTTCGCCGGAGACGCTGGTGGTTTTCCTGATCAGCGGTGGAGCGTCGGCGATTGCGGAGAAGCCGATTCGCTCGCAGATTTCGCTCGCAGACTTGGTGCAGACCTACCGGGCACTCGTGCATTCAGGTGCACCGATCGCCGAGATCAATGCGATTCGCAAACATCTATCGACACTTAAAGGCGGGCGGCTGGCTCGGGCTGCGTCGCCGGCTTATCAGTTGTCGGTTCTGGTGTCCGATGTGCCCGAGCATGCGCTGGACGCGCTGGCCTCGGGACCGACGATTCCCGATAGCACGACCGTGAAAGATTGCTACAAGATTGCTGAACGTTACCGGCTGCTGGATCTGCTTCCGCAGCCCGTGCGTTCGATGTTCGACAGCGGTCAGCTGGTAGAAACGCCGAAGACCGGCGATCCCGCCTTCCAGCGATCGCAGTATGTGACCGTGCTGTCCAACATAACGGCGGTTAACGCGGCCGTGGAGCAAGCCGAGCTGGCCGGCTTTGCGGTCGATGTCGAGAACGCGTGCGACGACTGGGACTACGAGCAGGCCGCAGACTTTCTTCTGGCACGACTGCGCGAGCTACGCAAAGGAGTGTCGCGCGCCTGCCTGATCTCGGGCGGCGAAGTGACGGTGAAGGTTGGGGCGGAGCCGGGAGTGGGAGGGCGCAATCAGCAATTCGCGCTGTATTGCGCGCAGAAGATTACGGGCGAAAATATCACGGTGCTGAGTGCCGGAACTGACGGTATCGATGGCAATAGCGAGGCCGCGGGGGCGGTCGTTGATGGATCGACGCTGGAACGGGCGCAGCGGCGAGGGTTCAATGCGGCGAATGCGCTGGCAATGTTCGACAGTTATCCGTTGTTTCACGCCATCGGCGATGCGATCATGACCGGACCAACCGGCAACAACGTGCGCGATCTGCGGATCCTGCTGGCGTATTGAGTGTCATTCGCACAAAACTGCAAAGGCACGGAGGGCGTTCCGTGCCTTGAAGCAGTCCGCCAGAAGCGGAGCGGGCGAGCGACGAGTGGCGATTCCGCGAACCTCCGATCACTTGCAGGGAAAACTGCGGCGCTGCCGCCAGCGTTCAGTAACGCATTTTCGAATGCTGGGCGGAATTCACAGATCGGCGGATGAGCACTGCCTTAGGAGTCACTCGTCCAGTTCGACCTAACCCCATCCGCCGATCGAGCGCCAATAGCCAACAGGTTACGGGCAACGGCAGCGGGAGTTGTCAACAATTTGTCAACAGCGTGTCCAATTTTCGTAAAACCTACTGAGTTGGACCGGGTTAGATAATGTGAGATGAAGCTACGACTTGTGCGCCACTTAGGTTCACGATCAGTTAATCCACAGATTCGGCCTCTGACGGTATTATGGATAAATGAGGGTCGTCTCCTGGGCGATCTTCTATCCAACAAACAACGTCTAATACATAGTCCGCAGGTGCTCCGAGGCCGGGCGGGCTGACAGGCACATGCGGCTTTATAAGGCAATCCTCGCGCTTTGCGTTCTGGCAGTAGTGCACCTGCCGGCACGGGCCGACGTCGGCTTGCTGCTGAACGCGAAACCCAACGTTCATCCTGAGCTGGTGAAGGCCGAGATCATCGGCGAGGGCCATTCGGCGGTTTACCTGTCGAACATCTGTCCGGAGACGCCGGTCAAGATGCGCCTCTGCCGCCCGGACGAACAGGGTTCGGTTGTGCAGAACTACTAGGACTACAAGGAAGATCAGCCGTACGAGTGGAACGTGGTTCCGCTGAGTGTCTATCTTTACGGAGTGAACAGCATGGACGAGCGGCCGCCGTTCGGGTATCCCGAGCTACGCAGCCTGTTGCAGCAACAGTATCAGCGGACCTATCTGCGCGAGATCTGCACCACTCCGCGATGCATCGCCGATCCGAACGCGAACTGGCGTGACGCGGTGGCAGCGTCGTTCGTGCGCGAGATTTACGTCTTTGAGGTGCACACCACACGCGAGCAGGACGAGGCATTCATTCGCGAATTCAACGCGCGGCCGAATGTGAATCATTACAGCGGGTTGTCGCGTAACTGCGCCGATTTCGCCAAGATGGTGGTCGATACCTATTTCCCGCACTCGGCGCATCGCGACGTGATCAACGACTTCGGCATGACCGGGCCGAAGGCGATTGCCCGCAGCTTTACGCATTACGCCGAGCATCATCCTGAACTGCAGTTGCGCATCATACGCATCGAGCAGGTGCCGGGAACGTACAAGCGCAGCTCCGATTGCCGTGAAGGTACAGAGCAGACGGTTCGCTCGACCAAGTGGCTGATTCCGATCGCGGTGCTTGAGGCGCAAGCGATTCCCGCGTTGGCGGGATCGTACTTGTTGACGGGACACTTCAATCCGGATCACGATCTGCGAAACCATCCATCCGAGGATGTGGCCCAGCTCTATGAGCAGCTTGACGCTGCCAAGCAGGATGGGGACACCGATCGGCAGAAGCAACTGAAGCACGAGATCAAGGCGGATAGCGAGCGCGAGGTGGGTACGGATGAGCAGTGGAACCAGTACCGCTCGCGGTTTGAGGAAGTCCTGCGCAGTGCGATCGACGACAAGGTGATTGCCGACCGGCGCAAGATGGAAACGATGTTTCGCACGCTGCAGGCGCACGGACACGCGTATCTCGACGAGAATGGCCAGCCCAGGCTGGAGATCGCCAGCGGCGGCGAAGTGCGACGCGTCGGACTGAGCGTCGATAACGTCTTCAGCGACGGATCGGACCGCAAGCTTGCGATGCAGGTGCTGCTGGCGCGAACCAACGCGCTGCTGTCGGCCCAGTCAAATCACCGTGAGCTAATGGCGCAATTCCAATCGGATTGGAGTCTGCTGCAGCGAGCAGAAGATGAGGTGCGGGCGCACGGCGCGAATCCGGTGATTGCGGCGCGGACGACACGGCAGTAAAGCCCAAAGCCGCAGGGGCTAAAGCCCGTTGTGGAAACGGCCTCGTGCGGCACGACTGAAGTCGTGCCCTGTTACAAAGCGCGTGCGGATCGGGTTTTCAGCAACCTGTGACGTCGTGCCCTGATACGAACCCTTACACAAACCAAACTGATTTTGAAATGAGTTCTAGTCTCCGCCGTGCGCGCGGTAGCTGGCGCGCAGCTCTTCCACGATCTCGTGCGCGGCCTGGCGCGCCTGATCAAACATGTTTGGCGCGAAGGAAATGGCTCCGACGCGGGCGTGACCGCCTCCGCCGTAGCGTTCGCAGATCTTGGCCAGGTTCTCCATGTGGGTCGCAGTCGTCCAGGGATTGGAGCCTACGGAGACTTTGGTGCGGAAGCTGCTCTTGCTGAGGCCGACGCTGTATACGCAGTCCGGGTGAAGGTAGTAGGGGACGAACTTGTTGTAGCCCTCGAGGTCGTGGTCGGTGACATCGAAGAAGATGGTGCCGTCTTTGCACTCGGCGCGCTCGCGCATGATCTCGATGGAGCGGCGATGGCGTTCCATCAGCTCCGGTAAGCGTTCAGCGACCTCGGGCTGCGCGATGATCTCCGCCAGCGGTTTGTAGGCCAGCTGCGGAATCAGGTTGGGAATGAACTGCGGATCCTGGTTCGATTCGATCAGCATGGTCAGCTGGGTGGCCGGAGCCTTCATTTCGACCGCTTCTTCCGGCCCGTCGTAGAGTGCGCCATCGATGATGTCGGCCCACTCGATGACCTCGGCGGCCGGCTGGGGATTGAAGCCGAAGCGCTGCTGGGTGACGACGGCGATGAACTTGGTGCAGGAGCGGAAATCGGGATCGTAGAACTTCTTGTTGCTCTGCTGCTGCTCGAAGTGCGAGGCGTCTTCGGGCGTGAGGAAAGCGCTCTGGTGATGATCGAACCACCAGGTGATCCGTGGCGAGGACGAATATTTGAAATCGACGATGGCGTTCTCGTCACCGGTGAAGTCGGCTTCGTTGAAGAGCGCACCCGCGCGATGCACCAGTCCCTGATATTCAAAGTCACCCTGCTCGCGAATGCGCTCGCGGTAAAACCGCATGAACAGCGCCGCTGAGCAGGCGCCGTCGAAACACTTGTCGTGATAGAAGATCTTGAGCCTCACAAAGCCTTTCCGCAGCGATGAAGTTGTTCAGTATAAAAGAGAGTTCGCCCTCCCGTCGTTGCCGGTAAATGAAAAGTAAATAGAAATGACACTTCGGGGTGGGGGATGTCAAGCGGAGAAGCAGCAACTAGTAACTAGCGACTAGCAATTAGCGACCCGCTCTACGCCGAGGCTCGTGGCCGGCCTGAGAAGAAGTCCTTGACGGGCGGCGAGCCGAACGAATACATTGCGCGCAACGCGATGACAGACAGTTACATCGGCCCGAAGCAGCATCTGCTGGTGATGGGCAGCCTTGTGTTCGGCGGATTGGTGCTCGCGTGCCTGCCCGACACCGTCCTGGGATTGCAGTATCAATGCATGCTGCACCGGATGACAGGAATGCGCTGTCCGTTTTGCGGTATGACCCGCGATTTCATCCTGATGGCGCACGGATCGCAGCCGCGAAACAATCCCGGCTCGCTGGTTGTGGCGCTGGCGTTGTATGTTGCTTATCCTCTATGGCTGGTGAAAACCGCGCTGGGCAAGCCATTCCGGCTGTTGATCCGCCGCGAGCGGCTTATTCATGCGCTGCTCTTCGCCATGCTCCTGCTTTTCGTTGGTAATAACCTTGTTGCTTAGGAGGGACAAGTGCTCGCTCATGGGTTCTTTGGCGGTTTTGGATTTGGCTTCATCATTGCCCTGCTGCTCGCCATCTGGGTGGCGACCGACGCCAACAAGCGTGGCATGAACGGCGTTGGGTGGGCGATTGGCGTGTTCTTCCTGTGCATTGTGTTCCTGCCGATTTACTTGATCGTGCGCAAGCCGCTGCTGGCGCAGCAGCCTTATGGCTATCCGCCGCCGCCGGGGTCGCAGCCTCCATATCCTCCGCCGCCAGCGGCCGGGCAGCATTTCTGCGCGAACTGCGGAGCGGTGGTGCAACCGGGCGTGAAGTTCTGCGCCACCTGCGGCAAGCCGGTGTGAAGGCGGACGTGCCGCCGGCTGAAACCGGCTCAGTCGAAAAACAAACCGCTCTATCGGCACGACTGAAGTCGTGCGTGAGAACCCTGCCACCGCTACGCGGCTCAGAGGGAAATTTCCTGCCTTACCCAGGACTCCGCTGCGCTCCGTCGTGGGCTAAATTCGTTTCCACCCCTTCGGGGTTCGATTCTTGCATCTCGTGCTCCACCGCCGAGGCGACAGTTACTTCTCACGGCAGGCACTGAAGTCGCCCCCGGATACAAAGCCCCTGAGCGACCACCTGACCAATCGGCCTCGGCCTATCAGATGGGTTCTAGGCGGACGCCGGCGCGGCATCGGGAGGGCGCAGGATTACCAGCATGCGCAGGTCGAGCGTGGCATGGAGAATCATCGGCAGCAGCAGACTGCCGGTGAGAATGAAGAGCAGACCAAAGATAACACCGGCAATGGCGCTGCCGATGACTCCGCCGATGCCGCCGTACAGATGGGCAAGTCCAAAGATCACCGATGAAATCAGCAGCGCCAGCGTCAGGTTCAGCGTCCAGGGAAATGCGTGCAGGTAGTGCAGCAGAAAGCCGCGATAGAGCGTCTCTTCGCAAACGCCAGCGGTGATGCAGAGAAATACCCACCAGCGGCGCTCTGTCCAGGTTGCGGGGAAGAAGTAGGCGAGCGCTTTGAAGGCTTCCGCCGAGGAATACTTGCGCGGCTGTTTCTTCACCTTCTTCCAGAAGACAGTTGCCAACGGCAGCAGTATGAGCGCAACAAAGAGCGCGATCACGATCTCGACCAGATAAAAAGCCCAGACGTGCTGCAATAGCCAGGGAATCTCTTGCGGCCCCGGTTCGATGGCGAGCAACGAACGCGCGCCGACAACCAGCACAGCGACGACACTCGCGATCCACAGCCAGGCGCAGAGCGTCTTGTAGTAGCGAAGCTTCCCTGCTGAGCTGGGATTGCGCTTCAGTCGCTGCGTGTCCCAGAAATCCCAGACGGGCACGATTGCCAGCAGAAAAAGGAAAAGCAGATGCTGGACGAGGGTCGAGAGGGAGAGATGGAGGGTCAAGAGGATTTACCGGTCACTGGAGTGTCGCCGCTCCGCGGCTCGACATTGAGTTGTCGTGCGAACCGCGGGCTGACGCCCGCGGCTAACACAAATGCCGCCGTTTGCTCGGCTTATGTTTCAAGAAAACCCCGGCACTTATGCGCCGGCCTGCTTCTCCGCCATGTCGCCGACGATGGGCAGCTTGAACATCACGTGCTGATACGCCTTGATGACCAGCAGGATCCACAGGGCCAATTCAGCAAGCCCCAGCAATCCCCAGATGGGAAACACCAGCAGCGGCAACATATAGCCGATAATCGACAGGCCGATGTGAATCACTACCAGCGCACCAACCGTGAACAGGCACTGGAACGAGTGGAAGCGCACAAACCGATTGCGGTTGTAGGGCTCGATCAGCAGAAAGATGATGGCCGGAATGATGGTGAAATACGCCAGCATGCCGGCAATGTTCTCTTCCAGCGGTGCAGCCGAAGCCGAAGATGCAGCGGTCTGGTAGCTTGCCGCTGGAGGAGGCGGAGCAATAGCTTGTTGTACCGGTTGAGGCGCCGCTGCTGCGCCTGCTGCGGGCGCCTGTCCGGTCGCTTTGCCGCAGCTGGGACAGAAGGCTACGTTGTCGGCTACTTGACTGCCACAATTCGCACAGAATGCCATTCGGAATCTCCCTGAGTCGGTTTGAACGGATGCCCCATCGCGTGTCTGACAAACATGCCACCGCGATCACCCCGGGGCTGCTTGCCGCGGACAATAACAGAAGTGCCGCGACAAAGGCAAAGCAATAATCAGCCGGTCCCGAATTGAGTCCGCCCAACCCCCGGCGCGCTTCGGCGCCTAGAATAGTGTCATCGAAACCACGTCCGGCGCTCCTTTCCGCCAACCGGCCGCCATCGAGCGGCTCTTCAATCGCTGCTTCGGCTTCCTGGTCGGACTCGGTCTCGGCATGAAGCACAACTATCTGCTTCAGGTTCGCGGTCGCAAGTCGGGAAAGCTCTACTCCAATCCGATTGACCTGTTGGAGATGAACGGCCGCCGCTTTCTGGTGGCTCCACGAGGCCGCACACAATGGGTGCGCAACGCCGAAGCGGCGGGCGAGGTCGCCCTGAAGCGAGGAAGCTGGCAGCAGAGCTTCTCGCTGCGGGCGATTCCCGATGCCGACAAGCCCGAGCTGCTGAAGGCCTATCTCGACAGCTTCAAGACTGCGGTTCAGCGATACTTCCCTGTTCGCGCGGGTTCGGACGCGGAGGCGTTCGCGGAGATCGCTCCGAACTATCCGGTGTTCGAGTTGATCGCGAAGTCGTGATCACTGATCCCAGGTTAGCGTCCAAACGAAGGTCGCGAACCTGGGGCACCAAACAGGGCGCCCAACGAAGGTCGCGAACCTGGGGCACCCACCGCGCCAAAACGAAACCGGCGGCACGCGGCCGCCGGCGGAAGACCTTCGATCATTCTGCTCAGAACGACGGCACCAGATTGGTCACCGACGCATAGTCATCGTCGCGCTTCTGCAACGTCGGACGATCATCGCCTGGCTGAGTTTGCGTGTTGTTGCCACCACTCCCGTTGTCGGCGGTCTGCGTGCGCCGCAGTGTAGGCTGGTTGTCCTTCTTGTCGGGGATCATCTTCTTGCGGTTCTCAAACTCCGCCAGCCGCCCCTTCACCGATTCGAACTCCGAAGTGTCCACGATGTATTCCGGCCGCGCCGGCAGCACCTCGCGAATTTCTTCCTGGCTCTTCTGTATGCGATCCGGCGTCTGGGGATGCGTCGCGAACGCCTTGGCTAGCGTTCCCGGCTTCTCCTTTTCCAGCGCCTTGATCTTCTCGAAGAAGGCGATGAACGATTGCGGATCGTATCCGGCTTTGTACATATACTGCAGACCAAGGTAGTCGGCTTCCGACTCGAAGTCGCGTGAGAACTTCATGAATGTGACCGGCAGCGCCAGGCTCATGGCCATGTTGGCGGCTTCGTACAGGCCCCAGCTGTTGATGAAGATCAGCGGAATGGTCGCCGCGGTTTGAATGTAACCCGCGCGAGTCATCCCGCGCGTGGCGTGGCGAGCGGCCACGTGCGCGATCTCGTGCGCCATCACGCCGGCGAGTTCGGCTTCATTGTCAGCCGCCAAAATCAGGCCGGTGTTGACGTAGAAGAATCCGCCGGGCAGCGCGAACGCGTTGATGTCGTCGGAATCCACGACCTTGATCGTGAACGGCACCTTCGCATCGGAATTGCGCACCAGGTTCTGGCCCACGCGATTGACGTACTCGGTGATCACCGGGTCCTGAACCATTTTCGCGCTGGACTCGACCATCATTGCGTACTGCTTGCCCATCTTGACGTCGGTGTCGATCGAGTACCAGTCGCCCAGACTTTTGCCGGTCTGACCCACTTTGCGATCGCCGATATCGTCGATATCGTTCTTGTCCTTGTTGTGAGTTTCTTTCGGAGCGTTTGCCGAGGCCGCTGTCTCGGACGCGTTGTCCACCGGATTACCGGTTCCAGTCGCACTCGTTCCGGACTGCGCTGCCGGGCTACTTCCTGACTGCGCCGGAGTGCTGTCATTCGCAGTACTACTCGCAGGCTGTGATTGATCGGGGGAACTGCTGGAAACTTGGGTTGACGTTTGCGACTGTGTGTTGTCTTGTGCCAGCGCAGGCAGGGAAACGCCGACAACCAGCAGCACCGCAATCATCGCTGCGAACGCACGCGATTTCATGGGAAACTCCAGTGCCCAACTCTGGACCGCACCTTTTGCCAGGAGGTGCTTCTTGCGGACATTATATGCTTGGAATCGCAATGTGGCGCAAATGGATTTCCGCCTCCGTCGCAGGAAACAAAGATTTTCGCTGAACCGCGAAGCGTCGCCGTGCAATTCGCGCGCAGAATCTGCCAAACTTGGTCTAGAATGAGCGTTTTGTCCCAGGAGGGTGGCTCTTATGGCAACACCAACTTCATCGCAAAAAATTTTGCAATCGGTTTCCATTGAGGACTTCATCGCCGGCTTGCGCAAGCTCGAAGAGAAAGACTTCACCGGCGTCCAAGGCACGCTGGAGTACATGCGCGCCAATCCCGTCGACCCGGAAACCTTGCAGCCCTATCTCTTCTGGAACCCGCAGCACTACACGCGCAACCTCATCGACAAGACCGATCTTTACGAACTTCTCTCGCTCTGCTGGGAGCCGGGGATGAAGAGCTCCATCCACAACCACAAGGGCCAGAACTGCTGGATGGCTGCGCCCGTCGGCCGCTTCCTGGTGCAGAACTATTGCGTGCTGGAAGAGAACCTCGCCGCGCATCACTGCAACATCGTTCCCACGGAGGAAGTCGCCATCACGTGGGACAATCCCGTCGCCGTCGACCCGCTGAATCCCGTGCACGATGTTCGCAACCCGCGCGAGCTGAACCAGCGCGCCGTCAGCCTGCACATCTACTCGCGCCCCTTCGACTCCTGCGTCGTCTACTCGGTCGAGCAGTGCTCCTGCGGCGAGATCGGCCTGCAGTACACCTCGATGTACGGGAAGCTGTGTGGGAAAGCCAGCAATTAGCAGTTAGCACTTGGCACTCCGCATTTCCCACTTCTCGTTTGCGAAAACCTAGTGGGCGTGCGGCGAAATACCCCCTTCCTAGTCGATCAGCGGCCGATTTTCGAGCCTCAATCAAGATAGTTGGCGTGAATGGATTTCATAAGTGATCCTGAAACCGCGCTGACCGTCTTCGGCGCCTCAAGCCTTCCGGAGCAGGAAGGTCGTGGAAACGTACTCTATCGTTCCGGTCAAGTTATCGGGATTCACCTCGACCGCCTCGCAATGGTGTCGGGCAGCTATTTCGAAGACATATCGCTGAGGCAGAACGTGCATCTCCATCTCGGTTGTTGCGGCAGCCAAATACTCCTGCAGCATGAAACGGTAGTGTCGATTAAACGTCACCACCTGGAAATAGGCGAACCCTCCAGGGCGAAGACGGGCCAGAAGCTTGTCGAGGATGTAAGCCATTACGGGTGGCGGATTGTGCTGCAAAACCAGGATCGAGAACAAGAGATCGAAGGACGGAAGCTCGTCCAGCGTTCGAAGCTGGTCTGTGCGGAGGAATGTAACTTTATCGGACACCTCGGCAGGAATCGCCTGCCGCGCCCTCTGCAAGTGCGCTTCAGAAATGTCGCAGGCCAGAACATGGTCAAAGCGTTGGCATAGAGAACGCGTGATCCGGCCCACGCCGCACCCGAACTCGAGGCAGGTAAGACTGGCGGGAAGCGGCATGCGGTTGCGCTCCATCCACCGCTCCAGTCGAACGACTTCCTGCTCGCCGGAATTCCAGAATTGCTCCTGATTCCTCTCGAAGTTGTCGAGGCGACAGTTGTCGTGCGTGATGACCGACCAGTACGGGTCCTCCTTGCCTAGGCCGCTCCAGGTTTCCTCCACGTGGGCCAACAACCCGGCTACAGCTTCGGCATCGCCATGCACCTCGATTGGCTGTGGATTTACGTCGAGATCGAGGGGAAAGCGGCGCGAGAATACGAGCGATGAAATCCCACAGACAAATTCTTCACTTTCGCGGAGTGCTTGGCGTAATTCGTTCTGATTCTCATAGTTCTCCAGCGCGTAGCGGACAATGTCTTCACTCTCCGGCTCGCGACCGAGGAGCCAGCGATAGGCGGCAACGACCTCAGCCTTCGTGAGCCCTGCGTTTGCGGGCGGACTTGTCTTGCTGGTCAAGAATGTCATTGTGAAATGTCTTAGCGAAATGCACTCCTAGAGTGCTTGTACGCTGCAAACACGATAACACTCAAAGCTCGCGGCTCGTAGCTCGCAGCTAGTTGCTAGCCGCTAATTGCTTCTTAAGAATCTCCACCTGGCTCGCCCTCCATTCGCCGTCGCTTCCCTGCTCCGCGGTCACGCGAACTTCGGCCCCGGCGGTCAGCGCGTCTTCCGGCTTCGCCAGACGAGTCTCCGTCGGCACGCTCTCCTCGTAGCTGACACGCGCGTGTGAAATGTCCACGCGCCGCGCCATCCCATTTCGTCCTTGCACATAAATCCAGTTCTTGCCGGCATCGTGCGGCCCGTCGACGATCGTCCCCCGAAACGATCCCGGCGTCCCAGCGCTCACCACAGCCATAAGCCCAAGAGTCAGCAAAAGAATCCACCAGCCCTTGCGTAGGCCTCGCATGCTGCTTTCGATGCGTAAACCGCTCTCCGGAGCGACGCCGAACGTCGACTGCATTAATTCCCTAACTGCCCTTCGTTACTGACATTCCCACACGTCACGGCTACAATATGCCCGCCGTTTGGAGAGACCTATGAAATCCTGCGCCCGGGTCTGCCTTCCGCTGATAGTCGTCTCGGTCCTGCTCAGTTGCTCCCCTGCCCAGGACCCCAACGTCAAAGCCGCAACCTATGCCGCCCAGGACTGGCTCGCGCTTGTAGACTCCGGCCGCTACGGAGAAAGCTGGGACAATGCCTCCGCCCTCTTTCAGCAAAAACTCTCCAGGGAGCGATGGGAAAGCACCATGGGCGGCGGCCGCGCCCCGTATGGCAGTGTGGTCTCGCGACAGCTCAAGAGCGCCACTCCGGATAACAACATTCCCGCCGCCCCTGCCGGCAAATTCGTTGTCATCCAATTTCGCACCAAGTTTGCCAACTCCCCCACCCTGATCGAGACGATAACCCCAATGCAGGAACCGAACGGCCAGTGGCGTGTGGCTGGCTACTTCGTCAAACCGCTCGAATAAGCAGGCGCTGAAGCCTCAAATCTTCGCTTTTTCTGTGAAGAATTGTTACGAATTGCTCTGCAAGAATTCCGCCGCAACTCGTTCATAGATTTCGGGTTCACAATATCGACACCGCGATCCAGAGTCACGCGTGATGTCAGGGCATCATAGATCGCCTCCTGTACCATGATCATCAGAGGCGAGAGGAGCAGGAAACATGAAACCACGGCGGCGGTTTGAATGGTTGTTTACCGCGCTGCTGTTCGTCGCGCTAGGCACTGGCGCGGCATTTGCCCAGTACCAGGGCCAAAGTCAGGATCAGGGCGCGTACCCGCCTCCGCCTCCCGACGCGCAGGCGCAACAGAATTATCCCGACCAGGGTCCGGCGCAGGGACCTTATCAGCAAGGTCAGCCGCAAGAAGAGCCTTCCGGTCGCGTGGCGCGCGTTCAGTACATGGACGGTCAAGTTTCCACGCAGCCCGGCGGCGTGAACGACTGGGTTGCCGCCAACACGAATCGCCCGCTGACTACTTCGGATCGCATCTGGACCGACAAGAATTCCAAGGCTGAGCTCAACGTCGGCGACGGCTTCCTCCGCATGAATTCGGAGACCTCGCTCACGCTGACCAACATCAGCGACAACACCGTGCAGCTCGAGCTCGATCAGGGCTCGCTCAGCGTGACCGTGCGTCACCTCGAAGCCGGTGAGATTTACGAGATCGACACGCCGAACTACGCCTTCACCATTACCAAGTCGGGCTCGTATCGCTTCGACGTTTACCCCAACGAGGATCAGAGCTGGGTAACGGTGCGCAGCGGCCAGGGTGAAGCGACCGGCAAAGGCGCGGCCGTGAAGGTCACTTCCGGTCAGCAGGTTCGCTTCAGTAGTGGCAGCTCGCTCACGCACATGGCCTACGCTGCGCCGGCGCGCGATGGCTTTGACGATTGGGTTCAGGTCCGCGACAAGCGGCTCGACGATTCGCTCTCCGCGCGCTATGTCTCGCCCGGCGTTATCGGCTATCAGGATCTCGATGCCAACGGCACGTGGGCTCCTGACTCGCCCTACGGCCCCGTCTGGACGCCGGCTGGCGTTCCCGCCGGCTGGGCGCCTTATCGCTACGGACAATGGCAGTGGATTGCGCCCTGGGGCTGGACGTGGGTCGATTCCGCATCTTGGGGATTCGCTCCCTTCCACTATGGCCGCTGGGTCTACTGGAATAGCGCCTGGGCGTGGTCGCCGGGACCGCTGGGCTACTGGAATCCTTACTACGCTCCTGCGCTGGTCGGCTGGGTTGGCGGACCGGGCTTAGGCATCGGCATCGGCTGGGGTGGCGGCTGGGGCTGGGGCGGAGGCTGGGGTGTCGGCATCGGCTTTGGCTGGTTCCCACTGGGTTGGGGGCAGCCCTACTATCCGCACTACTGTGGATGGGGTCACGGCGGTTGGTATCACGGCGGTGGCTATGTGACCGGAAACTACTTCCGCAACGTCAACGTCACCAACACGCACATTAACAACATCAACAACATTTCGCACAACTACTACAACAACAACGCCAACGCCCTCCGCAACACCAACGCGATCGCCCGCAATGGCGTAACCTCCGCTTCCAAGGCGGCGTTTACCTCGGGCGCGATGGTCAACAAGGTTGGCGGAGCTGTGCCGTCCTCGGCGCTCAACAACGCGCATCTGATGAACACGGCCAACGCCAATCCGACGCACTCTTCCGTGACCGGCGGACAGTCGCCGCGCACCACGGGCGTTCCGTCGAAGTCCGTCGGCAGCCGCTCGGTAGTAACGCGCGCGACGCCGCCGTCCACGCGTCCTGCCAGCATTGAGTCGGCAGTCGCGCACAATAACGCGAACTCCGTCGGACGTGGCAACACGAATCCGGCTTCTGCAAGCAACACATCGCATGAGACGACCGCCAACAACGCTCCTCGCACTGCGATGAACGGCGCGAACAACGCAGCCCGTCCTAACACCAGTACCGAAGCTGCGCGTGGAACGACCCCGGCCAACGGCTCCCAGGCTCGCACGCCTGCGAGCTCCGCCGCCGGCAACAACATTCCTCGTCCGCCTTCGACCGGAGGATCAACCTACAACTCCGCCAACGCGGCGCAGTCGCACAACAACGTGCCTCGTCCGCCGGCCAACAACGATAGCTTTGCACGGCCCAACGGCAACACGGCCAACGCGACTGCTAATCGTGGATCGACGACGGCGAACAACGAGCACTACGGCACCAGCAACTCGGCGGCGAACTCCGCCAGCCGCGTAGGTGGCTCGCAGTACTCAGCACCTCGGTCGAGCGCGTCGTCGGTACCGCATCCGCCCGCGAACTACCAGTACCACGCGGCTCCGTCGTACTCGGCCTCGTCGAACTACGGCCGTCCGTCGACCGGCAGTAACGGCTACGGCGCAAGCAACCGTGGCTACAGCTCGCCATCCAGCAGCTATGGCGCAGGCCGCAGTTCGTACGGCTCGACGTCCGGCTATTCTGCCAACCGCGGCTACAGCGCCTCGCCTGGCTATTCGGCAGGACGCAGCTCTGGCTCTACGCCGAACTACTCGGCTCGCAGCTACGGATCGAGCCCGTCCTACTCAACGCGCTCGTACTCCACGCCGCACAACTCCGGCGGCAGCAGCTATCACAGCAGCGGTAGCAGCAGCTCGCATAGTAGCGGCGGCGGCTCGCACGGTGGCGGAGGAGGCGGCGGCCACGGCGGCGGTGGACATCGCTAAGGCTTAACGAATACGCATAGTAGATCGAACCTAAGGGCGGCCCGCAAAGGCCGCCCATTCTTTGTCTTCACTCCCATCGTCTCTCATCGCTCAGGACGGCTGTGCTTCATCCAAAGGGTGTCATCCTGAGCGAGGACTTCAGTCCGAGTCGAAGGACCCCTATAACAACCGGGCCCAACGCTTCGCGACTCCTCCTGTCTGTGCCCTCCGCACACCCACCCTGTGATCTCTGAACATTTCTCCTGTGTCCGCGCATCTTATAATCAAACTGTGACTTACTCTGTGATCAAGAAGGTAGCCGAAGCCAACTTCCCCACCCGCTGGGGACAGTTCCGCATCCACGGCTTCGAGGGAGAATTAGAAATCCCGCCCGCCGTCGGCAAGTCCAACGGCAACGGCAATGGCAATGCCCAGCGCGTCAAGGAAGAAGCGGTTGCGCTCGTGATGGGCGACATCCACGCCGCGCCGCCCGTCGTCCGCATCCACTCCCAATGCCTCACCGGCGACGTGTTCCACTCCATGCGCTGCGATTGCCGCCAGCAGCTGGAGCTCGCGCTCTCGACCATCGTCAAAGCCGGCTCCGGCATTCTCATCTACGAACAGCAGGAAGGCCGCGGCATTGGCCTGATGGCCAAGCTCCAGGCCTACGAGCTGCAGGACAAAGGCCTCGACACCGTCGAAGCCAACGTCGAGCTCGGCTACGACAACGACTATCGCGAGTACAAACTCCCGGCCGAAATGCTGCGCCAGCTCGGCGTGAGCGAAGTCCGCCTCATCTCCAACAATCCCGACAAGGTCGCCGCCTTGGAGCGCGCCGGGATCTCCGTCGTCGAGCGCATCTCCGCCGAAGTCGAACCCTACGAGTCCTCCGAGAACTACCTGCGCACCAAGAAAGAAAAGATGGGCCACCTGTTCAACGGCTGGTAGCGCGCCTTTATCGGTGGTCTCGCATCATGAACCACCCCATCACCTTCGGCGTTGTAGGCGGTTACGGATTGAGCGGGAGCACCGTAGTCTCGGAGCTCTGGAAATCCTCGCGCGACTCAATCCTCATCGGCGGCCGCGACCTCGGTAAGGCCCAAGCGCTAGCCGCCCATTTCGACAACCGGGTCACAACCGCGCCTCTCGATATTCTAGATCCCAAATCACTCGACGAATTCTGCAGCCAGTGCGACATCATCCTCAACTGCGCCGGGCCCGTCAGCCTGCTCCAGGACCACGTCGCGCAAGCCGCACTTCGTGCGCGCTGTCACTACGTCGATCCCGCAGGCCTGACGTTCGTAAGCGAACGCCTGGTGCCGCACAGCCAGAAAATCGCTGATCTCAGTCTGTCGTTCGTCGTCTCCGCCGGATGGATGCCCGGCCTGACCGAACTCCTTCCGGCTTACGTCTACGCGCAGTCCAAGCTGCGCATGGACTCGATCGACTCGCTGAGTGTCTACTTCGGTGACTCCGGCACCTGGTCTGCCAGTGCGCTGCGCGACGCTGTCTTCTACGTCCGGCAGCGAGGCCTCCGTCGCCCCACCTATTTTCACAAGGGCCAGCGCACGCCAGCCAAGATGTCGTCTGGCTTCCGCAAAATCGAGATCGACAAACAGCTGGGCACACTTCAGTTCTCCATGATGTCCATGCCGGAGCAGGACGAGATGGCGCGCCGCTTCGCTGACTGCGACGTCGTCACCTACGCCTACGTGCCCAGCATGAAGATGCTGTTAGCGGGAAGCCTGATCGCCCTATTGCCGCTGTCTGAAGCCACAGCCGTCGACCTGCTCGGCAGTGCCTGGCGCAAGAACAATCTGCCGGTTGGTGGATTTGTTGTCGTTCGCGCCGCCGGACAAACTCATGGCCAGTCCGTCGAATCGACTTCGCGGATCGTCTTCGAAAAAGGTCAGGACTATTGGATTAATGGACTCGTAATGGCCAATGTCGCCCGTGTGCTCGCCGAAGGAAATGACGTTCGCAAGGGCGTCCACTACCTCTCGGATGCGGTAGAGCCCGCAGCCTTTTTGGCCGCTCTGCGCGCCGCCGGCCTCAATCAGACCGATCGCCTCTGACCGATGGCTTCTAATTCACCACCGCAGCCCAGGTCTAGAGGGGACTAACCGTCACCCCAAGGTGTAAGGAGCCTGGGCCGTCAGTTGTCGAGCCTCGCGCAGCGAGACGGAAGATGATAGCCCCGTCCTTCAGGGCGGGGGCGGCTGTGGTTAAGAATTGAGCCCCTCGGGGAGCGGCAGAACCACTGCGGGCGCAAGGACTCGCACTTAATCCCTCCGGTCCAACCCCGTCGCCGTTTTCTCTTCATCCTCCGGCGCCATCTCATCGCGCTGGATCTGCCGCATCACGTCAATGAGCCGCTCATAAATCTGCCGCAGCTGCCGCTCCGACAGCGGCCCGGAGTTGTACCGCTCAATGTTCTGGAAGATGATCTTCTCGCGGTCCGGCTCGTAGATCGGCATCGACGAATTGCGCTTCAGCTTACCGATCTCGTGCGCGCATTGCGCGCGCTCACTGATTAACTCGACCAGCTTTCGGTCCAGCTCGTCGATCTTCTTCCGCCAATCCGTAATCTCCATCTTGGAAATGCCCGCGTCCGCCGCTTTTGAAGGGGCGCAGCTTCAGCTGCGCCGTAAGAGATCCCTTATCTTGTCATCCCTCGGCGGCTTCAGCCGCGGAGGGATGTGCTACTGCTCGCGCTTGCAGATTGCTCAGTCGCCCTGAGCGCGGTCAGAAACTCCGCCACAGCTGCGGCTTCCCGCCCGGGATTCTGTTCAATGCATTGCACAATCGCGCTGCCTACCACCGCTGCATCCGCAAAACTCCCTATCTCCGAAAACTGCTCCGGAGTAGAGACTCCAAAGCCCACCGCAATCGGCAGCTTGGTATGCACACGCAACCGCTCCACCAGCGAGCGGGCGTCGCTCGCCAGCTCCTGCCGTGCCCCGGTTATGCCCGTCCGCGAGATCGCATACACAAATCCACGTGAGCACTTGGCAATCGCCCGCAACCGTTCATCCGTGCTCGTCGGAGCCGCCAGAAATACCGGCGCCAGCTTGTGCGCTTTCATGGCACGCAGATAATCGCCTGCTTCTTCCACCGGCAGATCGGTCACCAGCGCTCCATCAACTCCAGCCGCAACCGCCTCCACGCAGAACCTATCCAGCCCAAATTGCAGAATCGGATTCAGATAAGAAAAGATGATGAGCCCGGCATCCGACCGCTCACGAACCTGCTTCGCCACGCCCAGAACGCCTTCTAGAGTGGTGCCATGTTTCAGCGCCCGCTCGCTGGCCCGCTGAATCACCGGACCATCCGCCACCGGATCGCTAAACGGCACTCCGAGCTCGATCACATCCGCTCCCGCGCGAATTGCCGCCAGCGCCACCTCGCGCGAGGTGTCGAGGTCCGGATCGCCGCACGTTATGTACGCCACCAGGCCGGGCTGCTTTTTGAATCGAATCGCCAAGTGTGTCTCTCTCTTATTCACCACAGAGGCACAGAGGACACTGAGGTTTTCTAATTCTCTTCTCTGTGACCTCTGTGTCTCTGTGGTGACAACTACAACTGCAGCTTTTCCCGCAAAATCCCAATATCCTTATCCCCACGTCCCGACACATTAACTACCACAATGTCAGAGTCAGACATTGTAGGAGTTCGTTTGATACACTCCGCTACAGCATGTGCCGACTCCAGCGCCGGAATAATCCCTTCCAGCCGCGCCAGCGTCCGGCAGGCATCCAGTGCCTCGTCGTCGCTAGCCGAGACATACTCCGCCCTGCCTTCATCGTGCAGCAGCGCATGTTCCGGACCAATCGCGGGATAGTCCAGGCCTGCCGACACTGAATGCGTCGCGGCAATCTGCCCCTGTTTATCCTGCAGGATATACGAATACGTCCCCTGCAACACACCCGGAGCGCCGCCATCAAAGCGCGCCGCATGTTCGCCGAGTGCAGGCCCGCGCCCACCGGCCTCTACCCCAATCAGCTCCACATCGCGATCTTTGATGAAGTCGTAAAACAGGCCAATCGCATTCGAGCCTCCGCCAACGCAGGCAATCACCGCCGACGGCAGTCGCCCTTCGGCCTTCAGAATCTGCTTGCGTGCCTCCTGCCCGATCACGCGATGAAAATCGCGCACCATCGTGGGATACGGATGCGCACCCAGCACGCTGCCCAACAGGTAGTGCGTGGTGCGAACATTCGTCACCCAATCGCGCATCGCCTCGTTGATCGCGTCTTTCAGCGTGCGCGAACCCGACTCCACACCGCGCACTTCAGCTCCCAGCAATCGCATGCGGAAGACATTCAGTTCCTGCCGCCGCATGTCTTCCGTGCCCATGTAAACGACGCATTCCATGCCGAACAGCGCACACACCGTCGCCGTCGCCACCCCGTGTTGACCCGCACCGGTTTCGGCGATGATGCGATGCTTCCCCATCCGCCGCGCCAGCAGCGCCTGTCCAATGCAGTTGTTGATTTTGTGCGCGCCCGTGTGCAGCAAATCTTCGCGCTTCAGGTAGATCTTCGCGCCGCCCAGCTGCTTCGTCAGCCGCTGCGCGAGGAACAGCGGCGTCGGTCTGCCGGCGTACTCCGCCAGCAGCCGATGGAACTCGTCGCGAAAGGATTTATCTCTGCGCGCCGCGGCATACGCCTTGTCGAGCTCATGCAGCGCCGCCATCAGCGTCTCGGGGACGTAGCGTCCGCCGTAAGCGCCAAATCTTCCTGCCATGTTACGGACCTGTGCTCGCTTGCCGCCGGCGGGCGTTGGCTTTACTGAAGGCATTTCCGTGTTGCTGGCCGTCTCTTCCATTACCCAGTCTGCTTTCTGGAGCTCTCCCCCTGCCGCACCGCCGCGACGAAGCTGCGCAGCTTCGACGTACTTTTCTTCCCCGGCTCGAACTCCACTCCGGAAGCGACGTCCACGCCCCAGGGCTCCAATACCGCAATCGCCTCCGCGACATTTTCCGCATCCAATCCGCCGGCGATGATCAACGGCATCGCCTCGCGAATCTTCGCTGCCAACGGCTTCACTTTCTCCCACGCAAATGGCTTTCCCGTTCCACCCGGTTGATCGGCCGAACCGGAGTCCAGCAGAATCGCGTCAAGGTAGCCGCCCTTCGCAAGATAGCTCTCAAGCTTCTCACCGCCCGACTCAAGTAAATCCGCGGCTTGCAACGTCTTGATAATCTGGCGCCCGCCCAGCACCTGCCGGAATTCCTTCATGAGCTCTGGCGGCTCGTCGCCGTGAAGCTGCACTCCGGTAAAAGGAATTTGCGACACGATTTCGCCCAAGCGCCGCGGATGTTCATTGACAAAAACACCGATGGTTTCAACGTCGACCCCCATCGCCTTGACAATGTCAAACGCTGTAGGGATGTCGACGCGCCGCGGACTGGGAGCGAAGATGAATCCCAGCGCACTAGCTCCTGCAGCCAGACTCGCCCGCGCATCGGCCAGGTTTGTCGTACCGCAAATCTTGATCCACATAACATCACCTCGCGGAAACCGTTTGTCCCAGTAATCCCCGAAGCCCGTCACCCGGATGCGCCGCTCGCATCAGCGACTCGCCGATGAGGAACGCATCGAATCCCGCTTGTCGCAATCGCGCGATATCCCCAGCACTCTCGATCCCGCTTTCCGCGACCTTGACCACACCCGGAGGAATGCTCTCGACCAACTGCAATGACGTATTCAGATCGACCCGAAACGTGTGCAGATCGCGATTGTTGATTCCTATCGTCTCGAAACCGGCGTCCAGTGCGCGCTGCAGCTCACCGGAATTGTGGACCTCGCATAACACATCGAGGTCAGCCTCTCGCGCGCACGCTCCCAGGCTGATCAACTCAGACTGGCTCAATGCCGCAACAATCAGCAGAATCGCATCGGCGCCGTGCGCACGCGCCTCCACTATCTGAAAGTCGTCGACGATGAAATCCTTTCGCAGGCAAGGAAGCTTGGTCGCTCCCGATGCGGTCGTCAGATTCTGTAATGATCCCTGAAAGTACTTCTCATCCGTAAGAACAGAAAGCGCCGCTGCCCCAGCCCGTTCCAACTCGCAAGCGAGGTCAGCCACGCGAAAATCCTGCCGGATCACGCCCTTCGAGGGCGACGCTTGTTTCAGCTCCGCGATCACTGCGACCGCGCTCGTCGCTCGCTCCTGAAGAGCTCTGCGAAAGCCTCTCGGCTGATGGCACTCTGCCCGGATGTTCAGCGCTTGCACATCAGCCGTCGCCTTGGTAGCAGCGACTTTGCAGCGCGCGGCAGCGACAATTTCTTCCAGCTTCGTGGCCATGGGGATGCCAAAAGTATACCTGCTGGCGACGCTCGTTGCTTCCATCAACCGGAACCGCGAATGGAGCTCATCGCGCTACAATACGACTCTGCACAACGATCTTCGTGCCAGCGTCAAGCACCCGAAAGTTGTAGACATCAGGCGAAAACACTATTTCCAGAATTGCTTTGCTCAGCTACTCTTCTGCCATTCCCCAGTGATGACAAGCTGTGCCTTGCAGCCGGCCAGCCCTCGCAAACTGCGGAACACAGAATATGAACCGCCGCTTCGGATTTCTTTTGGCCACGGCTCTTCTCGCAGTTGCTTTGCCGGCGACCATGCAGGCACAAACCCTTGCGCGGATGGCTCACGACACCACGCCGGATATTCCTCACTCCACGAACACGGTGCGAGCCAGCCCGCCGGCTACACCCGCTCCGCACGCGGCAGCTTTGCGCGAGTCGCCACTTGCCCGCCTCGCCGCCCGCGCTTTGTTTGTCGATTCGAACCTTGATCGTGCGCGCCTGCTTTCCGCGCGCGCGTTGGCTCGCGATCCACAGGACGCGGAAGCGCTCTTCGTCCGCATGGAGGTCGCTGCCATACAGGCCAACGAGGCTTCGATGCTGCAAACGGCGATCGCGTTATGTGAAATCGGGACCGGCGCTCGTGGAGATGCGCGGGTCCGGCTCGCCGCTACTCGTCTTCGTGAGGCTGCCGCCAATACTTCCGACTTCCGCAACGTGACTCCCCGCCTGCAAGCCGTGCTCGCTGACACACCCGAACCCTGGCCTGACCTGCAGGAAGCATCGCTGAAAGCCGCGATGGATGGCGCTCTCGGCCTGGATCCTTACTCCCTCTCGCGTGGCGCCGGGATTCTCACCGATTGGCGCATCGTCGGCCCGCTGGGGCTCCATCCTTTGCTCGATCAGCAGCCAATATCACCCAACGACGACCTTGCGCGAGACTCTTATCAGAACCGGCGTGTGGAGAACTTCGCGTTCCCAGACGGTCGTATTGTTCTGCCGGATTACTTGTCGCATCGCGGCATCTTCTATGCCGCCGCTGCATTTTCTTCGCTGACTTCGGGCAGCTGGACGGTTCACGTTGAGAGCGCTGGACCACTCGAAGTATTCGCCGACGGTCAACGTGTCCTGCGAACCAATGCCCGTGGCAACAGCTCCGCCGCCTTTGACGTCATCCCCGGCCCGCACCGCGTTCTGCTGAAGTTCGCCGGTTCCGCTGCTCCTCTACGGATTTTCATCGCTCGAACGGCTGAGCCACCTCCTGCAACGCTGCCCCGCAAAGCCTCGCTTCAGGAGATGACGTATCTGCTCGCGGCTGGCGACTATGCCGCGGGGCAATTTGCCACCGCCGCGCAGCAGATCGAAACCGTCCCGTCCAGCACCAGTTGGTCTCCACTCCAGTTTCTGTTGGCACAGTCTCGAATGTCGGCCGCTCCCACAATGTCAGATAGTCCCACAACGTGGGATATAGCCCATCCTTCTTTCTGTAAGACTCTACTGAGCGAGATTGGCTCTTATCGCGCACGCGGTCAGCTGAACGAAGCCCACGCCGCTCAAAAGAAGTTAGAGGGCTGCGCCCCCGAATCGCTGGACTACGCGCAATCGCTCTCGGGTGACGGCAACCATGCTGCGGCAGTACGCTCGCTGCAGCTCCTGTTAGCGGCGGCGCCATTAAACCGTGCTGTCAGACAGATGCTGGTGCGAGAGCTGCAGCTTGCCGGCGACGACGAGGGCGCGCAGCAGGCTGCAGCCGAGTGGTTGCGCATCGCGCCGAATGCTGAGGATTATCACCGTCTCGCCGCCGAATGGACCCCGGACGTGCGGGCGGAAGGCACAACCAGTTTGTCTCCCGCGAACAATTTCTATCTGCCCTACCGGCGCGACGCGGCTACGATCGCCGTTCAAAGTGCAGCTCTGCCTGCGCTTGGCGACACCGTAATGCTGTTGGACGATCATGTCGCGATCGTACGTCCTGATGGCAGCGTTTCACTTTACGTTCACCTTACCACGCGCGCGCTAACAGAGGACGCAGCCGCGCAGCTCGGCACGGTAAAGCTTCCGCCTGACGCGCGGATACTCGCCCTGCGTATCGTTCATACCGACGGCTCGACCGCAAATCCGAACAACGCCGCAGGAACCGCTCAGATTGCGCTCACACCCGGGGATGCGATCGATGAGGAATACATCCTCAATTACACCGGCGACGGCGGCATTCCGGAGCATGCCGAGGCATTTCAGTTTGTCTTCGGCAGTTTTGATGAGGGGGTACTGCATTCGCGATTCGTGGTTCTGACGCCGGCAGGACGCGCTGACCGCGGCGCGGTGATTTCTACCGGTGAAGCTCCGTCGATGACCACGACTGTCCGCAACGGTATGGTGCAGAGGGTCTGGGAGAGGACGCCGTCAGCGGATGCAGCCGACGCTTCCGCGCTCAACTCACACGTGGGGCCCGGGATTGTGCGCGTGGTAGAAGACGAGCACGGCTGGACTGAGCCCAGCAGCGCTGAACATCGGCACAGGATCGAGACGATTCATCCCGGACCGCGCCCCTCAGACTCCTGATTTACGATCCGAACTCAGAGCGGACATTGCGCCACGCGTCGACGCTGCGCCGCTCCGCTTCTTCGGCAAAGCCTTCGCCCAGCTTCTGCAGCGTCCCAAAGATCTGCATTCCTTTCCGCAGATAATCCGGAGCGCTTTCCCACACGGCTTCGAACTTCTCCGGATATTCGGACGCGAGCACCGCCAGCCCTGCTGCAGCCAGAGCCATCCCCGCAGGACGTCGCTTAGCCATCAGCAGCACTGCGCCCGCGCCGATTGATCCAAATATGACCGCCTTCTTCCAGTTCTGCATGTTCACCTCGATCCACAGCACCGAAATAGATTAGAGCAACTCCAGCCGCTTCCCGTTGTATGGCGAATCTATTTGCCGACGGTATTGGCAGGCGCGGGATTGACGATCAAGAGCCAGCCGCTGCCTCCATGGATCTCGACATTCTTCGTCGATTGCAGCGTCACTTGTCCGAGCGGCGGTGTGTTTCCCGCATGAGCCAGCGTCGTATTCGGAAGATCGTAGGCCCCACAGGCTGTCGTGGAGAAGATGCACAAGGCCTGAATGTCGCCGTTGATCTGCGAATCGTCGCAATTCTCCGCCGGCTGCAGCTTTCCCCACACGCCTCTGCCATCCCACACGCCAACCTTCCCCCGGTCGGACTCGACATAACCGCGCGCGCGAAACACGTACTCGCCACCGACCTGCCTTGTAACCCATGAGTCGGAAGGGTCCTGATCTGTATTGTTACCCGACGGCAGCCCCGCGTTGAAAACGCTGTTCGAACCGGCGACAGCACGCACGCTCACATTCAGAGGAATCGACTGGCGTTCGTTCTGAAGCTGATCGAACTGCACCACAATGCTGGAGCCGCCCGCGCCCGGCTTCTTTATGCTGACCACGTGTCCGGTTACATGCGCTCCGGATTTGATGACAGCTCCGGATGGCAACCGCAGGTCTTGCATCAGTTTGCCGTCAAACTTCTGCCCGGCTTTGCTGCCCTTGGCAGTGAGCGTCGAGCCAACCGTGACCGGCAGCGCCGTTCCGGCAGGAAGATTCTGCGCAGCCAGCAGACTGCTAAAGCACAACACTACAAATGCAAGTTTCGACCAGAGCATAGGAATTTAACGAGCGCGGAAACGACAAGCGACCAGAGCCGCAGCCCGATACAGCAGGATCAGATACCGGCAAGCGGCAGTATACAAGATACTCGCCGACGCTCCGATCCTCGGCAAGTCTGGAAAGCTGTCATCGCGTGATAACAAGAACGGCGATCGCTGTCGCAGCTGAGAGAATCAAACGCGCTGCGTCCAGACAACCGCCGTCGATTCCTTCTAGGCTTTTACTGTCTCCGCATGTTTGGCACGGCGCGTGGCGTAGAGCGGGAACGCCTCGGCCAGCCCCAGCACTTCGCGGCGAACGCGCGCCAGCACACCCTTGTCGGTGCGGTTGTGCAGCACCTCGGAGATCCACTTGCCCACCTGCCGCATCTCGCCTTCTTTCATGCCGCGCGTGGTTAGCGCCGGACTGCCGATGCGGATGCCGCTCGGCTTCAGCGGAGGATTGGTGTCGAACGGAATTGCGTTCTTGTTAACCGTGATCCCGGCCTCGTGCAGCGCGTTCTCGGCTTCCGAGCCCAGCATGCCTTTCGCGAAGACGTTTATCAGCATCAGGTGCGTATCGGTGCCGCCGGAGACGATGTGGAAGCCTTCGTCGGCCAGCGTCTGCGCCAGGACCTTGGCGTTGGCGACGATCTGCCGCGCGTAGTCTTTAAAGCTCGGCTGCATCGCTTCGCGGAAGCAGACAGCTTTCGCCGCCATGATGTGCACCAGCGGACCACCCTGCATTCCCGGGAAGACGACTTTGTCGATGGGCGCGGCGTATTCCTGCTTCGAAAGGATCATTCCCGCGCGCGGGCCGCGCAGCGTCTTGTGCGTGGTGGTGGTCACAATCTGCGCGTGCGGCACCGGAGAAGGATGCGCGCCGCCGGCCACGAGGCCGGCAAAGTGCGCCATGTCGACCAGGTAGATGGCGCCTACTTTGTCGGCGATCTGCCGCATGCGGGCGAAGTCGATGATGCGCGGATAGGCGCTGCCGCCGCCGATGATCAACTTCGGCCGCTCGCGCTCGGCAATCTGCTCCAGTTCGTCGTAATCGATGGTCTCGGTTTCTTTGGTGACGCCGTAAGGAACGATCTTGTAGGTCTTGCCCGAAAAGTTCAGCGGATGGCCGTGGGTCAGGTGGCCGCCGTGGGCCAGATTTAATCCCAGCACGGTATCGCCCGGCTGAATCACCGCAGCATACGCTGCCATGTTGGCGGTCGAACCGGAGTGCGGCTGCACGTTGGCATGCTCGGCGCCGAACAGCTGCTTGGCGCGATCGCGCGCCAGGTTCTCGACCACGTCGGTGAACTCGCACCCACCGTAGTAGCGCTTGCCGGGATATCCCTCGGCATACTTGTTGGTGAAGACCGAGCCCGCCGCCTCCAGCACGGCCTCGCTCACGAAATTCTCCGAGGCGATCAGCTCCAGCCCTTCATGCTGCCGCCGCTCTTCGTTTTCGATGGCCTCGGCAATTTGGGAATCAACTTCCGCCAGCGAGCGCTCCATAGAATTGCTATTCATGATTCCGTCCTTGGATACGGTTCGCTTGGCCTGCGGTGACGACCGAGGCCAATCCGTATCGCCTGATAATTGTAGCGCGCGGGCGGGGCGAGGAATGTGAGACATGACCGGGGAGCATGTGTCGGGACGCGCGCGACGGACATGATTACCGGCTGGAATGGGATCGCTATGCCCTGCCCCCCAATCTTACCGGTACCTTTGCGCCTCAGCCTGCTCCTCGGGAGTCATCTGCTGCCAAATCAGATCCTTGTTCTGCTGCGCCCAGTCGCTATGAGGATTGGCGACCAGCGCGGAGCTCAGCCAGCGATAAGCTTCCACGCGATTGCGCTGCACACAATTACCGGTCGCGTACATTGACGCCAGGCGATTGCGCGCGCGCGCGTTTTCCTTCTCAGCTGCCGTCTTCAGCAGCACCACGGCCTGCTCGCAGCTGCGCGGGACGCCGTCGCCCTTCATGTACATATCAGCCAGCAAGACCGGAGCGTCGGGATTACCCTTCGCCGTCGACTTCCACAACCACGCCGCCTCCGCCGCCGAGTCGCTGGCGCTCTTGGCCTTGCTCAGCTCGTCCGCGCCAGACTTGGCTGCAGCCGTGTCGTCATTGCTTCCCTGATCTTGCCGCGCCAGCTTGGGCTTGGTTGCTGCTGCCTGGGTTGTCGTCGTCGGCTTAGGATTAGCCGAGGCCGGCGAGTTTGGTCCCGACTTTGGAGTGCCAGTGGCCGAAGCATTCTGTGTAGCCGGCGCCTTCGGCGGCACTACTGTCGCACTCTGCACCGTCTTCGGCGGAGGAGTCTTTGACGCGGCGGGCGTTACCGTTGTCACCGCCGGCTGCGCTGCACTGGGGGATGCAGTAGCGGGGCTGCTTGTGCGCGTGTTCGAACTTGCGCTCGGATTCCGTGCCGAATTCGCAGCCTGATTCTGTTGCTGCGGCTTGGGCTGCTCCTGCACCTGCATGTCCGGTTTCGTGTTATTGTCGGTCGAAGCGTTCTCCGCGGGTTGATCCGCAAGCTGCGACGGCCCGCCATTCTTCCAGTTGCGGACCTTTGCTTTGATGACTTCGACGGGACCGTTGTCCGTCTGATTCGACTGCGCTCGCCACTCCATCGCTCCCAGCACGACAAAAACCAGGACCACGGCCGCGGCCAGCCACGCTCGCCAGTGGCTCTTGCGTGGAACCGGTTCCTCGAAATCCTCGACCGGCGCATAATCCGCCTCTACTTCCGGAGCGTCACTCAATCCAAGAAACGATGGCCCAACAATCGTCGACGTTCCTGACGAAGCGGGCCTGGTTTCCGCGGGAGCTTCGCCGATGTCTAGAAAACGAGGACGTTCAGCAACCACTTCTGCCGGTGATTCGGGCTCCAGCCCGAGGCGGCTCTCCACCGAGCTGTCAGTAGCTATGGCGCTCATGCCGACCACTTCTCCATCGGTTGGAGCGGGCGTCGCCATCACATCCTGCTCGGTCGCGTCGGCTGCAATCGAATCCGCAACTACCGCTTTGTCGGCCACGACTCGCTGCTCTGCGACCGAAGAGTCGCCGCGCATCGTGATCTCCGTCGGCTCACTCGGCGGCTCGTAATGGAAGCTTTGCACGTATTCGTCGAGAGGGACATCCGGCACAAGTTCATGCGCCGGAGCTTCAACGGCCGCTTCGGACGCAGGCTCAATCGTTCCCATCTCGGCGTGCTCAACCGGTTCGACCAGCTCCTCGACAGCGGCGGGAGCGGGCGCTTGCGGTGGGAGCGTTGAGCCGCCATTTCTGCCCATCGTCTCGGCTGTACCCGCATTCCGAGCAGTCGAAATCGTCGCGCTCCGCTCTCGCGATGGGGCACTCGCTTCCACCGGCACGCGCGTGAAGTTGAGCGTGCTTTGTGCGCCGGGCGCGGTCATCGGACGGAAGGGCAGCGGCGTGCCGCACATTCCGCAGAACCGCATACTTCCTTGGTTCTCAAATCCACACGAGCTACAAACCACAACTCCTCCTACCACTCGAGACCATCCGTGAGCCGGACGTCAGCTGGGAGATATTGCACTATTATGCCTTAGAGTTGAGATGACGGAGTGACCGCGAGGTTTGCATCCGTGGTGCTAGCCGGAAAGGCTAAGTCTTCGCGAGCTGCCTCGGCCGCGGGTTCTTCGCGATCGAGGCGATCACGACGCGTCCTGGCTGTTTGCGGTCCAGTGGACGAGATGCATTGGCGACCGCGGCTTTGATCAGCGCTTTCACCGCAGGCCTGTCCAGCGATTCCGGTCCATCCAGTCGAATGTGGCGCGCGATCTTGCCGCTGCCTTTCAGCAGCCTCTCCGGATCGGGCAGCCGATCGCCGGCAAAGAAGCACAGGTTGATGTGACCAGGATAGACCGCGAGCGACACGATGACCTCAGCCGCCTGTTCCACCGGACAAAAACCAATCACCAGCGCGTAGTAGTTGTCGTACACCATTTCGACCGCACCCGGCAACCGAGCGCGCAAGGTCTTGAGCATGACGCGAGTTTGCGCCGCGATCTCCGGCGAGTAGCGCGCGATGAACGCGTCGAGTTGGGCGGCAGCAGATTCGGCGGCCATGGAATTGGTCGATGTGAAGAAACTCGATCAAAGTGTAGCAGCAATTGCTCGATTTGCTGCTCCAGATCGTTAACGCGCCGCGGCCGTCTGCTCGGCCTGCTCGTGGACCGACACCGTGGTCGCTTCCTTCAGATGTTCGGGGCGCGCCGGCTTGGCACAGGCTTCGGGAGGGTTGGTCATCTCTTTCGCGAACACGCGATAGCTCACCGTTCCCGGCTGCAACGTCGACCAGTATGAGGATTTCGAGATCAGCGGCTTGTGCTGGGTCACGATCTGGTTCTCGAGAATCTTGATGCCGCATTCCAGATTGTTCTTCGGCTGCAGGATGGTCTTCGCCGGATCGTTGCTCTTCAGCTCGCGGTCCTTCTCCCAGTCGAAATCGCAGTCATAGCGCTTCTGGTCTTCGTACGTGAGCTGCAGCAAGCCTTCACTGCGAACCATCCTCTTGCTGACGCTGTCGACCTTCGCGACCTCGGGTTGGGTGTGCCGCACCCGGGTCGTGGGGTTCAGCCCAGCCTCGGCTCCCGCCAGCGCCTGAAAGAAATACGCCCAGAAGACGCGCTTGTCGGTGTCGCTCATGCTGTAGAAACGCGGGCAGAAGCGGTGTACGTCGCGCGGCACCTGCGAGGAGAGCATGTCGGCGGGAACGGCTTTTTCCACGATCTGGTCCCACTCGGGATTCCAGGTCTTCCCACCGAGCTCGGCCTTCTTGGCGTCGATCGGGGTCGGCGGCGCCGGCTTGGTTTCTTGCGCCTGCAACGAAGCGACGCACAGAATCGCGCAGCCGATCACCATTCTCGCGACCGTCCTCATGTGCAACACAATTGGGGCAGGCACCCGCATTGCAAGTTTGACGCCGGACGCGCGGCGAACTGTTGCCTGCCGGGTTCCGCCGCTGCGGAATGGAGGGCGCGTGCATGCCCAAGTTAGCGTCCAAACGAAGGACGCGCGAACCTGGGGCACCGGCGCACCGGCGGCCTTTGTGCGGGTAGAGCTGGCCTTCAGGCCGGCGTCCAGCGCGCTCTTTTCGTCTTGAGTCGGCTCAGCCGACGGCACCGCCTTCTGCACTACACTCATGTCATGTCGCCCGACTTCGATCGCCTGCGGGTCGTACTGGTAGAAACGCGCAATCCGCTCAATATCGGTGCCGCGGCGCGCGCCATGAGCAACTTCGAATTCCTGCGGCTGCGCGTCGTCAATCCCTACGAGGTCGCGTTTCGCGAGGCTCGCTCCGCAGTCGGAGGAGCACCGCTACTAAAGGCTGCTGAAGAGTTCTCCACCGTGGCCAACGCGGTCGCGGATTGCACGCTGGTGGTCGGCACAACCGCGGTTCAGCGTCGCGAGTTACAGCACCCATTGCGGCCTCTGGCACGCGGAGCGCCGCTCATCCGCAAGGCGCTTGCCAGCGGTCGCGTGGCGCTGTTGTTCGGATCGGAGAAAACCGGCCTCTCGAATGACAATCTCAGCCATTGCCATTGGCTGTTGCACATTCCCACGCGCCAACAGCATCTGTCGATGAATTTGGGTCAGGCGGTTGCGGTTTGCCTGTACGAGATCTCGCGTGACGTGAAGAGGGCTCCGTCAAAGCAAGAAAAGCTGGAGAAGCGCGCGACGGCCGGCGAAGTCGAACGCATCTCGACCATACTTTTGGAAGCGTTGCATCGCAGCGGCTATGTAAAAGCGAACGCCGTCGCGTCCACCGAGGAGCGGGTGCGCCGCATGGTGCGGCGGATGGGGCTCTCCTCCGAGGACGCAGAGTTGTGGCTTGGCATGTTCCGGCAGATGTTGTGGAAGATCAAGGCGGAGCCAGCCAGCAAGAAATAGCGTCAGCGTCTCGGGTAGTGCGGCGCTTCAGCGCCGCGTTCAACGTGGACAAGAACTTCGTTGGGGCTGGGATGGTCACTGGATAATGACCACCCCAGCCCCAACTTTACATCGGCACGTTTACGCCGCCCTGAAGGCCGGCACTACCAAGGCCCTATCCCACCGGCACGGTCTGCAGCACCTGCTCGCGGATCTCTTCGTCGTGTTTAACCTCGGCGTGCGAGGTGGGCAGAGCGATTTCGAGCAACTCCTCGATGGTCTTCACGTAATGCATGGTGAGGCCTTGCAGCTGCTCGGGCGTCAGGTCTTCCTCGACGTTCTGCCTGTTCTCCCCCGGCAGAATGATGTCGGTTACGCCCGCGCGCTTGGCTGCCAGCGTCTTCTCTTTTATTCCTCCGATCGGCAGAACGTTGCCGCTCAGCGTGATCTCACCAGTCATTGCGGTCAGCGGCCGCACTGGGCGCTCGCTCAGCAGCGATACCAGCGCCGTCACCATGGTCACGCCTGCCGACGGCCCATCCTTCGGGATCGCACCCGCCGGGACGTGGATGTGGACATCGTGATCGGCGAAGAGGCCTTCATCGATGCCAAGTTCTCTTGCATGCGACCTCACCCACGTCAGCGCGGCCTGCATCGATTCCTGCATCACCTGGCCGAGCTGTCCGGTCATCGTGAAACCGCCCTTGCCCTTCATCTTGCTGGCTTCGACGAAGAGCACGTCGCCGCCGGTCGGCGTCCATGCCAGGCCCACGGCCACGCCGGCGCGTTTGGTCCGCTCGGCAATTTCGCCTTCGGTGCGGATCTTCATGCCACCCAGCATGTCGTGCTGCTGCACCAGCTCTGGCGTCACGCGCAGCTTGTCGGTCTTGCCTTCGGCGATGCGGCGCGCCTGCTTGCGGCAGATCGTTCCGATCGTCCGCTCCAGGTTGCGCACGCCAGCTTCGCGCGTGTAGTGGCGAATCAAAAATCCGATCGTCTCTTCCGGAAACTCGATCTGATCGCCAGTGATCCCGTTTTCTTCAATCTGGCGTGGGATCAGATACTGGAAGGCGATGTGTACTTTTTCTTCTTCCGTATAGCCTTGCAGTTCGATGATTTCCATACGATCGCGCAGCGGCTCGGCAATTGGATCGAGCATGTTTGCGGTCGTGATGAACAATACCTTCGACAGATCGAACGGCACGTCGAGGTAGTTGTCGCGGAAACTGAAATTCTGCTCCGGGTCGAGCGCCTCCAGCAGCGCCGAACCGGGATCGCCGCGGAAGTCGCGTCCGACCTTGTCGATTTCGTCGAGCATGAAGACCGGATCGTTAGTCTCCGCGCGGCGAATGCCCTGCATGATCTGCCCGGGCAATGCGCCGATGTACGTCCGGCGATGTCCGCGAATCTCGGCTTCGTCATGCACACCACCCAGCGACAGCCGCACGAACTTGCGTCCCAGCGCGCGAGCGATCGATTTGCCAAGCGAAGTCTTGCCCACGCCCGGAGGTCCGACGAAGCACAGAATCGGGCCCTTCATCGACGGCTTCAGCCGGCGCACGGAAAGGTAATCCAGAATGCGGTTCTTCACCTTCTCCAGATCGTAGTGATCGGAGTCGAGGATCTCCTTCGCCTTCGGGATGTCGACCTCAACGCCTGACGACTTCTGCCACGGCAGCACCGCCAGCCACTCGATGTAGTTGCGCGTCAGGCCGTAATCGGCAGCCATCGGCGACATACGCGCCAGCCGGCCGAGTTCCTTCAACGCTTCCTTCTTCACATCGTCGGGCATGCCGACTGCTTCGATCTTCTGCCGCAATTCTTCGGCGTCGCGCGTGGTCTCGTCCTGCTCACCCAGTTCCTTCTGGATGGCCTTCATCTGCTCGCGCAAGTAGTACTCGCGCTGCGTCTGCTGTACGCGATCCTGCACTTCGCTCTGAATCTTGTTGCGCAGCTGCTGGACTTCCAGCTCTTTTGCGAGATGCTGATTGATCTTCTCCAGACGAATGCGAACGTCGGGCGTCTCCAGGACGTCTTGCTTGTCGCGCGTCGAGAGCGACGGCAGCGATGACGCAATGAAGTCGACCATGCGACCGGCATCTTCGATATTGGCGGCGACCGTCGACAACTCGTCCGACAATGTGGGGGATCCCGCCACGATCTGCTGGAACAGCGTCAGCACGTTGCGCTGCAACGCCTCAATTTCGGAATTCTTGGGAGCTGGAACTTCGGGAATCGACTCAACCGTGGCGCACATGAACGGCGTCAGCTGCGTGTATTCGGTGACCTTCACGCGCTCCAAGCCTTCGGCGAAGACGAACAGGCTTTGGTTCGGCATGCGCACGACTTTATGGACCACCGCCAGGCTACCGACCGCGAACAGGTCCGTCGGCTGGGGATTGTCCACCCGCGCTTCGCGCTGCGCCACCACCACGATGGTCTTGTCGTCGCCCAGCGAATTGATCAACTGCACCGAGCTTTCGCGCCCGACGGTCAACGGCAACACCGCATGCGGAAACAAAACCGTATCGCGAACAGGCAGTACGGGGAGGGTTCGCGCGGCTTCCGAATCATCCCGAAGCTCGGGATCAGGTGTTACTAACTCTTTATTATCCTGTGACATATGACTCCTTGAGTCGATGACACTCAACTCTTAGATGCCCACCCGCATTAAAGGATGCAGCCGACTTCCGAATCCGCACAGTGCTGAAGGCGCCATCGAGGGAGCTGCGCAAAAGTTTCCTGCCGTCTCTTGCTGTCTTATCGGCAGCCGGTCTGGCGTTCTGCAGCCACTGGGAGCAAAAACCACCGCGGTTCCACGAGCGACAGGATTCTACTCAACCGGGATGCCGCCAACAACCCGAAATCGGGTTGTTACAAACTTTTTGCAAAGGATCTCCCAAATGCGGACCCGATAGCCGGATTGACGCGGTTACACTGAGCGGGATGTATTTCGAGATCGTAGGTATGAAGCCCAGGGTATCGGCAAAAAAGAGCTCAAGATCAAACGGCTCATCTCCGACGAAGGCTAGGTTCGTTCTTTGCGTTCGAAACACGGGCTATCCGGCTTCTCTGGAAACGCGGAAGCTCTACTCCACCGTGCCGGACGCGCCCGCGGCCAGGCATAACTTGATCCGGGTTATCGACGAGAGCGGCGAAGACTATCTCTATCCCGCCGATTATTTTGTCGCGCTGCGACTGCCGACTAACGTCAAGTTGGCCCTGTTGCGGCCTCGTAGACACCACTCACATCGCCGGTGCCGGAGCCGGCCGCGAGTCGGCGGTCTTCTCCTCGCTGCTGATCTCCACAAAGCTGAACTGCTTGCTCATGGCGTCGTGAGCCTTGCCGTCAATTTCGATATAGGGATAGACGAAGTAATTGAGTGGCGGACCGTCCTGTTTCGGCGACAGGGTGATGTCGCGTCCGGTTGAAAACTGCACTCGATTGGCGTCGACGGTGCCGAAGAAATACTCGTCCTTTTCCTTGGCCTTCCACGCCTCCGAGATGTCGACCGGAACCCAACCGGTATTGCGCGCGAAGAACTCCGCCCAGCAGTGGTAACCGGGGATATCGCCCCGCTCTTTGTTCTCCGGCAGCGGGAAACCGATATCGAAGCGGGCGGGAATATCATCGGCGCGCATCATCCCGATGAAGACCGAGTGGAAGTCGGTGCAGTTGCCGTGCTTGGCATCGCAGGCCCAGACGGCGTCGCCGCGTCCCCAGCCGGTGCCTGTCTTGTCGTAGCGCATCGTGGTGAACAGATAGTCGTAGGCGGCTTTGGCTTTGGCGACAGTTCCGGCCTGGCTGCCGGTCACCTGCTCGGCCAGTTCTTTGATCTTGCCGTCGGTGGGAGTCAGCTTGTCCGGCTTGATATAGCGTTCCATCGAAGCCGGAACGACGCCGGGTTTTGTGTCTTTGACTTCCAGTTGCGCGAAGTCCCCACGCGAGTACTCGCGACGCGTCACCTCATATTCCAGAGAAAAATCGACCGTCGTTTGCGACGGATTATGAATCTCGGCGTACAGGATCTGATTGCCGTATTCCTGCTCTTCGCCCATCACCGTTTGCACCGGAGACTTGACCTTGAGCAGCCGCACCGTTTGATGCTCATCCGTGTGCGCCACCGGAACCCATACCCGCACCAGCTTGGTTCCCGCAGGAATGTCCTTTACGGTGAAGGAATAAGTGAAACGAAACTTGCGCGACGGCGGGCTGAACTTCTGCTTGTCGGCGGAGGTTTGCGCGGTGCACAGCGAAGCAGTGAGCAAAACCAGCAGCAGGTGTGAAAGAAGGCGCGTCCTCATCAGAGAGCTCCCGTGCGCAATTGGATGTACGTCCCGGGCGGCGCGGCGCGCCAATATTTTAGCGCCGTCTGAGCCAGGATCAAGTGGCTTGGGGCAGGGGCTAGGGACTACGCGTTAGGAATTAGAAACAAATCTCGACTAAGCAATTGGCCGCTCGCGGCCTCACGCTGCCCCCTATCCCTTGATCCCTAATCCCTAGCCCCTTATTGCCATCCTCCCGCCCATGAAGAATCCCGCTCCCACAACCACGAAGCCCAACCCCACTCCCGCCGTGATCAGCGGCACGGCGAAGAACCGCCGATTCCATCCCGCGCCGATCCTCGCCTGGGTTGGTTTGTTGGGATCATAGCGTATGGCGTGCCGGCTGCCGACTGGAAATTCCGCTGCGCGGCGCGCGGTTTCTTCGTAATTGCTGCTCTGGAAACTGGTCAGCTCGGCTGTAACCGGCCGGCCCTCGACGGCATAAACGATCTCCAGCTTGGCGGAATAAAGCTGGTCGTGCTCCGACGTAGGCTCGACCACGACCCGGCTGCTCAGAACCTGCGCCTGCCGAACCGGCCACGAGCGCAGCACCTGCATCTGTCCCCAGAAAAATGGCAGGCTAAAGATGAGAAACAGCCCGCCCACGATCAGGCAGGCCACGCCGAGGAATTGGAGAACGCCGCGCTGTTCAGAGCTCACAAGCTATTGAAACACAGAGCACCGAGGCACAGAGGATAACCAACCTGAAACTGATTGTGGCCGGCGAGATGTGGCTGAGGGTCTGCGGATAGGTTGTGACATTGATTCCATGACAATGTCGGCTCCTGGACCGAAGTAGAGTTGGTGGTGCTGACCAACCAACAGGGCTCGGGAGAAAGGAGCCGAACGATGATCATTATAGGAGTAGATTTTCACCCCGAGT
>Ga0181532_10000410_pt1 | contig 44713 bp, 35 predicted proteins | sample PEATcosm2014_Bin_33_FD_119768 | JGI IMG/M metagenome (GOLD analysis project Ga0181532, IMG submission 119768) | Peatland microbial communities from MTU Mesocosm Facility, Houghton, MI, USA - PEATcosm2014_Bin11_30_metaG | ecosystem: Environmental > Terrestrial > Soil > Wetlands > Peat | place... | reverse complement strand
TCCGTCCCAATCTGGCCTCCTGTGGAGACCTCCAGATTAGGCAACACTTCTAATGTCGTAACGTCGTCGCATGGGGACATTTCTAATGTTGCCGCGTGGGGACATTATCAAAGTCGCGCGACATTAGAAAAGTACACGCAGGCGCTTTGGTCTTCGCCGTTCGCGCTTCTCGCTAAAGCATTAAGACCACGGTGCAGCCACGTCGATTCAACCTTACTATTATGCCAAGTTCCACGAGCGAAAAGCGGGAGTCTTTTCCAATACAAGATGAGCCTGAAGGAGAACTGAATTTCCAACACAAGACGAGCCTGGAGGGGATGGCATGCTGAGGATTGACCACCAGCGTGCACGAAGCAGAAAAGCTGAACCTGGATCAGATCCAGGCTTTTCTAAAAGCCAGCGAAGGAATCCGGTTCGAGGGGGAAAGCCACCAGCAGGTTTATCCCTGGATCGAGCAGGTTCTGCGTCAACAACAGTATGCCCAGCAAGGCCGCACAGCGCGTGGCTGGTTGCGGCGCTATGTGGAGAAAATGACCGGCCTAAGCCGGGCCCAGGTGACACGGCTGATTGCCCGCTATCGGGCCCACGGAGAACTCCAGCCCATCGGCTATCGGCGGCACCGCTTCCCGCAACGCTATACCCGTGCCGATATCGAACGGCTGGCCACCGTCGACGAGGCGCACGAAAGTTTGAGTGGACCGGCCACGCGGCGCATTCTGGAGCGTAAGTACCTGCACTACGGCAAGCCGGAATACCAACGGCTGGCCTCCATTTCAGTGGCTCACCTATACAACTTGCGGCACCATCAACGCTACCGGGAACGTCGCCTGGACTACACGAAAACCAGGCCCACGGCGGTAAGCATCGGCGAGCGGCGGCGGCCCGATCCGCAAGGCCAGCCCGGCTATCTGCGCGTTGACACCGTGCACCAGGGCGATCAGCCGGGGGCCAAAGGCGTGTACCACATCGACGCCGTCGACGAGGTCACGCAGTGGCAAATCGTGGCCGCCACTGCCCACATCAGCGAAGCTTGGCTGGAGCCGGTGCTGGTCGCCCTGCTGCGGCAGTTTCCCTTCCGCATCCGCGGCTTTCACTCTGATAACGGCAGCCAGTTCATCAACCAGACCGTGGCCAAGCTGCTGCACAAACTGCTCATCGAGCAAACCAAAAGCCGGCCCCGGCACAGCAAGGATAACGGCTTGGTGGAAACCAAGAATGGCGCCGTCATCCGCAAGCACATGGGGTATGGCTATCTCGATGCCACCCACGCTGAGCCCATCCAGCACTTCTACAGCGCGCACTTCAACCCTTATCTGAACTACCGTCGCCCCTGCGCCCAAGCCGAGGTCGAAGTCGACGAGAAAGGTCGCAAACGATGCTGTTACCGGCGCTACCAAACCCCACTGGAGACGCTGCTGGCCCTGCCTGAGCCCCAACAGTACCTGCGCCGTACCTGCGCCCGGGGCTCACCGTCGCTGCCTTACAACGCATCGCTGCGGCGGTCAGCGATACCGCAGCCGCCCAACGTATGCCCCAAGCCAAACGCAAACTCTTCGAGCGGTTGCGGCCTGTGAGCTTTGGAAAAAAAATGAAGCTCGCGGCAGCAAGGGCGATGGAAATAACGGTGGGGGCAAAACCCTGCGGGTTTCGCCCCCACCTTGGAAATCGCTTCGCGATTCCCACATTCCCACCGCCTCGACGACTGCTAGGAGTCTGTCGGGAATAGATTTTGTTGCACGTAGAATCAACAAGTTACGGACAAAGGTGCAGCTGTAAGTTATTGATTCTTCGTTGAAGATTTCTTATTCCCGACACACTCCTAGACTCTTCTTAAATCCAAACCCTGAAAGGAGCTTTCCTCCGCCACCCGCTCTGGCTTCGTTCAGGCTCATTCTTCGATTAGAAAAGACTGCGAGGAGCGAACAGCGACTGCCCCGACAGCGTTAAGATTAGTTTACCAACTTGCAAGGGGAAGCTAATGTCAGCAGCCATTCTCGACGGCGCCAGGATCGCAGCGCAAATCAAAGAAGAGGTTGGCGTAGAGGTGAAGGAACTCACTGCCGCCGGCCTTCGTCCCGGCCTGGCCGTAGTGCTCGCCGGCCACAACCCTGCGTCGGAGATCTATGTCCGCAACAAGGTGAAGAGCTGCGAGCAGCTCGGGATTTACAGCGAAAAGCACATGCCGCCCGATAACGTTACCACTGCCGAGTTGCTGGCTCTGGTGGACGACCTCAACCGCCGCGACGAGATTGACGGCATCCTGGTGCAACTACCCCTGCCTTCACAGGTGGATTCCAAGAAGGTTCTGCTGGCTGTGTCACCGGGGAAAGATGTGGACGGATTTCATCCGATGAACGTCGGCTATCTCGCGACGCAGCGCCCAGGGCTTGTTCCGTGCACCCCAGCGGGGATCATGGAAATTCTGAAGCGCAGTAACATTCCAATCGCGGGGTCTGAAGCTGTGGTCGTGGGACGCAGCGACATTGTCGGCAAGCCGGTTGCCATGTTGCTGCTCAACGCCAACGCGACGGTCACGGTTTGCCACTCCAAGACGCGGGACCTTCCCGCGGTCTGCCGTCGCGCCGACGTTCTTGTTGCCGCCATCGGCAAGGCCGGCATGATCACGCCCGACTTCGTGAAGCCAGGCGCGATCGTGATTGACGTTGGCATGAACACGGTTACCGATCCTGCAGAATTCAAGAAGTTCTTCGCCGGGAACGAGAAGCGCGAGCGTGACTTTGCGGCAAAAGGTTCAGCCCTGATGGGCGACGTTCATCCCAAGATAGCTGAGGTCGCAGGCGCGATCACGCCCGTCCCCGGCGGAGTCGGCCCACTCACCATCGCCATGCTAATGAGCAACACGGTGAAAGCAGCCAGGCTGCGCCGCGGGCATACGGTGGCAGCGGTGGCGACGCGATAGTTCCGTCGCATTTACGTACAATACGGTGTTCCCGAAAATCGCCGTCAAGGACTGAATCATGAGCCATGTTCAAAGCGAGCGCGACGGAGCGGTGTTGCGTATCGCCATCAACCGTCCCGAGAAAAAGAACGCACTGACAGCGGAGATGTACGAAGCACTCGCCGACGCGGTGGAGCAAGGCGAGTCTGACGCTGCCGTGCGCGTGTTGTTGCTGCACGCCATCGGTGACGCGTTTACCGGCGGCAATGACTTGATCGACTTTCTGCAGAAGCCCTGGACCGGGCAGAAGGTACCACCGGCTGTTCGCTTCATTCATGCTGTGGCAGAGGCCAAGAAGCCTATCGTTGCCGCCGTGCAGGGACTCGCGGTAGGCATCGGCGTGACGATTCTGTTGCACTGCGATCTGGTGTACGCCAGCGAGGGCGCCAAGTTCATGATGCCTTTCATCGATCTCGGCATTGTGCCCGAGGCAGGTTCGACCGTACTGTTGCCGGCGGTCATTGGACATCAGCGCGCGGCAGAATTGCTGATGCTGGGCGCTCCGCTTGCGGTCCAACGCGCCTATGAACTGGGACTGGTAAATGCGGTTGTCGCTCCCGAGGCACTGTTTTTCGCCGCATCGCAAGCAGCGCAGAAGCTGGCGGAAAAGCCATTTGGCGCACTGCTGGCCTGCAAACGGCTGATGAAGCAGACGAATCAAGCGGAGGTGGCCCGCGCGCTGCAGGAGGAAGTAGCGGAGGTCAACATCCGGCTCGATTCGCCGGAGACGAAGGAGGCGCTCAGCGCGTTTGTCGAAAAGCGCAAGCCTGACTTCGCCAAGTTCCGGTAACATTGCGCCACGCCGAATTTAATCTCAAACTGGATTAAAAAATGTGAGAATCGGCATCTTTGCTGTTAGAATACTCTCCATCTGCTGATCACCTGTTATGCTATTCCAGAAAGGGGGGCTTAATGCCCATGACAAAGACAAAAACAGCTATATCTTGTTTGCTCGCATCCCTGCTTCTGATCTTGACCCTGCCCGCGTGGGGTGCCGACAAGACCAAAGACGAAGAGACCATTAGAAATGCCACGACGGTGTTACAGGCAATGGTCGGCAGCCAGGACGTGCCAGCCAGCACAGTAGCGAAGGCTGATTGCATCGTTATTCTGCCTAGCGTGAAGAAATTCGCCGTGGGCATTGGCGGAACCGGAGGCCGCGGTCCGATGACTTGCCGTGAGGGCGCTGACTTCACTGGCAAATGGTCCCCGCCCGCCATGTACAGCATCGGTGGCGCCAGTGCCGGTCTTCAAGTCGGAGGCACGGCTAAGGATTACATTATCCTGGTCATGGCGCCGTCGGCGGCCAATAAGCTGCTGGACGGCAAAGTCAAGGTCGGCAGCGACGCGACCGCAGCGGCTGGTTCCGGAGCCAGCGCAAGTACGAGTACTGCTGACATGCTGACCTACTCCCGGACTTCCGGTCTTTTCGCTGGCGTTTCACTCGATGGCGCCTCGCTAAGCCCCGATAGTGACGCTAACCAACGCCTATACGGGAAGGATGTCAGCGCACGCGACATTGTCGGCGGCAGCGCGGTTAAGGCGACGGCCGCTGGCCAGCAACTGGAGTCCCTGCTCAATAGCAAGGCGGGAAAGAAAATGTAATTGGCGGACGCCTAGTTTCAACGCTGGTTACCACCGCTTGATCTTCTCTCGGAAAAGAATGCCCCGTTCAGGCCGAAGGTGCTGGAGCGGGGCTTCTTGTATTGCTCCGGCAATCTGCCTGCGGCGCTTCGCGCCACTGCGCAGTGGCAAGATCGTGCTGTCGGGCTGAACTCTGCAACTCGGCGCGCGACTAGGCAATCCAACGCGGAGGCGTCCGCAACCCCTCCGGCCAGGTTTCTCTATCCCCTCTCATTCTCAGCCACGATCGATTCCCTGCTTGCGGATCACGCACCACTCCACCAGATCAAGAACGCGGCAACTTATGCGTGCAAGTCGGGTTTTATCGCTCGTAGTCAGATTGACACTCAATTTGCGATGATGTAACGCTCACAGTGGCTACGGCAGACGTGGCGGCGTCAATCATGCAACGAGTGTCCAGGAGCGTTGGACGATGAAGAAGAATCTTGTACACGCAGCCGTGATCTTCGCGGTGCTTGCGTGCAGTACTGCGGTTTACGCGCAGATGGGTCCGGACCAGGGCGGCGGCCAGTGGGGCCACGGCCAGGGGCAGCCAATGACAGCGGATCAGCGGCTTCAGCGCATGACGAAGCAGTTAAACCTGAGCGATGCGCAGCAGCAACAGATCAAGCCCATCCTGGAGAACGAAGCGAAGCAGATGCAGGCCTTGCATGAGGATTCCTCACTTTCACAGCAGGACCGCATGAGCAAGATGCAGCAGATCCGTCACGGTACGTCGAGCCAGATCAAGCCGATCTTGAATGCCGATCAGCAGCAAAAGTACGAAGAGATGATGAGCCACCAAGGCCATGGCCGCGGCGGACCGGGTCAGAATCAGCCGCCTCAGCAATAAATTTGTCCTGAACGAGGCCGTCGACCGGTGAGCGTTAGACTAGACTATTTGCACCGGGATGCCGGCTGGAGATGCATCACGCGCACACCGCTCCCGCGGCCGTGTGCGCGACTTCTCGATTCAGGCTCCTCCGCGGCGCCAGCGAGCGATCTTGTCAAGAATTGGGGTACGAATAAGTACCGCTAAGCTCTTTTTCATCCTAGATCCGCAAGAGAGAAGACCTCTGATGTGCCGCAGTGTCTCTGTAATTGTCATGCTGTTCTGGTTGTTTCCGCCAGCCGCTCTGGGACAACACGGAGGCCGGCACGGAACCACTAGCACCAGCGGCGGGACGGCTGCACCAGCAGAAGACTCAGATGTTGCGACGTTCAAGCATGCCATCGCTGTACAAGCCACCGACGAACAGATCGGGCAGTTTCGTATGATGATCAAGACCACCGAAGCCGCACGGCAGCAGGCGCACGATTTTCAGCAACTGGCCTCGAGCACAAGTGATTCAGAGGGTTTAACCGGTAAGGCAACCGGCTTACAGGATTCCGTTGAGGAAGCCCAGCGCGAAAACCGCAGCTTTCGGCAATCACTTTCGGATTTACAGGAAGCCGGACTGAAGAATCTGACCAAGAAATTGACCAGATCGGACTCTGCTGTCAGCAAGAACGCCAAAGCTATCTCGAAGCAACTGGAGCAGAGAACGCTTAACTCGGGACGGCTGGGAAGCGGCGCTGCAAATCTGGAAAAAGCACTTGCCCTATTTCAGACCGACCAGCTCAATCTCGGAATGGAGATGGGCATCCAGTCTCATTGAATCTCATTTCCTCGTCACTTTTCTTACGGAACCCCTCAGCCGATTTTTATGAATATATAGGTAAAGGGGACTATTTTCGTAGAAGTACGTCACTCAGCATAGTAAAACGCTCATGCCGCTTGTCATACCGTTCACGGCCAGGGGAAAGTTTGTCCTGGGCAAGAGGACTGCTCTCCTGCTGGCTGCGGCTGTCGTTTTACTCTACTGCTGCTTTTCCTGGAGCCAGACACAAGCTCCAACCGCTCAGGTTCGGACCCTTCAAGGTGTGGTGAGATCCGGTAAAACCCCTGTCCCGGGAGCAACGGTAAGCGCGCTCAATTCCGGCACGGGGCAAAAGGTCGTGGGCTGGACCCAGCCCAATGGCAGCTACACACTCACGTTGCCCGGCGATGGCGAATATGAGGTTCGGGCCCAGATGGCAGCGTTCGCAGCCGCCGTGTCGCACGTGACAGTGGGTCCTTCGAACGAGACTCCGCACGTTGACCTCGAGATCGTTCTGCTCTCGCGCTCCGAGTCCGGTCAAGGCAACACGCAGGCCAGAACGGCGGGCAGGGGAACGGGCAACCGCGGATTCCAGGCTTTGTCGGTGCTGCAAAGTGAAGCAGGGGGAGATCAGGGCGCGATTGGCGACTCTGTGGCGCCTGCAGGCATGCCGGTTCCGGGTGTGCCCCCGACTATCGCGACAGAATCGGTTGCGGTTTCCGGTTCGAACGCGCCGGGTTTCGCCGGAATGAGTGCGGACGAGTTGCGCTCCCGCTTCCAGCAAGATGGCCAGCCGGGAGGCATCTCCAGCGCGGCGGGTGGACCAATGGGAGGGGGATTCGGCGGACCGGGAGGGCGCGGGGGAGGAGGTCCCATGAGAATAGGCGGGCGCGGCTCCAACCTGAACCAGCCGCACGGTACGGTTTACTATTCCGCCAACGACGCCGCCCTCAATGCCGCGCCGTTTTCGCTGACCGGTCAGCCCGCCATCAATCCTGCCTACTTGCAGCAGCGGTTTGGAGCGGCCATCGGCGGACCGTTGATCATTCCTCACATTTACAACGGCGCCTCGAAAACCTTCTTCTTCCTGCATTACAACGGCACCTTGGGCGACACGCCATTCAGCTACTTCTCAACCGTGCCCACCCTGCTGGAGCGCAGCGGTAATTTTTCGCAAACCATGGTGAACGGCGAGCCGGTGCAGATCTTTAACCCGGCAACCGGGCTTCCATTTGCCAACGCCACGATTCCTCAAAGCATGATCAACTCCGCGGCCCAGGGCTTGCTCGCATACATTCCGCTGCCCAACCTGCCTGGTCAGTTACAGAACTTCCGTTACATCACTGCGGCGAAGAGTGACAGTAACGACCTCAACATTCGCCTGAATCAGGCACTGGGCGGCTCCTCCGTCGGCCCCGGACGCGGCCGTAATCGTGGCCCGCAGAACAATTTGAATATCGGCTTCCACTATCACGAGTCGGACCAGACCCTTACCAACCCTTATCCGAGCGTCGGCGGAACGACCATCACTCATGGCTACGATGTGCCTATCGGCTACGTCCGCAGTTTCGGCCGGCTCATCAACAATTTCCGCGTTGACTACAACCGGAGTACCATCCAGACCAATAACCTGTACGCCTTTAATACCGATGTCGCTGGCCTGTTGGGGATCACTGGGGTTTCGCAGAATCCATTCGATTGGGGCCTGCCCAATCTTTCCTTCTCCCACTTTGGAAGTCTTCAGGACACCAACCCCGTCTCCGATCGCAATCAGACCCTGTCATTCACGGACCAGATGATCTACACCCATAAGAAGCACACCATCCGATGGGGTGGAGATTTCCGGCGCATTCAAATCAATATGGAAACCTCCAGCAATCCGCGCGGCAGCTTTGTTTTCACCGGACTGAACACATCGGAGTTTACCGGTGGCTCGCCTGTTGCGGGAACTGGGTTTGACTTCGCCGATTTCCTGCTGGGTCTGCCGCAACAGACGTCGGTGCAATACGGCGGCAGCGCGCACGGCTATCACTTCCGTGGCAATTCCTGGGACCTGTACGTGCAGGACGAATGGCGCTTCCGCAGTAATCTGACCTTCAACATCGGCCTGCGATACGAGTATGTTTCGCCTTTCAGCGAGATCAACAATAGGATGGTCAACTTGAATATTGCGCCAGGGCTTGCCGCGGTAGCTCCGGTGTTGCCTGGCCAAGTCGGCCCACTGACGGGAACGTTTTACCCGATCACGTTGGTCTATCCCGACCACAATAATTTTGCGCCGCGCGTGGGCATCGCCTGGAAGGCCTTTAAGAACACCGTTGTGCGCGCCGGTTATGGCATCAATTACAACACTACTGCCTATGCAAATATCGCTCAGGACATGGCGTTCCAGCCGCCGTTTTCCATCACCCAGACCAATTTGGAGTCGCAAACCACACACTTGACGCTGCAAAACGGATTTCCGGCTCCGCCACTGGATACCGTCACTAACAACTACGCGATCAATGTGAATTATCCCCTTGGTTACGTGCAGATCTGGAATCTCGATATCCAGCAGACCATCAGGCCGACCCTGGTATTGAACCTTGATTACACCGGGACCAAGGGAACGCATCTCGATCTGCTCGATGCACCCAACCGAACTCCTGTTGGACTCCTCAACCCTACGGTGCCGGCGTTCTACTATGAAGACTCGGTTGCGGACTCAAACGCGAATGCAGGCACGGTGCGGCTGCGCAAGCGACTGGCGCACGGCATCTCTCTCGGGGGCACCTACACCTGGTCGAAGTCGCTCGACAATGCCTCGACCATCGGCGCGGGTTCGGCTTCAGTGAGCCCGAACGGTACCATCAGCGGACAGACGGTGGTGGCACAGAACCCGTTTAACCTAAAGGCCGAATACGGACTCTCCAGCTTCAACCAAGCGCAAAAATTCACCGCCGACTACCTGTGGGAACTGCCCTTCGGTCATGAGAAGCGGTGGTTGACGGGCCCCGGCGTCGCACGCGATGTGCTTGGCGACTGGCAATGGAGCGGCGACTGGACCATCGCCTCGGGATTCCCCTTCACGCCACGCATCCTCGGGTCTTTCACGGATGTGAACAGCGGTGTCAACGGGACGTTGCGCGCGAATGTAACCGGCGAGCCAGTCGGCCTGCCAAATCCCAGCATCGCGGAGTGGTTCAACACCGCGGCGTTTGTCGCTCCGCCGCCGGGGCAGTACGGCGACGCCCGCCGCAATAGCATCATAGGTCCGGGTGCGGTGGTTTTCGATATGGCGATGACCAAAGTTTTCCCGCTGAAGGAGTCACGCATGTTTGAAGTGCGTATGTCTGCGACGAATGTTTTCAACCACCCGGTCTATACCAGCATCGACACAGTTGCGAACTCGCCTACGTTTGGACGAGTCACCGCGGTGGGCGCCATGCGATCAGTGCTGATGACGGCGAGATTCAGGTTCTAGAAACCCTATGTTGCGAAGTCCCAAACTCGTTGTGCAGAAGCTGATGGCACTGGGCGTTACGTCCGCGTTGCTGTTTCCCGATCTGGCGCTAGCTCAGCAGGCGGGGTACACCTTCAAAGCGCAATCGGAACTGGTACTGGTGGATATTACCGTGCGCGACAAGAATGGAAACCTGGTTCGTGACCTGAAGCCAGAAGACTTCACGGTTGTCGAGGACAACAAGCCGCAGAAGGTGTCCAGCTTCGACATCGAGAACATGGAGAACCCGCCTGCCCAGGCGAACCAGCAGGTGAACCTGTTGAGTTCCACGCCGAAAAAGGCGCGTGCTCCCGCTGAGAATCCGAATACCGCCCCCTCGGTTGAAGAGCAGGCCATCAAGGACCGGCGGCTCATCATCCTGTTCTTCGATTTGTCGGCCATGCAACCCGACGAGATTGAACGCTCTGCCCAGGCAGCGCAGAACTACCTTGATAAGCAGATGGAGCCCGCCGATCTCGTGTCGGTGGTGTCGCTCGCCAGCACCATCACAGTGAATCAGGACTTCACTTCTGATCGCGCACAGCTCAAGAAGGTTCTGGAGGCCTTCAACCCCGGCGCCGGCGCGGGCTTCGAGGAAGGCAGCACGGGCACAACCGAAGGAACTGCCGACAATGCTAATTCCTTCACCGTGGACGACACGGAGTACAACATCTTCAACACCGATCGCCGATTGCAGGCGCTGCGTACCATTGCGCAGCAGGTAGCCGGCGTCCCGCAAAAGAAAGCGCTCATCTACTTTTCCAGCGGCATGGACCGCACTGGGATCGAGAATGAATCTGAGCTGCGGGCTGCCACCAACGCGGCCGTGCTGGCGAACATGGCCATTTACACGATGGACATTCGCGGTTTGCAGGCGCTACCGCCGGGCGGGGAAGCACAAAACGCCAGCCTCCGCGGCATATCGCCATATTCGGGCCAGACGACGCTCAATGCGTTGAATTCCAACTTCACCACGCAGGAGACGCTAGTCGCACTCTCTGCCGACACTGGTGGCCGCGCTTATCTCGACTCCAACGATTTCAGCAAAGTCTTTCGTGGGGTGCAGCAGGACACCGCCATGTACTACCTGCTGGGCTACCACAGCACCAATACCGCGCGCGATGGGAAATTCCGGCGCATCACGGTACAGGTCAACCGGCCTGGGGTAAAACTGGAATATCGCAAGGGTTACTACGCAGCAGCCGATTTCAAGCACTCGAACAAGGAAGAGCGCGAGCGCCAGCTTGAGGAGGAGTTGGCGTCCGATCTGCCCAGCACCGATCTGCCGCTCTATCTTGCGACAGGGTATTTCCGGCTGGCCGACAACAAGTACTATGTGCCGATTTCGCTGATCGTGCCCGGTTCGGAGATTCCGTTCAGCCGGAATCGCGATCAGGACAAGGCAACCCTGGATGTGCTCGGACTGGTAACGGATGAGAAGAAGGTTCCTGCGGGTGCTATCCGTGACACCGTGAAACTGGCGGTCAATGCTGCGAATGAAGTGCAGCGCAAGAACGTCCAATACGACAACGGTCTGGTCCTGCCGCCCGGGAAGTATCACCTGAAGCTCGTCGTACGTGAAAACCAGAGCGGGCGCATGGGAGCATTTGAGACGGACTTCACGGTTCCCGACCTCAAGTCCACGCCGCTGAAGATGAGCTCCATCGTAATGGCCAGCCAGGTCCAGCCCGCCGGCAAGCACGATCCGAATGATCCTCTGGTTCGCAACGGCTCGGAAATTGTGCCGAGCGTGACGCGCGTGTTCTCTAGTGGCCAGCACTTGTACTTCTATTACGAGGTCTACGATCCGGCGCACAGCGGGAACGCCCCCGCTGCAACTGCGAGTGGGCGAAACGGAACGCCTGATAGGCCCGCCACCCCTGATGCGAAAAACGCGGTTCGGCTGCTGAGTAACGTCTCCTTCTTTAAGGGCGACGTAAAGGCTTACGAAACCTCGCTGACAGAGGTCCAGGAAATCAGCGTCCCCAACCGGCATGCGGCCGTGTTTCAGTTGGACGTACCGCTCTCGGAGTTGAAGCCAGGCTTCTACACCTGCCAGGTCAACGTCATCGACGACGCTGCCGGGCATTTTGTCTTTCCGCGAGTGGCGATGTTGCTACGGCAATAAGAACGAAGGGTGTGCAGTTCGTCCGCTCTGTGACTTGACAGTACCGTCATAAGGGGCAACCAGTTGAAGGCATTCCCGCTACCAACCGAAGTAGGAACTCCCCCGTGATGCCCCCGGCTGATGGGCCAATGAGGATTCTCCGTTTCAACGGAAAGATCGCCATCGTAAATCCGCTCAAGTTAGTCCCACATTGTGGGATGGGTCACTCAGCACATGACCACCGTCAACCGGTCACTGACAGCCGCCTTACGGCGTGATCTCCCAGACGGTGCCATCATCATTTGCTCCGTCGTTGTACGTAGTACCGTACACATTGCCATCGGCGTCTAACATCGGACTGCCAATCGGAAGGCCACCATCGTATCCGCCGGTAAAGTTGTGCAGAGCGGTATAGGTCCAGCCGCCTCCTGCGGGCGCCAGCCGGAAAACCACGCCGGCACTAGCGCCGCCCTCCGGCGCCGTGCCGTAGAGATTGTCGGCACCGTCGATCGCCAGGCTGTAATTCGGCCCCTGCCCTCCGGTCAGGCTGTAAACCAGAGTGAACGTCCAGGAACCGTTGGAGGGCGTTAGCTCGAAGACCGTGCCTCCGCCCCCTGAACCGCTAAAGGCAGTGGCGCCATAAAGATTGCCTGACTGGTCAAACACCAACCCGGCGTACGGATCGGTTCCGTCCCTTCCACCTGTGAAGCTGTAGAGGATCTTCTTTGTCCAACCTGACCCGGAGGGTGTCAATTCAAAGACCGTGCCGCATCCGAAACCGTCACAACCGATGCCGCCTTGAGACGTCGTGCCATAGAGATTGCCGGTTTGGTCAAGGATAACGCCACCCCATGGGTGTGTGCCGTCGCTTCCCCCGGCGAAGGTGTAGAGGACTTTCTCCGTCCATCCGCCGTTCGAGGGGGTCAATTCGTAGACCGTGCCTACGCCTGATGCGCCTCCGTTGTCGGTTGTGCCGTAGAGGTTCCCGGCTGCATCGAAAATTACATTCCCACCGCCTGGGTTAGCTCCGTCGCTGCCTCCGACAAATCGGTAAATGACCGTCTCAGTCCACGGACAAAGCGCCGCCTTGCAGGCCGCCGCCGCCGGTCTCAAATTGTACACCGTTCCGCAGCCGTGATTGGATAGCGCACAGTCGCCGCCTCCCTCGTAGGTTGTGCCGTAGAAACTGCCATCAGGGCCAATGGTCAGCCCGGAGTAAGGCATGGCGCCATCATTCGTCTCATTTCCATTGAAGCTGTAAATCGGGTTGTTCACCCACCCCGAGCCTTTCCTGGTCAGCTGGTAGACCGATCCGAGATGGATGTTGCCACCGTACTGGGTTGTCCCATAAAGCCGGCCTGCTCGATCCATCGTTAAACCCGATACAGGACGGGCGCCGTCATTTCCGCCGGTGAAGGTGTGGAGGAGGCTAAACGTTTGTGCCCGCGCCGCCGGTGCTGTGGCGACGGTCAGCAGAAACCCGATCGCCAACACCAGCGTGAAGGCTGACGCTCGTGGGCTGGTTCGCAAAACCCAAATTTGCTGTGGCTCTGGGCTGATCATGATGATTCTCCGTTTATAAGCAAAAACATGGTCGAGAGTGTCCATGACAAGTCCCACATTGTGAAATAGAACCCCAACTACAGCACCTGGCAACTGCGCCACCGACAACTGCTTTACGGCGTGATCTCCAAGACCACACCGCCCCCCGCTCTGCCTTGGAATTTGGATGGAAATTATATCTCTATTCTCGATCACTAACACTCGAAACCGCGCTCACTGACAACGGCGAGCAAATCGGCACACTCACCACAGGTGGCTAAGTGTCTCCAGGTTCTTCGGACTGATGTCCTCGATCGGATGACAATCAGGTCAGGCTTTGCCTGAGTGCTGGATGCTGACCGTTAACTTCAGGTGGTACAATCTCGCCGCGCCCTGCTCCTTCAGGGCTGATCTGTCCGACTCAAAGGAGAGCTCATGAGTTCCGCCATCTCCGCCGTCCCGCCTGAAGGCACGTCACTTTCGGAAGTCGAACGTGTTGTCGATACCTTTGTTGCTCCCAGCACGACGTTCACGGATATTCGCCGCAGCGCCAGTTGGTGGATTCCTTGGCTGCTGATGGCGATCTTCGAGTTGGCGCTGGTGTTTACGGTCGACAAGAAGGTCGGCATGGAAAAGGTGGCTGAGAACTCCATGGCTATGGCGCCCAAGCGGTCGGCCAAGCTCGATCAACTGCCACCCGATCAACGCGCCTCGCAGATGGAATTGGCAGCGAAGCTCACGCGGATTCTCGCTTATAGCTCCCCGGTTGTGACCGTGGTCATGGTCGGCATCATCGCAGCCGTCCTTCTGGCAACCTTCAACTTCGGCTTTGGCGCTGAGCTCAAGTTCATGCAGTGCATGGCCGTCAGCATGTACGCTTTCCTTCCTGGGATCATCAAAGCGCTGCTGGTGATAGTGAGCGTCATGATTAGCGGCGGTGAGGGTTTCACCTTTGAGCACCAGCTCGCTAGTAACTTGGGGCCCCTGGTTGACCCCAGCTCACAGTTCCTTTACTCCATCGCATCGTCGCTCGACGTGTTCAACATTTGGACCCTCATCCTGACTGGAATCGGCTACTCCTGTGTAACCAGGGTCAAACGCGGGACCTGCATGGCCGTGGTCTTCGGCTGGTGGGCGGTGGTAGTGCTGGGCAGCGCAGCAATTGCGGCCTTGTTCTCCTAAGGGCAGTCGGCGCGACTCGATTCCTTGGACCTGGGTCAGAGTGCCTGTCGAGTGTGGGTGTGCTCCGACACAGGTTTGTCGCCCAAATTGGAACTGCTCTCGCGATTCATCTCCGTCGCGGCGGCAGATTCCCAAAACTGGTATATACTTCGGCTGAGCTGGTTTTATATTCCGCTGAATTCGGCGGATAGGGGCGGGATTCATCCTCATAGGCCCCGAAGATAGCTGTTGATCGTTACTGGACAGAAGCGAACGAGTCGCAGCCCGCCCGTGCGTCTTGGGAACGGGAATGAATCGCCGGCATAATCTTAATATCCCCGGCGCTCGTTGAATCCGGCCGTAGACGCCAGGACAGGCATGGGAGGTGTCGCTTGGACCTGGTTGTTATACGTATTTTATTTGTCTTCATTACAGCACTTGCCAGCTACGAACTGCAGCCCCTCGGATTGAATCATTGGCCCGCCGCGGGCTTGGGGGTGCTCGTCGGGGTAGCGGTCATCCTGTTTGAATTGCGACTGCGCCAGGTCAGTCTGAAGCGGCTGATTGGCGCCGTCATCGGCAGCGTTCTAGGAATCGTCGGCGCCTACCTCTTCAGCCTGGTTATTCGCAACGCGATTTCTCCAGGCGCCACGCAGAGCTTCCTGCAGCTCTTCGTCATGCTGTTGATGGCCTATGTGGGTCTGGTGGTTGGAGCCGGGAAAGGCGACCTGCTCAATCTGGCTGCGCTGGGCGGACTTTTCGGCGGCGAGAAGCAGTCCAGGAAGAGCTATAAGATTCTGGACACCAGCGTCATCATTGACGGCCGCATCGCCGACATCGCCGAAACCGGCTTTCTCGATGGTGTGATCGTCCTTCCCCAGTTCGTGCTGCGTGAGCTGCAGTTGGTGGCCGACTCGGCTGACTCCATGAAGCGCAACCGCGGCCGGCGCGGCCTTGATATCCTGCAGCGCATTCAGAAGATCGCGACCTTGCACGTGCAGATCGTGGAAGATGACTTCCCGGCGGTGCGCGAGGTGGACCTCAAGCTGATCGAACTGGCCAAGCTGTACGAGGGCAAGATCGTCACCAACGATTTCAACCTGAACAAAGTGGCACAACTGCAAGGCGTCGAGGTGCTGAACATTAACGAGCTGGCCAACTCGCTGAAGCCCATCGTATTGCCCGGCGAGATCATGAAGGTCTTCATCCTGAAAGAAGGCAAGGAGTACAACCAGGGCGTGGCCTATCTGGATGACGGAACCATGGTGGTCGTGGACAACGCGCGGAAAATGATCGGAAAGAACATCGACATCTCGGTCACTTCGGTGTTGCAGACAACAGCGGGCAAGATGATTTTCGGGAAGTTCGACGAGCGCTCTACGTATGGGCCCCGTTCCATCGAGTCACGGCCGGACTTTCGTAAGCCGGCAATACCGCCGACGTCGTCGCCAGCACCAGCAACGGTGGTTCCCGATCTGCCAAAGACGGAGTAGTCCTCGGCGAGGAGTTTCGCCTGTTGTGATTCGAGCCAAGAGCGGAGCTCCTCGATTTGAATTGAGCCGCTTCCAGCGTTATACTGCGCTCCCCATCATGAAGGTCACTGTTGTCATTCCCGCCGCCGGACTGGGCACGCGCATGTCTGCCGCCCACGGCGCCCCCAGGAGCAAGAGCAAACAGTTCTTTGAGCTGCAAGGGACGCCCATTCTCGTGCACACCATGCGCAAATTCGCGTACTGCGACGCGGTCAGCGAGATCGTGGTCGCGTTACGCAAGAACGAAGCCGCCGGCTTCCAGAAGCTGATTGAGGCAGAAGGCTTCAAGAAGCCGATCCGAATTGTGGAAGGTGGAGAGCACCGGCAGAACTCAGTCGCGAATGCACTGGCGAGTATCCACGCTGCTGACGATGACATCCTATTGGTGCACGATGCCGTGCGCCCATTCGTTGACCAGGACACGATCCTGGGCGTGATCGAAGCGGTCAAGAAGTACGAGGCTGCCATCGCCGGTGTGCCCGCGGTTGATACGGTAAAGCAGGTGGACCGCACGGCCGACGGCGCAGTCGTTATTGCCACAGTTCCGCGCGAGCGCATGGTGCTGGCGCAGACGCCGCAAGGTTTTCGCTTTGGCCTGCTGAAGAAGGCGTTCGATGACGCGCTGGCCGACGGCTTCATGGGAACCGACGAGGCCTCGTTGATCGAGCGCAGCGGGGGGACTGTTCACGTCGTCATGGGTTCGGCGCGCAACATGAAGATCACAACTCCCGCCGATATGGAACTGGCGGAATTCTTTCTATCGCAGGAGAACCGCCGCAAGGCGAGCCTCGGCGGGTAAATCCAATCTTGCCGTCCAACACTCAAATGTCTCGCATTCCTCGCATTGGCTTCGGCTGGGACTCGCACGAGTTCACGCCGGGCATCCCGCTGAAAATCGGTGGCGTTCTGATTCCCCACGACAGTGGCCTCGCGGGCTACTCCGACGGCGATGTGCTGCTGCATGCCCTGACCGATGCGTTGCTCGGCGCAATCGCCGTCGGAGACATCGGGACATTCTTTCCACCGAGCGATCCGAAGTGGAAGGGCGCGGACTCTGTCCTGTTCGTCCAAGAGGCGATGAAGCAGATCGACGAAGCTGGCTATGTCGTCGGCAACATGGACAGCACGCTGATTCTCGCCGCACCCAAGCTCGGTCCCCACGCCAAGGCGATTCAGCAGCATGTCGCCCAACTGCTGAGTATCGATCCGTCGCGAGTTGGCATCAAGGCGAAAACTCCGGAAGGCATGGGCACCGACAACACCGCCATCGCGCAAGTGGCAGTGCTGCTGACGGAGATTTGCTGGCCGTAAGTGCCATCTTTCCGTTCTGGGAAAATCGCGAAATAAATCCCCATCATCAGAGACAGTTCGCGCTGGCGCGTGTTACCTTCTGGCTGAGTCGAACCAGGCGGTCGGCACTGGCGTGCCGAGAGCGTGGTTCTGTTTTTGTTTGGGGACGATGTGAACGCACCATGTTAACCCAGTTGTCGGCCAATGCTCAAGGTCGAGCTTGCGGCTAGAGCCCACGTAAATGATTGCGAATCAATATTTTGCGATAACTCTTTTGTTTTCTATTATGTGCCCCGGAACTCTGCGGAAGTTGCCGATTCTAAAGAGGGGGAGGGGGGTATAACCATGAATCTGCGTCGCGGAACCAGACTGAAAGGAGTGGCTTTGCCAAAGCAAGGCAATGCGGCCACAGCCCTTCTTCGCGTCCGCCACGTAAAATATAAGCTCCGGCGAATGAGGCGCTTTCCGTATTCTCGCCGTTCGCAGACAAGCCAAGGATACCTATGACCACCCCAGACCGTGACGTGTTTGCCCCTGCTTCACAAGGAGCCGCTGCGTCTCTCGAGCGATCGAACTTTATCCGCGACATCATCCTCGACGACCTGAAGACGAACAAATACAGCGGGCGGGTGCAGACGCGTTTTCCGCCTGAGCCGAACGGATATCTCCACATTGGCCATGCCAAATCCATCTGTATCAACTTCGGTCTGGCGGCGGAGTTCGGCGGCAAGACCAACCTGCGCTTTGACGACACCAACCCAGAGAAGGAAGAGCAGGAGTACGTGGATTCGATCATCACCGACGTGCACTGGCTCGGCGCGGATTGGGCAGATCGGCTGTTCTATGCCTCCGATTACTTCGATCAGCTCCATGCATGGGCAGTGCAGCTTATCCAGGCAGGCAAGGCCTACGTTTGCGACTTGAGCGCGGAGGAAGTCCGCCGGTATCGCGGGACCTTGAACGAGCCGGGCAAAGACAGCCCTTATCGCAACCGTTCCGCCGAAGAAAATCTGGCGCTGTTTGAGCGCATGCGCGCGGGCGAGTTTCCCGACGGCTCACGAACCCTGCGGTCCAGGATTGACATGGCTTCGCGGAATTTAAACATGCGCGATCCGGTGATGTACCGCATTCTTCATGCCGAGCATCATCGCACCGGGAACAAGTGGTGTATCTACCCGATGTACGATTTCGCGCATGGCCAGTCCGATTCGATCGAAAGGATTACGCATTCCATTTGCACCCTCGAATTCGAAGACCATCGACCGCTGTACAACTGGTTCATCGAGCAGTTGGGGATCTTCCCTTCGCAGCAGATCGAGTTCGACCGGCTCAACCTGACCTATACGCTGCTGAGTAAGCGCAAACTGCTGCAATTGGTGCATCAGGGCCACGTGCGCGGCTGGGACGATCCTCGCATGCCTACGCTCTCCGGCATTCGGCGACGGGGTTATACGCCTGAGGCAATTCGCAACTTTTGCGCCGCCATTGGCGCTTCCAAAACCAATGGCATCATCGAACTCGAGATGCTAGAGCACTTTGTTCGCGAGGACTTGAACAAACGCACAGCGCGCGCGATGGCTGTACTGCGTCCCCTGCGGGTTGTCATTGATAACTACCCGGAAGGCCAGGTCGAAGAGTTGGAGGCCGTGAACAATCCCGAAGATCCCAGCGCTGGGACGAGGAAGGTGCGGTTCTCGCGCGTGCTCTACATTGAACAGGATGATTTCCGCGAAGATCCGCCAAAGCACTTCTTCCGGTTGTCGCCCGGCCGTGAGGTCCGACTGCGCGGTGGCTACTTCATCAAGTGCACCGGCGTAGTGAAGGAGGAAAGGACCGGCGAGGTTCGCGAGGTTCACTGCACCTACGATCCAGCCACCCGGAGCGGCAACGCGCCCGACGGCCGCAAAATGAAAGCGACCATCCACTGGGTCTCTGCAGAATACGCTCTCGATGCCGAGGTGCGGCTGTACGAAAACCTGTTCACCAAAGAAGACCCCAACGAGGCGCCCGAAGGCCAGGAGTTCACGGCCAATCTCAACCCCGGCTCGCTCGAAGTGTTGACCAACGCCAAACTAGAGCCATCGTTGGCGAGCGCCAAGCCGGGTGACCGCTACCAGTTCGAGAGGCTCGGATACTTTTGCGTTGATCCCGATTCCAAGCCCGGAGCGCTGGTGTTCAATCGCACCGTACCGCTGCGGGACACTTGGGCCAAAATTGAGAAGAGAGAGAAGGGGAAGTAGCAAAAGTATGAGTTTTCTCGACTCGCACCCGCAACAGCGGCGCGTGATCACTCGGAATGACATCCTCGGGTTAAGGAGAAGTTGAACATGGACAAGCATGTGGTGCGCTTCACCGTCGATCTCACGATCAACGAGGAAAAGTCCAATGAGTTCGATGGCGTTGTACAGGCGATGATCGCAGATAGCCAGAAGGAACCGGGCACCCTCGGATACGATTGGTTCTTGAGCAGCGATCGCAGGCGGTGTCGGATCGTCGAGACCTACGCGGATGCGAATGCTGTGCTCGCCCACTTGACGGGCCGTGTGGTGCAAGAACTTGTACCAAAACTTCTCGGGGCGTCGAGCCTCACCGGCTTCGAGGTTTATGGAGAACCCGGCCCAAACGCAGCACAGATGCTCGCGCGGTTCGGGGCTGAGATCTTTGAGCTCTGGCAAGGACTGAGCCGCTGACCCTGCATCCGCCCAACAAAGCCACATTGTCCTGTTGTTTCACAGCCGGGGGCACGGCTAACTCAACCAGCGAGGGCCAGACTGAAAACGAAAGCCGCACCAGTTAATGATGAGTTCTAATCCATCGCCGTCAATTACTCCACGCCTCCGCTTTGCGCCTTCCCCTACTGGTTATCTACACGTCAGTGGAGCGCGGACGGCGCTCTTCAATTGGCTTTTCGCGCGCCATTACGGCGGCACGCTCGTCCTGCGTATTGAAGATACCGACTTCGAACGCTCCACCGCCGAGATGGTGGAGGGCATTCTCGTCGGCCTGCGCTGGCTTGGCATCGACTGGGACAAGGGTCCGTATTTTCAGTCGCAGCGTATGGAGCTTTACCAGGCTGCGGCGCAGCGCCTAGTCGAAAGCGGTGCGGCCTACTGCTGCTTCTGCACCAAAGAGGAATTGGGAGCAACGGTGCGCACAGGCACAGGCGAAAGGCGGCGATCCGCAGTACGACAAGAAATGTCGCGCAATTTCAGCAGCAGTCGCACGATCGCGGTGCGACGCAGGAGAACCCTGCGCCATCCGCTTCGCCGTGCCGGAATCTGGGAGCACTGCTTTCGATGATGCGGTCTTCGGGCGCGTGGAGTTCGCGAACTCCGAGATCGAAGATTTTGTCCTGCTGCGTTCCGACAGCGTGCCGACCTACCACCTCAGCGTGGTAGTTGATGACATTGACATGCGGATGACGCATATCGTGCACGGCGCGGACCATCTTTCCAATACGCTTAAGCAGGTGATGCTGTACAAGGCGCTGGGCGCGTCGCTGCCGATATTTGCACATGCGCCGCTTATCCTCGGCCCCGACAAAACGGGCCTCAGCAAACGGCACGGCGCCACCAGTGTGATTGCCTACAAGGAAGAAGGCATTGCTCCTGAGGCATTCCGCTATTTTCTGGCGCTGCTGGGGTGGACGCCGGCGGATTCTTCCCGAGAGATTATGAGTAACCGCGAACTGATCGGCCTTTTCGATATGAGCGGTATTCGAAAGTCGAACGAGGTTTTCGATCGCGGCAAGCCCGCCTGGTTCAACACCGAGTACATGCGCGCCGATCCGATTGTGCTGTTGTTGCCGCTGATCGAAGAAGAGTGGGAAAAGGCTGGGCTCATTCCGTTCCAGGCCAGCCGCACGGCGATGGAATCCACCGTCGATCTGGTGAAGCCGCGAGCGCGCAATCTGAAGGACTTCGCGACGTTGTTTCGCGCCTACTTCAGCGACGACTACGAATCGGATCCGGCAGCGGTCCAGAAGTTCCTGAAAGATGAACCCGTCCGCGAAATGCTGGTAAAGCTTGCTGAGCGTTATGAGAAGGAAGCCGTGTTTCTTGAAGAAAGCACCGAGAAGGTACTGCGTGATTTTGCTGCGGAGAAAAACGTTAAGGCAGCAGTGTTGATCAACGGCGCGCGTGTGGCGCTAACCGGACAAGGAGTCGCACCAAGCCTGTTCGCCGTAATGACAAACTTGGGAGGAACGCACCGTGGTGAGACTGAAGCGAGAGAAGGAACTGTGAGCGCACTACTTGTTCACGACTGTCACTTGAAACCGTACAGGGATACTCCGCGGCGGATAGCAGGCGCTGCGATCGCATGCCTGAAAACGCAACTCGCCGGTCACCGGGTAGGTCCCGGCGGCCGCGCTCGCGGGTGCTTTCAAGACCGTGTTGATGCTGAAATCCCCGCTGTAGACGCTGAGCTTTTCGTTCGGCGAGAACGCGAACGTCATGTTTTCTCCGGGGGGATATTTCACGTCGGCAACTGCAACCGGTTGTGGCGGATTCAGCTTCAGAACCGTGGGGATCAAATAATCGGCTCGCGGTTTGTTGGAGTTGATGTGAAACTCTGGGCCGATTCGAAAGTCCAGTTCGAGATTGGCGCTGCCGCCGGCACGCAATTGCACGTTCCCGACCGGCGCCATGATCACCGACGGCTGCTTTTCGCCCGGTGTCTGTGCCAAAGCAAGCCCCGCAAGAAGAAATGCAATCAGCCCGAAACGCAGCCGCTTCATTGCGTCGCTTCTTTCGACCGCACCGACTTTACCTTGGCAGCCGCCCGACTGGGCTGCGCCACATCGGATTTGTAGGCCGTGCTCAGAACTTTCTTGACGTCGTCCTCGATCTCCTGGCGGCCTAGCAAGCCAACCGCCTTGGTTACGATATTGCCATTGCGGTCAATATAAAACGTGGTGGGCAATGAGCGCACATCACCGTAGTCATCCGAAACCTGGTCGGTACCCAGCAGCACGGGATAGTTCACGCCCAACTCATGCGCAAACTCGGCAATTTTGGCGGCCTCGGTATCGTCCATGGCCACACCCAAAACCACCAGACCATCCTTGCCATACTGCTTTTGCATATCCACAAACCATGGCATCTCTATTTTGCACGGCGGACACCACGTCGCCCAGAAGTTCAGCAGCACGGCCTGGCCGCGAAAATCGGAAAGCTTCACCCTCCGGCCATCCAGTGTGGGCAACTCGAAGTCGGGCGCAGGAACATTACGCACATCGCCGACCAGCTTTATGGGGCCGTGGTTTCGACCACGATCAAGGTATTTTCCAGCGGCCAGCATGGCCATAATGACCACGGCCAGCACTACGAAAACGACAGCATTACGTTTCAACAAGAGGTCCCTCTAGAGCGCGAACCGGTTCAGGAACGACAGGTAGCCGGAAAGCAGTTTCAAATTGTTGAGAAATATCAGTACACCGATTGCAATCAAGAGTACACCGCTCACCACTTCAACGGTGTGCAGATGACGGCGAAATCGGCCATAGAACGCCAGAAACCGGTCAACCCCCAACGATGTCAGCAGAAAAGGCACGGCCAGCCCGAGGGAATAGATCGCCAAAAGTACGATTCCCTTGAACACCGTTTCCTGCGCCCCTGCGAAAACCAGGATGGTAGCCAGGATTGGACCGATGCACGGCGTCCATCCGAAAGCGAAGGCAAAGCCCACGGCAAACGATCCCAGTGCACTTGCGCCTCCCTTGACATCGTGCAGGCGCTTATCAGCGTAGAGCACATTGATCTTCCAAATGCCGGTAAGATGCAGGCCGAAAATGATGACGACGATGCCCGCGACGCGCGACAACCATCGGTGGTACTCGGCGGCAAATTGACCAATGCTGGTTGCGGCTGCGCCCAACGCAATGAACACCACGCTGAACCCCAGCACAAAGGTAACGGAATGCAGCATCACGGTGCGCAGCACGCGGTGCTCTGACGATTGCAGGTCCTCCACACTGGTGCCCGAGATCAGAGATACATAGCCCGGTACAAGCGGCAACACACAAGGCGACAGAAAGGAGAGCAGGCCCGCCACGAAGGCGGCAATCGGCAATGGCAGGCTATGCATAAAACTCTATTCTAACAATGTTCCCAACGCGCTACAGGAGTGTCAAATGTCAACTTCTAGACACATTTCCCGTTCAGGGCCGCTGACCAACCGGAAAAACTACACCAAAGTGCGAGAGTTGGCGCCATTCCTGGGTTGGACACGAATGGGAGACTTCCGAAGTCCCGACCATGTTTCCGAAATTACAAGAGAATCTCCCGGATTGTGCGGGTCATATTTCACTGAAGCCGGCAAACCCAATCGACAAGAATATAGGTCGATGAACTGCCGCAGATGGGTCACATCCTGCGACGCCTCGTAGGTTACGCCAGCAACGTCGTACTTGTAGACCAGCAGAATCATTTGTTGGCCGGATTCACTTTCCTCCAGTTCCAGTACGTCAATCACGTTGCCATCGATAATGCGTCCGCCCAGCGTGAGGAGCATTCTCCGGTCGCGCTCGATTTGCTCTGCTGGCTTCTTATTTTTCCGCGAGAGCAGCGCATAACCAACGATGGCCGCGGCTGCGCCAAAGGCGACGATCGGATACAGACGGGCTGAATTCATTTGAGGACTGACGGCCTTGTTGTCTTAGATGCACATTAGTCAATGTTGACCACAGGATTTGTGAGCGTCCCAACTCCTTCGATCGTGACCTCTACCGTATCGCCGGGCCATAATTGCCCAACGCCGGGAGGAGTTCCCGTTGCAATCAAATCTCCGGGTTCCAGGGTCATCACTTGCGAAATGAAGCGGATTAGCAAATCCAGCGGGAACAAGAAGTCTGCCGTAGTCCCATTCTGCCGGACTTGGCCGTTGACGCCGCATTCAACGCGAAGGCCTCGCCACGGATCGAGGTTCTCGGCAACAACTGGGCCAACGGGGCAGAACGTATCGAAGCCCTTCGCCCGTGTCCATTGTCCGTCTTTTTCCTGCAAATCGCGCGCGGTAACGTCATTTACACATGTGTAGCCTAGAATGTATGCTTGCACGTCGTCGCTCTCGCGCAAACGATAGCAACGCCTGCCGATCACCACTCCCAATTCCCCTTCATGGTCAACACGTTGCGAAAGTGCATTGGGGCGTCGAATCTCGTCGCCGGTCCCGATCACCGAGGAGGGCGGCTTCAAGAAGAAAAGCGGCTCGGTCGGAATGGGGTGGTTCAATTCCTTCGCGTGTTCACGGTAATTGCGGCCTATGCAAACGATCTTCGAAGGTTCCACCGGGACCAGCAGGCGAACAGAGCTCAACGACATCTCGGCTTTGTCCGCGTGCTCGAAATCATCAAAGGTGCGCGGGGCTTCCGAAAGCGTCCGGGTGATGGTTGCATCTCCACGCACATTCTCGATCAGTCCATAGCGGGCGATGTTCTGGTGTTGAAATCGGCAATATGGCATAGAAGTCCTCGTTACATACTCACCACTTATCAGGCACGTTTTCACTCGCCACTGCAGAACGCGGGCTTTCGTTGCCTCGCAGATCTACAGCGGAAACGGAGTAGATGTATTTCTCGCCAGGCTTCACGTTCTCGTCGCGGAACGACGACACCTGCACTAATTGCTGGTTTAGCTTCTCCGACGGCTTTCCTGGCAGCTGACGGAACACGTTGTACCCCGCCAGATCGCTCTCCATGTTAGGGGCCCAGGTGAGATCGATAAATGGCTTCTGTCCCACGCTGGAGAAAACCGCCTGCAGTCCGGCTGGCTGTGCCGGAGGATAAATGTCACGGGTGAAGACCTCGACGGACTTCGAATCCTCGCCCTCGACCCCGGTCTTGATGCCATGCGAATCAACTTGCGTAAGCGTGGTGATGCGGTATTCGTACTTCTGCTCCCACTCGAAGGTCTTGTCGAGATACGATCCCCGAGCCGAAGGTGCCACGTCACCAACGACAATATAGGCAGGGCCACCAACCGGCTTACGCTCGATCTGATATCGATAAGTGAGGCCCTGCGGCGACTCGGCAGGAGTCGAGCCGATCCACGATATGTGTACTCCTTCTCCGCTGACTTCGGCGGACAACTCGTCCGGGACCGGGAGCGTCGGCGCGACTGGAATCAGTACCTGGTTGGAAAGCCCACCACTGCGCCCATGAGTATTCATCTCTTCGACTGCGTAGGTGACGAACCCAGCGGGATTCTCCTGCCCTAACTGTGCAGGCAGCGAATCTACGTATTGCATATGAACCGCCGGCTCTTCTTGCCCCTTCTGCTTATGCTGTGCCTGGGACTTCGGCGGAGGAACCTCGGCCACCACGGTACAACTGCTCATTAACTCAGTGCCTACGTGACGGCAGATGCGGGTCGCAGGCATGTGCTTGACCAGAGTTCGATCTGTATTCTTCCGCGGCAAAGTCCAGTCGAGTTCGACGCGGTTGCCCTTGCGGGTAGCGGTCAGGTCGTCAACCGGACTGGCCAGTTGCAACGACGGCAACTGCGGCGCACCCGGAGTTCCACACCCAGAGAGCGCTGCGATAATGAGGAAATTTCCGAACAAGCCACAGAGCCGTAGTCTCATGGAAACTAACAGGGTAACAAATCACGAGCAGGCCATCCCGGAAGGCATACGATTTCGTATGCCGACGTGCAAGCGCCAAGCGATTGCAATCTGCCTCCGGCCCTGCAAGAATCCCGTGATCCGACCTCGTCGGAGCGCCAGCAAATCGTGGCGTTCGTGTGAGAATCGAAGGATGTTTGTGCGCAAGATACGAATCGAGTACGAAGAAGCCGGACAGCGGCATGCCTGTCCGCTGAAGTGGCTGGACAGCTTCAGCATGCGCAATTTCACCAATGACCAGGTCTTCGACGACACCATCCCCACTGGCGACGGACAGATGGAGATTGGTGCGCGGGTGCCTCTGGAGCGCCTGCGCGCCTCCATGGACGACTGGTTCCGGCGCAAGAGCTACCTGCCAAAAGATGCGAAACTGGTGGTGGTAGAGCTACTCAATGCCGAGTGACCTCTCCGCATGGCGCGCGAGAATTGCCGAAGCCTGCGGAAGAATCTATGCACTGGCACAGCAGACTCCTATTGCTCTTGTCGAAGATGATCAGCGCCTTGGTTCCACGCGAGCGCTTCTCAAGCTGGAACATCTCCAAAGGACAGGCTCGTTTAAGTTGCGAGGGGCGACCAACAAAGTCTTGAGCCTGTCGCCTGAGGAAGCAGCGAACGGTGTCATCACGTCATCTACCGGCAACCACGCGGTGGGAGTTGCCACTGCTGCCCGAGACCACGGAATTGACGCCGAGGTTCTCGTATCGTGGCAGGTCGCGCCGACGAAGCTGCGCCTCATCGAAGCCTGCGGCGCCCGAATTCACCACAGCGGAGACAGTCCGGTGGAAGCGGAACTTGCCGCCCGCGCCGCCGCAGCCGCGTCTGGAAAAACCTACATCTCGCCCTACAACGATCCCCATGTCATCGCCGGACAGGGGACGATCGGTATCGAGCTTGTACAACAGGTCGGCTCCATCGATGCGATCTATATAGCGGTCGGCGGCGGCGGGCTCATCGGTGGCATCGGTGCCTACATGAAATCGGTTTCGCCGCAGACGGAAATTGTCGGCTGCTGGCCGGAAAACTCTCGCGTGATGTATGAGTGTCTGCAGGCGGGCGAGGTGATCGACTTCCCAGAGCATGTAACGCTCTCAGAGAGCACAGCGGGCGGCGTTGAACCGGAATCGATCACGTTCGAGTTGTGTCAAAAGGTCATTGACCGAAGCGTGCTTGTGTCGGAGCCGGAGATCATGGATGCGATGCGTTGGGCGCATCGGCGGGGTTGGAAGGTTGAGGGCGCGGCGGGCGTGGCAATTGCAGCGTTCTTCAAAGAAGCATCAAGGCAGTATGGCCGCTCCGCGGTCATCATTTCATGTGGAGGGAATCCGTCTCCGGAGGTGCTGAGCCAGTTGTGAAGTCCATCATCAGTGTCGGGAGCCTTCCACTCGCCCCCAGCGATCTCCTCGCCCCGTAATGCGAAGAAACTGCGAGACTACTGCAGTCTTCCCGTCTCCTCCTGAATCCGCTTCCAAGCCTGCTCGACATTACGCTGTGTCGTGTTGGTTTGTCCGACACAGAAGCGCAGCGTCAAGCGATCATCGAGACGAGTGTGCGTCAGGTACAGAGCGCCGCTCTGGTTGAGGCGGTCCATCAACCGCTGATTGCTCTCGTCCCCACCGCGATGCCGGAAGCAAACCAGGTTCAGGGGCGCCGGCGCAGCCAGTTCAAAGCGATCGTCCTGTTCTACCCATTTGGCAAATTGCTGCGCCATATCGACATGCCGACGGATGTGGTATTGAAGTCCTTTTACGCCGTAATGACGAATGACGAACCATAACTTCAGGGAACGAAACCGGCGCCCAAGAGGGATATGCCAGTCCCGGTAGTCGAACACCGCACCGGATTCCGTGGCAGTGTTGCGCAAGTATTCGGGCAGGATGCTCAAAGTATCGATGAGCGCCTTTCGGTTGGCGACGAAGAAACAGTTGCAGTCGAAATTGGTGAACATCCATTTATGCGGATTGAAGGTATAGCTGTCGGCGAGTTCAACTCCTTCCTGGATATAGCGGAATTCGGGACAAAGTGTGGCCGTGCCTGACATGGCAGCGTCTACATGGAACCAGAGACCTTCTTCGCGGCATATAGCTCCGATGGCGGGCAAAGGATCGAGTGCGTTGGAGGAAGTAGTACCCACGGTGGCAGAAACGAAGAATGGGACCGAACCAGCCTGGCGGTCGTTTCGAATCTGGCGTGCCAACGCGTCGCTGCGCATGGCAAAGCGCTCGTCGACTTCGATCAGCCGCAGGTTGTCCATCCCAATTCCGGCAACCATCGCCGCTTTCTCAAGTGAGGAGTGCGCCTGGTTCGAAGTGTAGGCCAAGAGGCGCCCATCGCAACCGCGCCGGTTGCTGACGTAATTGGTAGCGCGCTCGCGCGCTGCCAGCATCGCGCATAGCGAGGAACTGGAAGCCGTGTCCTGAATTACGCCTCCTCCAGTGCTGGTGGACAGAAATCTCTGCGGCAGTCCCAACAAAGGGACCAGCCAGTCAAGTACATGCGTCTCCAATTCCGTGCAGGCGGGACTGGTGGCCCACAGCATTCCTTGCACGCCCAGCGCCGACGAAAGCAGGTCACCAAGAATAGCCGGGCCGGAGGCATTGGCAGGAAAGTAGGCGAAGAAATTGGGAGATTGCCAGTGGGTTACGCCCGGCAGGATTATTTTGTCGATATCTTTCAACATCGTCTCGAACGCCTCGCCCTCGCGGGGAGGTTCGCGAGGAAGCGCCTGCCGGATGTCTCCAGGCTTTACTTGGGATAAAACAGGGAGCGTCTCGATGCGTTCGTAGTAATCAGCGATCCAGTCCACCACCGCGCGTCCATACTGGCGAAACTGTTCCGGCGTCATGTGGTAAGTCTTATTTGGCGGCACAGCTTCCTCCGTTGTTCTGCCCAAATGTGTTCAGGGAACAGGGTGGGCTTCCGAGGTACAACCAGCTTAACGTACTCGCCCAGCACGCCAAGAAGTGTGGCCGTGAGGCCAGTTCCTAGCCCCTTCTATGACTTGAAAATCACGCAGAAACTATCTTAAATGACAGTTGCGTCGGCATACGCTCCAGGCACCGACGAGGTACTCTTCACTGAGGTAGCGGATGGCCACAGGTTTCTCGCCGACTCAAGCCCGTTGGTTACTCGTCGTCTTCGTGCTCTTCCTATTCGCAGCCCTGTTGCGTGCTGGCTACTTCTGGGCAGTGCGGGATGGGCCCTTGGGTAACGGTGATTCTCTCGCGTACGAAGACCTCGCCCAGAAGTTGCTCTCTCATCAGCCTTACGCGTCCACTCAAAATGCAGGACCCGGCGGTTTCCCGACCGACCTGCAACGTCCTCCTGGGTACCCCGCTTTCCTGGCCGTCGTAGATGGACTGCTCGGACCCAGCCGGATCAACACGGCGGTAGTCCAATGCGTTTTGAGTGCTGCCTTTTCCGTGGTACTCGCCGTTTTGGTGGCTGCGTTCACCACCGAGCTGACGGGCTTTGCTCGCTGGGTTCTTGTATGCGCTCGATTGGGTAACGATCGTCCATGTGCCGATGACGGTGTCGGACACCCTCTTCACCGTACTCTTGGGAACGGCCATCGGTCTGTATGCCTTGTCAATGGCAAGACAGAGAGGCAGTTTAGCGCTCGCCGCCGGATTTTTCTTCGGAGTTGCGGCTCTGGTAAAGCCGATCGGGCAAGTCGTGGTTCTCGCATTCCTACTTGGATGGCTGATGCAGAAAAAACGTCGCGCGGTCGGCCTGCTGTTCCTGGTAAGCTATCTAGCCTGTGTTGCGCCTTGGATGGTTCGCAACTACCACCAACATGGGCTGGCAACTCTATCGGCCATTGGTACTGTTGATCTCTACTTTTATGTGGGCGGGGCTGGCGCGCATCCCCATTCGGTCACAGAACTTTCGAGCTCGGCCCTGAATGATGACGTTACTCGCATTAGTAAGGAATGGGCCAGCCAGCCGCTTACTCCGTCCGAGCGTGAGCGCGCCGTGGAGACGCGCACCCTAGTTCTGATCACCCAGCATTGGCCAACAGTTGCCTATCAGACGGCTGTCGGCTTTTCTCGGACGTGTTTCGGTACCGGCGCCATCACAATCGCCAACTCCGTATCACACCCCCTCAGTCGAACAGTGCGGGTCTCGCTTGCGATTGCGCCATTGGTGGAGGTTTTAACACTGTGGCTGCTCGCAGGGATTGGCGCTTTCACAGCAAACCTAGCCAGCCATGTAACCCGTGCCATACGTGTGATGTTGATTGGGTGCGTGGTATTGCTTGTACTCCCGGCCAGTTCGACGATGGGACAGTCCCGGTTTCGAACCCCCGTCGTCCCTGTACTCGCGATCCTGGGAGCGATGGGTGGCGAAAAGCTATGGCAACAGCGACGGCGTCTTTCGCCCGTGGGTAGTCTGAATGCCATTCGGCTGGCGGCAAGAAACTAAGGCATAGTCCCACGTCCGGTAGCGAATCGCGACCAGTTGTCTGACGCTTTATCGCAAAACTGTCCTTACGATGTAAGTTGGCCAGGAGCGGCATAGCGTTTGGGGCCGCGCTTGCGCACCAGCAGCAGGCGTATGCGTTCCATCAACTCCATGGGAGCAAACTCGCCTTTGGGCAGCCAGCCGTCAGCGAGGTGCTCTTCCGTGCAGGCAGTGACGGAGCCGGAGAACAGCAACGCCGGTGTGTGCGGTGAAATGGCTTTGAGCTGGTCAATCAATTTTGCGCCGCTGATTTTCGGCATCATCAGCTCGGCCAGCACCAGATCGACTCCTCCGCGCTGCATAACCTCAACGGCTAGGCCAGGATCACAGCAAGTGAGGACGCGGTAACCGCGCGTCTCGAGCACGACTTTCCTGATGGAGAGAGAGCGTTCGTCATCATCAACGCAAAGGATAGTGCGTTTCGGTTTCATGGACCTTCCCATAAGGCCTTCTCGGGTGTGCCTGGGTGGCCGCGTCTGAGTAAACCTGTTAAGTCAGGCACGTAGGCAGTCACTGAGCGGCTTCGGAATTTTTGTCCGCCAGAGCAAGTAGCGTACCCGGATGGTACGTCCACAAAGCGAACTTGCCAAGTACCGTAATGGTTAAATCGCCAGAGAATTTTTCGGCAGTGGGAAGAAATAAAACAGCACCGTGGACAGTGAGGATAATTTTTCTCGGTCGGTCGAAATCGGCGACTGGCAAGGCTTTACAGCCTGCACAGGATATCCGCAGAAAATTCACATCGTAACTTCACCGTCAATCACCTGCACCACATTCCCGCCGACGCGAACGTTGGTGACGGTGTCGCCCGACTTCGCCGCACGAATGTGGATCCAACTCGGACGCCGTGTTTCCATTCCCTGCTCGATCAGCCCTTGCTGCTCTGCGGCCAGTACACCGTGCTTCACCGCCCATGCGGTGCAACATCCCGCCGCCGAACCGGTGGCGGGATCTTCGCCGTTGTAGAAGATCATGCGCGTGTGCAAGGTCGCCTTCGGATCCAAGGTTTCCCGGCAGACGAAATAAAAGAACGCAGGATTGCCCAAGGTCGCAAGATACGGCGCCATCTGATACCAGCTGATATTGAGTTTCTGAAGTGAGGCCAGTGATCGGAACGGCACCATCGTGAACGGCATTCCCGTAGAGACGGTCTGGATGGGCAGGCCTTCGTCGAGCTCTGCCCCCGGAATGCCCAGGACTTTGGCAACCTCGGCGTGCGAGTGCATGGAGCCGAACTGCGGCTCCGGCTGGCGCATCTCGCCGAAGATATGGCCTTCGCGCTGTTCGAAGCGCACCGGGAGTTTGCCGACCTTCAGGTCGAGCACAACTTCGTCCGAACCACAGCGCTGGTGCAGATACCACGCCGTGCCGAGCGTAGGATGCCCCGCGAAGGGCAGCTCTTCGTTGACCGTGAAGATGCGCACCTTGTGTCCTTCCCGGCGTTCCACGGCTTCCTCTCGCGGCAGGATGAAGGTCGTCTCTGAGAGATTGGTCTCGCGCGCGAGCTTCTGCATCTCCTCGTCGCTAAGCCCACGCGCGTCGGAGAATACCGCGAGCTGATTGCCCTCCAGCGGCCGGTTGGTGAAGACGTCGAGCTGCACGAAAGAAAACTTGCGAGAGGACATGCTGGGCCCCCCATGAATGTACACTGCGAGATTACCGGACGTCTTCCGGCGGTCGTACAATTTAGTAGATTGCTGGCCATCTTCTGCGGTGTCGGATTTTTCCGTCGCTTCTGAAAGAGCGCTCGCACGAAGGTTCCGCGACAAAATCTCTGGAGCAATTATGGCGCGTTCGAAGTGAGCTTATACCTTGAAGAAGAAAGCTGGCAAAGACTTCGGGGTCGTAGTTGAGCGTTTAGGATTGGGGTGGCTCAATGTCCGCGTCAGCCCGCTGCGGAAGCGAAGGGGGTCCGGTGACTCTCCCGGTCTTCAAAACCGGCGATTGGCGCCTTGCGGTGTCAATGGTGCGTTCGACTCGCACACGCTTCCGCCAAAGACTCTCGGTGACTTGAGGAAAGTCAGGATTCGAGCCGTAATTCGTAATGCTGAAGGTTCTCGCGGCGAGATTGTGCCGTCTGAAGGCGGTCAGCAGGCAGCACTCAGCACTTAGCATTTAGCCAAAGCAAGGAACTCAAACTACTGACAACTGACTACACAACCGGATTTCGACCTCCCCAAGGCTTTACGTAGAATCAATAATTTAGGCGCAAAATCCGGCACTGTCCTAAGGACTAAGGACAGTACCAAAAATCCTCGCAAAATATAGATTCTGTTTGACTTATACGTACGATATAGATTCCTAATGACTTAGCGGTTAGAATGGGCGGAAAAGCATTGATTCTTGGTGCTAAAGTACATCAAATGCACCAAGTATGTAATGCTGACAAATAATATTTGGATCCCGTCGCCAAATCTGGCGACTGACTGCTGGGCAACTGCCTTTCCACGCTGGGTGCGGCCCCCGGGGAGACGACAAGCCCTCGCTGCACTTCGGTGCGACCCCGCTGAATGCCGGGTGAGATGTTTCACATTTTCCAACAGAAAGGCGCAGGGGGGCTAAGCAAACGTGTGAGGACTCCCGAACCGACTATCCGATAATCCGGAGTGACTGTAACCAACCCACTATGGAACGCCCTGTCGTGGATTGCGTTTAGGCAAAGTCCGTTTCGAGGATTCGTTCGGTTCTTCGTATCGATTGACCAAGGCACGATATGGCTAGCCGTCAGAAGCTCTGACACCGCCAAGCCGGTAATACAACATCTGCAGTCGGATGCTGAAACCGAGTCTAAGGATCGTCCTTTTCCCGCTCGACGGATCCCGCCTTGGATACGGTCACGGTTCGCGCCGTCTTGGGACGCAGGACGTTCCTCGCCGGGCCGTGCCGCTCGGCTGCGCGGAGGGCGATGCCGCTCGCGGTCCCGTTCCTCTCATCGAGTTGAATAGATTGCAACCCCGCTTCTAAACTGAGTACATGCACATGCATGCCAGCGATATGCGGAACGCGACCACTTCGCAGGTCCTGCGGATTTCGCTGGTGGTCACGCTGGCCTACATCGTGTTGCTGGTCGCGGCCGGCTTGCGCGCGCACAGCCTAGCGCTGCTCTCCGAGGCCGGGCATAACCTCTCCGACTTCGTCGCCCTGCTCATGTCCTGGGGCGCGGTTTACCTCCAGGGACGTCCGCCGAGCGCCCGCAAGACCTTCGGCTACAACCGCGCCGGAGTGCTGGTTGCGTTCATCAACGGCCTGTCGCTGGTGCTGATTGCGTTCTACATCCTGTACGAGGCTTTCCGCCGCTTGCAGAATCCGGTGGAGGTGCAGGCCGGCATCATGATCTGGGTGGCGGCCGCGGGGGTGGTGATGAATGGCGCGATTGCGCTGTTGCTGATGCGCGGCCATCGCGACATCAACCTGCGCAGCGCGCTGTTGCACGAGATTGGCGATACCCTATCCACCGCAGCCGTGATCGCGGGAGGTGTCGCGATTGCGGTCACCGGTCAGCGCTGGATCGATCCCGCATTATCGGTTGGGATTGGCGTGATGATCCTGTGGTCGTCAATCGGGATCATCCGCGAGAGCCTGAATATCCTGCTGGAAGGCGCGCCGAGCGGCATGGAGCTGGTGCGCATCGAGCAGGTCATCCGCGAGATCCCGGGCGTAAATGAGGTGCACGACCTGCACGTCTGGAGCATCGGCAGCGATACTCATTCGCTGTCTTGCCATGTGGGTATTGCTGACATACGCACCTCAGAGTGCGCGGACATCCTGCGAAAGATTCGCGAGGAGTTGGCCGGGCACTTCCACATCCATCACACCACCATCCAGTTTGAGCTGGCGGTTTGCGAAGTGGCGGACGGCTGCATCATACCAGTCAGCGAGATCCATGGACATGGCCACTCGCATTGAAAGTGTTTTTGCTGTGGTGAAACCCGCCGGTTACTGCAGGTTACTGCCGCTTGTAGACGATTTTCAGCGTGTCGGCTTCGAGAATGCGTGCGATCTGATTCCGGGCATGCACCGCCCAAGGACCTGTGCTGTCTAGCTTGAGGTAAATTTTCCAGTGAGGAAGCGCTTGTCGCAGCTGGCGGAGACGTCCATAGGCCAGCGCCAGGTTGTAGTGCGCGTCAGCGTAGGTGGGCGCCAGCCGGATGGCGGTGTTATAGGCCGCCACAGCCTCGGCAATGCGCCCAGTCTCATCCAGCACGTTACCCAGGTCGAAGTATGCCAGAGCATAACGGGGATCGGACGCCACAGCTTGACGGTAGTGTTCCTCGGCGGAGACAAAATCCTGCCGGTTGTAATACAGAGTGCCAAGATTGATGTGGGCGGGGGCGTGATCCGGATCGAGCTCCAGCACCTGCACGTACGTGCGGATGGCCTCGTCGTGAGTGTTGGGATCGCCTTCCAGTGAAACCCCATGCGAGAACAACTCGGACACGGTTTCCAATCTCGCGATGGGCTTGACCTTTGTCGCCGATACCACGGTGCCCACCGGAGCAAACTCCATCAGGAACTGACCGGCGATGGGCTCGACCGAGCGGCCTTGATGACGGAACGCCACGCGCGATCCCACATTGTAGGCGCTGGCCTCAAGCAGCGGGTTCTCCATGCCGGCTACCTGCTTCTGCATGGCCTTGAGCGATTCGCGGATGACCGCCGGGCGCACCCGCTTGGCGCGCAGGTCACGAACTTTTGTGAACTGGAGGAGATCGTACCAGGTAAAGGTATCGGCAACGGGAACAAGTCCGGCGCGTTGCCAACCGGCCAGTTGGCTCGCTGTGATGTGCAGAAGACGAAGGACGTCCGCTCGACTATATCGATTCATGTAAAATTGCGGAGCCGCCCGCGCAGCTGATTGAATTATGGGCGGATATTGCATTGAGCGCAAGTGGGAAACCGCGCAAAACAGTGGGAAACCGGGGCTTCCGTTCCTTTACGGTAACGTCTGGGGACAGTTACAATCTGAAACAGGCCGACGTAGCTCAGTTGGTAGAGCAGTCGATTCGTAATCGACAGGTCATCGGTTCAAGTCCGATCGTCGGCTCCAGTCTTTTCAGTCGCTTACCGACAATCAGTTCACCATCTGCTGCACAACTGCTGCACACTGGACTTTCGCTTCCCAACTTTTCATCGCGACCTTAACGTCAGACCGTACCATTTTGATGTAGCTGCGTTGCGTGGTGCCTACGTCCTCATGCCGAAGAATGGCTTGAATCACGTTGTCATCCACCCCGAGCCGCTTCAAATTCGTGGCAAGCCCCCTGCGGTAAGCATGCCAGCCTTTCCAGACCAGACCGTTCGCCTTCAGCATGGGCTTGATAACCCGATCGGCCAGATTATCCAAATCCAAGCTGCCGCCAATACTGTTCGCGAACACGAATCCGTGAGCGTTCTCAGAACGGATGGCGTCGAGTAGCACGCGCAGAGGCTCGATGATCGGCACGACTCCCGCATCCTCCTCATCCTCGCCGGTTTTCGTGTCCTTCATGTGCGTACGCCACACCGAACGTTGGATGTTGAGCACATCGCCATCATCGTCGTCCCACCACAAGCCTCGCAGTTCGCCTTCCCGCAGCCCTGCGAAACTTGCAGTTCCGATGATTGCTCCAACCACCTTTGCCGCAAGCTCTGGCCGAGACTCCGTACCATTGTCCTGAATGATAACGAGAGGCTCGTCACTGGAGAACAGGCTAAGGTGCTGCTGGATCTCCTCTAGCGAATAGGCCTGTCGCTTGCGGCCGTGCTTTCGTCCCTTGGGAATCGAGACGCCCTGCATCGGATTCACAGCGTCAATCAGTCCTTGACGCCGAGCGAACGTAAAAATCGCAGAAAGGGTGACCTTTATCCATTTATATGTGTCGTGGGCTAGACCAGTCCCGTGCTCACGTTCGAGTTCGGACATCAGATGTTCCCCGTCCACTGTCCGAAAATCCCGCACCCGAAATTGCATTACCCGCTCTCTCAGGTGGCAACGCCAAGCTTCCCGGTAGCCGCGCACCGTACTGGGAGATAGTCGCTTTGCAATTGCCGGGAAATAGCTGTTCTCGACAAAATCTACGACTCTGACTCCCGCCTCCAGCGTGAAGCGCGTCCGATTCAGTTTTGCCATGAACTCGTTTTTTAGCGGAATGACCTCAGACTTCTTGGGGTAATCCCGCTTACTCGCGAGCCGTTTAGCGTGCTGCACATCCGCTACGGTACCGTCAGATTGCTTTTCGGGTATCCGATAACGCACGTACCATGCTCCATGCGATTGAAATACACTACCTTGCTGAGCCATCAAACATTTCCTCCGTTTCTAGGCTCAGCTTTGCGCTTTGGTTGGCCAGCACGACGTTCAAGCCACGCTTCCATTTCGGGCGAATCCCAACGGTGAAGCCGAAATTTCCCGAGCCGGAACACAGGAATTGGGTCAGAGGTCTTCGACTGTTTGCTGTGGTCGATTACCCAAGACTCCGTGACCCTGAGCTGTACGGCTAGCTCCTCAGATGTTAGCACCTCGAAAGAATTTAAGGAAGAAGGCTTGTTCCGCGAATCTCTAAGAATATTGTGTGGGGTTTGTTTAATCACTGTTTTACCACCTCCCCATCTAATACCCTCACGACCAGACATTCTCGAATTCACCAAGAATAACTGCGCTTTATTAACAACAGAGGGGTTGTCTGCAGACAAAGGCGCAAACGAAATCGCGACCATAGTGATGATTTACTTTTTAATCACTCAAGCGACAAGCGATATAGTTGTTGTTTTTCACAACTTCCATAATAAAAACGCGCAGCAGAACTGCCAGTGCCACAGTCTTCGGTGCACGCAGGAAAAGCCATCTGCTTCACAATTATTGCGTTTAATCGCCGAGCCCCACCATTAAGCGGCCACATTTTGCTCACTTGATAACGACTTCCGAGACTTTCAAGGCGTCCGCTCCAGCCTTAACCAATTTATTTTTCCGCTCCAGAATTAAACAGCCACGACCTATGTAGGTTATTGATTATCCGGTACTTATACCCACTTCGCACACCACGACACCGCAGTTTATCTGCTAAACCACAAAAATATATTTCAAAATCGGTCGGAATTCTTGACCAAAATTTTGGCTTGCTGGGTATATATATGATAGGGGCCAATTCTGGCCACTCACAGTTAACGCAACTAGATGTGAGCAGGAGTTTGTGAATGGTCACTTAACCATTTGGCACGTCCATAAGCACGCAGCGTTCCATCTTTTTTCTACAGATGAATAGGCGATTGTTAATGCGGCATTAATTAAATGAGGTGGCAGATATTTCATTAAAGCGGTGTGGGTGAAGCTCCTTCTACATCACGCCCACAGCGGCCACAGACAAGGGAGGTATAAATGAACGACCAAGGCGGCAATAGTTTAAGGAGAATGTTAACAAATACAACCACCAGTCCAAAGGCAAACTGGATGAAATAACAAGGAGAGACATCATGGCGGAATTCACACATATTAGCTGGAGTCACGCGACCCAGAATTTCGCAATTGGGTGCCAGCAGATTGCCCCTGAATGCGCTCACTGCTACATCCCTCGTACCGCCAACCGCTTGCATATTGACCCATGGGCACCTGCGAGAGGAGAACGTCCTCACTTCACGAAAACATGGAATGAACCCTTCAAGTGGGAGCGGCAGTGTGTGAAGCAGGGGGTTTGCATGCGGGTGTTCACCGACTCGCTTTCGGATTTCTTTCTCCCTGCGGCTGACAAACTGCGCCCTGAGATTTGGAACATCATCAAAATGACGCCCCACTGCATTTATATGATTTTGAGCAAGCGGCCAGAACTGATTGCCAAGCGCCTTCCTCCTGATTGGCCCTATCCTAATGTATGGCTGGGTGTGAGTTCAGGCTGTCGGCAGACCCTGAACAAGATGGACAGTCTCCGCGAGATTGTGATTCATCCTTCTGCTGTGCTCTTCCTCTCCGCTGAGCCGCTGCTGGAAGACATCAGCCGCGATATCAACCTTGACGGCTTCGGCTCGGTGATTTGCGGCGGGGAAAGTGGTGGAGGGCCAGAGTATCTGTGGGATGCCAGCAAAGATTGGCGGGATGAACTTTATACCGCTGGCCGTAGAACCATGAAGCTGGAGTGGGCTCACGCTCTCCGTGAACTCTGTGAGCAGAAAAACATCCCCTTCTGGTTCAAGCAAATCACAGCCGCGAAATCAGGACAGGGAGAAGATGCCCTCGGTCGAATTTACCAGAATATTCCCGACCCTCCTTATGACGTATGGTTGGAACAAAAGCCGTCCGTCCCAGAGCCTACCTCATTGGTGACGACCCCACTGGTGACGATTACTCCGCTAGCCCCCGTCCTCCCCGTCAAAGTCAAACCACCCAACCCGCATCTCCTGCCTAGTATCGAAAAACATATCTTGACCTATGTATACTTCCCCGACCCTGAGCATTATTCACTGGTGTTATCTTTATATTGCATGCTGTCGGGTTGCTGGCTGGATTGCTTCAGTATCGTACCTTACATGATGATTGTGGCCAGAGAAGAAGACGCTGGTAAATCTACCTTGACCAAAGTTCTTTGCAACATTTCCGTGCGGGGTAGGCTGTACGGTAGGGTTTCACCTGCTCTTCTCTGCGACCATATTGACCTTTATCGCCCCACGGTCTTCATTGATGAGTTTGGCAAGTTTTCCAAATGGAAGGATGATGATATGGATATTTTCCACCATGGGTACGACGCGGAGACAGGGTTTAAAGAAAATCGTGGTGGCAGAGAAGGCAAAACGCGGTGGCTTACCTTCTGCCCGAAGGTAGTGGGAAGAGTCGGGTTCATGAGCGATGAGATGATGGTCAGCCGCTGCATTGGAATTTTCTTGGAGAAGATTCCCCCCCAACTTAAAGACACGATTATCGACTATGATGCCAACCTCCATAAAGCTGGGTGTGAGGCTTTTCGCGAGCCGATTCAAGAATGGTGTGAACACAATAGTGACGCGATTCGCACTGCGTTCCTAAACCTCCACGATAAATCGTCGCCAGCCTACAAACAGTTGGACGCGCATTCATTAGCCACGAGGGGAAAGCAAATCTGGACGCCTTTGATTGCCATCTGTACCGTGATAGCTCCGCATCGGTTGCCTGAACTCTACGGGGCCATTGAATATCTTGATAGCCAAAGGGACAGTCGCAAACGCCAGCCGGATTACATATATACGGTTAGAGACAAAGGAGCGGTATATGACCGCTCGATTGCAGATAGGATTCTGGTGGCTCTTCCCGCCATCTTTTACGCTCACGCTATGCGGAACAAGAATCAGATTTTTATGCCAGCAAAAGACTGGTTCCCGATGGTCTACAAGCAAGAACCCGCGATTCGCGCTTTTGAAAATGCCAAGGGAAAACGCTTCGACATCAGTACCCCCACTGCCCTGCAACAGTCACTCGAAATGCTCGGTTACCTGTTCAAAGACGCGGGGTATGAGGTGAAGGCACAACAGTGCAAATACAAAGGTAAGAATATCTGGGCACATGAACTCAGCCCAATCCTAGCTGTCATCAAAGTACGCGGACTGACCCCCAAATAACCCTCTTACCGAAAGGTAGGGGGGTAAGGGGGTTTTGTATCACATCCCAACGAAAGTTTTGCACCGTACGGTGCAATTTATTCGTTTGGGTTTGCCAATAACCCCCTACCCCCCTACCCCCCTACCCCCCTACCCCCCTACCTTTCCCAATATCCACCTCCCCCCACCTTTTTGAAATCATGCCCAAATCTGGTCAATCTGAGCGCCCATAGTCTCAGCGTTAACAGCGGAAAAATATTTCATGGTTGACTGGATATCCTTGTGCCAATTCCACCCACGGGTCATCTGAACAAACTTGCTAAGCGGAGAAGCGCCCCCTCCTTTCTGTGAACAATGGTGAATATGGATTCGTCTTTTCCTGTCACATAGCATCCCCCATCAGCAGTCAACGGCCGGGTGATGGAAGTCTTCGCACATTCTTGCCGCCCGTGATTGTGCCGGGGTGCTTATATCCGTGATGGACTAGCCACCGACCGTCAGCCTCGACTCGTGCTTATCATATTGATTGTACGGTGGTTGCGTCTGTTCTCTGTTCGTTTTCTACCGGTGCTAAGCTCGAACACTCATTGTCACTGCCACGCCAAAAAACCGCTATCAGTTCGCCTTTCCTCCTAAACCATCAACGATAAGTCGTTGATTCCACGTAGGCATTGTGAAAATGTGCCCTAGGACGATTTGGGGGATGCTATACCCTGCCGGAATCGGCAAAGGCCTCCCTGAGGCGCTCCTAGCGGCCCGACCAAAAGTAGCAAAACATTCCGTTTAATTCTCACTCAGAACCTACTTCTCCGGGGCGCAACCCAATCTCGCGTCACTTTAATTACCTCGGACATTGTCGGCTTTAAAAATATTCCAACCACTATTTATGTTATTCGCGAATTCCACAGTTCATTAATTACGGCGGTATTAACCCTTAGCCACATATTAAGTGTGACTCAAGGAGATTTATGACAATACCTGTAATTAAGTATGAACTACAAAATGTAATCCCCACAACCACAACCGGCAACACTACAACCTCACCAGCGAGCACGTTCTCTGAGGGCCAACAACCAGAGTTGGCATTCACAGAAATTTCCTACAAGCTGGCAATTGCAACTGTAGTCCGAGAGCATTACCTGCATCGCAAGTGTCCAGTCTCATTTGCTTTCGGTGCGTATCTGAACGAGGAACTTGTAGGCGTTCTGACGGTCGGTTGTCCCGCTAGTTGGAGCTTGAAAGCGGGTCTGGTGGGCCTCAGCTACAAACAGTACAAAAACAATCCCAACAGTCGGGCTAACGATGTGTTTGAACTTAACCGCTTATGGATGCGCGACGATTTACCACGCAATTCTGAAAGCAGGTTCATTGGGTCGTGCCTGCGGAAGCTTCGCAAACTAAGACCGTCGCTGATACTCGTGTCCTACGCGGACAGCAGTTTGGGACATGTCGGCTGGGTGTATCAGGCCACCAACTTTGTCTACACGGGAACAAATGTTCCGTTCAAGGATATTTTCCCCGCAGGACTTAGCGACTGTCGCAAAGTGCCGTTGGCTGTGCGGGGTGAGAAAGTGGGGAATAGACGCGCATGGGCGCTAGACCCCACAATTCCGCGGAGGGTGAGGTCGGCCAAACATCGCTATGTTTGGTGCGCGAATCTTCGCGACCACGAGATTCTCGCATATGCAAAGCAGCCCTACCCTAAACAGCCAGCCAACCACACCAAGAAATCATCGGTGGGTACCAAATGCGTAGCAACGGAAACTGCGCTCGCTTTAGGCTAATCCCTTAAACCCAAATCGGTGCCGCACTAAGCCTAAAGTGGGGCACCGATTGTAACCCATGGTGAAGCGACGTTTGGAACCACGTGACAGTTCCGCAGAACAAAAAGACATGAATGAAGAACACAACGGCGAAATAGTTATTCGCAAATCGCATTGTTATTAAATAAATGGAGTATTAAACAAATGACGTACCAAAAAACTTAGTAACAGGAGATAATGATGAGTTGTAAATACATAATCGAGAAAGAAAGCGAACTAATTATGGAACTGCTGGTCATCGCCTTTCCCAAAACACATCTGAGCGTTAGCATCACCGAGCACTCATCTGAGATTGATATCAACCTAGAGAGGGGGCCGACGTCTAGCGAGGTCGCACACTTCTTGGCCAATAAAGGTTGGCGGGTTCAGGTGATGCACGGGACGGGGGTGCGCGTCAACCCAGAACAGTATATAAAAGTCGCACGGTGGCGACTTCCTGCCGGGTGGCGACTTCCTGCAGAGTGCTGGCACCTCCATGTAAAAAATGTGTTGCTGTCTATTAAACAGGAGGAAGGCTGCAATCGGTTGCGAATAACGTTACAGGTGGGTTGTGGGCTCGATGTCTTCGATTGTACGCACCTTAACATCGGGCAGAAGGCTGTGCAGGCATGGGAAGGCGCTGGAAGACCGCCGCTAAATCCTAGCGTTTCTGCCAGCGACTGGCCGTTTCCCGAAGACGAAGCGGATTGGCATGCCGCACCACCCAGCGTCATAGTTGCAAATCTAGGTAAGACCGCGATTGTGCAGGACAATGAGCCAGCCTCGTTCACGTGGTGAGGCGAAGGTGGCAGCTTTGGCCGATATCGACGACCTAATAACATAACCCCAACCCAAGTTGGTGCCACGCAGCGACCTAAGGCGTGGCACTGATTGCCACCGATGTTTGCGGAAAGCGTCCTCCTGCTGGTGATCCAAGCTCACAAACCACAATCCTGCGGTTTCCGATTGCACAGAGGGTGGCTGGAACCATCACAATCGCTCATCAGCCCACGAGGGGCCTGACTGTATCTACCTTACTTATTCCGTCCGACCCGTGGCCGATACGCAAACCGACAAGCATATCCCCCTTTCCCAAGTGAAAATGTTGCCAGCTACTCTACCTCTGCTCGTTTACCGCTGACGCCCAGCGGCACCGTACATATAGTTATGTAGCAGTCGCCGAATTGTTAAGCCACCAGTTGTCATATTGATGCTCTCCAACAGTGATACTGCTTTCGTGCGGACGCTTTACGCCGGGTTCCGCATAGAAACTGTATTTGCGCGACGGCCAATCAATTCGAAGGCTGATAGACGCGGAGCAATTAGTGAAGTGGTCGTTCTGAATTACTGAGTCATCCCGTCATACCGCCACCACCACGGTCGCGATTAGCCATCGAGTTTGTTTAACTGCAGCAGCTTGACAAGCGCGTCGTAGCAACCTTCAGCCGTGGACACCCCGTATCCTGCGGAAGATATGCTCTTGCTGAATGTCTGACGAATGGTGTTGTCGTCGAGCCAGAGAGACCCTACTTCTCCCAATGCGGTGCTATCTTCGCCTCGACTTTGACCGGCATGGTTGACCCCAGAATCTCTGCTCCAGCCTCTTCCATTGCGGTCAACAGTTGGTGTTTGAGTTCTTCCGCCCTCTCAGCGGGAACCTCGAAGACTAGTTCATCATGCACCGGCATCATGAGCATCTTTACCAACTCTTCGGGCAGGTGGGACATTGCTCTGACCAAGATGTCGGCACCAGAGCCTTGACCCTGATATGACAGAGCCTGACGGATGTCATTCAGGAGGGCGAACGGCCTGCGGGACAACGTGCGCGGAGTTATGATTCGCGCTGCCCACTTCGGCGTACTGAGATGGTTCTCATATTTATCCCAAAGGCGAAGCTGGTTGGGCTCGCGTTTTGCAGCACCCTCAACGTACTTGGTATACACGTGCCAGAACTCGACTTCAGGGTAAATCTCGAACCATGCCTCACGAGCCGCCGCCGCCTCTTCGGGCGTCCACAACAGCGCGTAGTTGGTGATTCCGTATTCATGTAAGCCGGGGGCCTTCATGCCGTATGTCAGCCCGAAGTTGACGGCTTTGGCTTGTTGGCGCTCAGCCTCCAAGGTTTTCTTGAGTTTCTCCTGCTCGGCCGAGGTGAGCGAAGCAACGTAATCAGTGGCTGAGCCATCGAAGCTGACCTTACCAGTGCGGCGAGCCAAGTCGAGGCCGGTCACTAGGTGGGGGTCGAGGTTGAGGCGGAAGATGCGGGAGAACTCCTGCTCTTTACGCCGCAGCACCCTCTGCGCTAAGTAGGCGATACGCAGACCGGGCAGGGTCTTCTTATATTCATCCGCGTCTGCCGGCTCTGGCGGAGTGTCGGAGGGGGCTTTCAGTGTTGATTGGGAGGACAGCCCCTCCCAGCACGAGCGGGTGAAGAACCCCCACTCATCGTACTCACGTGCACTCTTCAGCATTTCGCGGGTAGCGTTTATCGCCCTCTCCGCCAGCATGGACACGATTCGTAACTCAATTGCCGCGTAATCTGCAGACAGAATCACGTTGCCAGCCTGCGCTTTGAAAAGGTGACGGAAGCGCGGATTACGCGGCACATTCTGGACATTTGGCTTCGAGCAGGAGGTGCGGCCAGCGGCAGTAGTGAAGGAAATCAAAGGGTGCAGTCTGCCGTCCGTGGATGCTGCGCGAATATAGTCCTTTAGTTGCGTGATGCATCGCTTGATAGCCTTGGTACGTGTGTAAGGTCGCCAAGCTGGAAGGTTCGGAACGTCGGACATCTTCACTGCTTTGGCGTCGGTCGAAATCTTACCCGTGGCGGTCTTGGGAAACTCGATACCATGCGCGATAGCGTGTTCGACCAGACCCTGCCGGATTGCATCGGTCTCGTTTTTGCGCGGGTTCGCGATGTCATCTGCGTGCGGTGCCAACTCGGGGAACACTCGGA
>Ga0181532_10000409_pt1 | contig 44750 bp, 34 predicted proteins | sample PEATcosm2014_Bin_33_FD_119768 | JGI IMG/M metagenome (GOLD analysis project Ga0181532, IMG submission 119768) | Peatland microbial communities from MTU Mesocosm Facility, Houghton, MI, USA - PEATcosm2014_Bin11_30_metaG | ecosystem: Environmental > Terrestrial > Soil > Wetlands > Peat | place... | reverse complement strand
TCGCCGAAGGCATTCGCAAAGTGCTCTCGCAAGGGAGCCCGCCGACCTGCGCCCCACCCCCCGATGCTTGGCCCGTGCAACTCTTGCTGGCTTGGCACGGATAAAAAAATGAGGAAACTCCTGGCACTTTTTGCTTGACAACCCCCTTGCGTTGTGGTAGCCTATAATTGTGGTGTGTGGAGTTGACATCTTGCCCCAGTCGGGCGCTCGTGCCCGCCACTGCCAGCCCAACCTGGAATGGTTCCAGCGTGCCTGCAAAACAGGGAAATACAAGAAATGCAAAATAGTTGGAACGAAGCTAAGAAGTACTTGAAAACAAAGCACATAACTATTTTGAATGCTGCAAATCATGCGCGTTTTGCGTGCAAGTTCACACCAATTGAGCACTAAAAGGAGCAAAAACAGTGCGTCTTGCGCAAAACCAACCCAAGACTTCCGAATTGAAATAGATGGCGGCCAAGCGACAAAAAGGCGGCTACAAGCGCTGATGTGGTGCGGGCGTCCCGCCCGCTGTTGCGCTGCCAGAGGTGATATTGAAATCAACGACCGGCAGTCTCGAAACCGCTGATACCCGCAGCGAGCTGAAGGGTGAGCTCTTCCTGGAGGTCCTAGAATCAACCGGCCAAGCCAAGCTGGCGGTCACCGGAACCAGCATGATGCCCGCCATCCGGCCGGGTGACATCCTGGAGGTCCATCGCCAGGGCATGGAGACAATATTGCCGGGCGACGTGGTTCTCTTCATGCGCAATAGTGGCTTCGCGGCGCATCGTGTGCTGGAGAAAATGCAGGGGTTGCGGCAGTCGCTCCTCATCACGCGCGGAGACGCTCTGCGCGTGCCTGACCCGCCGGTTTCACCTGAAGAACTGCTGGGGCGCGTGACCGCTATCCTGCGAGGCGGGCGCCGCCTCAATCCGCGTCTCACCCGCTGGGCCAGAGTGGCCTCCTGGTTTCTCGCTCGCTCAGAATTCTGCGCCCGCGTGGCGCGCCGCCTCTAGCGGCGTTAGTGTGGTGCGGGCCGCTGGCACCAAATCGGATTCTGCGATAATGAGAGGGGCAGGCGCTTTGGTGGGAGGGTAAGTGATACCGCAATTTGAGCTGTGCATTGAAATCGGCGAAATTCCGATTCTAGTGCGCACGGACAGCGCCGAGTTTGCGAGTCTGCTCCAGGATCGTTATGGAAAGTTCGTAGTAGGCTGGCGCGCGGCGGGCGATCCGACCTCCGAGGCGCTGGGCCGCGGCGGGAAGCAAGCTATGCAGTCTGCGGTGGAAAATGGACGCGGCCCTGCGAGCGCCGCTTGCCGAGTTTCCAATTTCCAGTTTCCAGTTTCAGCCTTCGAGCTTGACGTCGAGTTGTTCCCGCCGGGCCTCATGAGCGATGCAGAAGAGGCGCGGGTACGGCTGGAGAGTGGGCGCTGGGTGATGGAGCGCGGAGATTTCCGCGCCGAGTGTGATCCGGTGCGCCGCCGGGGATGGGTGCGCCAAAGCGCCAATCCCTATTCCATCGACGCCGTGTTGCGCATGCTGCACTCTCTCATCTTGGCGCGCGATGGCGGCTTCCTGGTCCATGCCGCCAGCGCCGTGCGCAATGGCCGGGCCTTCCTGTTTGCCGGCGTTTCGGGCGCGGGGAAAACCACCATCTCGCGCCTGGCCCCACCCGATGTGGTGCTGCTGACGGACGAGATCTCTTACGTACGAGGATTCAGGATTCAGGAGTCAGGAGTCAGGAGTCCGAAGACAGAAGTCCGAAATCCAAAATCGCCTGCCCCCAATCCAAAATCCGAGATCCAAAATCCAAAATCGTACGAGGCTTTTGGCACGCCCTTCGCCGGCGAGTTGGCGCGCATTGGCGAGAATCTGCGGGCTCCAATCGCTGCACTGTACTTGCTTGGCCAGGGCGCTGGAAACACCATCCAGGATGTTAGCCAGGCCGAAGCCGTGCGCGCGCTGCTCCAGAACATCCTCTTTTTTGCCCAGGATGACGACCTGGGGCAATTGGTGTTCCAGACCGCCTTCGAATTTGTGAGTTGCGTGCCCGTGCGGCGGCTGGTGTTCGCCCCCGACGCTCGAGCGTGGGATTTGATCAGGTAAAATAAAGCGTGTAACGGGCAAAGGGACTGGTGTAAAATGTCCGAAGTGGGGTGGGTCGAATCGCAAATTTCGTTTTTCGGGGTTCGTGTCTATGAGTCCACTCTATATTGCCAGGAACAATGAGATCGCGGCCCGGCAGCTTGGCGACGAGATGATCATCATGTCGACCCGCGATTCGACTTTGTTCAGTCTGGACAGCGTTGGATTGGTGATCTGGCAGGCGGCTGACGGGCGCACGCCTCTTGAGGACATCGTCAAGGAGAAGGTCTGCGCCGAATTCGAAATCACGCCGGAGGAAGCGCTGAAAGACGCCGAAAGCTTTGTGCGGGAACTGGCGGGGCACGGGATCATGAGAGTGTCGGACGAGCCACTGGAGTAGAGAGAAGCGAGAATTAAGAAGCCTGCTTCTTAATTCCTGCATTACGGAGCAGCAATGCCCACACTGATGGAGGAAATGAATCAGCGTGCTATCGCCTTGGGCGTGCCCTTGGGTGTGCAGTTGGACGTCACCTATCGCTGCAACGAGCGTTGCGTCCATTGCTACCTGGATCACGACGACCACGGCGAGATGACTGCCGCCGAGATGCGCGACGTGCTGCGGCAGTTGGCGGAGGCCGGCACATTCTTCCTCACTTTAAGTGGCGGCGAAGTGCTGATGCGCATGGATTTCTTCGACATCCTGGAATGCGCGCACTCACTGCAGTTCTGCGTCAAGATCAAGACGAATGCCTTCATGATCCGCGAGAAACAGGCGGACCGCATGCGGGAGTTGGGCGTAGACTCGGTGCAGGTAAGCATTTATTCTCACCGCGCGGAGGTACACGACGCCATCACCAAACTGCCCGGATCGCTGAAGCGTTCGGTCGCGGGCATCCGCTTTCTTCAGTCCCGCGGGTTAAAAGTGATTGTCGCCAATGTTCTCATGCGGCAAAATCTCGGCGACTACGCGGGCGTCAAGGCGCTGGCCCAGGAGCTCGGCGCACGATGGACTATCGACCCCACCATCACCCCCATGATGGATGGAGACCGCTCCGTGCTCGGGTTGGGAATAGGCGGCGAGGAGTTAAAGCAGGTCTTTCGGAATGGAGAGCTGGTAGGGAACGTGGAGGAGTTCTGCGCGCCTCCCAGGCCGGTGGATGACGGCGACTTAGATGGGCTGCCGTGCAGCGCCGGCCACACTTTCTGTTACATTTCTCCCTATGGAGATGTCTTTCCCTGCGTGCAGTTCCCGCTGCCTACCGGAAACGTGCGCACGCAGAAATTTCTGGAGATCTGGCGTCACTCGAAGCAGATGAACGACGTGCGCTCCATCCGTGGCCGCGATCTTCCCGTCTGCTCAACCTGTTCGCATCTCGGCTCTTGCACCCGTTGCCCAGGACTGGCCTATATGGAAGGCAACATGCGCGGTCCGTCTTCCCTGGACTGCGAGAAATCATTCGCCCGCACCGGAATCCCCTCCGCCAACATGCTCGCCAAGAAGCGCCAACAGGAAGCCAAAGGCAATACGGATGTCGCTTGGACGGAGTTGGTGCATATTCAATTGTCTTAAATCCCCAGGCTTGGCAACAGACGTACCAAGCAGTAGCGTTTCAGTTTGGACTTGCAGCGAATTGCCGCCTCGACGTCAAACTGAGCCGCGATCTACCTTCCACCCGTTCTGCAATCACCCCAAGTGCACGCCGCGGAGCAGGCGCCAGAGTCTTTTGATGCCTGCGGCAAGGAACCATCCTCCGACCTTGACGGTGACCCGCAAAGGCCGTAGCACGTAATAAAGGAAGAACAGCGAGTCCGGAAGAGAGCAGAACTTGCAATCAGCCTCGGTGGGAACAAAAAGGCGGATGGCGAGATAACGGAGCTTTCGGGCGGGTGTATGAAGCAAACGGAACAGAACGAGGTTGGACGCAGGTGGCGGCGCGTCTGAGAGAGGCGGGACGCGTGACCGCCGCGAGGGCGGCGGGGGGCCAAAGGCGGAATCAAAGGACGTTTCGAATAGGGCACTGCAAGTCTCGAGGCTGGATCGAACGACCTTGTCCCAGCCCAGCGACTGCGCTCTTCGGCTCGCCTTTTTCCAATCGACCGAGCTTCGGTAACACGTCCGGTCGAGGTCGGCATACCACTTCAATGATGACCCGCCATGTCGGCTGGCAATAATCGCGAGGTAGAGGAATTCCCAGTCCGCACTCAGAGCGAATGCAGGGACTCCGCGAAAGGTGATGCGGGGCGCTTCCGCCCACACTTGCTCGAGCAGCCCGCGGTCCAGTGAGCCGCCCCACACCAGCGCTGAGTGGAGTTCGAGGCCAACGGTGAATGCGGTTTCTTTTCGCGTCAGCAAGCAATCCTTGCCGTAACGCACGTTGAGTTCCAGGAGACGTGGCTGGCTTGTTAATTCCGATTGATAGCCGGAGGACACGAGTAGGTGAAAGGCCTCGATGGCGCTGTCGAGGGGAACGAGCAGATCGATGTCGTCGCTGACGCGCAGGGCGGCATCGCCGTAGAGCGACTCCGCCACCGGAATACCTTTCAGCGGCATGGCGGATATTCTCGCATTACTCAAGAGCCGGAGAATCCGGGCCAGTTCCATGGCGAGAAGTTCGGTGCGAATCGCGTGCAATCGGAAGATGCTTGCCCATTCCGCGCGGACGGCATCCGGAACTCCCGGAAAGCCATGTGTGCTGAGCGCAGTGTAGACCAGGGGAAAAAGACCGAAGGCCTTGGCGCGTTCGAGGAGAACCTCCCAGCGCAAGGGAGTAGATAGCAATTCCAGCGCCCGCTCCCACGCCTGCGGTGATAGTTGGGCTCGAGAGAGCAGCAAGCACAGTTCAATCTCGGGAGGGTTCATCCTCAAACCTGGTTACGGTTGGACATAGAACAACCACTGGTCGTCCAAAACTTCTATGAATAAATGTTCCGATCCGAGCGCGGCGAGCGCTGAACACGAGATTCCGGCGGAGCGAATGGCTCCTCTTTAGCGAAACATCCGGTCCAGTTTAATGCCGGCACGGCCTGCTGTCGAGCTGCCACAGTTGAGTTTCTATCGAAATTCACGTCACCCCGGCAAAATTTCGCCTTCTCGCAGGTGGGGGAGCGGAAATAACCCTGGCTCTGGAGTGGAGTCCGGCAGCGCGGCGAGAACCTAGGCCTACTTTCGATGGCTGGGGCGCAGGTCCACGGCCAACAAGCCTACCATATTCCAGATTCCAAATTCCCAGTAACCGATCGGATCACTAACGCCGGCGGACCGGCTGCGCGTCAGCGGTCGCCGAGCCGCAGAATGCAGATCGCCAACGGCCGAGCGACAGATTCCAGCCTCCAGTCCTGACGTATCGGTTCAACGTCAGAGGTGGTCGCGAAACAGGGATTGTCGAACGGTAACTAGGATGATAATAGTCGACTTAAACCTTGACATGCTGCTCCTGTGATGGTAATCTGGCAACCTGAGTGTTCATTCGGGGCGACCTGAAGCCACAAAGCAGGGCGCCCGGGGCCTGGGTGGGAACTCGGGGCTAAGAGGGAGAATCAACAAGTTAGTGACCGCAGCTTCCGTGTAAGTCATTGATTCCCCGCAGCCCGCTTTGTTCTCGCACACACTCCCAAGTTTTCCTCCCCAGTGTGGTTTTCAGATGGACGACAAATACACTCGAGGCTGGCTAGCAGGCAGTGGTAAAATGTCATCCATGCACAATTTCGAAAGACAACACAAATAGGCATTCATAGGCTTCGACGCCCTGGGCTACGAGATTCTACACAACATCTGCTTCGGCTAGCTGTACTACTTTACTTTGCCAGCCTGGGCCATGATACCTGACTCAGCCTTTTGCCAGGAAGATCTATAGGGTTGATCGTTGGGTGGGATGCCAAGAGTTGCGGGAATTGAAAGGTACCAGTACTCTTGAACCTTTCTGATTGTACTGACGTACTGTTGCAGCGCGAGCTGTTTCAGGTGATAACACATAGTATTAAGGGCGAAGACCGCTGACGGTTGAGGGGGGGGGGGCACAAGGCGCCCCTGTAACCCACAGGGCGAAGCTACATCATGTTGCTCGCTGGGGAGTATCCCGCCCCGATTCGGGCGCGGAGCGGTGCGGTGGAAGAATCCGGATGTCAGGTTATTCGGCAAAGATAACCCAGAACTTTAGAGGAAAGCGCGGACCGGCGTTTCAACGTCCGCAGCACAAGGAGTAATCAGCATGACACGGGGAAGGAACGGATCGCCGCCGCGCCTTGGGGTGGTCGGGGGCATTGGCGTTAGTGCGCCTGGGCGCAAGGGGTTTACATTGCTGGGGATATTGTTGGTGGGCTTGTTTGGCCTCTTCTTAGTTCCTGGAGTTCCTGCCGCAGCCCCGCAGCAGACGAGCGCCCCTACGGCCACCGGCGCGGTCGCGGCTGACTTATCGGCAAGGCAGGGTGAGGACACGCTTATCTCTCCTTACGATCTGCTCTTTATTCAAGTGTTCGACGTGGAACAGATGACGCGCGAATACCGCGTGAATGGGAATGGCGCGGTGGATTTTCCGCTTCTCCCAGACCCGGTCCCGGTGGCTGGATTGACGCCCCAGCAGGCCGCCAAGGCGATTTCCCAGAGATGCATAGCCGCGGGCGTGCTCAGTCATCCCCAAATAAGTATCACGGTTCGCGAGTCTCGACTACATTCAGTCGCGGTAGCAGGGGCGGTGAAGAGCCCGCAGATTTACCCGGTGTTTGGCCGAATTCCGTTGATGGATCTTCTCACCCTGGCAGGCGGCCTTGAAAGTGACGCGGGCTCGGTCGTAACTATCGCACGCGGCGAAGTCTCCCGCCGGCTGCTCAGCGCGCAGGCTGGAGACGCGCAGGCAGCAGACACTCCACCCGCCACTCCGGTGACACTAAATATCAATATTCAGCGGCTGCTCGATAACGGCGATCCCGGTTTGAACGTCGACGTCTACCCCGGGGACCGCGTGACCGTACAACGCGCTGGGGTCGTTTATGTGTTGGGTGCCGTTAACAGGGCGGGTGGCTACCTGTTGAGCGACGCGCGGCAGAATATGACAGTGTTGAAAGCCGTCGCCTTGGCGGGATATCTCAGCCCGTTTGCGAAGAGCAAGAATGTCGTGCTGCTTCGGAACAATCCTTCTGCTCCCAGCGGGCGGGAACAGATCCCCATTGATCTCAAAGCCATGCTCAAGGGAAGCCTCTCGGACCGTCCCATGCAGACGAACGATATCCTGTTTGTGCCGGATAGTACGATGATGAAAGCGCTTCACCGTGGCGCCGACATCGTGGGCATGGCCGCTTCGTATGCCACGGTTGCCGCTGTCGTGCAGTAGAGTGAGGAAGCAAGGCAGCGGGCAACAAAATTCTGATGCAAGGATCTGATGATTTGGGAAAAGGCGGTTTCGAGAAATGGCTGAACACGACGAGTTAGTTCCTGCCGAGCGCGGCCTGCCGCAGCGGATGCACCCCAGGCCGGAGTCTGTTGTCGACTCGGGGCCGGAAGGTTCCGAAGGCTACTCGTATATACGGGCGTACTGGCTGATTCTATTGAAGCGCCGCTGGACGGTCCTCACCGTTATGACTGTGCTGGCGGCGGCGGTGGCAATCGTTTCTTTCAAGATGCAGCCGGTCTATGAGGCGACGGCGCGCGTTGAGGTTGAGGCGGACACGCCGGCAATTCAATCGCTTAACGATCTCTTTCGCGGCGAGGGTGGTGCCAGTGACGACGCCTTCCTACAAACGCAGGTGGATGTGCTGAAAAGTGAAAACCTGGCCTGGCGGACGGTCCAACAACTCGGCCTGGGACAACAAGCGGAATTCGCTCCCGGGGGGGTCGCTCAGGCGTCGGTGTCGGCGGCGACGCAGGCCAACCTCATCGGGGCATTTCGAGGACACTTGCGCGTGCAGTTGATGCGCGATAGCCGCATGGTTGAGGTCACATTCGATAGCACCGACCCACAACTCGCGGCGCGCGCGGCCAACGCCTTGGTGAATAACTACACCGAATACAATTTTCATGAGAAATACGATGCGACACGCCAAGCCTCCGGATTCATGGAGCAGCAACTGGACGAGTTGAAAGCTAAGGTCGAGAAGTCTCAGCAGGCTATGATCGATTACGAGCGCCAGAACTTGATCGTGGATATCGGCGACAAGCAATCGGTGGTCGAGCAGAGGCTGTCCGCCCTGAGCACTGACTTGACGGCCGCCCAAAACGAGCGCTTCCAAAAGCAAGCGCTGTACGAGGCGGTGACCTCGAACGATTCCGAGGCTGCGCTGGATGCGCAGGATGCCTTGCTGCAAACCTTCGAGGGAAAATACGCCGATTTGAGACAAGAGTACGTAGACGCGGTAGGACAGTACGGACCTAACTTCCCCAAGGCTCTGCGGCTGAAAGACCAAATAACCGAACTCCAGACGTTGATGGAGCGTGAGCGCAAGCGCATCGTGACTCGCATCCACGACGATTACCAGGTGGCTCTGGGCCGGGAACGGCTGCTCGCCACCGCACTGGCCCACGAAAAAGAGGAAGTGGGAAAACTCAACCAGCTCTCCATCGAGCACAACCTTTTGAAGCGGGAGTTTGAGACCAACCAACAGCTCTATGCCAGCCTGCTCCAGCACCTGAAGGACGCCACGGTATCGGCGGGCTTGCGGGCCACCAACATCCATCTTGTGGATTCGGCGCTGGTGCCCACGTACCCGGTGCGTCCCAGAGTAATGTACAACATTGGGATCGCTTTGATGGTGGGGTTGGTCCTGGGCATTACACTCGCCATCATCGAGGAGAGCTTGGACACTTCCGTCAAGAGCGCCGAGGACCTGGAGCGAGTGATCGGCGCGCCGACACTGGCGGTGGTGCCGCTGGCACGGTCGTCCTCGTGGTTGAATATGAGTGCGGAGAAGAGCCGTCCCCTGGATGGCGCAGTGGAATCAATCGTGTTGAAACACCCCACCTCGTCTCTGGCTGAGTCTTACCACATCCTGCGCACCGCCATCCTGCTCTCGACCGCGCCTCGTCCTCCCCAGGCCCTGCTCGTGACCAGCGCTCAGCCGGGCGAAGGCAAGACTTGCACCGCGGTCAACCTCGCGGTTGGCCTGGCCCAACGTGGCGTGCCCGTGGTGCTGGTGGATGCAGACATGCGCCGTCCCGGCGTCTTGCGCGCGCTCGGCTTCTCCACTAATGGCGCGGGATTGAGCACCGTTCTTTCCGGTGCCCACACCCTGGATGAAAGCCTTCGCCAATCCGAGTCCGTACCCAATTTGTGGGTGCTTCCCGCGGGCCCGGAGGCTCCCAATCCCGCGGACCTGCTGTCTTCGCCGGCCATGCGCCAAGTCCTGGAACAGTTGCGCGCGCGCTTCACGCACGTCTTGCTGGACTCCGCGCCCTTGCTGTTGGTCACCGACCCCACGCTTCTCTCGGGCATGGTCGACGGCACGTTGCTGGTGGTCGAAAGCGGCGTGATGGCGCGCCGCGGCTTGGCGCGCGCGCATAAGATTCTGCAAAGCGCCGGCGGAAGGCTTCTGGGAGCGGTCCTCAATAAGTGGGATGCGCGCAGCGAGGGCTATTATGCCTACTATGGCTCGTACTATCGCGGATATTACCACGCTTATTATGGCAACTACTACAGCCGTTACGGGTCTAGGGCGAAGGAGTCTTGAGGAGATTGACCATCCCGCGCCAACCCGAAGCTCGCAATTCCTGAATCTGCGGCGGAACTTCCTGGAGGATTCTTCCTGGACGCTTTCGTGACCGGGCCCGGCCTGGAGAGCGCAAGAAGCATGGTCGAACCGGCGACTCTAGGGGAGCAGCCAGCCGAGCCTACCACCGTGCGCGAGGCGCAGCGGCGATTCGGCCTGACCGCCCCGTTCCTGGCCGCGCCGAGGCAGGAGGTTTTGTTTGTGGTTGCGGGCTACCTGCTTGGCTTGGGCTCGCGCGTGCCCGCCCTCCTGTTTCCCCCCAGCGGCTTCCTCTACAATGTCGACGAGCTCGCCATGACTTTGCAGTCACTCGACAGGTTTCTCGGAGTGCCGGTAAGCGGCCTGGCGTGGCCGCCTACTACCCTGACTCTTTTATCGCTGCCGATATTTCTCGCCGACTTCGCGCTCCATTCCCCCCTGCCCGGGACCCTCCCGCAGGCTCTCAGCCTATTTGCCGCCTACCTGGCGCGCGCCTATGCCGATCCCCGCCACAGCATCCTGTTAATGCGTTGGATCGTGGCTGTGGTCAGCAGCGCATGCCCGGTGCTGGCTTATTACGTGGGGCGGCGGCTGAGCAACTCGCCATGGATGGGTTTCGCCTGCGCCCTACTGGTGTCGTTCCAGCCGACTTTCTACCAGCACTCGGTCATGGCCACCGGGGATACCGCGGGTGTCACGCTGGTCCTGGCGGCAATCCTCTGCTTGCTGCCGCGGGTTACGGTTCGCCGGGCCGCGCTGGCGGGATTCCTCTTCGCGGCCGGTTTGGCCGCAAAGATCACCATGGCGAATCTTTTGCTTCTGCCCGCGTTGCTGATTCTGCTGGATGGGTCGCTGCCTTCACTGCGAAAGCGGTTTTCCGCGCTCGCGTGTTTCGCCGGCAGTGTTGTGGCGGGGTTCATGTTTTGGTGTCCAAATGTCTGGACTGATCCGGTCCGCCTTGCCAAGGTCTCGATCGGCAACGTCATCAAGCCCGGATCGAAGCCCGATTTGCGCGCCTTCCTCGTGTTGTTGAGCGACGCCCTAGGACCGGCCTTCGCGGTGCTCGCCGTGCTTGCTGCGGCGTGCGGGGTATGGCTGCTTTTCTGCCGCAAACAGACGCGGCCGGTCATAGCTTCGTTTGCAGCCCTGGCCGCTATTCTACCGCCGCTTTTTCTCCACGCTACCACGGCCTTCCCCAGGTATTTCCTCCCGGCATTGCCCTGCTTCATGATCCTGCTTCCCGCCGCGTTCACCTTGTTCGGTTCTGAGCACACTCGCCTGAGTCGATGGCGGGCGCCGGTCCTGGCGCTTATGCTGTTCGCCGGCGTGATGATGGGCGGGGAGACGTGCGCGCAGGAGTTCTCACGCCGGGGTCCTGATGAACTGAATGCCGCGGTCAACGTGAGCCGCACACTGCCTCCGGAGACCACGTTGTTCCTTCCGGAGGAGGCGCTGGGAACATTTCAAGTCCCGCTTTCCCAGCGAGCTTGCGATCAGATGCTGGATGTCGCACGCGGTCATCTTCAGGACGAACAAGGACTGTTGGCTTATACCCAGCTGCGGGGAATCCCAGCTGACGCGGCGACGGTATTTCTTTGGGCGCTGAATGAGAATGAACAGGCTCGCTACAGGCACCTGGCCGCCGCCTGCAGCGCGGAACCGTCAGGCAGCAGAGCTATCTTTTTCTATTGGGATCCCGACGAGCATCTCGAAGGTGTGGTAGGAGTCAATTACAGGCGCATCTCGATTGCCACCATGACTTGCGCTGCAGCGATCCAGGCGATGCAGCACACCGGCGACGCAGCCATCCTTGTCCCGTTCGCGGTAACTTCTTTGGGGACGCCGCATTGGAGCGGCGAAAAGTGGCGCTGGTACCGGCATTAGTTAGACTCGCCAGTGTCTCCGAGGTTAGGCAGCCTAGATTGGAGGTCCGCCGTTTCCGGAGGAAGAAGTGTGACGAATAAGCAAGTGCCGTCTGACGCGGCGGCTCGGTCCCGGATTGGCGAGCGTCTCCACACCCGCGGGTTGTGGGTTGCCTGCTGGCTTGTCGCTCTACTGCTGGGACTGGCCCAGCTTTGGACTGTCCGGCTAGTTCTGAATGGCGACAACACCCAAAACCTGGACATGGCCGGGGCCGTTTCACGGGGCCAATGGAGTGAGGCCATCAATGGCCTATGGAGTCCCCTCTACCCTACGCTATTAGGTCTGGCGCTCAGAATCTTCCGGCCCTCGAGATCGTGGGAAATCCCCTTTGCCCACCTCGTCGTGAATTTTGCGGTGTACACGGCAGCTCTGGGGTGCTTTAGCTTTTTTTTGCTCGGCCTGCTACGCGCGCATCGGAATGCAGCGTCAAACACCTCCTCCCCAGAATCTGAGAGCTTTCCTGAGTGGGCTTGGATCACCCTGGGGTTTGCCTTGTTCATCTGGACCACTCTTCAAATGATCCACCTTGTGTTTCTCAACGCGGACCTTTGTGTGGCAGCGTTGGATTATCTGGCCGCTGGCCTGCTGTTGAGAATCCACATCAAGCCTGCGGGCTGGCGTGCGTTCCTGCTTCTCGGGTTCGTACTCGGACTGGGCTACTGGGCGAAGGCGCCAATGTTCCTCATGGCGTTTGCTTTCATGTTCGCGGGGCTGCTGGCTGCCGGTAACCTTCGAATCGCGTTTCCTCGCCTGGCCGCGTCGCTCTTGATTTTCCTGGTGGTTGCGTCCCCTCTAGTCCTCGCACAGTCTCGTAAGTATGGGCATTTTACCTTTGGAGACAGCGCAACGATAAACTACGCTTGCTTTCTAGACGGAGTCAACGAAGTAAACTGGGTGGGGCAGCCGCCCGACAGCGGGACCCCAAAACATGCGCCCCAGAAGCTTCTTGATGAGCCCCCGGTTTACAGTTATGCCTCGCATCTGAAGGGCACGTATCCGCCCATGTATGATCTCGCTTACTGGGACGCCGGAATGAAGGCACATTTCACTTTACGGGGACAGGTATCGGCATCATTGGCGGTCCTCCTGATATACTTCCAATTATTCCCGCTAAGACAGGGGGCCATTATCGGCGCGATCGTAGCCCTTCTGGTGTTAAGTGGCCCGTGGCGATCCACTCTTCGGAATCTCACGAAGTATAGTTTCGTCTGGCTTCCGCCCCTCGCCGCGCTGTGCATGTATGCCCTCGTACATGTCGAGCCGAGAATGATTGCCGGCTACACGGTTCTTCTCTGGTTGGGATTGCTTTCAGGAATCCGCCTGCCGCCCTCACCGGAGTTTAAGCGAATCGCCTCCGCCTTAGCGATCTCTATGATTTTCGTGCTGTGCGTGCAGATTGCCGGCCGGGAGGTTAGCGATTTCGCCAAGCGAATGAACGATGCCCAACGGGTCAACTGGGCAGTGGCAGGAAAATTGAGACAGATGGGGGTTGTCCCTGGTGATCTTATAGCCTCCGCAGGAGACACTAACAACGCCTCCTGGCACCACCTCTTGGGAGTTTCGATTGTAGCCGAAACCCCGGATACCAGTAAGGAGAGTTTTTGGTGGGCTGGTGACCCGCAGGTGAAGGCGCAGGTTTTTCAGGCATTCGCCAAAGCCGGTGCAAAAGCCGTGGTCGCTGACAGAATGCCATTGCCGGGCTGGTCTGCGGACTGGCAGCAGATTGGAGATACCCGGTATTTCGTGCATTTCTTAAGGTAGCGCAGGCCTCCCTTTTTTGAGGGCGGCAGGTTCCCGGAAACACGCATCTATGAACACGCTTAACGCGTCCGTGCCGCTGGCGGAAATCCCATCTATTGACATCACACCGCCCCGTGGCTGGTTGGAACTGAATCTTCGCGAACTGTGGCAGTTCCGCGAACTGGCCTATTTTTTTGTCTGGCGCGACATCAAGATTCGTTACAAGCAAACGGCGATTGGCGCAGCCTGGGCGATCCTCCAGCCGCTGATGACCATGCTGGTTTTCACTCTATTCTTCGGCCGCCTGGCCAGGATTCCCTCCGGTGGCGTCCCTTACCCCATCTTCTATCTCGCCGCGCTACTTCCTTGGACGTATTTTGCCGGGGCCCTTCAGAACGCCACCAACAGCGTGGTCGAGCAGCAGCGGGTCATCACCAAAGTTTACTTCCCGCGACTCGTTTTGCCCCTCTCGGCGGTGGTTTCGGGCCTACTGGACTTTGGGTTCGGCTTTGTTATATTCCTGGTGATGATGCTCTTCTATCGCACTGCTCCCGGCAGAGCGATCTTCCTGTTTCCTGTTTTCCTGCTTCTCGCGGTGGCCACTGCCCTGGGCGCGGGGATGTGGTTTTCGGCCCTCAATGCCATCTATCGGGATGTTCGATATATCGTGCCCTTCCTGATCCAGTTTTGGATGTTCGCTTCCCCGGTCGCCTATCCCAGCAGCTTGGTACCCGAGAAGTGGCGCTGGCTCTATGGCCTCAACCCGATGGCGGGTGTCATCGACGGGTTCCGTTGGGCGCTCACCGGAAAGGGTCAGCCGCCGAGCCTCATGCTGGCGGCTTCCACTGCCGCGGTGATCGCGGTGCTGATCGGCGGCACGTTCTTCTTCCGCAAAATGGAAGCGACCATCGCGGACGTCGTGTGAAAATCAGCTGACACTACATGCTAGACGCGGCTCCTCCCGTAACTCAAATTCCGACGCCCAGCGAAACTGAGGAGCGAGGCACTTCTCCATGCCCGCTGCGCGTGGATAAGCTGATTGGATGGTGGGTTGGTCCGGAGCCGGATCTTAACCGGAGCAGCCGAAATCTACTCCTGTTGATCACCCTGCTGGCCATTTGCACTGCGATCTTCGCGCTCGGCGTCCCCCGCCTCAGAGCCTATGGACATGATGTCTTTTTTTGTCTGGATGGTGCATGGCGCACTGTGAACGGGCAGCGCCCGGTACTGGATTTCTTCGCGGTCGTAGGTCCCGCCTGGTATTTGCTCTATGCGGCAGCGCTGAAGTTGGCCAGGAATGACGCCCGGGCCCTGTGTTATGGCAGCACACTCGTGGCAGTGCTGATGAGCGCCTGGTCGTTTCTCTTGCTGCGGCGCCGCATGGAACCGGCGCCGTGCTTCCTGGCCTGTGTTTCGGTGGTTTTGCTTTCCGTTTCCCCCTTTGCGCTCGGTAAGTACCCTATAATCACCAGCTTTGCGATGATGTATAACCGGCTGGGATATGGCTTGGTGAGCTTGGTGCTATTAGAGTGTTATCTGCCCTCGAGTGATCAGGATAGCTTCGGGAGACAATTTGGTGGCGGTTTCTCCTCTGGTCTCGCCTGCGCGGCTATGACGTTCGTCAAGATCAGCTACGGGCCCGTGGGGTTGGCGCTGATAGCGGTTTCGTTGGTACTTCGGCCACGCGAGCGGGCGCGGTGGCTTGGCTTGATCGCGGGGTTCGCGATTTTTGTCCTGCCGATGCTCGCCTATCTCCGTTTCGATGTCGCCGCCTTGGTCAGGGAGTACCGCTTCCTCGCCCCGGCCAATCGATGGAGATTCAGCTTCCCCTCCGCACTGCGTAGTGTTTGGGAGGGGCGGTTCGAATTCGCGCCTCCGATCCTGGCGACGCTTCTAGTGGCGTTGTTCGCCGCACCCGATGCCAGACGCCGTCTCACGCTCGGCGCCGCGTGTTTGCTTGGCGCTGGGGGCGGCACGCTGCTGCTTATAACTAACGCCCAGGCCAGCGACCTACCGCCCATGGCGGCAGTAGCGCTGCTCCTGGTGAACGAGGTCACTTCTGCCGGGAGGCGCCGGGGGCCGGGTATGCGCCATCCACACCCCGTGGTGACACTCACCCTCCTGGGTTTCGGATTGCTGGCCGCCGGCATTCCGCTCTCCCTCGACGCGGCGGGATTGGGATACGCGCTCGCGGACAAATCGATGCCTCGACAACCCGGCTATCGTTTGTCTCCGCCGCACCTGTCGGCGCTCGAATTCGTCGAAGTGAACCCAGCTTCGACCAATTGCGATAACGGCGCGAAATTTGTTCGTTATACCGAAGAAGGGATGGATCTCGTCAAGGCTCATAGCGGGGCGAAGGAGTCGGTGACTGGCCTGATCGTGAATCCGTTCTCGTACGCGTTGCTGCGGCCTCCATCCCCGGGGGGCTCGAACGCCATCTCCTCGGCGGTTGTTGGCGAGAAGTCGATGCCCCCGTTCCTGTCGATCGTCGGTGACGTTGATCTGATTATGATTCCAACCTATCCCGCCGACGAGGAATATGCGATGAAACTGGTCCTTTCGACATACCATGACACTCTTGAGCGCGAATATGTCGTCGAAGCTCAATCACCGCACTGGACGCTGTTGCGTAAGCGAGCCTTGCATACGCGGGACGGCGAGGCAAACGTGGGAGACAAGGCAACGAACGCGCCAGCCACGCAAGGCCGGCCGCCCATACAGCCCGTGATTGGTCAATGAGATCACGTAAAGAGTCTTTGGAGCTTCCTACTCTGTGCTGTTTGGCCGCGTGCTTTTCTTCCGCAAAATGGAAGCCACCATCGCCGAAGGGCTGTGAAAAGCAGTCGACAGTTCACAGTTAACAGTCGTGGTTTTTTTCCACTGACAACTTACGACTGATAACTGACCACTAAGATGTCCGACATCGTCATCTCCGCCGACAATCTGGGCAAGCGCTATCGCATTGGTGAGCGGGAGCGCTACCTCGCTCTACGGGATGTTCTGGCCCGCACCCTCTCCGCCCCGGCTCGCCTTTTCCGAGCGCACAAGCCGGCACCGCCCAACGGCGATGCCACCCACATCTGGGCGCTCAAGGATGTCTCGTTTGAGGTTCGCCAAGGCGAGGCGGTGGGCATCATCGGGCGCAACGGCTCCGGCAAGACAACACTCCTCAAAATCCTGGCGCGGGTCACCCGGCCCACGGAAGGGCGCGCCCGGGTCAAGGGACGCGTCGGGAGTCTCCTCGAGGTCGGAACAGGCTTCCACCCCGAACTCACCGGGCGGGAAAATGTTTACTTGAGCGGCGCCATTCTCGGCATGACGAAGAAAGAAATCGAGCGCAAGTTCGACGAAATCGTCGCCTTCTCTGAGGTCGAAAAGTTCATCGACACGCCACTTAAGCACTACAGTAGTGGCATGCAAGTGCGCCTCGCCTTCGCGGTTGCGGCCCACCTTGAACCCGAAACGCTGCTCGTGGATGAAGTCCTTTCCGTCGGCGACATTCAGTTTCAGAAGAAGTGCCTCGGAAAGATGGGCGACGTGGCCAAGAGCGGCCGCACGATCCTCTTCGTCAGTCACCAGATGAATCAGGTCCGACGCTTGTGTGAGCGTGCCATCTGGGTGGACGGCGGAGGAATTCGCCAGCAGGGTCCCACCGCGCCCGTGCTGGGGGCTTACGAAGCGGCCGTCGCCTCCGGAGACTGCAGAATACGAAACGCTTCTCGCGGGCTGGTGAGCAAGGCCCTATTCCGCCGCTGGGAGGTTTCCGATCCCGGGGCCGAGCCTGCCAATTTGCTGGTGACCACGGGGCCGGCCAGCGTCCAGTTCGAGGTGGAGGTACACAAGCCGCTCCGGATTGGCCACCACGGCATTGCCTTGTTCGACGCCGACCGGCGACTGATTTGGGCATGGGCGACCGACGATGTCGCCCTCGAACCGGGCGTGCATTGCCTCCACTACACGTTTCCTGGCCTACCGCTGCGGCCCGGCCCCTATTACTGGCAGGTCTCCATCTGGGATGAGCACGGCCTGGTAGATCTCTGGGACTGCCTGCCGGAAATGATCATCGCAACCGAGGTTTACCAGCATCCCAGGGACGAGTGGACTGGAGTGCTGAATGTCCCTTGCGAGTTTTCAATTCGAGGCTCTGACAGGATAAGCGTATGAATACGTTAGCGTTCGACCGCGTCGAATACCAGAGGAAGAGTGACGCGCGAGGTGCTTTTCTAGAGAAGATTCTGCCGGAGCTGCAGGCTGCTCAAACGCTCAAGACGGCCCTGGATGCGGGATGCGGGGCCGGCTTCTTCGCTGCTCTGCTTGCGGGGAACGGATTACATGTCACGGCGTTCGACGCCCGGCTGGAGAATGTGGAAGAAGCGCGGAGACGGTATCCGGCAATCCGCTTCGAGGTCCGTGATGTAGAGGACGTGGGGATTACCAGCCTCGGCCAATTTGATCTGGTGCTTTGCTTTGGACTCCTGTACCACCTGGAAAACCCTTTCCGTGCCCTCCGGAATTTGTGCGCGCTGACCAAGGATGTGCTGCTTTTGGAAAGCATGTGCGTGCCGGAAGAACGGGCGTGGATGGTCCTCCGGGACGAGAACCGTGGAGAAGATCAGGGCCTCGACTACATAGCGTTTTACCCTTCGGAGAGCGCCTTAATAAAAATGTGCCATAAGGCCGGCTTTTCCCACGTCTATCGTTTCGTGTCGCTGCCAGAGCATGAGGATTTCCGCGCCAGTCGGAATTCCAAACGCCGCCGCACCGTACTCTTGGCCTCGAAGGGTCCCAGGCAGTCGTCGGTTCTGTCCCTCGCTGCGGAACCCGTGTGCGCTGCGGACCCCTGGAGGACCGCCTGGGCCGCTGTCGAAGAGCCAATCAAACGGATCAATGGGTTCGTTCGTAAGCCCTGGAAGGACAAGACCGCGTCGCTGGCGCTTCGTTGGGCCAAGATCGTGCTGTGGCTTCGCCGATCGTGAGGCGGCAGCATGGGACCACCATAACGTGTGGGCAGCATGCGCGGGTTTAGACAGTGCTGGGATTCAACACAATACGATTCTATTTTCGTCGGGCGGTGATTCGGACTTCCGCTTCGCGCCCACACGTTATGTCGGTCGAAGGCGTCAAGGTAGCCCTCGACTTCGCCTACCCCACCCACCGTTCCATATATTTGCGTGGCGATTTCGAGCCGGAATTGACGAGTGTTCTGCAACGCACGGTGCGTCCCGGCGACGTTTTCGTGGACATTGGCGCCAACTTCGGCTGGTACACCTGCTGGATGCTCGTCAAGCAACCTGCTCTTCGCGCCGCTTACGCTTTCGAGCCCCAGGCGGCGATCTTCGGTCTGCTCGAACGTTCCTTGCGCGCCAACAGATGCGAAAAACGGTGCGTGCCGCAGCGGCTTGCCATCGGCGCTAAACCAGGGACGCTTTCGATTAAGAAGTTCGCGGGCCTTGATCCCATGCACGCCTCCTTTTATCCTCTCGCGGATTTGCCCTTCGAGGAGGAAGAGGTCTGCGTTAAGCCTCTGGACATGCTCGTTCAGGAAATGGCCGGCGTGCCCGCGATGATTAAGTGCGATGTTGAAGGAGCCGAGCGCGAAGTACTTCTCGGGTCTGCCAAGTTGATGGCGGGCACTTTCGGGACGCCACCCTTGTGGTTTCTCGAAGCGAACTATGAAACCGCCGCCATGGCGGGTTATTTTCCCTGGGAGCTCGTTGAAATCGGTACGCAGTACGGGTACAGAGCCTATGCCATCCGCGAATCCCGTGCTGTCGAGCTGCGCTCGAATAAGGGCCTGCGCCACAACGACGTACTGATTCTGGCCATCCCGGCCTGTCATCACGACCGACTGGCAGAGACAGGTCTGACCCGTGCTGGTGAATAAAATGGGTACGTCCTCGACAATGGGCACGCTGCCGCGTTTGGCGTACATCGGCGAAGTGCCGGTGGAATGTACCCTCCATAGCTCCGGCTTGCTGTATCGGCTTCTTCAGGACTACCCGGCCGACAAACTGCTGATTGTCGAATCATGGCCGGCCATATCCAATGCCGCCACGCGCTTGCCCGGAGTCGCTTATCGGGAATTCGCTCTCTGGCCGAAGCGCGGGCGGAGCAGGCTCAGGCACCTGGCAGCCACTTGGCTGGCGCTGAGTGCGGCACCGAATGCGAATCGTCTGCGGCGCTCTTTGGGTGGCTTTGGCCCTGAGGCGATTCTGACGCTTGCCCAGGGGTACTCGTGGTTGGCTGCCGCTCGGCTTGCGGAGGATGCCGGCTTGCCGCTCCACCTGATCGTCCACGACCATTGGCTTTCGCTCCTCGACGTCTATCCAAAAATCAAGCCGTGGCTCGACCAGCGGTTTGGAAGGCTGTATCGGGGCGCGGCGTCCAGGCTGTGCGTCTCACCGTTTATGGAAGAGGAGTATCGCCACAACTACCATATTGCGGGTGAGGTGCTCTACCCCTCAAGACCTAAGGATTGCAATTCGTTCGATGGGGCACCACGAAGCTACCATAAGAACGGCGGGCCGCTGGTCGGCGCTTACGCGGGTAGGATCCTTATTCCCGGCTACGCCCGGATGGTTGTAGACCTGGCGAAGTGCTTAGAGGCGCGAGGGGGCACTTTGCTGCTCTTCGGACCTTATTCGCCCAAGGATTTGAGGCGCTGGGGGTTGGACCGGCAAAACGTCTTTCCGCAGGGTGTGGCTAGCCCCCCGGACTTGATCTCGCGCCTTCGCGAGAGGGCGGATTTTGTTTTCGTGCCAATGGCTTTCGACGCCGGGAAAGCGGACTACAACATGCGGGTCAGCTTCCCGTGCAAACTTGTGGATTACACGGCAACAGGGCTGCCTATCTTGGTGTGGGGCCCCGAGGATTGCTCTGCGGTGCGTTGGTCGCGACTTTACGCTCCAGTCGCAGAGGTGGTGGCGACACCAGAGGCCGGTGCGGTTGAGGCCGCGCTGCAACGGCTGGAGCAGTCACGGCACCGCGAGCGGCTGGGCCGGGCCTCTGCCGAGCTTGGAGAGAAGTTGTTCGCTTATCATGCAGGCGTGGAGACGCTTTTCAGGGCTTTGGTGAATGGGCGCGGAGAACCCTCGGGAGACGCGGAAATCGTCTGGCCACACCCTGCAGCGTCTCTCCGGAAACCTTGAGGTGGAGAACCTGGTGTAAATGGGGCGAGTTTTCCTTGGCCTGGAAGAAACGAGGGGGACTCTAGGGTAAGAAAACACTCACCAACTTTGGGCAAAGGCTGCTATGATCTCGAAGCGACAAAATGTCACCTACTCTCGAACCCGTTGCACGCCGCTGCACCTTAATCCGAGGCGGCAAGTGGTGAGCAAAGCTGCAAGCGCTACGCGAAAGACCATCCGAGTCGTGGCATTCAGTAGGGGAGCGATATGGCGACCAACGCACTGACAAGCTTCGCGCGAATGATGGTGCGCCAGGTCGAGTCGCGTATACATCGCTGGGCGGTGCCCCGGCGGGCTCTCAATGGCCATGTTCCGGGACCCCATTCGCTCGCCGTTCAACTCAACTACAAGTGCAACTTGCGTTGCTCGTTCTGCGGACAATGGGGTAGCACAGGGATTTTCAAGGGCCTCCCTGCCAGCGAAGTTAGACAATCCTTGCCGCTTTCAGTCTTGCAGCGGGTCATCCGGGAGCTACCGATCACCTGTGGAGCAGTCTTTCTTTGGGGGGGAGAAACCCTGCAATATCCTGATCTCATTCCCTTGATCCGGTGCATAAAAGAACGCGACATGGCCTGCGGGCTTGTCACCAACGGCACGTTCCTTCCCAAGCACGCACGTTCCCTGGTGGAAGCTGATATCGACGAAATAGATATTTCTCTGGACGCCCCGGAAGAGTCGCACGACAGGCTGCGAGGGGCGCCTGGTACCTTCCAGGCAGCCCTGGAAGGCATTCGAATCTTGAGAGCCGAGCGTTTAGCCCGTGGATCGGCCACCCCCAGAATAGCTGCCAACAGTATTCTAGTGCCTGCCATCGTCGGTGAATTGCCAGCCTTGATCCAGCAACTCAGATCAGAGGGGGTTGATTTCATCTCCTTGAGCGCCCTGCAATATGCCACACAGAAGCAGGGGCAGGCCCATGAAAAGGCTTTTCAGAAACTCTTTCAGATCACCCCAGCGAGCTGGAAAGGCTTCGAGCGCCAGCCGGAGCCCGGCGGAGCGGAGAAGGTGCGGGCAGTGGTGGAAGAACTCCTCTCGGACGACGCGAATAATGGTTTCGTTCGGTGGGGAAGCCGTCCATGGACGCCACAGGACTTTTTCAACTATTACCTCGATCCTACCTCGTGCGCGCCGGCTGACCGAAGGTGCCGCTACCCGTGGGATGCAGCGGGCATTTGCCCAAACGGCGATGTCACCCCTTGTCCCGACTTCCCCGATGTGGTAGTGGGAAACGTGAAGGAGCAACCCCTTCCTCAAATATGGAACGGGCCGCGCTACGAGGATTTCCGTCGGAAGTTGGCGCAACGAGGCCGCTTTCCGATCTGCACGACGTGCTGCCACTTATACGATGACTGATATCTTTTTGGCCCGAGCATCCTGTAGCATGGTTATATACCTCTGGCACGCTACCTGGTGCGGTCCGGTCCGCAATCTCCACTCATGAAAGCACCCCTCGTCTCAGTCGCCATGGTCACGTGCAACGTCGAACGCTTTCTGGCGGAAGCGATCGAGAGCATCCTGAACCAGACCTTTCGCGACTTCGAGTTCATCATTGTCGATTTTGGCTCCGCCGACGCCTCGCCGTCGATCATCCGGCGCTATCAGGAAAAAGACGGCCGCGTGCAGTTTGACGTCATACCCCACTGCAACCTGTCGGAGGCCCGAAACGACTGCTGCTTCCGCGCGAGTGGCAAATACCTGGCCTTGCTCGACGCGGATGACGTTGCCTTCCCCGACCGCCTGGCGCATCAGGTGGATTATCTGGAAGGCCACCCCGAAGTGGGAATTCTGGGCGGAGGCATTGAATTAATCGACGAAGCGGGCCGCCGGGTTGGCGCTGTAATCAATGTGGCGGACGACGCCAAGCTGAGAAAGGCCCTGCTGAGCAGCAGCCCGTTTTGTGCGAGCACTATCATGATGCGCACCGATACTTTCCGCGCCGCAGGCGGTTACAGAAGGGCCTTTGCCGACGCCTCCGAAGATTACGATTTATGGCAGAGAGTTATGGAGCGTTGCCGGGGAGCGAAGTTGACCGAGGCCGTCGCGCAGTACAGGTACCACCCCGACCAGATCGGCGCGCGGAGACTCAGGGAGCTGAGCATTGGGGAATGTGTTGTCCGAGCCTCCCGAAGGATCAGGAGCCAGGGTAAGACGGACCCGGTGGATTCGGCGGACTCCATAACGCCCCAACTGGTATCCGAACTTGGCATAAGTGAAGTCGAACTGCAAAACGCACTTCTCAAATGGTATTACAACCGGGTGCTCAACGTTCAGCGAATAAACCCCGGCGGCTCGACTCTCCCGCTGGTCAACGAGATGCTTGCGGTGCTGGCAGAATCCAGGCACGCGGCAAACGCTGTCGCAGCCGAGACGTGGTTCGCGGCAAGTCGCGCTTATTGGGGGCGGGGAGATGCGCTGAACGCGTGCAGGGCTGTCTTCAAAGCCCAGGCGATCTGCCCCTCTTTCGCGGCTAAGTTGGTCGGCCGCGCGGCCCGCCGGCTAACACAATTGCTGATCCGACGGGGCTCAATGATTCCCACTGCATATTTGCACTCTTCGCATGGTCCAAATGGCGCGACAACTCAACGGTAATCCAGCCCGGGGCGCGTGCGACCTCTGCGGCCGGGGCGACCCAAGAAATCTCTTCCAGATTGAGGGCTTGCAGTTCATGGAGTGCCGCAAATGCGGAGTGGTTTACACCTATCCGAGCCCCGCGGAGGACCAGCTAGCCTCCGTCTACCATGACGGTTACATACTTGGCTTACCAGGCGGCGAAGCGCTGGACAAGCAACCCGAATGGATTATTAATCCTATCTCCTGGGAAGCGACACGCGTGCGGTGTGCCACGGAAGGGACTACGGCCGGCCGGGTACTGGAGATCGGCTGCGCCACGGGGCGGTTCCTCGCACTGCTTAAGCAAAGGGGATGGGAAGTCTGGGGTGTGGAGTTTAACGCGAACGCAGCCGCCGTCGCCTCAAAGCTGCTGAAGGCAAACGTCTTCGCCGGGGATTTCATGAAGGCGAATCTGCCTGACCAGTACTTCGATGTCGTCACGCTTTTTCACGTGATCGAGCACACGTTACACCCTCGCGACAACGTGCAGAAAATGCACGACATTTTGAAAAAGGGCGGACGGTTAGTGCTGGAGACCCCCGATTTCGGTTCGCGCAATGCGCGCAAATTAGGGCTCAAGTGGCCCCACATAAAGCCGGGCGAACACCTGTATTATTTTTCGGAGAGATCGCTGCGCAATCTACTGGAAGGGTCGGGGTTTCGGGTCGAGAAGGTGCGCCGATGTGGGGGATTGGGCGTCCTGAGCAAACAGCAGAAATCTGCGGCGGCCGGCATTGCCAAAGCCACAACCTTCAACCTTCGACGCTGGCTCGCCCCAACACCCTGGCTGCGGGACGTGGCGCGCCGCGCGTATTGGGATTTGCTCAGGCAAAACGATCACATCCTTGTGGTCGCGTCCCGCCGGACGTGAGTGTCCAGAGTCCATGTCACGGTTAGCAACAGCAACAGCCCATAAAATCGCAAGTCCAATGGAATGGATTCTGCGCCGCCGCCTAACCTGTGCCGGTGGCCCAGAGCCGAAGCGCATTCTCGCGCTATGCCTTTCGCACCTCGGCGATCTGGTCTTGCTCACCCCGCTCTTTGCCAATTTGAGGCTGCAGTTTCCCACTTCGCACATCGCCGCGGTGAGCAAGAGTGTAGTTGCGGATATCCTGCGAAACCATCCGGCCATTGATGAGGTGATCACTTACGAGGCGCGTTGGATTCTGGGGCCGGGCTCGCGACGCGCCGGCCTGCTGGATAGCATGAGACTGATTCGTACGCTGCGCGCGGGTTCGTTCGATTTGTTGATCATCGGCTACGATCACCCGGCGGACCGCCTTCTGGGTATGTGTACGGGAATCAAGGCGCAGGTGAGCCTGGAGGCTGACGGAATCCAGCGCTGCGGAATCCCCGCTGCCGGCGCCCCGGTGGGCCACCGGGTTGAGCATGCGTTCGATCTTCTGCGGGCGCTCGATGTGCCGATCGTGGACGCTGCTCCTTCACTCGGCGTCACCGCCGCCGACGTCGCCTGGGCAGGAGAGTGGCTAAGAGAACAGAGTCTTGTGGGGAAGAAGATCCTTGGGGTGCATCCGGGATCGGGCGGGCCCCGAAAGTGCTGGCCCGCGGCGCGCTTTGCCCGGGTGGCCGAAGAGTTAGCAGGCACAGACGGCTACGCGGTTGTAGTCACGGGCAGCCCGGTGGATGCGGAACCAGTGCAGGAATTCACGAGAGTTTTTCGAGGCAAGCCGGCGCGACCGCCTCTGACGCTCACCGTGGGCCAGCTTTGCGCGCTCATTCAGCGGTTTTCGGTTTTGCTGTGCAACGATTGCGGACCCATGCACATTGCGGCGGCGCTGCGCGTGCCCGTGATCGCAGTTTTTGGTCCCAGTTCGCCGGCGCTCTGGGGACCCTATCCGCGCGACCCTCGCCACGTGGTTGTGGCAGCGCCTGACGGCCAGATTGAATCCATCACGCCCGAAGAGGTGCTGGCGGCGCTGGCGGCTCAGCGCATGCCGGCCTGTAGCGTAGGCGTCTCGCCTCCCGCGGGCGCGGGACGGACAGCATGACCATGCCACCGAAAGGGGGGAAATCCACTGCCCCGATCAGACACAACTAATCTAAGCTGGCCCGAAGTTGATCTCAAGGTCCTGGGTACCCTGCCCACGCTGGGAACCGCCCTGGTTCTGCTGGTGCTCGGGTTTCTGCTCCTCCGGGGAGAATGGATGGAGGCGGCGCAGCTCGTTGTCATCACCGCCGTACTCTTCAGCACCCTCGCTTTCCCACAGTACCTGGCCCTGGTTACCATGCTGGCCTTCGTGGCTGCGGGCACGCACGTTGCCAACCCCGGGGGAGTGCTGAATCGGTACCGCTGGGCTGTGCTCGTTATTCTCGCTGTGGGGCTGATTCTCAGAAGCAGCATGGCTACGGGCAGTTCCCGCTGGCACCCTACCCAATTCAGCATCGGCCTCTTCATTTGCTGGGCCGCATTTTCGAGCACCTATTCGGTGAACGCCCTGATGACGATCTTGAAGGCTGCAGCTGTCGGGTGCTTGCTGCTGGGTTCGCTGCTTTACGGCAGACTGGAATCCCAGGGCGGCCCGGAAAGCCACTGCAGGATTCTCGATCACTTGTATTGGTGCGCGGCACTTGTGGGCGTTGGGTGCCTGCTGGGAGTCCTGCACATTATACCCTCGAAAAATGTGCACTTTCAGGGACCCTTTGGCAACCCGAATCACTTGGGAGCCTTCATTGCGTTGATCGCTCCCGCCGTGGTGTTCAGGGTATACCAATCGGCGAAGCAGGCGCCGCTGGCTCGCGCCGCGAACTACGCGCTGGCGGGCCTGTATGTGGTCGTCCTCCTGATGTCGCGATCACGGGCGGGCATTCTCGGGACCTTCTGCGGCTGTGCCTGGTGGCTCTTATTCGCCTCGCGCAAGGCCTTCTCCTGGTTCGTTACCACGGCAATCCTCGTCGGAGTGATCCTCGTGGCTTACTCCCCGGCGTATGTTGAAAGCTTGAATCGAACGTACGTCGAAAAGGACAGCAGGTACATTCTTCATTCAAGGGGACAGTTGATCTCTGATACCTGGGAGGCAGCCTGGGAGAACCCACTCACCGGGGTTGGATTTGGGACTGCCAAGGGCTACAGCGAAGAGTGGGAGTTCGAATTCGGGAGCGGGACGGCAGGCCGTGAGAAGATGAACAGCGTCCTGGGGCTGATGGAGGAGGTTGGCTTGGTGGCTACAGCATTCCTGCTCTATCCTCTCGCGTGGGTTATGGTAGCCTCGCTCCGCCGGCTGAAGCTCCTCCAGCGATTCCATCCCGGCAGCGGCGAGTTCTGGACAATCATCACGCTTTCCGCCTGCCTGATTGGGGGGTTTGTCGACTCGATGGCAGAAGCGTGGCTGGTGGCGGCGGGTTTCTTCTCCTGCGTCATGTTCTGGCTTGTCTACGGCGTATTGTCCGCTCGCCTCACCCTGCCCGTGAGACGCCGAGAATAGCGATTCCCTGCTGTTTGCTTCTCAGTTCTGAGCTGCCCGTGAAAAAACGCGTGGCCATCTTGCTTCCGGTGCCGACACCCTACCGTGAGCCGCTTTTCGAACGGTTCGCGGCCTGCGGCCTTTACGAGCCCTTGGTGATGTACAGCCGGGAAGAACAACCGAGCCAGGGTTGGCGGCTGCGCGAGCACGCCTACCCGGCTCGTTATCTTAAGAACTACGCACCCCGCTCCTGGCACGGCCGCCTGGTGATCGGGGCCATCAATCCCGGCGTGTGGCGGGAACTGGGCGCCTTCCGGGCGGATGCTGTGATCGTCTACGGCTATTCCAGCGCCACGACCTTGCTGGCTATACTCTGGGCCGTGAGTCACCGGGTTCCGCTGCTGGTCCGCGGCGATTCAAACCTGTTGGACGAAGAAGCCAAGCCCCGCCTGCAGCTTGCGGTCAAGCGCCTCTTTCTGCGCTGGCTCACACGGCGCGCGGACGGCTTCCTCGCGGTGGGCACATCCAACTCCCGGTATTGGTTGCAGTACGGCGCCAAGCCGGAGCAAGTCTTCCAGGCCGGCTATGCGGTGGATAACGATTACTTCCGGCGCGAGACCGATCGCTACCGCCCCACCCGCCTGCAAATCAGGTCCGAGAACGGCTGGCGCCAAAGTTATTTGCTGCTTTACGTCGGTCGTTTGTCAGGGGAGAAAGGCGTTGACGTGCTGATTGAGGCTCTGCGCCGAATCTCCGCCACACGGACGGATATCGGACTACTCATTGTGGGGGACGGGCCGCAACGAAAGGCGCTCGAGGCGCAGGCGCAGGCATTGCCCCAGGTTTTTTTCCTCGGCTTCCGGGATTGGGACCAACTACCCGGGTTCTACGCTGCCGCGGACCTGTTCGTGCTTCCTTCGCGGTGGGAACCGTGGGGCATGGTGGTGAATGAGGCCATGGCAAGCGGCTTGGCGGTATTGGCTACCAGGAAAGTGGGAGCGGCGCAAGACCTGATCCTTGAAGGCCGGACCGGATTCGTAGTGCCTGAGAACGACGCCGATGCCTTAGCCTCCGCCATCGACGGCGCCTGTCAGAGCACCGATCGCCTGCGCACCATGGGCGAAGAAGCTCAGAAGTTGATCGAACCGCGGAATCTCGATGCGACGTTGAGCGGTTTTTACCAGGCCCTCGCGTCGTGCTTGTAAATCGAGGCAGTGGGTACAGTATGGCAGATCTGCACTCTCCGGCCGTCAGCGTTTGTATTCCAGCCTACAAACGTCCCGTGGAGATCCGGCGGGCCGTCGCCAGCGTCTTTGCGCAGACATGCCAAGACTGGGAATTGGTCATCAGCGACGATGAGGACCCTGCCGGCGAGACGTGGGAATACCTGCGTGAACTCCCAAAGCAGGATTCGCGCGTGCGCGTGATGCAAAACCCGGGGCCGCACGGCCAGGTTCCGAACATGAACCTGACACTTCGGTGCGCACGAGGAACCTGGGTCAAGCCGCTGCACCACGATGACGCCTTGCGCCCGGAGTGCTTGGAGACACTTCTCCTCGCCACACGGGGATCACCCTCCGTCGTTATCATTAGTTCTCTCTTCGAGTACTACTCCTCCGGAGGGCATGTCCGAACTTTGACAAGGGGGGCAAAAGCGGCTGTCGAGATCGTCCCGCAGCGTTACATCCATCTGGGAATGTACCTACAGGACTGTAGCGTGGGTCTGCCCAGCCAGGTGATGGTTCACCGCAAATCCATTGAGCAAGGGGCGCTCTTTGAGGAAGTCTCGGGCGTGATCTCCAGCGTTGACGTTCTTTGGAACTGCGCCGTGTCGAAATACGGCGACCTGGCTCTCGTCAATAAGGCACTCGTCGAGCACCACCAGGATGCCGGGACCATAACCGCTTCTCTGGGAACGGGGCAACTCGAGGCGGAGTACCCGATCACCCTCCAGCGAGAACTGGAATGCATTGACCCGAGCTTGAAGCCGCCGCCGCTCCCAGTGGTCCTGGAAATGGTCGGGTGTTTGAGAGCCATTCACTACCTCAAGTCCCGCGAAATCGGCGAAGCCCTGCGGCGTCTTCTCAAGATACGTCATCCCTACGCCGGGTTTCTCTTTGCCCGCTGGCTCTTGTCACGGACCTTTCCCGGCAGATTTCACGTCGCGCCGAGAATCCCGGTAGTGGACCCGCGATGAAGACGAGCTTTCCGGAAGGTATCGGCGAATGACCAAGAGGCACCTCACCCTCTCGCGCTTTCTCGCCAAAGCATGGAGGACCGGCTACTATAGCATCCGCTACCTGCTGGCGGGATCGCGGAAGGGTCTTCCCGCACTGGTGGATTTTGTGTGCGCGGATCACTTTCTCTCTGCCACCCAAGTACCCAGCGAGTTGGCGGCTTTCGGCAAAATCCTGGCCGCACGTCGCTCTGCCGCTGCCTTGGAGATCGGCACGGCGCGCGGCGGCACCCTGATCTTTCTCTGTCGCCTTGCCGACCCGCGGGCGACAATTATCAGCATTGACCTGCCGAGCGGGGGCGAGGCCGGCTACCGGCGCATCCAGCGGAGCTTGTGCAAGTTCCTTGTGCAACGCCGACAGCGCGTACACCTGTGGGTAGGGGATTCGCACCGCAGCGACACGCAGGAGAAAATCGAGGCAGCCCTCGGCGGCCAGAAACTCAACTGCCTGTTCATTGACGGAGATCACACGTATGATGGAGCCAAACGGGACTTCGAGACATACGCGGGCATGGTTTGCAAAGGCGGCATCGTCGCTTTCCACGACATTGTAGACGGCACCCCAGAGCTAGTCGGAGGGGTGCCACGCCTATGGCGCGAGACAAAAGACCGTTACCGCCACGCCGAGTTCGTCGCTGACCCGCGGCAGGGCGGTTTTGGTATCGGGGTCTTGTACGTTGACTGACAAAGGCAGATTGATCGGCCTAGGCTTAATATGTGCGGAATTTTCGGACTATTGAGTGAGCGCAAGCCAGACTTTGAAGCCGCGGTCCAGCGCGGGACTGAAACCCTGGCGCATCGTGGGCCGGACGACGGCGGAATCGAGTTGCTGCCGTTTGCTTCCGATGCCAACATGGGCGTCGGTTTGGGGTGCCGCCGTCTCGCCATCCTTGACCTCTCCCCCATGGGCCACCAGCCCATGCACGATCCGGCCACGGGGAACTGGCTGATCTTCAACGGCGAGATTTACAATTTTCAGCACATTCGGTGCGAACTGGAAAAACTTGGCCATTGCTTCGCCTCCAGCGGCGACACCGAAGTGCTGCTCAAAGCCTACGGGCAATGGGGCGAGGGTTGCCTGGAGCGGCTGGTTGGCATGTTCGCCTTCGCGGTCTGGAATTCCCGCCAGGAGCGCCTTTTCCTGGCCCGCGACCGCTTGGGAGAAAAGCCGCTCTATTATTACGAGGGTCCCGGCCTCTTCACCTTCGCCTCTGAAGTTCGCTCCCTGCTCGCCACGGGCCTGGCGCCGCGCCGCCTGTCGACTGCCGGCTTGGCCTCCTACCTGGCCTTTGGATCCGTGCAGGACCCTCTGACCATTATTGATGGTGTGGGTTCGCTGCCGCCCGGCCACACCCTGACCTGGGAAAAAGGCCGATGCAGGATCGACACCTACTGGAGCCTTGCCGAGGTTGCGTCGCGGCCGCCCGCCACGGATTCTCTCGAAGAAGCGGTCAAAGTGATTCGCGAGGGCCTTCTCGAGGCGGTGTCGCAGCGTTTGGTCAGCGACGTTCCCCTGGGCATTTTCTTGAGCGGCGGGGTGGACTCAAGCTGCGTACTGGCGCTGGCCTGCGAAGTCCGCGCCGATCCGCTCGATACTTTTTCCGTGGCCTTGGGCGAGACGGACTTCTGCGAGGCGGTTTACTCCCGTCAAGTGGCTCGCGAGTTCGGCTGCCGTCACCACCAGATCGACCTCACCGATGCCGGGCTGCTGGAGGAAATCCCCGGGGCCGTGGCGGCTATGGACCAGCCCACCATGGACGGCGTCAACACCTTCATCGTTTCCCAAGCCACCAAGAAGGCAGGCCTGACCGTAGCTTTGAGCGGCCTCGGCGGAGACGAGCTCTTTGCGGGATATGCCACTTTCAATTCCGTCCCCAAGATGATGCAATTTCGGCGCTACGCGGGCTGGCTCGAGCCGCTGGGCCGGGGGGCATACGCGCTGCTGGGGCACAACCAGACGAACCGCCCGGCCAAGATCCGCGCCCTGGCCGCGGGTGATTATTATGCTGGACAGCCTTACTTCCTTTCTCGCGCCCTATTCCTCCCCGCGGGCGTTCACGCGCTTCTGCCGACGTTTCCGGTTCAGAATGGAAACTTCGGCGCGCCCTCGAGTTTGCGCGAGGTGGCGGAAGCGATCCGTTGCCTCGACCCCCTCAACCAGGTTTCGGTGCTGGAAGGTTCAACCTACATGGCCAATACCCTCCTGCGCGATACGGATTGCATGAGCATGGCCCACGCCCTCGAGGTGCGCACCCCCTTGCTCCACCACCCGCTCTGGGAATATGTCCTCCCCCTCGCCGGCAAGCTCAAACTCGATCCCACGCTTCCCAAGCCTCTGCTCTTGCGCGCCGCTGGCCGGCGCTTGCCGGGGGAAACGTACCTGCGGGCCAAGAAGGGCTTCACCCTCCCCTTCGAGCATTGGATGCGCGACGGGCTAAAGGCTGAAGTCGAGCGGGAGCTTCTTGATCCCGGCCTCAGCGAACACTTCGCCTTGAGCGCGCGCCGGGTGGCGGGCGTCTGGAATGCTTTCCTGGCCGGCAACACGACTTGGTCGCGCCCCTGGGCTCTCTTTGCCCTGAAGCGATGGATCAGGAAAAACATTCCGTGAAAAACGAAATTCGAAATTCAGCGGGGCCGAAGGTAAGTAGCCATCCCCAAGGGGTATCTATGGCTAAAGCTCCTTCGATACTGAGCCGGCTGTTGCCGCCTAGCTTGAAATTCTGGATCAAAGAGAATGTCGCGGGCTTATTGAGTTTGCCTTACAATCGATTCAACGTTCCGATTGCGATCACTAAGGCCATCCCTAAAACGCGAAAGATCACGGTCATTGATGTTGGTGCATGGACGGGTACGTTCACACTCTCAATAGACCAATACTGTGGTGTCGAGAAAGCGCTTCTCATTGAGCCGCAACCCAGGCGGATTCAGGAAATGAAAGCTACGCTAACCGGACCTCGCTTTTTGTTTGCGTGCGCTGCGGCATCATCTGGAGAACACCAAACCGAGATGGAAATCCTTAACTGCGACTACAGCTCCTCCATCCTTCCTGTGCGGAGAGACCTGCCAACGCTCAGCACAGCCATAGACATAGGTGTCAGGGAAAGAATTCAAGTAGAGACTTCCACACTGGACCAACTGTGTGAGCTTCACCATTTTGACGGATTTGTCGATCTGCTGAAAATTGATGTGCAGGGGGCAGAGAACCTCGTCCTAGCTGGTGCCTCCGAAACCTTGCTTCGCACCGGCCTAATCTGGATCGAACTGTCCCTTCAGCCGTTATATGAGGGCTCGGTAACCATCGAGGGCATGATTGCACTTTGCCGCGAGCATGGCTTCATACTCAGAAGTCTGGAGAATTCCTTCTGGGCGTCGGATGGGGAGCTTTTACAAGTTGACGCGTTATTCTCATCGAGGGCTTCCACTAGCCGGACAGAAAGCGAATCGTAACCTAAAGGCCAATATCCGAAAACCCCAACATGAAGATTGTCATTAACGCGGTCTCGGCTAAGATGGGAGGGGCGGTCACGTACCTGACCAACGTGCTCCGCCGCTTGCCCCCGCCCGAGAGTGGGGATGATTTTGTGGTTTACCTGCCTCCGGAGACCGCCGCGAAGCAACAGGGATTGCGGGAGAATGTGCGGCTGGCGCCTACGACGATCGGGCACGCGGCGTGGTGGAAACGGATCTGGTGGGAGCAGGTGACGCTGCGCCGATGCCTCCGGTCAGAACACGTGGACGCCCTGTTTTCCTCTGCGAACTTTGGCATGTTTCGCTGCCCCGTGCGCCAACTTTTGCTGGTACGCATCCCCCTCTATTTCTCCAGACCCTATCTCGAAACTTTTCTCCCACAACACCCCTTCAAGACGAGGATGGCTTTCAAACTGCGCCGCTGGCTCTGCTGCCGAAGCGCCCGAGCCGCCGACGTGGTCATGACGCCCACTCAAGCCATGCTGGATGAACTCATGGACTTCGTCGAGGTGGAGGCCCCCAAGAGGCTGGTCAACTTCTACGGGGCCGCCCCGCCGCCTCCGCCCCAGCCCAGCCTCGGGAGTGTGCCGCCGGATTTGCCCGCCGTGGGCCCGCGAGTGATTCGTCTGACGTACGTTTCCCTTTACTCCGAACACAAAAATCTGTCCACGTTGTTGAAAGCGATGCCCCTCCTCAACAGGAACGGTGCGCCCAGGTTCGTGCTGAGTACGACGGCCGATCCCGCTTGGCAGGGTGGGTCGTGGACCGTCACTCATGACGAGGACATGGCCCTGGCCCGCCGGCCGGAGGTGGCTGCTTGCGTCGAGTTCGTAGGTCCCCTTGGAAGCCAGCAAGTCCAGGACCTCTTAAGGCGGACCGACCTCGTGGTTTTTCCGGCGCTCACCGAGTCGTTCGGCCATCCCATGGTGGAAGCCATGGCGCACGGCTTGCCCATCGTGGCCTCCGATACGCCGGTCAATCGCGAAATCTGTGGAGAGGCGGCAGTTTATTTCCGCCTGCTGGACCCCAGCGACTTGGCTGAGAAGGTCAGGAATCTGTGCGCCGATGAGGGCTTGCGGCAGAGGCTGAGCGAAAGCGGACGGGCGCGCGCTGCCCATAATTTCAAATGGGAAGATCACGTGGCGCGATTGCTCGCCGCGCTCGCCGTGCACAGCAACTAGGGGGAAGGGCGGGGCTTTAGCCCCTGAAGCAAAGTGGCTTCAGGGCCTAAAGGCCCAATCAACCGTTGTGCCCCTGGGAGGCGGGGCTAAAGCCCCGCCCTTCCGACGGTCATTTGAAATTGCGCCCACTAAGGCGACCGGCACTCGCCCACCTCATTCCCCATGTTGAACGTTTACCAAAACCGGCTGAGCCTGCGGAATCGCATGGCGCGCGCGTTGTGGAGCATCGCTTGCTTTCTGCTCTACCGCCCGTCCCCGTGGTTCTGCGGCGCCTGGCGTCGAGCCCTCTTGCGTCTGTTCGGCGCGGTGGTGGAGGAAGGCGCCCAGCCCGGTGCGCGCTGCCGAATCTGGGCGCCCTGGAATCTGACCATGGGGAAATATAGTTGCCTCGCCAATGACGTGGACTGCTACTGCGTGGCGCCCGTCAAACTCGGCGCGCATGCGACCGTATCGCAGTACGCATTTCTATGCACCGCCACCCACGATTACGAGGATCCCGAATTCCGCTTGATGACCAGACCGATCGAGATCGGCGACTACGCCTGGATCGGAGCGAGAGCCTTCCTTGCACCCGGCGTCAGCGTGGGCGAAGGCGCTGTGGTGGGCGCCACCGCCTCGGTTTTCCACGACGTCCCGAAGTGGACGGTGGTGGGCGGCAATCCGGCCAAAGTAATTAAGCAGCGCGAAATCGGCAAGAAGAAGGGTAACGGTTGATGCGATTTCATTCGTTCTTCTTCCCGTCAGGTCTATTCAGTAGTCTTCGCGGTCTTGAGCGGAAGCAGAAAAGATCCCTGGTCTTTCTACTCATTGCCGGCCTCGCCGCCCGGGTTAGCCTGAATCTCTACTGCGCCGCTCCGATCGATGACGCGCTGATCAGTATGCGGTATGCCCGCAACATCGCTCGGGGTCTGGGATTCGTCTATAACGCCGGTGAGCACGTTCTCGGCGCCACGACTCCCCTCTGGGTTCTCATTAGCGCCGTCTACATCCGCTTCTTTGGCGATGCGACGGTCTTCACTTTTCAGTTCATCATCAATCTTGGATTCGACCTGCTCTGCATTCTGTTACTGGCGGAGATTCTTCTCGATGCCGGCTTCCCGTACGCGGCCGTGTGGACCTCCGTGCTCCCGGTGGCCTTGTTCTGGCCCTTTGTGTTCTACACCTCCTCGGGCATGGAGATGTCCTTTTTCTGCGCGCTGCTGCTCTTATCACTGCGGGCCTTTCAAGCTGACAAAGCGACCCTGGCCTTCCTACTCGCCGGATTCTTGGCAGTCTGCCGTCCGGAGGGCTTCCTCTGGGCAGGACTGATCCTCTTGCTCAGCGCTATTCAGCACCGGCGTTTGCCCTGGAGGCAGGGTTTCGCTTTCTTAGCGGTAGTTCTGCCCTGGATGGCGTTTGCCCAGCTCTATTTCGGAAGTGTCATCCCTCAGTCTGCGGTAGCCAAAGCCCCCTCGACTTATGAGCCCCTCTCCCACACCCTAGTCGCTGGCCTATTGGGTCTTCCCTCAACGGTTGAGGGGCTGAGCTTCTCAGGCCGAATCGCAACCCTCCCCGTTTTTAACTCCACCGGAGTGCAGTGGACGGCGCACGCGTGCCTGTGGATCTGCATTCTCGCGGGCCTCGCCGTCTCTGCGCGCAGAAAAGGCGCCCGCGAAATGGCTCTTATGGTTGTCGTTCTGGCTGCGTTCTACAGCCTCGCCGCGACCGGCGGTTTCCCCTGGTACGGCATTCCTTTTTCGGAGCTTTTCTACCCCCTCGCGATCATCGGCGCTTGGCGGCTCCTTTCCGGTTTGAGCCCCTTCCTGGGGCGCCGGGTCGGCAATGCGGGCGCCGCCTGGACAGTCTTTACTTGCTTGACGGCCCTCGCTCTCCTCGCGGTACTCGTTGAGCGGGCGGCCAACAAGAAGGTGGTGGAGCAATATGACGCGATGCGGCGAGATATCGGCTCAACGCTTTCGCGTGCCACACCTCCTAACTCCAGCATCATGTTGGAGACCCTCGGCTACATAGGGTACTACTCCAATCGGTACGTGTACGATCTGATGGGCTTGGTATCGCCTGGCATAACCGAGATCAGGAAGCACTGCCCGGAGGACGGGTATTTCCGGGCCATCATGACCTATCGACCCGACTATCTTGTCCTACCCGCCGGCGAGGAGCCCCCCTACATCCTCTCTGGTGATCGAGTAACATTCGATCAGTTGTATGCACGCAAGTGGACCTTTCCCGGCGTAACCGTTCACGGCTCAACGGCCCCGCCGATGGTGGTCTTCGAGAGGATATCCCGTGGGCCATGAGCCAGAAGACGCAACCGGCAACCCCGTGTGTTAGGCCTGAGTCGTTTGCCTTGGTATCAGCGAGTTCCGCGTGAAGGCCTTCCAAACAAGCCTCGGGCCTAGGGGCTGTTGCCTCTTGCGTCTCGCTTCCGAACCGAGAACTGGCGGGGAATATGACTGCATGCAGCATGGCGGCAATCATTCTCACTAAGAACGAGGAACTCCGCCTGCCGGCTTGCCTCGAGAGCCTCGCAGGCATTGCTTCCGAGGTTTTCGTTATCGACTCCCTCAGCACGGACCGGACCGTGGAAGTCGCGCAACGTTTCGGCGCGCGCGTCTTGATGCATCCCTTCGTTAACCAGGCCGACCAATTCAACTGGGCGCTTGCCAATGTCGAGACCAACGCCGATTGGATACTGCGCATGGACGCCGACGAGCGGCTGAGCCAGGAATTAAGACTCGAGTTGGCGGAACGCCTGCCCGGCCTGGAACCTCGAGTGGCGGGGCTCCTGCTTCCGCTGCGCATAAATTTCCTCGGCAGGACTATGCGCCATGGGGACAGCTACCCGGTATGGCTGCTCAGGGTATGGAGAAGGGGCTTGGGAAAATATCCGGCCGCGTGGATGGACGAACGCATTATGCTCGCGCCGGGCGAGGTACTGAAGCTGCACGGCGACCTCATCCACGAAATTCCCAGTTCGCTCTCGGAATGGACTCAGAAACACGACGCCTATGCCGCGCGCGAGTGTAAAGACATCATCTCGGAGGGCGCCGGGCCGCAGCCCCAGCTCTCGAGGAAACTGAACAAACGACTCTACCTCCGCCTGCCTCCCTTCTATCGAGCCTTCGTCTACTGGTTCTACCGCTATTTCTTCAGGCTCGGTTTCCTGGATGGCAAGGAGGGCATGATTTATCACTTCCTACAGGGGTTTTGGTACAGGTTCCTTGTGGACGCAAAACTGTTCGAGTTCCAGAAAGCCGGCCGCCGCAAAATCGCGCCAGCGGCCGTCGAGACCGCTGGCGCTTCTCAAGGCTCGTGCCGATCTTGAGCTCGCGGGAGTTCCGCCGCCACCCCGCTAGGGCGAACTGAGCCCGCGCAGGTTCACCGCTACTCGGCCAAGCTCGAACTTGACGGCGTTGGCGCTCTCCGCCGTGTCCGAAATAGCGGGATAGAGGTTAATGCTTGTGGGCACGTTGGCGGAGTACACGGCGGTTACTGTCCCATAAACAGAACTATTGCAGCCGGTCGCTGCCGCCGTAAAGCAATAAAGAGTGCCGCCATCGAATTGCAGCACGTATTCGCCCGAAACAATGCTTCCCGCAAGGACCGTATGGAAGTTGTTGTTCAGGGTCGCGCCCGTCGATTCGCAGGTTCGCGCTGTGCCATTATCCGTACAAAGTTGCCAGGTCGTGTCGCCGAGCGTCGTATCCAGGGAGGCTCCCACGAGATGAGGATAACTGCTTGCAGATGTCGTGTAGTTCTGCAACCCGACGTGGAAAATCTCCCCGTTGGTTTCATCTGTGGCCGCTTGGGGCTGGGCGAACCTGACTTTGTAGAGCCAGTTGGTCGTTGAAACTGGCCATATCAACCAGGCACTCTGCAACTCCCCACCGTGGCCAGAGGTTGCGTCTGTCGTCCACTGTACGAAATCCACGTCTGGCCATGATCCAGTGCTGGTTGATGGGCTCGTGCTATTTGAGCCAAACTCATACTTGGAAAAGGCTATCACTCCGGCTCCGCTAGTGAACCCCTCTGCCCAAGTCTCTTGAAGGCTCAAACAACTAAAATCCATTTGCGTGCAGAGTGGCCAAGAATTGCCGTTCACGCCGAACCAGTAGGTATGGGTGCTCGTGTCCGAACCCACCGCACCGTCAGTTGTCTCGCGGTACCCGGAACTCGCAGGAAGCGCGCTAGCTGTCGCTCCAAAGGTGCAATCGGTGCGGCTCGCTCCACTATTGTCCGCGCAGGAAACGGTAGCCCCGCTGCCGCTGATGAGGTTAAGGGTGCTTCGTTGAGTCTGCGCAGTCCCATTGGCATCCACCGTGGCATAGCCGGTCGCGGGCCAGGAGGTGTTGCAGTTCGCGCCGTTGAAGCACATGCCGACCATGTTGGCATAGCCCGTTTGGTCAACAGTGTTGAAGCTGCCCGAACCCGAGCAACCCATCGCAGGCAGCACATAGCCGTTGCCGGTGTAGGCTCCCGTATAGGGTGCAGTCAGGCGAGCCTCCGTTCCTGCGGCGGTCGAGCATCCGACCTGATAGGAAGTGTGCCCAGCCTTGGCCGTCCCCGTCAGCAGCACCATGTGAGAGGCGCCATCGTTCGCGGTGGTGACGCTGGCTTCACTGCCTGCTGTGCTGCACCCGCCCAGCGTGCAGCCCGCTGTCTTGAAGTAGTAGGCGGTGTTCGCCGCAAGCGAGCCGGTGCCAAGACAGGTCCAAACGATATTACCGTCCGTAGTGGTCGCGCCCGGAGTCGTGGCCCAAGCCGGAGTTGCAGCGCCGGTCTGAGAACCATAGGTACTCGACCAGGAAGCCAATTCAAAATTCGTGCCATCGAAGCAAACTTGATTGAGGCTGTAAGTGTGGGACCGCTGGCAAGTTGTGGCGCTCGATACGTCAGTGGGCGAGGGCGTGTTCGGAGCACCAGATGCGGCGGTTGAGAATCCATAGTGAGGCACAGCGTCGGCAATTCCCGTCGAATAAGTCCGCGTGGCCCAGTGCGAGCCATCCGGCAAAGTGTTGACATACTGGGAAACAGTGGGGCCGCGAAGACAAGCCCCCGTAGAAAAAGGCGGGTCGCCGCAGAGTGCGGCATCCGCAGCGTCCCAAACCGGACGCTTATACAAGTCAGCGAGAGTCTTTGACTGATTCGAGTCGTTGATGGTGACGAAATCCTGCGCTGGCATGTAACCGCCAGTCCCGAAATTAATCCCGCCTTTGGTCGAGGAGTTATAATTTCCTCTGGGGTAGAGTTGGCCGGTAGTGGGAACATTCCCCGCACCGTGCTGATTGCCCTCTACGATGAGGCCAGGGCCGACAGGATTCCCACCAGTATAGATTTGGCCGACTCCTGTAAAGTTGACGTGAACATTGTTGGTGTCGCTCGGCGCGGCGTTCACAACGGTTGAGGAAACCACCGGACCACTGTACGAACCCACTCCAGGGCCGCCGCTGAATAGCACCAGGTTCCCCGGCCAGAACGAATCAGTCGGATAGACAGTTTCAGAGGCGATCGTGTAGCTCGACCGGGTTCCGGTGTCCGTGTAGGCGCAAACGCCATTGGAGCCACAAACAGTTGAAGCGGCAAGTCCAGTGGCTACCGCAAAGCTGCCCGTCCCATAAGGAACGGTCCCAGGCGTGGCCAATAGATCATACGTGGTGACACCGGTAGCGGTGAGCGCAGGCCAAACCGTGAAAATCTCAGCACTCCCGCTGATCGTGGAAGGGCCGTTACTCAAATATCCGGCGAGCAAAGGAGCGGTGACGCCGCTAGAAGTATGGCCCACAACATAGTACCAATAGGTCGAACTTCCGCCGCTGGCGTTTGTGCTGAATACCGTTGCGTTGACGCCTCCAACTCCCGCTCCTTCCACGGTCACAGCGGCTCCCAAGTCGATGAGCCCAGCACAGCCCAGGGCGTGGCCGTTGCCGTCATTGAGCGGGTTGTTGCACGCACCCTGCTCCCAGTGCGTCCAGCCGTCGATGTCGACTGGCGAGTTTGTTCTGAGCGCGTACTGCTTCCAGGACTGAAGAATGCAACGCGAAAGCGTCAGGTGATTTCCCGACTCCCAGTCGATGTCGTTGGCGGTGCGATTTGAACTGAAATTGCTGTTTGAGACGTAAGCCAGTCCCGAATAGGCTGATCCATTGGGGGCATAGAGGATGCTCCCGCAGGTTGTGGAATTGCAGGTAATCACCAGCGTCATGTTATACAAATGGTCAACGATCATGTTCTGATCGTCGTCATCCTCAATGAAGTGCAGGAAGGTGTAGCCGTTTTCATTGAGGTAGGGTCCGTGCACGTCGATCAGGTGGACGTCTTGACCGTTATCACGAATGGCCGCGTACGCACTTGTGTTGGCCCCTGGAGTAAGTTCGAGCCCAAAGATCGAGAGGCCGGAATACTGATAGGCTGGCCCTGCCACCGTACCGATGTAAACGCAGTCCGTTGCCGTCGCCATGTTGCAAATGAGGTTGGCCCCATAAGCCGATACCGTCTGATACAGGGTCGTGAACGTAAGTTGAGAAGAAATGACGTAATTTCCAGGGGGGAAGAGAATTACGCCTCCCACGCCAGCCGCCGCGATAGTCGCATTGATGGCGGCGGTGTCGTCCGTGGCGCCATTGCCCGTCGCCCCGTAAGCTTTAATGTTGTAGACCTGGCTGCCACGGTCGGTTACCCACTTCGCGTTGGCGTTGTAGGTGGGCGTGCCCGCGGGGAGCTGGGCAAGCGTGGACGCCGGTCGCCAGCTACCCGCGGCCAATATGAGCGCCAGCCCGCATAGGATTAGCCGGGCGCGCAGCATCGGCCTGCGGGTGCACATTGTTTCCCCCGTGGCCCTAACCGGCCGTCGGGCCACCGATGGGTAGACACGGGATTGCATACTGGAACTTTCTCTTCTGACCATACTTTCACCCTCCTGTGGCCGCGGTGGAGCGGAGGCCACAAGGTTGAGATCAACACCGTCGGAGCTGTGAATCTGGAACCATATCGCACGGCCGCCGCTCATTTCAACAGGGCGCAGAGGAGGCACGAACGTAGCTCGCATCTCTTGCTCCATATCAGTAGCCTACCACGTGGAAATGAGAAGATGGGAAATGATGCAAAAAGTGATAAGATTTTTACTATCTGCTTGCATCTAAAGGCAATAGAGTTTTGAAAAACTTTCACAATGTGAAAAAATGCTCTTCCTCTGTCCCTTTTTGACACATATATGCAGAACTCTGCATATTCGGACCCTCAAGTACTTTTAGTCTGATGCGCATCCTCCTCCTGAACGAGTATTTTCATCCTGACGTGGCTTCTACCGCCCAACACAGCGCCGAACTGGCGCTCGCACTTGCGCGTCAAGGCCATGACGTCACGGTACTTACCGGCCGGCGCGTCTACGATGGCGGCGAGCAGCTCCTGCCCAAAACGGACTTGTGGCAAGGCGTGCGCATCTGGAGAGTTTCCAGTGTGGGACTCGCCAAAACCGCCCGCTGGCAGCGCGCCCTGCATTTCGCCAGCTTGCTCCTGACCCTTGCCTGGCGCTTGCTCTGGCTGGGATCGTTCGATGCCGTGGTGGCCATGACGACCCCGCCGCTGATTTCCTGGTTGGCCACCGTATTCGTGCGCTTGCGGGGCGGCCGGCTGATTGTCTGGGTGATGGATTTGAACCCCGACCAGGCGGTGGCGGCAGGTTGGCTGCGCCAAGGCTCCTTGGCGGCGCGGGTGCTGGAAGGCTTGCTCCTGAAAAGTCTGCGGCGCGCGGACCGCATTGCCGTCCTCGACCGCTTCGTGCGCGACCGGCTGGTACGCAAGGGGGTGCCTCAGGGGAAGATCGAGGTGATTCCTCCCTGGGCGCACAACACCGCGGTGCGCTATGACCCGGAAGGACGCAAGGCCTTTCGTGAGCGGCACGGCCTGGGCGGGAAGTTTGTGGTGATGTACGCCGGAAACCACAGCCCCTGCCATCCTCTCGACACTCTGCTTCAGGCGGTGGAGCGTCTTCGGCAAAGCACTCAAATAGCTTTTTGCTTTGTGGGCGGCGGCAGTGAGTTTCAAAGGGTGAAGGAATTCGCGCAAGCGAAAAGACTCGAAGGCGTCCTGTGCCTTCCCTACCAGCCGCTTGACCAGCTTTCCGCCGCCCTCTCGGCCGCCGACTTGCACGTGGTGGTAATGGGAAATCCCTTCGTTGGCATGGTTCACCCTTGCAAGATCTACAACATCATGAGCGTGGGAATTCCCGTGCTTTACATCGGCCCGTCCGAGAGCCCTATCGCCGACCTGCTGCACACCGGCTCGCCGGCGGGGTGGGCCTACTCAGCTATGCACCGCGAGGAAGAGAGCGTGGCTGAACAAATCCTGGCGGCCTGCCGGCGCGGCCCGGCACGCTCTCCGGCGGAAACGCAAATCGCCAGGCGGTTTGCACAAGAAGAACTTATCCCGAGGATGATTGGATTGGTCACGGGAATTCGAACCGGTGGCGCAGTGAGCGATCGCATGATCGCTATCCCGGCGTCACCGGGGGAGCAGGCATGAGAACCTATTTCGGACTTCTTTTTCTTTCGGCGCTGTTCAGTTTGCTGTTCACCATCCAAGTGAGGAAATTGGGCCACCGGCTGAGTGCCTTCGGGAAGCCGCACGGTAACCGGCAACAGGCGCAGATCCCGCGCTTAGGGGGTCTTTCGATCTTCCTGGCCGCGTTAGCGGCATGGGGTGTTCTGCTCTTGGTGCCGAACGAGGTGCGAGCTCGCTTCATCGCCCAGTGGCGCATGGTATTGACCTTGCTCGTTCCCGGGACGCTCGTGCTACTCTTGGGCGTCTACGACGATGTGCGCGGTGCAACGCCAAGGCGAAAACTGGCAATTGAAGTCATTGCAGCAGGGATGGTGTGGTGGGCGGGTTTTCGCATCGTTAGCCTGCCCGTCCTTTGGTATCGCATCCAGAGCCCCCTTTTGAGCTTCCTGCTAACCGTCTTGTGGATTGTCGCGGTCACCAACGCCTTTAACCTGATTGACGGCCTTGATGGACTAGCTGCCGGAATCGCGTTTTTCGTGGCCACCTGCGTCTTTGTAGTCTCTCTGATCCAGGGCAACCACCTCGCTTGCATTCTGGCCATCACCCTGGCGGGCGCGTTGCTCGGGTTCTTGCGGTTCAATTTCGCCCCTGCCACGATTTACCTAGGCGATAGCGGCAGCCTGTTCCTGGGTTTCTTTTTGGCCACCCTGGCCATTCACAGCTCGCAAAAGAGCTCGACGCTCTTGGCCTTGGTGGTCCCCTTTGTGGCCTTCGGCCTCCCCTTGATGGACACGACTCTCGCCGTGGTGCGCCGTTTCCTGAGCAGGCGCCCCTTGTTTACCGCCGATCAGGATCACATCCACCACCGGCTCCTGCAACAGAGGCTGTCGCCGAGAGTGGCCGTCCTGCTGCTCTATGCGCTGGCGGCGTTGTTCTCACTCGGATCGCTCCTGATCGTGCATTCAACTGGAAGCCTGATCGCGCTGGTGGCCATCTTAGCGGGTGCCTCAGGGTGGTTTCTGACGAGCCGGATTCAATACGAGGAGTTGTCGGAGCTGAACGTGTACGTGGCGCGAGCCGTACAGTCACAGCGGCACGTGCTGGCCAATCAAATTCTGATTCGCAAAGCAGCGCGGCAATTGGAATCGGCCGCGAAGTTGGAGGAGAGCTGGCGGGTTCTGGTCAGCACTCTCGAGGCTCTCGACTTCGACGAGGTCTCGTCGGATCTTCCCAAGTGGCCGAATGACCGTGCACCGTCTCTCCCCGGATGGTCGCGTAGGGGCGAGGATCGTTCTCCGGATCACTGGCACGTTTCCATCCCGCTCCGTGCCGGTGAAGGGGTGGTGGGAGAATTGCAGCTTTATCGCGATCTCGCCAAGGGTCGCCTGCTCTTTCAATTCTCCTCGCTGCTGGATACGTTGATACCGCCCTTGGAGATGCAACTCGAGCGCTTTTATGAGGCGCAGGAAAAAGCCCTGGCCGGCGAACGCGCCGAGCTGCGAAGTCCGGCCGTGCCACCCGGTATCCTCGCCGGCGATGGCAAAGCATGAGACCCGTCCGTGGGAACCTTCCCCTGCGGGTTTAGAATATTCAGGCGTTCTCCCGCTGGCCGGTTCCTGCACCCGACGATGGAGTTCACGATCCTATGTGGCCCCTCAAGAAAATCGTCTCCCGCTTTCTCTTCCCTATTCCCTTGTGCCTGGAGGTCCTCGCGATTGGCTTGCTCCTTTGCTTCACGCGGAGACAGAAGACGGGGAAAACGCTGGTTGGGCTGGCCGGAGTCCTGCTCTTTCTTTTCGCCAGCCACTCCGCCTCCACCCTGCTTCTAACACCGCTCGAAGGGAGATATCCACCCCTTTTCATACAGCCTGGAGCTGCCCCGTCTGCAGAATTGAAGGATGTGAAGTTTATCGTTGTTCTGGCGGCAGGCTTCACCGGCAATGCCAACCGCCCGGTGGAGCTCCGGCTCGACGACGATTCGATGGCGCGACTTGTGGAAGGCGTCAGAGTAAGCAAAGTGTTGCACGGCTGCAAGCTCGTTCTTTCAGGAGGGCCGGCGGGGGCCGGCCTCTCCTCGATCGCTCAGGTGATGGCCCAAGTCGCCGAGGAGCTCGGCGTCGACCGTCGAGATATGGTTCTCGAGGAACAATCCAATGATACGGAAAGTGAGGCGCTCGACGTCTCGTCCGTCGTCGGGGAGCAGCCATTCATGCTGGTGACGGAGGCTTCGCACATGCCTCGTGCCATGGCCCTTTTCAGGAAGCAAGGCGCCCGCCCGATTCCGGATCCCATGGGCTATTACTCCCGGCCTGGGCAGCCCTTTTCTGCTCTAGAGCTGTTCCCTGACGCCGAAGAACTGCGCGGCTCGCAACGAGCGGTTTACGAGTACCTGGGCCTGGCCTGGGCGAAGATCCGCGGGAAAATATAGAACAGATTGGACGTACAAAAGTGAGCACTTCGCTATGAACCAAGTCTCTTCCGGGCTACCCTGCCAAGCCGACCGACCTGGCGGTGGGGTTCGCACCACCCCCGTGAAGGCGCCCCCCGCGTCCGGTTTGGACTCTGCCCCTGCCTGGGGTCCGAGGGCGCTCGAGCTGCAAAATGAGCGCAACCGGCAGCACCAATCCGTTTGGGCTCGGACCAGGGCCAAGTGGACTCGGCGGAACCGGTATTACTACGAATGTCTGAAACGCCTGCTCCGTCACTTGGTCGAGCCCGGCAAACGCATCCTGAACATTCG
>Ga0181532_10000408_pt1 | contig 44784 bp, 44 predicted proteins | sample PEATcosm2014_Bin_33_FD_119768 | JGI IMG/M metagenome (GOLD analysis project Ga0181532, IMG submission 119768) | Peatland microbial communities from MTU Mesocosm Facility, Houghton, MI, USA - PEATcosm2014_Bin11_30_metaG | ecosystem: Environmental > Terrestrial > Soil > Wetlands > Peat | place... | reverse complement strand
TGGCTCCCCACCGTTACGCTGCCGAAGCTGAGGCTGGTCGGATTCGATCCCAGTGTTCCCGGCGAGATTCCCGTGCCCGCCAATGGGATGGACAGGGTCGGATTCGATGCAGTCGAGGTGACAGTGATGTTGCCACTCGCACTGGCAGCGGATTGTGGAGCAAACGTGACATTGAAGCTCGTGCTTTGGCCGGCCGTCAGTGTGACCGGAGCGGTGATTCCACTCAGGCTGAATCCGGTGCCGCTGATCCCCACCTGGGAAATCGTGACGCTCGAACTACCCGTATTGGTTATCGTCTCTGACAGAGACTGGTTGCTTCCCACCGTCACGTTGCCGAAGCTTTCGTTGGTGGTACTCAGCGCGAGCTGACCACTCGCCATCCCAGTTCCCGTTAGCGAAATGGAAGCGGAACTGTTGGATGCATTGCTGGCAATGGAAACTGTGCTGCTGAAAGCTCCTGGCGCATTGGGAGTGAATACAAAGGTGATCGGGGCGCTTTGACCCGCAAAAATCGCGATCGGAAGACTGGGTGCACTTAGCGAAAAACACTTGCTGGAAATCGAGGCGCTGCTCACCGTAATGGAGGCCGTGCCGGTATTCGACGCAGTGACAGTCAGCGTTTTACTAGTGCCCGCCGCCACACCGCCAAAGTCCAGGCTAGCGCTGGTCAGAGACAAAGTGCCAGATGGTGCTTGTTGACTGGCAGCTTTGCCCGAGCTGAACCCCTGGCAACCGACCAGAAACGTGAGGCCCGCCAGAAGAAGCAACGCGCCCGCCACTTTCCCTAGATGCTTCGACCCATGCGCTCTTGCCGCAGTCTTTAGCATTGTCAGCCATGGAACCGTAGCCCGGCTCTACGACTGTCTGCACCCGGGGAAGGGTTCATCAATGAGTCTGGCGCTGCGGGCAGAATTGCGATAGATATCCGAGGTACAACGCGCCAACGGCGACGAGGCCAGTAGGAAGAGGCATTAGGACATCGGCACAGAAGACTCTAGGATACGGCCCTTTGGGTGGTTGCCCTCTTGCGTGCAGTGCGGCTCGCGGTGGTCAACGTGCGTCAGCGCGACCCAAGTCACTGACAGCGCTAGCTCTCCCGCGGGCGTACAGTGTTTACCGACTGCGCCAACTCTTGGCGCTGATGGTGTGGGATGACGTAACCGTGCTTAAACCGTCTAGTAGCGTAGCGAAGCGGGACCACTTCCAGAACGCGCTACAGACGGTAGGTGGATTTCTGTGGATGAACCAGTGAGACCTTCTCGCCCGTTTGGGGTGTGGCTCGTAACTATCTGCATTGGCCTTTCCGTTATGTTTAATCTCGCTGCCAATGTGGGCACATTTCTTGGAATGATTCCTCTGGACAAAAGTGCACAAACTTACGTAAAACTCACCGTTCTAGATCGGGGAATGATTGCAATCCTTCTCTTCTTTAAGTATTGCCAAGGGGATCGCACTCTTCAGGCTCAAGAAGTATGCTTTTGGCTTGTTCTTGCTGGCGTTTGTAGTTAATAGCTCGTTCCTCGTTTTTCGTAGGAAGCGATGAGAACAACGCTTCCGCTTGGTGGGGAAACGGCACTGTTTACAAGCCCAGTGATCGGTTTATTGGTTGTGCTTTATGTTGGGATTTTGCACCTAAAGGGAATTCTGCAAAATCAATAGCCAGATTAAACCTTGTCAATGACGGGGCTGGGTGGCAAAAACTCCGGTCATCGGGTCAATGAGTGCAATCACGATGGTTTCGACTGCCTGTCGAGGGCGAATCCCCGCGTTGCCCCACTGCACCTCCAGCTGTGCACGGCTGGATTTCAGGTTGGTCTAGCGAGGAAAGGCGCGTATAACACCTACGACGCCTTTCTGCAGCTGTAGGTGGTGCTTGCCGCGGACCCGAAAATCTCTCCGATAAACACCAAGGCGGCCTGTGCGTTTCGACGATGCATTCCATGGCGGTCGATCTTCTGGAATCATGAAAGAACAATCCTTATCAAGTTCCGGGATCGTTTCAAGAGCACCGTCTTGGCCGACGGTGCTGATCGGAATCGTAGTCATCAAAGCCGCACTTTCACTTGCGGTGAAGCCTGGTTCTTTTCTCGTCTCATACAGCGGAGTCAGTTATTTTCTTTTGCTGCTTTTAGCTACCAGCTTCGCCATCCGCAACGCAGCGGAAAATACGCTTGCCAGTCGGCCATTCTGGGTGTTACTCGCAATTGCCTATGGCCTCTGGACACTCGACCAGTGGCTCTTCCTGTACTACGAACTCGGCCTGCACATTGAGGTGCCTGACAATTCGATAGCCGATCCGGTCCTGTTCCTGCATGTCGTGCCGCTGATGGCGGCTGTCGCAACCCTGCCACACCGGAACCGATCGGAACACAAGCTATACCGAGCGACGCTGAACTCTCTACTCTTGCTGTTTTTCTGGAGCTTTCTTTATGGCTACGCGGTCTTGCCCTACCAGTACTTGTTCTCGGATGCGATCCCCAGTTACGCCTTGCGCTATGACATTCTTTATCTGGTAGAAAACTTGGCGCTGATTATCGCGCTGGGTATTCTGATCCTTCGCACGCGGGCTCCGTGGAAGGGGGTCTACCTTCACCTCTTAGGTGCATCCACTGTTTACGCCCTAAGTTCCACAGCTGCGAACCTCGCAATTGACTCGGGAGGATACGTCAACGGCAAGCTGTACGGTTTGGGTCTGACCGCTTCTGTTTGCTGGTTTGTGTGGATACCGCTGCGCAGCCAACAGCTGCGCGAAGCGAAAGAAAAGAGTTCCCCAACCCGATCGGACGGCAGCCGAGGCTCACACGCGTCGCTGTGGGCGATGCTCGTGGTTGTAATGATCTCGATCCCTTTTGCGTTGGAGTTGCTCCAGCGACATGAGACCACTTCGCTGCGGATGTTCCGGCTGCTGGTCGCAATCACAGCCATCGTGTCTCTGGCCAGTGCTGCATATGTAAAGGAGTATCTAGCCAAACGCGAGCTAGCTGCCCTCGTCGGTTTAGCGAACGATCGCCTTCGCTTGGCCATGGAATCCGCCAGATCGATTGGCTGGGAGTGGCATGTGAAGAACGAAACGGTGGTGTGGTTCGGCGACCTGAACACAATGTTCGGAATACCGTCCGATACCCAAGTCGGGCACGTAGAAGGCTTCCGTAGTCACGTGCACCCGGATGATCAAGAGGAGGTGTGGAAGGCGACGAAGGCCGCGATGCAAAATCATCAACCGTTTGCCGCGGAGTTCCGCATGGTGTGGCGGGACGGGAGTGCGCACTGGGTAGCAGCGAAGGGTAAATTCTATTACTCGCGGGACGGCGATCCCGAACGCATGCTGGGATTAGCGGTGGACATTAGCGAGCGCAAGCAGGCGGAGGATGCTCTCGCAAGCGTGAATCGCAGGGTGATTGATGCGGAGGAGCGCGAACGCAAGCGGATCTCAATCGACCTTCACGAAGACATCGGCCAGCGCCTTTCTTTGTTGGCGATTGAGATCGAACGACTCAAGACAGGCCCTCCCAATCCGCATGCGGAGCCTCTCGACCAGGTGGAGGAAGTATGGAGGCATACGTTGGGCATTCTGACCGACGTCAAAGCGGCGGCGCACGAATTGCACTCTCCCAGACTGGAATATGTCGGCCTCGCGACTGCGATGCGATGTTTCTGCAACGAGTTCAGCGCGCGGAAATCTGTAGAGATTGACTTTAGGAGCAATGGACTGCCCGCCCTCGTGCCGCCGGACGTTTCGATTTGCCTTTTCCGGATTCTGCAGGAAGCGCTCCACAACGGGTTTGAGCACAGCGGTGTGCAGCGCTTCGAAGTGCAGCTGTGGCGGACCTCGGATTTACTTCATCTGAAGGTTAGCGACTCCGGGGTAGGCTTCGACGTCGCCGCAGCAAGGAACGGCCGCGGACTTGGTCTCATCAGAATGGAACAACGCCTCAAACTGGTGAACGGAACCTTCTCGATCGAATCGCAGCGGCTGCGTGGGACTACCATCCAGGCTTGCGTACCGCTCGATTCGGGGCGCAATTCCATGCGCACAACTGCGTAAAGAACAAAGCGATTCGCCGGGGACAACCACAGTTCGGCTGCGCGGACAGCGGAGTTGCTGTACCTGCAATCTCTTCCTAATGGCCTGCTCCCAAAACTGAAGCCGCCAGCCACCCTGAGCGCTTGCCATCAACGCACGCCCCAAAATGGTCGCTAAGTCAACTGCGGCGCGTGAACCGTGGAAGAAGGATCAGAATCAATCCATAGAACAGAAGCGAGACTACCAGCGACGCGGCATTGCCGAAGCGCAAGTCTTCAAACAGAAGCTTCAGAGTGCCGAAGGCAACCGCGGCGTAGGCTACCCATCCGAGTTCGAGGTGCTCCCAACGAGAAGCAAGAAATCCGAGGGAGAGAGCCAGGGCGCAGTTCACGACCGTCCGGACCACGGAAAGACGCGAGGCGTTCAACTCGACGCGGCTCGCGGCCAGCCCCACGATTGCGACTACGGCCAGGGCCGCTGCTGCGAAACCTACAACAGCGGCAGGAAGCACCCAGAGAAGACGGCGTCTTGGTTGATCTTGCGCGGCATGCTCTACCTGGGCTTTCTGAGATCCGAGGACGTAGCAGAGCGCGGCCGAAACTGCCAGGATCCAAACTCCGGAATTGGGCGCCCCAGGCACGGTTCCGGCCAGGGCGCTGGCAGCCCAAATCGGGAGTCCTGAGGCAATGCACGCGGCTGCGAGATAGAACGACGCGTGTATGCCCAGGCTCAGTTTGCCGTTCCGGGCATAAACGAAAGCCGCGGCCACAGCGGCCAGGCACAAAAAGGGCACGCGCAAGGTTGGGGAGAGAAGCAGGTAACTGCCGGCCAGGAGTAGTGCAGCCGCGTAGGTGGCGGAGGCGCGACGATTACGAGCATCGGCCTCACTCGGGAATCGAGACAGCGCCCCCCAGTAGCAGACAGGCGCCAGGAGCAGGGAAAGGACTCCGAGCGCGATAGCCGCGGAGGCGTGGCTGGCACGGATCGCGCCAAAAGCGAACAGCAGGAAAGCCAGCACGCCCTGGCCGATTTCGAAGATAGTGATCCGACGGCGCAGCGCAAAAGTGCGAATTCCGATACTACCGCCATAGATCGCAAACAGAATCAGGCAGAGCAGGGTGATCGTGGAGGGAGCGGCGGGTGGATATCCCTCGGGCACGCCCTCGGAAGAGGTCATGACATAGACGAGCAACCACACCGCGAAATCTGCAGCGATCGCGGGCACGGCCCGCAGGCTGAGCCTGTGTTCAAGACAGGTGGCGGCCTCTGTGGCCAAGGCCACTGCCAACAAAGCGGCTGTAAGAGGTACCAGTTCATGGGTTGCAATGATAAGTGCCAGGGCCGTGGTCACCGTAGTCAGAGTTGCCACCCAGGGGATCAACTGCAGGTTGCGCTGCCATGACAGCGCCAGGGCCAGCGCCACGAAGGCGACCAGCACCATCGCAGTGAAGGCCGGCGCGATCACCTGGAAGAGAACCGTAGATTCCCACAGCAGTGGGGAGAGAATGAGGGCGGACGTGACCCCATAGGTGATGCTGGCAAAGCGGTTGGCAGCGTGCGTGCGGACGGCCCATACCATCCACAGGGCCGCGTACACGATGGCTATGATGAGAATGGGAAGTTTTGGGATGGCGCCGGATTCGGCGATGGCACGGAGCAGGTAGGCTCCGGCGATTCCCAAGACAGCTTTGCCGAGTACGGGCACGACCCCGCCGGGTACTTCTGCCGGAGGAAATCCGCGCCAGGTGGCGGGAGGGCGGGGCCGCTGCAGAGTGTAGTCCACGGGCTCAGCAGGAGCGGGAGTGGATTTTTCCGGTTGGGCTTCGAGCGCGGCAATGCGGCGCTCGAGTTCCAGGATTCGCTCGTTCAGTCGTTCGAGATCGGACGCGACGCTATCGAGCGCTTGCGCCATACGCGACTCCGCATCTGCCCCGGTGGAACGGGGCTAGCTGGTTCCGTGCGCCGGACGAACACCGGAGGCGGGAACAGAGTCCGCGTCCGGCCAGGGCGGTAGGAGTTTTACCAGGACCCAGAGAAAGATGAAGGGAAGTATAAGGAGCGCGATCGCGGTCAGCAGGCCTTCGCGGGTGGCAAAGGCCATTTTATAAGTGGTATAGCCGAGGAAACTCTTAGAAAACAGCTGGCCGCCAATGACGACGTTCCAGCGCATGGCGAAAATACCGATGACGGTCAGACCTCCGGCCAGCGCATAGATGCGTTTGCGGATCGTGTCGGTCAGCTTCAGAACTTGGATGAGACCCAGCAGGATGATGGGGGTTACCGTACCTATGAGAATTTGAATGATGACCTGTGACGTCCACAGGCGCGTGTGCACCATGAAATCGAGACTGCGGAAGGACTCGTCGGCTTCGTAGATGCGCTGCAGCAGGTCGAGCATCTCGAGGCTGAAGTCGATGACGAAGATATAAAAGAGATATTGGGCGATCTTGTCGAGGCAGCGGATGTCGATTTCGCGCCCGCGCAGACGCGTGGAGACCATATAAAGCAGCATGACCGCGGCGATGCCAGAGACCATGGCTGAGAAGATGAAGACAATCGGCATCAGCGGCGAGGACCACCACGGGTTAGCCTTGATCGATCCGAAGATGAAGCCGACATATCCATGTAGGAGAAAGGCGGAAGGGATTCCGATTACGGTGATGAAATAGCCGAGTCTCTCGTCGATGCGCAGGGATCGTTCGCTGATGTTGTTGGAGCCAAGGGTGAGCACGCGGTAGATCAGGCGGGTGACGCCCGTTGTGGTCTGGGATTTCACGACGATGTCGCGGCGGTAGTCGAGCCAGATCTCCAAAAGCAGCACAGCCATCAAGTACCAGAGATAGACGAATCCGAACATGGCCATGGCGGAAGAACGGTGTGGCGTCAGATACATCTCCAGGGAGCGCTCGGGATGTCCCAGATGCAATTGCAGCGGCAGCGGTGCGACCAGGAGGAAAGCCAGCGCCGTCAGCAGGGCGAGTCGGTACGTGGGTTTCACGGCTTCCACGTGGAAAACGCGCTCCAGGGAAGCGAGAATGAAGGCGCCAGCAACCAGTCCCGTGATGAAGGGATAGAGAACGATGAGGATGCTCCACTGGAGTTCCACTTCGTTCGGATACATGAAGCCTTCGACGGGAATTTGCACGAGCCTCCTTAACCGAGCAAACTTATCGAACTGAGCCGTCCATGCCGTAGTAGAAAACTTTTGACCCAGTGGCCATATGCGGTTTAAGAACCTGTACCGTGTGAGTCCGCAAGAACTCATGAATTGGATCTTTAGGATTCTTCAGATCGGCGAGCTGGCGGGCGCCGGTGGGGCACACTTCGCAACAGGCCGTCGTCAAGCCCTTGGTAATGCGGTGATAGCAGAGCGTACATTTCTCCGCCGTCTTGGTTTTGGGATTGATGAAGCGGCAACCGTACGGACACGCCTGCACGCAATAGCGGCAACCCAGGCAATAACTCTTGTCGACGAGCACAACCCCATCTGGAGTAACGAAGGTTGCGCCGACTGGGCAAACCTGGGTGCAGGGAGAATCGGCACATTGGTTGCACAGCTTGGGTACGAAGAAATTCTTGCCGCCGATTTCATTGGGCGGGAAGCCCTGCTTGCCGCCGTTCGGTGATTCCACCTCGGGCTTTTCAATCTTCCAGTCAGCGACGTGGTAGCGCTCAATCCATGTGCGGTAATAACCTTCGGGGACGTCGTTCTCCTCTGCGCAGGCGCGGACACAACTACCACAGCCGATGCACTTGGGGATGTCGATGAGCATGCCCCACCAGTGCTCGGTCATTTTGTAGTTCGGCGATGCCTCGGGCGTACCGGCCTGAACGTATTGCCATGCCACAGCAGCGGCGGGCAACAGCATGAGTAGACGACGGCGGGTGATGTCCATTATTTCTTGCCCTCCGTCGCGGGTTTTGCTTCCGGCTTGTCTTCAATCTTGGGTCGGTGTGGCTGGTGACAAGTGTCGCAAGCGAGACCTCCGGAGTGATCTGCGGTGGCGACCTGGGGGAATCCTTGGGGCTTGGCGCTATTGGCTTCGTGGCAGCGAGCGCAGATGACCGCCGTGTCGAGCTTCGCCGGTTTTACGGATGCAGGATCGTCGGCATGTTTCGCCTGAGCTCCGTGGCAGGCTTCGCAAGGGACCACGACATGCTTGCCCTGCTTCTTCTGATCCACGACATCGCTGTGGCAGACTTCGCAAACGTCGTGGCCGGCGAAGGCCACGGGCCGGGCCGCGATCTCAGCAATCGCTGCGCCGCGATAGTGTCCGTACTGGCCGAAACTGGGGGGGACGACGAGGGCGCGCAGGCCGACGAACGCAACCAGTGCGATGGCCATGACCGCCACGAGCCGGACGAGGTGTTCGATGTCTTTGAACAAGTTGTGCGCCGCCGCGAGTTGCGCGCAAAATTGCGCAATGCTTCTTGGATACCTAGGATTCGTCGGGGGAACGATGATTCAGGTCACAGGAGCTTGTGATGGGGGTCACGCCACATAAGGGCTAACGGAAGGTGTTTGGGCTGGAAGCGGCGTGCCCCGCTTCCCGGACGCCGGGTTTTGGGATCGCATGACGAACTGGGTTGATGATAATCCGCAATCTTGGAAACTGGACTTCGCGAGTACTGCTGTGTTGCCCATAAACCTACGTAGCAACCTGAGACCTTGCGGTGTGATCGCGATCACAGGGATGATCCTCAAAGCTCCTCTCTTCCCGGTTCTTGGTTGTGCCACAAAATCACCCTTAGCTGTGATTGGCGGTACAGCCGCCATTGCCAACCAGCGAGAATATAGCAAGTTAAAAACAATCCGTGCTGGAGGGTTGCCATGAAGCGTCTCTTAATTCTTGGTGCCGCAGGCAGGGACTTCCATAATTTCAACGTCCTCTTTCGTGATAATCCCGCCTACAACGTAGTCGCATTCACAGCTACACAAATTCCTGACATTGCCGGCCGCTGCTACCCGCGGGAGCTTGCTGGGAGCTTATATCCAGAGGGCATTCCTATCTTTGAAGAGAAAGAAATGGAGAGCCTGGTCACCAAGCATGAGATTGATGCGGTGGTGTTTTCCTACAGCGACATCTCCCATCAGAACCTAATGCATCTCGCCTCCCGTGCAGTTGCCGCGGATGTCGATTTTTGGCTGCTTGGAACCGGGCGCACGCAATTCAAGTCGTCGGTCCCCGTGATATCGGTCTGCGCGGTGCGAACTGGATGTGGCAAGAGCCCGGTCTCGCGCCTGGTCGCCGCAGAGTTACGCCGGCAAGGTCGAAGACCGGTGGTCATCCGACATCCCATGCCTTACGGAGACCTCGCGGCACAAGCGGTACAGCGTTTCGCTGTCATGGAGGATCTCGATCTTCAACAATGCACGATCGAGGAGCGCGAAGAGTACGAGCCGCACATCGCTCAGGGGACCGTAGTGTATGCGGGAGTGGACTACGAAAAGATTCTCCGGCAGGCCGAGGAAGAGGCGGATGTCATTCTGTGGGACGGAGGCAACAACGACACTTCTTTCTATGCCTCCGATTTGGAAATCGTAGTCGTAGACCCGCACCGTGCGGGGCATGAACTCGGTTACTTCCCTGGCGAAGTCAACCTGCGGCGAGCGGATGCGATCGTGATCAACAAGGTGGACACCGCCGATCCGCGCAACCTGGAGACGGTTCGCAATAACATCAAGCTCCACAACCCGAAGGCACTGGTTTTTGAGATGGCGTGTCGGGTCTCGATCCCCGATTCCCACCTGGTGAAGGGACGACGCGTACTGGTGGTGGAGGATGGCCCCACGCTCACTCACGGAGAGATGCCCTATGGCGCCGGCGTGGTTGCGGCGCGGCAGGGCGGAGCCGCAGAACTGGTAGATCCGCGTCCCTATGCCGTCGGATCGATCCGCGGCACGTTTGAACGTTATCGGCACCTGACGAACCTCTTGCCCGCCATGGGCTACAGCGCCATGCAGAAGCATGAACTGGAGGAAACCGTCCGCCGTACTCCGTGCGATCTGGTGCTGATCGCTACCCCGATAGACCTTGCCCGGGTGATCAAACTCGACAAGCCGAATCTCCGCGTGACCTACGAAGTAGAGGAACTCACCAAGCCCGGCCTGGCCGAATTGCTTGCCCAGTTCATGCATGAGCACGAGCCAGCGCTGGCAGGAGCCGGAAAATGACCAGCAAGGATTTTCTGTCGATTCGCGATTTCTCGCCCTCGGAGATGCAGTACCTGCTCATTCTTGGCCGCCAGGTGAAGGCTGACCCGACGGGCTTCAGCCGGGCACTCCGGCGCCAGACTCTGGCCATGATCTTCGAGAAGCCTTCTTTACGCACGCGAGTCACGTTTGATGTAGGCATCCAGCAATTGGGCGGCTTTGCGCTCTACCTCTCTCCCGCGGAGATCAATCTGGGCAAACGGGAGTCGGTGTGTGACGTGGCCAAGAATCTGGAACGCATGGTGCAGGGCATCATGATCCGCACCTTTGACCACGAGATCGTTGTGCAGATGGCAAGGTGCGCCAGCATCCCCGTCATCAACGGACTTACCAACTACTGTCATCCCTGCCAGGCCATGGCGGACTACTTCACGATCTGGGAGGCCAAAGGCCATCTTGAGGGTCTGAAGATCGCATTCGTCGGTGACGGCAACAACGTTGCACGCTCTCTGACGTTTGCCGGAGCCCAGCTCGGTACGAATGTCTGGCTGGCCACGCCTCCGGGGTACGAACTCGATGCGGAGTCCGTGCGGTGGGCTCGCGAGCGCGGCGCGGAGACCGGCGGCACTTTCATGATGACGAATGATCCTGAAGAGGCGGTTTCAGAAGCAGACGTCGTCTATACGGATGTATGGACCAGCATGGGGCAAGAGGCCGAAGCGGAGAAGCGAAAACATATCTTCTTTTCTTATCAAGTCGATTCGACTCTGTTCCGCCGGGCCAAGGCCGACGCCATCTTTCTGCACTGCTTGCCGGCCCATCGGGGAGAAGAAGTCACCCATGATGTGATCGACTCGCCCCGGTCGCTGGTATTTCAGCAGGCGGAGAACCGGCTGCATTCGCAAAAGGCAATCATGCTCGAACTGATGAAAGGTGAATTCATCAAACTGCCGGGACTGGTCGAGTTGCGAGAGTTGGTGCACGCGTAGGAGCAGTTCAAACGGGTAGCAACCTATGAAGACCATGCTCCTGGCCGTTGGCGGGAACTCCCTGATTCGCGCGGGAGAAAAGGGAACAATCACCGAGCAAAGAGCAAACGCCCAGCGAACTGCTGCCCAGATTGTCGGCTTGATTCGAGCTGGTTATAGGCTGGTGCTCACCCATGGCAACGGTCCGCAGGTAGGCGCCCAGCTTCTGCGCTCGGAGCGGGGCGCGAGCCAGGTTCCTGGGCATCCGCTGGACGTTTGTGGCGCCTCCACCCAAGGCGAGATCGGATATTTGCTCGAGCAATCCTTGCAAACTGAACTGCAGCATGCGGGTCTGCATGTGCCGGTCACAACGGTTCTCACCCAGAGCCTGGTTTTGCCGGACGATCCCTCGCTGAAGCACCCCACCAAGCCCATCGGTCCTTTCTATTCCCGCGCCGCTGCCGAGGAACGCCGGCACTTGTTTGGATGGGAAATCGTGGAGGATGCAGCGCGCGGTTATCGACGGGTGGTGCCTTCTCCAGACCCGATTGAGATTGTGGAACTGGAGGTCATTCGAAATCTGGTCCACGAAGGCGTGCTGGTCATCGCGTGCGGCGGCGGCGGGATACCGGTGATCTGGAGGGATGGCAGATTGGAGGGCGTGGAAGCTGTCATCGACAAGGATCGCGCCTCCGCACTATTAGCCTCGCACCTTGGAGCAGATCTGTTTGTGATTTCTACCGACACCGATTATGTATACCTGGACTACAAGAAGCCCACACAGCGTCCGCTCGGGCGGGTAGGCGCGGTTGCGTTGGAGCGGTACGCGAACGCTGGCCACTTTCCGCCCGGTAACATGGGTCCGAAAATCGAATCCGTTTTGCGTTTCTTAAGGCATGGCGGCAAGGAAGCCATCATTACTTCTTGCCAGAATCTGTGCCAGTCGGTCGGCGGATCCACCGGAACACATGTGTTCTCCGATCATGACCGCGTGAAAATCAAACTCAATACCGAACTCCAACTTCCCGTCGGAGGACGCTAATGCCACAGGCGACGACCACCCCTCACAAGCCAGCCCAGACGTTGGACTCACCGCTGAGAGGTGGGACGCCACTGAAACATGTCGTCGAATCTCAGCAATTCACTGTTCCCCTGCTCATGGAATTATTCGACCGGTCGCGCGGCATGGAACGTGTGGTCGCTCGCGGCGGTTCGCTCGACTTCCAGAACCGCATCATGACAACTCTCTTCTATGCGCCGTCCACCCGGACCCGGCTGTCGTTCGAGGCTGCCATGCATCGTCTGGGCGGAAGGGTGCTGTCCACGGAGAATGCGGGCGCGTTCTCTTCGGAGGTCGAAGGCGAGCAGGTCGAGGATTCCATCCGGATCATCGGCAGTTACTCGGACGTGATCGTCATCCGGCATCCCGAAGACCACGGCGCGCGCCGCGCCGCGGAAGTGTCACCGGTGCCGGTGATCAACGCCGGAGATGGCAACGGGGGGCAGCATCCAACGCAGGCCCTGCTTGATCTCTACACGATTTACCGGCAGCGACCGCTCGACGGCCTGAGCGTGGCCATTATCGGCGAGTTAGATAAGGGGCGCACGGCGAGGTCGCTCGCGTATCTGCTGGCCAAGTTTGAACGCGTGAAGATGTTCTTCGTGAGCCCGCCGCAACTTCAGATGAAAGCGGACATCTTGGAATATCTCGATGAGCATGGCGTCCGTTACGAACTGGAATCGGATATTGACCGGGTGATTGGCGAAGTGGATGTGGTTTACCAAACCCGAATCCGGCCCGAGCGAGTTCGGGACGAGAACGCTCTCAAGGGTTATGCCATTGATTCGACGGTCGTGCAGCGCATGAAGGCGGACGCCTTGATCCTTCATCCGTTGCCCCGGACGGTTGAGTTAGACAAGTCAGTCGATGCCGATCCAAGAGCGATGTACTTCCGCCAGGCAAGGTATGGGCTTTATGTGCGGATGGCACTGTTGACGATGCTGTTGGACAAAGAACAGTCGGCCGGAAACGCGTGGTAGTCAGAATCAAAAGTGAACGCGAAGTGTGCCAGCTCACAACCATGATCCGCGAAAGGAACTTATGGCAACCCCACTCATAGAGCAGCCCTTACACACCCGGGATTTCGTCGAACTCGAGAACCGCTATGGCGCTCATAACTATCATCCGCTCGACGTGGTCATCGAGCGCGCGGAAGGCGTCTGGGTGTATGACGTCGAAGGCAACCGTTACCTCGATTGCCTAGCTGCGTATTCCGCAGTGAATCAGGGCCACTGTCACCCTGAGATTCTGCGAACTCTTCAAGAGCAGGCCCAGAAGGTTACATTGACCTCGCGCGCCTTCCGCAACGAGCAACTCCCTTTACTCTACAAGGAACTCCATGATTTGACCGGATTCGACATGGTTCTCCCCATGAACTCAGGTGCGGAGGCAGTCGAAACCGCGATCAAGACGGCTCGCAAGTGGGGGTACAAGATTAAGGGCATTCCCCAGGACAAAGCCGAGATCATTGTGTGCGCCAATAATTTTCACGGCCGCACCGTCACGATTGTAAGCTTTTCCACCGATGAACAATATCGCGATGGCTTCGGCCCCTTCACTCCGGGGTTCAAAGTCATTCCCTTCGGCGATGCGCGCGCCCTCCGCGAAGCCATCACCCCCAACACCTGCGCTTTTCTCGTCGAACCGATTCAAGGTGAAGCTGGAATCGTCATTCCGCCCCACGGGTTTCTTCGTGAAGCTGCAGCAATTTGCCGCGAGAATCAGGTTTTGCTGATGGCCGACGAAATTCAGTCGGGTCTGGGACGAACGGGCAAGCTCTTTGCCTACATGCACGAAGCTGTCACACCCGATGTCCTGATCATTGGCAAGGCGCTCGGTGGCGGGTTTTATCCGGTCTCCGCCGTATTGGCGTCGCATGAGATCCTCGGCGTGAATAAGCCCGGAGACCACGGCAGCACCTTCGGCGGCAATCCCATGGGCTGCGCCATCGCCCGGACCGCGCTGCGTGTCCTCATCGAGGAGAAGATGGTGGAACGTTCCGCCGAACTCGGGGCATATTTCCTGACTTTACTGCAAACCCTGCGCAGCTCAGATCTGAAGGAAGTGCGCGGCAGAGGCTTGTGGATCGGCATGGAACTCCGCAGCCCGGCGCGCCCTTACTGCGAGGCTCTCAAGGAGCAAGGAATCCTGTGCAAGGAAACGCATGACCGGGTGATTCGCATCGCACCACCGCTCGTCATCAGTCGCCAGGAGATTGACTGGGCCGTTGAGCGAATCACGAAGGTCATTCAGCTTTGAGCGTCAGAGTTGGGCTGGAAGACGGCGCGGTTCGTCCACAACTCTCGCCGGCGATCCGCTTCGCTGCTTCTTCCACTGCGCACAGTACTTCTGGCGAGATGTCGCCGCCTATATCGAAACGACGACCCTCGATCCCAAATACCCGCAGTCGCTTTGGAAGACGGTCCAGAATGCTCGCCAGCTGGATCGCTTCTGCCACGCCGAATCCGTGGGTTGATATCGGCAAACTCCCCTGAATCTTCGCCGTTCGACCGTCCCACAGCCACACTTTTCCGGGGGGTGCGCCGGTCTCCACCGCGTCCACAACAACGACGTCGTCAGCCCCCTTCCATGCCTCGATGAGATCGAGCGCCTCCCCGGAGCGGATCTGCGCGTCGAAGCCCAGTTTCCCTAGGCGCTCCGCGACTAGGACTCCGGCGCCGTCATCGCTCCGATCTCGATTCCCGCAGCCGATGACCAGCATGCTCAGTCCTTGTCCGCTTCCTCACGCTCCAGGACTACCTTGAGCGAGTGGGTTGCACAGGAAATGCACGGGTCGTAGCTGCGCACTGCCTGCTCACACTTCCAGGTTGCCTCGTCGAGTGGCCAAGCCACCAACTGGGCGGCATATTCGCGAAGGTCCTCCTCGATCTGTCTGAGGTTTTGCGAGGTTGGAGGTACAATTCGGGCGGTGACGATCAATCCTTTTTCATCCAAGGCATAGCGGTGATAGAGAATGCCCCGCGGGGCCTCGGTAATCGCCTGGCCCGCACCCGTGCGGTTTGGCGTCTCGGCTCGTGGCGCGGCCGGCGGCTCATACTCGCCGATGATTCGCAACGCTTCCGCGCAGGCGAACACCAACTCGACGGCACGCACCACGATACTGCGGAAAAGGTTCTTCACCGGCGGCCGCAGGCCCACTTCCAGCGCGACCTTGCGGGCAACGTCCGGAAGTTTGTCGAAGTTCAGGTTGAACCGGGCCAGGGGCCCCACCAAATACGAACCCCTCCCACGCACCACCGAGTGCAGCGCGTTCGAGTGCTTCACATGCAATTCGACGAAGTGGTCTTCATATTCCGCGGCGTCGATGTCGAGGCCACGGTTTGATACGAGGCGGCCCTCGTTGAAGGGATATTCGTCCGGGTGGCGCAGCGCGACAAACTCATAGTCTTGCTCGAACTTTGGAAATTCGAGAGCGGCTGTCCAGCGCACGGTTTCGAGCGAGGCTTCGAGCGCCCACTCCAAGTCGACAAGCAGTTCGTTGAATTGTTGCCTGGTCGGCGTCCGGTAAAAGCCTCCGACAGCGGCCGAGATGGGATGAATCTCGCGTCCACCCAGCAGTTGCACAATGCGGTTGCCGACCTTTTTCAGCCGCAGCGCGCGCTCGACCACGGCGCGGTGATCCGCCGCCATGGCAATTACGTCCGGATACCCAAGGAAATCGGGCGCATGCAGCATGTAGACATGCAGGGCATGGCTCTCGATCCACTCACCGCAGTAAAACAGGCGGCGAAGAAGCCGGACCGCCGGATCGATGCGGACTCCCAAAGCACGCTCGATCGCGTGTACCGCACTCATCTGGTAGGCGACGGGGCAAATACCACAAATTCGCGCGGTGATGTCGGCGGCTTCCGAGAAATGACGCCCCCGCAGAAACGCTTCGAACAATCGTGGTGGCTCGTATATCTTCAGTTTTACGTCCGCTACTCGCTCGCCCACGAGCTTGATATAAAGGGAGCCCTCGCCTTCGACGCGGGCCAGCGTGTCGACTCGAATCGTTTTTGCTCCCCGTCCGGTCATTTATGCTCACACTCCTCGCTGGCCTTGCGGAATTGCCATGACCAGGCATTGAATCCTCGGAATGCCCGCACGATCTGATCGTCGCCCTGCCCCAGAATGCGGAACTGCTTCGTTAGCGAACCGGTATTGGGAGTTTCCATGGGACCGTAACAGCCGTAGCAACCCCGATCGTAGCTCGGGCACAGGGCTCCGCAGCCCGCCTGGGTTACGGGCCCCAGACAGGCAATCCCCCGGGCCACGGCGATGCATACATTCGCCTTGCGCTTGCAGTCGATGCATACGCTGTACGTGGGAATATTCGGCTTGCGGCCTGCCAGCGTCGCCGTGATCAGTTCAATCAGGTGATACTTGTTGATCGGACAGCCTCGCAGTTCGAAATCGACGGGCACATGTTCGGCAATCGGCGTGGAGAGTTTCAGCGTGCTGATGAACTGGGGCGTCGCATACACCACCCGGACGAATTCGTCGACGTCTTTCCAATTACGCAGGGCCTGAATACCTCCGGCGGTGGCACAGGCTCCGATGGTGATCAGCGTTCTGCACTGCCTTCGCACTTCCTGGATGCGCTGGGCGTCTTGATGGGTGGTCACCGATCCCTCGACGAAACCGATGTCGTACGGCCCTTTCAACATGGTGCGTGTGGCTTCGGGGAAGTAAGCTATGTCCACTGCGCCCACAACTCCTAGAAGTTCGTCCTCGGCGTCGAGCAGACTCAATTGGCAGCCGTCGCAGGAGGCGAACTTGAAGACACCGATCTTCGGTTTGTGCTTCGCCTTAGAGCTCATACTTCTCCAGTAACGGGCGAATCTGTTGGTAGCGGAAGACCGGCCCATCTTTGCAGATGAAGTACGGCCCATACTGGCAATGTCCACAGAATCCGACCGCACACTTCATGTTCCTCTCCATCGAAAGATAGATGTCATCGCGACCAAGCCCGTGGGTTTCGAGTTCCCGCGTGACAAAGCGCATCATGATTTCAGGACCGCAGACCATCGCGACCGAGTGCGCGGGCTGAAGCCGGGCATACTTGAATAGAGTCGTGACCACACCGACATGGCCGCGCCAGCCCAGCCCGCCATAGTCGACCGTGACGAGCACCTGGGTTTCGCGGTTGCGTGCCCAGCTTGCCAGTTCCTTCCGGTACAGCAACTCGCGCGGGCTGCGCGCACCATAGAGGATCACCAGGCGCCCGTAGTCCTTGCGATTCGACAAGACTTGATAGATGAGCGGCCGCAAGGGCGCCAGACCAATTCCACCCGCAACGATAATGACGTCCTTGCCGCGCGCCCCATCCGCCGGCCACCCGGTCCCCAACGGACCGCGCACGCCGACGCTGTCGCCCACGCACCGGCTGACGAGCGCGTGTGTCGCCTGACCCACGGAGCGGACCGTATACACCAACCGATTATCTTTCGCCGGGTCCCCACTGATCGAGATGGGCAACTCGCCCACCCCAAACACCCAGAGCATGCTGAACTGTCCCGGCGCGAACGCGAGGCCATGGCCACCATTTTCTGGCTCAATCGTCAGGGTGAATGTGTCTGGCGTTTCTTTGGCGACTTCTCGAACAACGTACGGATGCGTGAGCATCGGATCCAGGGCGGCTTGTGACGTCAGAGTCATCGCCGCACCGCGTAAACGTCGAGCAGTTGCAAGCGAGTTGCTTCCAGCCGCTGCTCCATAATCCGGGCGAATCGCTTCAGCACTTCGTAGCCGAGGTCGTGGTTCTCCTCGCACTTCGTCCGCAGACACTTTCCGTCAAGGGCGATGGCGCGCACACCATCGATAGCCCGGGCATGGAACTTCCATTGAAAAGGCGGCAAGAGCCAAGACCACCCCAAGAGCTCTCCGATGCTTAGAGTTGCCACGATGATCGGCTTGTGCTGCGGCGCCAACACTTCCACTGCGACCTTGCCTTCGCGAATCAAATAGAAAGTGTTGGCTGGGTCGCCTCCTTGAGGATGTACGTATCGGCTTTGAACCGAACATTGGAGGCACAACTCACCATGAGCTTGGTGAATTCGTTGTCGAGACCCTCGAAGAAAGGATGCTCTGCGATAATGCGCTCAAGGCTTTCCATTCTGCCCTCCTTCCCGGATGGCCCGGATTTCTTCAGTAATGTCGATCCCCACCGGACACCAGGTGACGCAACGCCCGCAGCCAACGCATCCCGAAGTACCAAACTGATCGATCCAGGAAGCTAGCTTGTGAGTCATCCATTGCCGGTAGCGAGCCTTGGCAGAGGTTCGGATGCTGCCGCCGTGGATGTAGGAAAAACCCAGCGTGAAGCAGGAATCCCAACGGCGCCAACGCTCAGCATGATCTCCGCGTACGTCGCTCACATCTTCCACCGTCGTGCAGAAACAGGTGGGGCAAACCATGGTGCAATTAGCACACGCCAGGCAGCGCTGAGCGACGTTGTCCCAGCGCGGATGTTCAAAGTTCTGGTAGAGGAGGTCCTTGATCCCGTTGGTGTCGATGCGGCGGGTCTGCCGGTCCGCAGCTGACCCAACTGCGACTTCCATCTCTCGAAGATCATCTTCGCTGGCTGCAGATACTTCCAATTCAGCCAGAACCTCGGTCCCATGGGCACTTCCGGAATTCGCAAGAAAACGGTGCCCTTTGGGTCCGAGCAATTCGGTAAGGACCAGATCATATCCAGTCGTAATTCGCGGCCCGGTTTCCATCGACGCGCAGAAGCAGGTCGCCGCCGACTGCGTGCATTGGACGGCAATGATGAATTTGCCGGCACCGCGCTGCTCGTAGGTTGGATCTCGGAACTTGTCTGGAAGCAAAACGCGGTCCTGCACGGCGATGGCTGCCAGTTCGCATGCCCGAACTCCCAGGAATGCGAACGGGCGCTTGCACTGCGTCTCATTGTTCAGGATTCGGAATGTCTTTCCCTGACGCTCGGCCGAGCAGAGTCGCACGTTAGCGGGGTGGAGATATTTCTTCCAGCTTTGTGGTCCCACCGCGTAGCCAAAAAAGGCCTGATCTTGGCGTGGCACAAGCCGGTAGTGGCCTGGTTCTTGCTCGTCGGTCCAACCTGTGGGGAACTCCTCAGGCGATCCGATGCAGTCATAGACGATCGCCCCATCCCGCACTGTCGGCCCAACCAACTCATAGTTCCGACGCACGAGCGCCTTGATCAAGTTCCCAATCTGGTTTGCTTGCAGGACTACATGCTCTTGTTGAGACACGGCCTCACACTGTTCTTTCCCAGTCGCGAGCAAGCTCGCAGCAGCCACAAGAACCTTCACCTCAGACAGCGGTTACCGCTGCTACTTTCAGACCGGCCATGCTCAAGCTGCGATTGGTGCATCCAGCGATATCCGCTTCGCTGGTGCCCTTCCCCGAATACGGCCCGTCTTTCCAGACTGCATGGGCTTCACGAAACATAAATACCTCCTCAACGATACGCTGCCGCTTCCGTGTGATTCCCCTCAAGATTCAGAGGGGAGAGAGGCGTTCTCTTCCGCGTTGACCCTGGCTTCTCTTCCGCCGCCGGCAATACCAATTTGCCGCTCCAGCCTCCAATGATGGCTCCTACTAGGAGTGATGCCAGAAGCGTGTAGCCCAGTTCTAGCCTCACCAGATCTTGGGAAATCTGTGCCTGAGCCGCTCCAATCACGCCGAGTATGGCGATCGCGGCCCAAAACAAAGTCGATACGATGATTCCCCGCCATATGCCTCGTCGTCCACGAGCGGCCAGCAGAAAAGCCACACCATAGGCAAACAACAGACAAACCCCGACGCTGAGCAGATGGGGACTGTACCACCAGACGATCTGCTTGAGTTCCGCCTGAGTCAGTCCTAGCGCGGCCATCCACCGCGTACGAAACAAATAATGGGAATGCCAAACTGCACCCAAGTACCAGCTGGCAAATGCGGCGATAAGTACTGGCAGGTGGTAGATCCTCTTGGTTTTTACTTCGATCTCGCCAAGAGAGTACGGTTGCTGTTGGACGGCTTCCAGCATGCACTCCTGGCCGCAATTTGAATGCGCGGGCCAACGGGTACAGTCCGCGATGCGCAAGTCAGGCCTGCCAGTGAGGCCGGTCACGGCGGCATGGGCGGCGTCGAAGCTGACCGCCACCTGGCGTCGGGTTTCTGGGCAGGTCACGGCCCGGCTTCCTGCGTATCGATTACGGATTTCGCGTCCCCACAGAGCCGGCAACAACAGCAATAAGGATGCGAAAATGAAGAAAAGCAACAATCCAAAAACTAGCAACATGACGGACCTCCTGACTTGATCGGCTCTTAACAAGCCGTTCCAGGCACTGTCCATTCGTCCACGCGCAGCCCCAAAGGGCCCTCGGTATGGACTCGCGCCTCTTCAATCTAGTTCAGCCATAAGGGATGTCCATTCGGTTCCCGGAATGCAACTGTCTGGCCCGCTCGCGTAGTTGCGCGAGCAATTACGGCGTCATGCCCCTGGTAGATGATTCTCGATCCGACGATCTGGATCCGGTCCCCTTTGTTGAAACTTAGATTGTTGTTGCGCAGGAAACGCACCGGAGCGACGTGCACCTGAACGGTCCCATTCTCGGTTTTCACCAGCAGATGGGTTCCTTCTTCGCCGCTGATCGGACAGTAGAACTGTTGCACGTCCTGGACGACGCCTTGCACGGTTACCTCGTCGGAGGCGTCGTACACCGGCGCACGGTGCCTCGGACTGGTGAACAGCAGAACCACGAGAACGACAAATGCAATGCCCATGATCGTCTGTGGAGTTTTCATATAGGCCTCCTTCCTACGGGGCAGATGCGGCACAATCTCGTCAGGCGGCCGCAACCCCGGCTTCCGTAACTTGCTTTGCAGCCTTGGGCAGTTCAAACTTCAGCATCCCGGTTTGCAGTTCGACCACGGCTCCTTCCGGATCGATCTCGATGGGAAGGTCGATCAGGCGCAAGACCTGGTCGGGATACCAATCGATGTACTCAATCTCTCCTGCTCCGGTCTCCGCCGTGACCAGCTCCTTCTGCCCGAGGATAGCAACCCGCCTGGGTTCGACGCTGATGAGGAGTTCGTTTTCCGCAAAGCCGAACACGTTGACATGAAGACTCAGGCGTTCCGCTGATTCGTGAGTCATGATCGACACGGGGCGCAACAGTTCCGACTCCGCCCGGAACCAGTCTTCCCAGTCGTGACCATGCTCCCGATTACGTTTTTCGAACAATTCATACGCCCGGCGAGCGATCGCCAATTGCACCGGTTGCATCTTCCAGCGCAATTCTTCGGCATCGCATGGTTGCACCAAGCTTGGTGGCTTTTCGGCCTTCGGCTTAGGAACTCTGGTGGATTTCATGACACCCTCCTTCGAATACTACGGTTGAAAGAGGATCGTTCGGCCGCTTGTCGCGATCAGCAAACAGGCTGAAACGAGCCATTGTGAAATGGGCCGGATTGGGTGAAAAACACTCTGCCACTTTAGATTTTCCTCGTAGTTCACAAGTCTGGCTGTGATCCGCGTCACTGTCCGGCGCTTTTTCGCGCCGAGCATCGCAACTCCGAGCAGGCCATGCACTCGTGTGGCGAGGGCTCTTGTTGCGACTCTCTTCAAGCGGTATGTCGCAAATATGATTCTTGACCGGGGTTTCTCAGCACTCGGTGCCTGACGTCACAGACAACAGTCTGACAGCTGCGAAAACATCGTAAGGGGCAGGATCGATGCGGAAAGGACCCAACTTCGCTCAAGGTGTACCTATGAGGAAAATCATTCTCTGCACTCTGGTCCTCTTCCTCTCGTTTGGGTGAGCGCTATGCAATTTGCAACCGGTTGAGGAGGTGCTATCGGTGTTCTCCGACACTGGCAGGGGAGCGGTAAGCTGTTCGCCTCTGGATCGTCTCGGTTAACTATCGTTACTACGGTCAGGAAGTTGAGACTACCCCGCCGGAGCCGCGGCCTCCTCTGCTGCAAATAAACGGCACAATCACCTCAGATGACGTGCATCGGCTCCTCAGGTGGCTGGCTGGCCGCCGCGAGCCTTTCAGCAGAGGCGAGGGCCGCATTGAGGCACTCGGGGCCCATTCATTAAGCTTTGGCGAGCCGTACTAAAGGGGGCACAGACCGTTCGTGCGCGGAATCTTCGGCTTCGCCCGGTGAGACCTGAAGTGATTCGCTGGACGGCTGTTCATCCCACCGCATCGCATTCTTGATCCACACGGGGCGATTCGGGGTGGGGTCAACTTCCAGATGAAAAATGTCAAACCGATTGTAATGGCCGACGATATCGTGGGCCATCTTGAGATCGATACTGCGAGCAAGATCGATCTCGGCCACGACCATGCCTTCGCCTCGTGTAACGGGGTCGGCCAGCAGTTCGCCGTTCGGACCGACGATGAGCGACACCGGAGCGGGCACAGCTTGCAACAAGTCGCTCATTTTGGAATCCGCTTGCGAGAGTTGCTCAATGGCATCGGCGTCGAGCGCGCAGGCCGCGACGACGTTGAATACTTTTCCTTCGAACGCATGGGCGGCCGAGCGAAGGCGGATCGCCTCGCTGAGATTGTAGTCGTGGACGCCAGCGCCGGGGCGGTGGAAGGGCCATGCCGGGGGGTAGGTCGCAATATGCACTTGTTCGCCTTGCGCAAGCAGCGCGAACCGCGCCAAGGTATTGGTATTCTCTCCGCAGATGAGGTGCCCACCCGGCCGATGTCGGTCTCCTCGGGACGCAAATAGGCCGCGTCTCCATTGGCCCAGGTGAGCTTTTCGGCCCACGTGGGAACCAGCTTGCGATGGCGATTCAACAGTGTACCGTCGCGATCGAACAAAAGGTTCGTGTTCCAGAGCGTTCCCATGCTGATCGAACACTTCTCCGTGATGCCAACCGACAGGATCGCGCGGTGGCGCTTGGCGATCTCGCTGAGCCTTTTAGTGTGCGGTCCCGGGAGCTGAACGGCGTTGTCAAACAGCCGGCGGAAGAATGCGTGCTGGTCCATCGGCGCATAGATCAGGTTCCACACCGGGAAGGCGGGAATGAAAGACTCGCCAAACACGATCAGTTCGGCGCCGGCATCAACCGCCTTCTGAACCAGCGTCTCCAGCTTATCGATGGTGGCGTCACGGTCGAGAAACACGGGAGCCGCTTGCACTGCTGCCGCGCGAAACTTCGGATAGGTGTCACCGGGCATGATGATTTTGCCGCCTCGACTTTTTGCCAATGCTCTTGCCTCAGTCCGCCTGCAGGTCCCGGCCCCGGGTCTCCTTCATGTAGCGCGTTCCAATGAGAAAGCTGAGAGCAGTGACGCACACCGGAAACCAGAGACCGAAGTAGATGTTGCCCGTCGCCACCACAAGACTAAACGCGATGGTTGGCACCATTCCTCCGACCCAACCCACCCCTAAATGGTAAGGAACGGACAAGGCCGTGTAGCGAATTCGTGTGGGAAACATCTCGACTAGAGCGGCACCCAGCGGGGCATAGCTCAGGGGCACCAGCGCAATCAGCACCGTCAGCAACACAAGCAGCATGCCGATGTTCATCTGAGCGGGATCGGCGCGAGAGGGATAATTGGCCACCGTCAGTGCACTCTGAATCGCCTTGGCATCAAATCCTGAAATTCTGCTGGAACCAACCCTGATTTCGATGCCGGAACCAGCTGGTAAAGCTGAGTTGGTATAAGGGACGCCCATCTTTGAAAGCAAAGCTTTGACTTTGTCGCAAGCGCTGGAGTTTTTCCTTTGGCCGAGAGGATCGAACTGGAACCCGCAGGTGCGCGCATCCGCAGCTACGACGACAGGGTTTGCGCGTGCCGCGGTCGCGAGTTGCGGATTGGCATAATGCGTCAAACCCTTGAATAACGGGATCAGAAGCACAGCCGCCGCCAGCATTCCCGTCATCATGACGGGTTTTCTTCCAATTCGGTCGGAGAGCCGTCCGCAGAGAACGTAATAGGGACTGCCCAACAGCAAAGCCGCGCCCATGAGGAGATTGGCGGTCAGGGGATCCACGCGCAAAGACTGAGTGAGGAAAAACAGGGCGTAGAACTGCGACGTGTACCAGACGACCGTCATCCCGGAAACCATGCCGCCGAAGGCCAGGATCAGCTTGCGAAGATTTTCCTTCTTTCCGAAAACTTCCCGCAGCGGGGCTCGAGAAAGTCTGCCCTCCGTCTTGGCATGCAGGAAAGCCCGAAATTCCTTCATAGAAAGGCGGATCCAAAGCGATAGACCCAGTAGGACGGAGGAAAACCAAAACGGAATTCGCCAGCCCCAATCGTCAAAAGCTGACTTGGTCGCGAGGCGGCAGCACAGGGTCACTATTAGAGAGAGCAAGAAACCAAGCGTCGCTGTGGCTTGAATCCAACTGGTGTGATAACCCCGTTGGTCGGGCGGCGACTGCTCGGCCACACACACGGCTGCCCCGCCGTACTCGCCACCCAGAGCGAAACCCTGCAAGAGGCGCAGGGTAACCAGCAGAATGGGGGCAGCGATGCCGATGCGTGCGTATCCCGGCAGCAATCCGACTGTGAGAGTAGCCAGTCCCATCAGGAACATCGTCATCAGAAAGGTGTACTTGCGCCCGACCAGATCTCCGAGCCGGCCGAAAAAGGCCGCGCCGAAAGGGCGGAAGATAAATCCCGCCGCAAACGCCAGAAGGGCGAACATGAATCCAGTGGTCTCGTCCACGCCGGAAAAGAATTGCTTGGAGATCGTCACCGCCAGGGAACCGTACAAGAAAAAGTCATACCACTCGAAGATGGCCCGAGCGACGCGGCGATAATCAGCCTCCGGTCGTCGGTGAGGAGCGTGGGAAACGAACCGACGGTGGCTAATGGGATTGAACTTGCTTCCCCTGTCCGCTCCTTGTTCGTAAGCGGGCGCAACACGCGCGGCCGCTGCTCTCGATTGGAATCCCCAGGGGTGGCTCTACAGGCGCCCAACAATACTCTTGCTCGCCGAAAGAAAGCAACTTATTTCTCCCAGAGGCTGCGCGCTGATCACACCGGCTGGCATCGGCCGTTAAAGTGGCGCCACAGCACAGCCGAGAAACTTTGGGGAAGCGGAGCGATGCGGATTAAGTAAAGTGATCCCGCTCAGTGCACCAGAAATCCAGTAGCGGCTACTACGATTCCCACGACTCCGAGCACAATGCCTAAGGCCCAGAATATGCGTCGCCCGGAGAGCAGCGTGATCGAGGTAATCACTAATCCCACTTCCAGGAAAACTTCGGCTAGGTCAAAGCGATCCGCGCGATTCCGCTCATGGGCAACCTCGGCTTCCATCTCGCGGGCTTTATCCTCGATTTCCTTCTGCTCGTCCTTGTAGCGCGAAGCTTCCCCGGAATACTTCTCACGCAACTTGGCTAGCGTTGCCGCATCCGTGGTCGCCTGAACGGAGGTCAAGTCGGTAAAGAGTTCGTCCGTATGCCGCCGGATGTTCTTAGCCTGGTAATACGCCCACTGATCGGAGGACTTGGCCTGCAGCACAACTTCTTCCGTGTGGGCGCGGTGACCGAGGAGAGCCACTATGGCCACCAGCACGGCCAGGATTGCCATGGTCACCGAGATCGGCGCCAGCGTGGGATCGTGCTTCGCATGCTCTGCGTGTTCCTGCAATTCGGTCAGTTCTTCCGACATATCGTCACTCTCCCATAACTTTCACGATCACCCGCTTGTCGCGCTGCCCGTCGAACTCCGCATAGAAAATCCGTTGCCAGGTGCCCAGATCCAGCTTGCCAGCGGTAATGGGAACGATAACTTCATGATGGATCAACAGCGCTTTCAGATGAGAGTCGCCGTTGTCCTCGCCCGTCTCGTGATGCTTGTAGTCCTTGCGAAACGGCGCCAGATGCTCCAGCCACTGATCGATGTCTTCCATCAGACCGCGTTCGTTATCGTTGACGTACACGCCTGCGGTGATGTGCATGGCCGAAACGAGCACCATGCCTTCCCGCACTCCGCTTTTACCGACAATCTGTTCGACCTGCGGAGTGATATGCACGTAGGCCCGATGCGTCTTGGTATGAAACTTCAAGTATTCCGTGAGCGTAGTCATTTCCGAATTCCGGGTGCCAACCTGCTGGCAAAATCTACCGCAGCGCCTCTGCCACCTTTCCGCTCGCAATGAGCGCCGCAATACGAGCGAAATCCGCATACATTACCCGGTCTTTTTCCATCGTGGGACAGACCGACCGGATGGCGGCATGGGCTGCCTGGCCGCGCTTCGACGTCTTCATCGGAGCCAGGAAGTCCAGCGCCTGAGCGACCGCCATCGCCTCAATCGCAAGGACGTTCCGCGTATTGTCTACGACGCGCTTCAGTTTGGTCGCGGCCGTCATCCCCATGGAGACGTAATCTTCCTTGTTGCCCGAGGTGGTGATCGAGTCAACAGACGCGGGATGCGCCAAGATCTTGTTCTCGCTGACCAGCGCCGCCGCCGTGACCTGCGCCATCATAAAACCTGAGTTGAGGCCGGCGCCAGGAGCAAGAAACGGCGGCAAACCCTCGCTGAGCGCGGGATTCACCAGCCTCTCGATCCGGCGCTCGCTGATGCCGGCGAGCGCACTCAGTGCGATGGCGAGAAAATCCAACGCAAACGCCAGGGGTTCGCCATGAAAATTTCCGCCAGAGATGACGTCGCCCTCCGCGTTCTTGGCGTCGGTGATAAAGACCAGCGGATTATCGACTGCGGAATTCGCCTCTGTTTCAAATACTGCGCGACAGTGTGCCAGCGTGTCACGCACCGCGCCGTGGACTTGCGGAATGCAGCGCAGCGAGTACGCATCCTGCACGCGCCCGCACTCGCGGTGCGACTCGCGAATCTGGCTGCCTTCGAGCATGCGCCGCAGGTTGGTCGCGGTCTTCATCTGCCCGGTGTGCGGGCGCGCTTTGTGAATGCGTTCATCGAATGCCGCGTCGGTCCCTTTGAGCGCGTCGCAGCACAGTCCGCCCAGCACGTCGGCGGTGTCTACCAACGTTTCGGCGGCCAGCAAGGCTAGAGTTCCCACCGCCAGCATGGCCTGCGTGCCATTGATCAGCGAAATGGTTTCCTTCGACTCAAGCACCAGCGGTTTGATCTGCGCCCGCTTCAAGGCCTCGGCGCTGGGAACGCGAGTGTTTTTCTCATCGAGGCATTCGCCCTCCCCGATCAGCGCCAGGGCCAGGTGCGCCAGCGGAGCCAGATCGCCGCTCGCCCCCACGCTTCCTTGTGATGGCACAACCGGAGTGACGCCGCGGTTGAGCATCTCACAGAGCGTGTCGATCACGACTGCCCGCACGCCCGAGTGACCCTTGGAGAGCGAATTCGCACGCAACAACATCATGGCTCGCGTTTCCGCGACGGCGAGCGGTTCGCCCACTCCGACCGCATGCGAGCGCACCAGGTTGACCTGCAGTTCACGAATCTGGTCGCCCGCGATGCGCACGTCGCTCAGTTTGCCCACACCGGTCGTGATGGCGTAAGCGACCTTGTTGCTAGCGACTATTTCATCGACAACGGCGCGCGCCTGGTTAACCGCTTCCCGCGCGTCAGGAGAGAGCAGGGCAGCACGGCGTTCGGCCGCCACTTCGCAGACCGCTTCCAGTGTCAGATCGTTTCCGTTGATATGGAGTGCGTTCAAAAGGTTTTCCCCGTGAAATGTCCCAGCGTTCCATGCCCGATCCGCCAACCGTTCGCGCGTCCTATTCTGCCATCGCTGCGCGGAACGCCGTCAGGTACTTCTTGGGCAGGGCCGCAACTTTCATGTTTGAGTCGGTGACGATGTGCGTCGTCTCCCCTTCCGCCAGGAGCGTCCGGCTGTCTGCTCGCACCAGTTCGTAACTGAATATGACGACTGACTCGCGCACGGTTTTCAGCCGCGTCCGCACCAGGACTTCTTCGTCATAATAGGCCGGAGCGCGATAGCGGATTTGGACTTCGGCTACGGTAATGAAGCGTCCATCGTCGCGCTCCAGGTCGCGGTAGGAGAAGCCCATCTGCCGCATCAGTTCCTCCCGGCCGACCTCAAACCAGATCAGATGGTTGGAATGGTAGACGACGCCCATCTGGTCGGTCTCGGCGTAACGCACGCGCAGCCGCGTTTCATGGAATGTGTGGTGAGGCTTGGAAGTCATTTCCCTGTCCACACCGGTTTGCGCTTCTCCAGGAATGACGAAATGCCTTCGCGGAAGTCTGCAGTTGTACGGATCGCAGCATTCTCGCGCACAGCCGCTTCAATCTGGGCTTCGAGTTCCGCGCGGGCATGATCGGTGAGCAACTGCTTGGTCGCGCGCAACGAAGCCGAGCTGTTCTCCATCAACAACGCGGCCAGTTCGCGAGCTCGCATCATCAGATTTTCCGCGGGCACGATTTCGCTGACCAGCCCCATGCGCGCCGCTTCCTCCGCTCCCAAGATTCTTCCCGTCAGCAGTAGATCGCGAGCCTGCTTTTCGCCCACCTGCCGCAACAGAAATGTCGAAACAATCGCGGGCACAAATCCGATGCGTACCTCGGTGTAACCAAACTTCGCGTCCGGAACCGCCAGCGTGAAGTCGCACAGGAGCGCCAGTCCGGTTCCGCCGGCGATTGCCGGCCCGTTCACCGCCGCAATTGTGACCTTCGGGAATTCATACAGCGAGCGGAACAACTGGACCATCTTCTGCGAATCCTGCAGGTTCTGTTCTGGCGAGCGGCCCAGCAGGGACTTCAGGTTATCGAGATCCATCCCGGAAGAAAAAGCCTTGCCCGCCCCAGTCACGATCAAAACTATCGCGTCTGATTGCGCCACCTCGTCGAGTGCACGCAGCAGGTCATCCATCAGCTCGAAGCTGATAGCATTGCGCTTCTCAGGACGGTTCAGTGTGAGTGTGGCTACGCCGCCGTCGTACGCGAGTTGTATCGTCTTGTAACCCATATTTTGAAACCGCACCAGAGATATCAGGAAGTTTCACAGATCAGAATTCGATCCCCCGCCCTATCCGTGATGATCCGTGCAAATCCGTGGCCCCAAGTTAGTCCGCCGCGTGCGAACTGGAAAACTTTGCGCCGATTCCCGCTGTCGCTTTCAATAGCGAATCCAGTGGTTTCAACGGCGGCAATTCAGCACCCCGCTGCCGGAGTGCTTCGATTACTTTCTCTGTCGGGATGTTACCAACCAAAGCGTCCTGCGCAAAGGGACATCCACCCAGCCCTCCCAAGGCAGAGTCAAACCGCCGGCATCCCGCATCGTACGCGGCCAGAATCTTTTCCACGGCCTGCTCGGGACGGCTGTGCAAGTGCACCCCAATCTCGAGATAGTCGTACTTTGCCATTACTGCACCCACGACCTCGCTGATCTGCTGCGGGCTGGCCATGCCGACCGTGTCCGCCAGTGAAATCATTCGCAAATTGTCCACTTCCATCAGAGAGATGGCTTCGATCACTTCTTCGGGATTCCACAAGTCGCCATACGGATTCCCGAACGCCATCGAGATATAAACCACGACGTCGAGCCCCGCGTCGTCTGCCTTATTCTGGATCTTCTCCAGTTCTTCGACTGCGTTTTCGGGCGACTGGTTCTGATTCCTGCTCAGAAACGTTTCCGAAATCGAATAAGGAAATCCCAGCGTCGATACCGCCTTCGTCTCAATCGCCCGCGCCGCACCCTTTTCGTTGACGACAATACCGATGATTTCCACGTCATCCGGCGGATCCAGTTCTTGCAGTACTTCTTCGGAATCCGCCATCTGCGGCACAGCCTTCGGCGACACGAACGAGACCGCGTCGATATGCTTGAACCCCACGCTGATCAAAGCCTGGAGGTAATCCACCTTCAACCCGGCAGGGATCAACCCCTTCAGCCCCTGCCAGGCATCTCGTGGACACTCAATCAGTTTGACTGGACCAGGCATAAAGTTCCGGGCCACGGATTAACACGGATGCTCACGGATCAAGTTGGTTCATCGTGCTGATCCGTGTTGATCGGTGCAAATCCGTGGCAATGTTATGTCTGCAGCACGCCCACTTTAAACTCCGCCACTTCCGGATTCAGCGCCGCCGCTTCCAGAGCCTGCGTAATCGCATCCCGCGTTTCGATCGGATCGATAATCTTGTCGATCCACAGCCGTGCCGCCCCGTAGCGCGGGTCGGTTTGTTCGTCGTAGGTGCGCTTGACGGACTCGTAGAGTTCTTTGCGCTCTTCCTCGCTGAGCTTTTTCCCGCCGCGTTCCAGTTGCTTGACCTTAATTTCAACCAGAGTACCGGCGGCAGAATCGCCGCTCATGACTGCATATCGCGCGGTGGGCCACGCAAACACAAAACGCGGATCATACGCCTTCCCGCACATCGCATAGTGTCCCGCGCCGAACGATCCACCCACAATTACCGTGATCTTCGGTACCACGGAATTCGAAACCGCGTTGACCAGTTTCGCACCCGCCTTGATGATGCCGCTCCACTCCGCGTCGCGTCCCACCATGAATCCATTCACGTCGTGAAAAAAGATCAGCGGAATCAGGTTCTGGTTGCAGTCCATAATGAAGCGCGCAGCCTTCTCCGCCGACTCGGTATAGATCACGCCTCCGAACTCGATTCGCTTGTGGCCCTCATGATCGGTCTGCTGCGCGTGCAGTTTCTGATTGGCCACGATTCCCACCGCAAAGCCGCCAATGCGCCCGTATCCACAGAGGAGAGTTTTTCCGTACTCCGGCTTGTACTCGTCGAAGCGGCTGCCATCCAGCACGCGCGCCAGTACTTCTTTCATATCGTAGGGGCGCGCGGGCGACGAATCGTAGATTCCATAGATCTCTTCCGCGGTCAGCGCTGGCTCGACCGGTTTCTTTCGGTCCCAGGGAGATAGCCGCCGGTATCCCCACTTTTCCACAATCGACCGAATGCGCGCGATGCAGGCCTGATCATTCGGCTCGCGGAAGTCCACCGTCCCGCTGATGGCGGAGTGCATCGCCGCGCCACCCAGTTCGTCTGCAGAAACTTTCTGTCCGATGGCTGCCTGCACCAGCGCCGGCCCTGCGAGAAACAATCCGCTGCCATCGGTCATCAGCACGTGATCGCACATCACCGGCAGGTAGCCTCCTCCCGCCACGCACATGCCCATGATGGCTGCGATCTGCGGAATTCCCGTCGCCGACATCACGGCGTTGTTGCGGAACACGCGGCCGAAATCGTCGGTATCGGGGAACACATCTTCCTGCAGCGGCAAGAACACTCCAGCGGAATCGACGAGATAGATCGTCGGAATGTGGTTTTCGATCGCGATGTTCTGCGCCCGGATCACCTTCTTCGACGTCATCGGGAAGAATGCGCCTGCCTTCACGGTGGCGTCGTTGGCGATGATCATGACCATCCGGGTCTCAATCCGCGCCAAGCCTGTGATCACGCCCGCGGCCGGTGCGCCTCCCCATTCCTCGTACATGCCATGCGCCGTGTACAGCCCCAGTTCAAAAAATGTTCCTGGATCGGCCAGCAGCGCAATGCGCTCGCGCGCCGTCAACCGCCCCTTGCCGTGCTGGCTTTCAATGGCTTTGGCGCCGCCGCCCTCGCAGATCTTTTCGCCCTCATTGCGCACCTGTGACATCAAGTCGGCGAGAAAACGCATGTTGGCCTCAAAGCGCGCGGAAGTGGGATCGATCTTCGTCGTCAGCACGTTTTCCGGTGCAGACAACTTCACAGTGGGAGATTCGTTACGATCAGCCATGGGTCGAGAAACGAAGATGCGGACTGATTACGGTATACCACGCGGGCGAACACGCGCAATGCGGTCTAGCCCGGATACTCTATCAAAATAACGCCTCGTCGAAAGTCATCGACCGAGTCGCCGCACCGCCTCGGTCACCGGATCGTCGGCAATCGCGTCCACCAATCCGATCCGCAACGCTTGTGGCGCCATGATTTTTTCCGCCGCGACGAACATTTCCAGCGCGCGTCCTTTGCCCACTAGCCGGGGCAGCCGCTGGGTGCCTCCCCAGCCTGTGATCAGCCCCAAGGCCGCTCCCCGATGTCCGAACACGGCATGCGGAGACGCGATTCGGTGATGGCAGGCCAGCGCCAAGTCCAGCCCGCCGCCCATGCAGTATCCCGATACAGTCGCATAAACCGGAGCAGGGAAGCAGTCGATCGCGCCCATCAACGCCTGCCCCATCTTGGAGAATTCATAGGCGGTTCGGCCGTTGAGCGCAGAAATCTCTTGCACCTCTGCTCCGGCCGAAAAGAACCGGCCGTTTCCTGCAAACACGATCGGCCGCTCTTCTCGGGCTAATTGTACGACTGCAGCCGTCAGAGAAAGCACACACGCGCGCGTAAGGCGGTTGGTCCCATCGTCCGACCGCAGCCGTACGATGCGCACCTCTTCGCGCTTCTTAATCTCAAAGGTTGTTGCCGACATCGAAGGTAAGAATTCAAGAACTTGCGCCGAAAGCCACGGTTAAGAAGCCAAGAACTAGGCTTTGCGCTCCACCCATTCCGCCAGCCGGCAACCGTCTTCCTCCAGCAGAAACGTCCCCACGCCAAAACATTCGCCGACGATGCGGTGCGACTCCGGATCGCGGGCCGCCCGCGTGATCCATTGCTGCCCCACGCGGTACTGTGCCGCAGTGAACCACTTCTGTGGCAGAACTTCCACCAACCCCGCCTGCGGGTAAAACACAAAGAGCGCAAACGCCGGATCGTCGTTCGACATCGCTTTGTAGCTGGTCGGGACGAGCAACTCGTCCACGCTCGCCAGTTCCGCAGGCACGTCGATCTTGTGCATACCCGGACCCAACGAGAGCGGAGCTTCGAAATCCGCAATGGGTGCCGTCGCCGAGTAAATGCGGTCCGCCGACGGTTTAAACCAGCCCGCGACCTCCGCCAGATCAAACGCTTTTAATCGGTCAGGATCGAAGCACGCGAGACGAAGGTTGCGCCCCTCAGGGCACCAGATGCCGACGAAATGAGGCGGTACCAGAAAGGGTCGACAATAGGTATTGAGTGCGAGACGCGCCCTGTCCGGTTCCTGCTCAAGCCCTAGAGTAACAAGGTGGGCAATGGGCCCTGGTTCGCCATGATGGCTCCAGAGGAAGCGCTGCCCCGCTAGAGAGCGAAAAGCGGGAAAGGTCTTCCAGTACCACGGCACTGGCCCGATAGTTTGGGAGAGGATCTCCCGGGCGCGGGAGGCATTGATCCCGGCCATCAGCCGGCCGCCGGCACGCCGGGCCCCTTCACGTGGGTGCGAATGAACTGAACGATATCGTCCATGGCCGTACCCGGCTGGAAGATCGCGGCCACGCCTATCTTCTTCAACCCGTCAATATCCTGGTTCGGGATGATGCCCCCCACCACCACGATCACATCGTCCATCTTGTTGTGCTTGAGCATATCCATAACGCGGGGGACGATGGCGTTGTGCGCCCCGGAAAGAATCGACAGCCCGATCACCTGCACATCTTCCTGCAGCGCCGCAGCGACGATCATCTCCGGCGTCTGCCGCAGGCCAGTGTAGATCACTTCCATGCCCGCATCGCGCAACGCGCGGGCAATCACCTTCGCCCCGCGATCATGCCCGTCGAGCCCGGGCTTTGCCACCAGTACGCGAATCTTGGTATCAGCCATCGCCAACCATTTAACCACAGAGAGCACAGAGGTTCACAGAGGCAAGATAATGAAGAAAACGCGCCGCATTCTTTGTGTCTTCTGTGCTTAAACGGTTTTGATGTCCAAACTCCGCCACATATACCAACAAGCCACACTGCGATACGGTTCCCAGGACCGCGCGATCTTCTCCATATCTTTTGGCTTCGGCAGCTTGCGCTTCTTGTAATGTTTCTTGATAGCTACCTGAACCCCGTAATCGCCCGTGGGCAGCACATTCGGGCGTCGCAAAGAAAACATCAGGAACATGTGCGCGGTCCATACGCCGACGCCCTTTACTCGGGTCAGATGCTCAATCACCTCTTCATCCGTCATTTCAGGCAATCGGGCAAAGTTGAGCAGTCCGTCTGAAGTCTTCGCCGCCAGATCTTTCAGATAAGCCGATTTCTGCTTCGACAACCCCACGCTTCGCAATTGCTCATTGCTCAGCTTGAGAATACCTTCCGGAGTGAGCGGCTCCCCCGCGAGCGCGGCCAAGCGGTTAAAGATAGTCACCGCCGCCTTGCCGTTCAATTGCTGGTAGACAATCGCCTCCGCCAGGCTGCAAAACTCCGGGACTCCAAACTCCATGCGGCATGGCCCGAGGCGTTCAATGATGGCCCGCAGGACGGGGTCAGATTTCTTCAGATGGTTGATGGCCTTTCGCATGGCCTATACATTTACCACAAAAACAGTCGAAGGCGAAGAAAAACCGAATACACCAGCCTGACTGCTGCGCCCCGTTTCACCGCAATCCCCATCACCGGGTATCACCCTTAGCGGAAAGCAGCCAACAACAGTCCGGCGACCCCGCCGCCCAGCACCACCCACGCCGGGCTCACTTTCCACCGCAACAACACCGCCAGCGATACCACCGCAATTCCCCAGGAAGGCCATCCCCGCAGAGCCTCGGCCGCTAGTCGAAACGTCACCGCACCCATGAGCGCCACTGCGCAGACATTCACCGAATCGAGAAACGCCGCCATCCACGCCGATTGCCGCAGCCGGAACAGCACCGGCGCCAGCAGCGCGACGTAGAAGAATGACGGCAGAAAGATTGCCACGGTCGCCACCGCCGCGCCCGGCACGCCTCCCAGAAGGTAACCGACAAACGTTGCCGTCGAGAGCACCGGCCCCGGCGTAAATTGTCCGATCGCCACGGCGTCGAGCAACTGCTGATGAGTGAGCCAGGCGTGCTGCTGCACCAGCCCCTGCTCCAGAAAAGCCAGCAGCACGTATCCGCCGCCATAAAGCACCGCGCCCACTTGGAAGAAAAACAAGCCGATCCTGTAAACAGATGGTCGGGCGAGGACTGCCCCGGCCGCGGCCGATGCCACCGCGACAGCTCCGACCGACCGCACCGGTGAAACCCCGGTTCCTCCAGTTGCGCTAAGACTGAAGGCGCGCCGCGCGAACACCAGCGAAAACAACAGAGCTCCAGCGGCGCGAAAGTTTGCAGCCCGCCGCGCCAGCATGCCGATCAGCCCGCCGCCGAACAGAATTGCAATCGGATTCACGCCCAGAAAGAACGCCGCCAGTGACAAGCCACCCAGCACGGCCAGCCCCACGCCCTTCACCGCCGTCTTGCCCAGTCGCCAGATCGCGATCGCGATAACCGCAATCACCGCCGCCTTAACTCCTCCCAGCACCGACACAGCCTGCGTCAAGGTTCCAAACCGCACGTAGGCCCAGGCAAACGCTGCGGTGATCATTGCAGCGGGCAGTATGAAGCTCGTTCCCGCTACGCACAGCCCCACCCAGCCCGCGCGCACGAACCCTACGTTGATTGCCATTTCTGTGGAAGTTGGTCCAGGAATAAGGTTGGCTGCGCCCAGCAAGTCGAGAAACTGTTGCCGCGTCAGCCACTGGCGCTTGCGGACGACCTCGGTCTCCATCAGCGCGATATGCGCCGCGGGTCCGCCGAAACTGATGGTGCCCAGCTTGAGGAAGAACGCCGCCAGTTCGCGCAAACGGGGCCCGCTCATTCCGGCATGCGCCGGAAGCTCGCCGCCCGGCGTGGACCCTGCGCTCACGCGGCTTTGTGCTCACCCTGGCGGAAGTTCTCGATCAGATGTTCGGATGTCCGCAACGAGAACGCCAGAATGCTGATGGTGGTGGTCTTGTCAGTGCAATTCAGAAACACGCTGGCGTCGCAGACGTACAAGTTCGGCACATCGTGCGCCTGCCCAAAGCGGTTGGTCACAAAATTCTTTGGATCATTCCCCATGCGGCAGGTGCCTGTCTCATGCAGGCTCCAGCCCGGAATCTCGGGAGCTTCTCCGGATCCCTCAAGTTCGCCACCCGCCGCGCGCAGTACGTCGGCGCAAACCTGCTTGGAGTGCTCCCACATCTTGAGCACGTTTTCGTCCCACTCGAAATGCATGCGTGCCACTGGAATCCCGTACGGGTCTTTCACTTCAGGATCGAGGTCCATGTGGTTCGTGTCCGAGCGCAGCGACGGCGCCTGAATTCCGAAGCTCACCGGCGTGGGGTACCGCCGCTTGATCTCGCGCTTGAACGACGATCCAAAGCCGTCGAGATCATTCGCGAACCATGGAAACTCCGTGCACCCACCGTCCGGGTACACGGAATATCCGCGAATGAATTTCTCCTCGGGCCGATCTTTCAGATTCTGCCAGCGCGGCATCCACGCAATCGTACTGTCGGCCACGTGGTCTGGAAAGCTCGGCTGTCCCAGCAATTGCGGCAGATATCCCCGCGCCGACTCGCCGTAAAGATGATCGCAAAGATTGCGTCCCAACTGCCCACTGGAATTCGCAATTCCGTTGGGCCAGTGCCGCGACTTCGAATTCAGCATAATGCGCGCCGACTCAAGGCATGACGCTGCCACGACCACCGCGCGCCCATACACTTCGACTTCCTGCTTCGTCTTGCGGTCGATATAGGCCGCGCCGGTCGCCTGCCCGTTCTCGTCCACCAATACATTTTTCGCCAGCGCATTTGTGCGCAATTCCAGGTTCTTCGTCGCCTCCGCCTTGGGCAGCAGGAAATATGGCGTCGAAAAAAATGCGCCGACATCACAGCCCGTGGTGCACTCTCCGCAAAAATGACACGCGGGATGCCCTTCGTGCGGCTGCGTCAGCTGGGCGCACCGATCCGGCAAATACGGTACGCCAACCTTGTTGCATCCCGCTTCCAGAATAAAGTCGAGGCAGCGAAAGTTGAACGGCGGCAAATACGATCCATCGGGATTGCTCGGCCGGTTCTGCACTGTGCTGGCTACGCCAATCATTTTCTCCACCCGCGTGTAAAACGGACTGATCTCTTCATGCGTGACCGGCCAGTCCACGTCATAGCCATCAAGCGAGGCCGCCTTGAAGTCGATGTTGCCGAACCGCGCCGAGCTGCGTCCCCAAAAATTCGTCTTGCCGCCAACCGCATTGCAGCGCGGCCACATCCACTTTGTCCCTGGAGCCACCGTGAATGGAATCTCGTGGTCCCATGCGGCCTTGGTGTACTCATTGTCCATGTATCCAAAGGATTCCCCGCGACGCTTGGGGTCGTCTAATCCGCGAAATTTCATGTCCCAGGGCATGCGGTGGTAGCGGAAGTCCTTCTCCGGATCGAGCCGGCGCCCCGCGTTGAGCGCGCACACTTTCAGTCCGGCCTCGCACAGCGTCTTGATCGCCATGCCGCCGCCAGCGCCGGTTCCAATCACGATTACATCGTAGATTTGCTTGGCCATGGTTTCTGAAGCTGTTTCGAGCGTGGTTCAGGAATGAGACGGTGAAACATGCGCGTGCTCGGGATCGCCTTTATGGGGACACTCCGGCGACTCGGCGTAGAACTTCAGCGCCGGATTATCCAACTCCTTGAATCCAATTTCGCTGGTATAAAAGCCGGTCACGCTGTATTCGCGCATCATGCGGAAGAATCGAGCGCCGTCTTCCTCGCCCGGGCGCGCTTTGTTTTTGAAACCCAGCGGTTCGAGCAGGGAAGTCTGCTGTTCCGGCGTCAACTCCGCAAAGCGCTTCCCATTTCTCTGCTCAGCGTGCGCATTCAGCCACGTAAGCCCGGTGTGGAAGTCATACTGCACCTCGGGATCGCTGGCCACCATGAAATCGATAAACTCGGCGACGCCTGCTTCCTTCGCGCCCGGGGTGCCGTCGTTGGGAATGATGATCTCCGTCAGACGCTCGACCATCGCATACTCCTCCGCCGTGAAGAATTGCGGACGATAAACCGCAGGCCTGATCTGCAAAGCGGCAGTGCCGATGTGCCCGCACGCGAATCCCCATTTGCTGAACCCGGGAAATTGAGCCGCCGCCGCAGCCGTCGCCAAAATCCGCAACATTTTCCGCCGCTGAATCCCTTGTCCCGCCATCGAGTTCTCCGAAGTTTCTCGCCATTCCTCCGAAAGGAGGGAGATGCCGTCACCGCTTACGAAAGGAATTTCACAGTCTCTGCCACCAACTCTGCAGTCGGTTTGTACGGATCGCCCGGTGCATCGTATTCCATCGAGCAATATCCCTTGAACCCATATTTCTTCAGAATCCCAAACGTCTTCGCCAGGTCAACGTGAGAGGCCTTGCCGTTTTCATCTACCTCGCCGCCCTTCACGTGGCAAATGCCATAGGCATGCGCGAACATCGCCTCCATCGCCCGGTTCTGAAATTCTTCGTCGTGGGCAGCCAGCGAGTTGCCAAAATCCGGCAGCGCCCGCAACCACGGACTGTTCACCTTCTCAATCACCTGCACGATGAAAAACGGGTCTTCGCTAACGGGATTATCGTTCTCCAGGTGGACGACAACATTCTTCTTGGCTGCATAGTCGGCCACGCGGGCGAGTGTATCTGCCGCTCGTCCGACATCCGGCTTTGAATCCTTAGCGCCGTCAATGTGCGTGCGAATGCTGGGCGAACCGAGTGCGGCTCCGACGTCAATCCAGTGTTTGCTCCCGGTCACGGACTTCTCGCGCTCGGCCGCGTCCATCGCATACTGGCTGTGACCGGCGTCTACGGCAATATCGATCACGGCAGAGTGAGCTTTCTCGACCGCAGTGCGGAATTGCTCGAGATATTTCGGATCGGTCGAAGGAAAGATCGGACTCCATGGCTCAATGTTGCGGACGTTGAATTTCTCGGCCACGTGCGCCGCAAAGTCCTGCAGTTCCATTTGCTGCGACAAGGGCACAGTGCTGGGAGTCTTGCCGTCCCATCCCTTCCATCCCACGATGAATTCTCGAAAGGGATACGCTGCTACCGAGACCCGCTGCCGCGGATCGGAAGGAAACTTAACCGAGGGTTCGGAACTCAAGGTCGCCGGCGCAAACGTGGGCAAAAGCAAGGCCCCCGCCGCCGCGCCGGCGCACTGCCCAAGAAATTGTCTTCGGCTGCTTGCGTTCATGCGCGAAAGTGTAACAGAGAAATCTACCCGCAGCGCAGGCGGAGCACTGCTGCAAGGGCAAGGCTGGAATCGAGAGCTGAGGCCGAGAGCTGTTCTTAGGGGGAAGGGGCCGATTGTCTTCAGCTTGGCGGCATCTCCACGCCAGAGAAATGTTGGCAGGCATCGAGCAGCCTTTCCTCCCGTTCGTTATCGCGTGTGGCAGGGTTCGGTATACGCAGCCGCATGTGATAGAAGTATTCTCCGGTGACCGTTGCGGCGGGGTCATCACTCACCGCGAGCCAGGCTTGCGTGCGGTGCGCTGCGTTCAAGTCATCCGGCGCTCCCGCACCTCCCATCTTGGTGGCCACCCATCCGGGTTCAAGCGCGTTGGAGAGCACGTTCGGCCAGCGGCGTGCGATCGCAAAGGCCAGAAGCACGTCGTGCAGCTTGGTATCGGAATAAGCCTGCTGTCCCTGCCAAGTGCGGTGCTCCCACGCGAGATCCTTCAGGCTTGCATCGCCGCTCTGGTGGAGTCCGGAACTTAAATAGACGAGGCGCTTCGGCTTCTGAATCAGCGCCGTGAGGATGTACGGTGCGAGCGTATTCACGGCGAACACATGAGGCAGGCCGTCTTCGGTCGCAATGCGCCGGGGTTCCCTGTAGCCGATTCCTGCATTGTGAATCACTGCATGGAAGAAGCCGAGTGCGTTGACTTGTTCGGCTACCTTCCGGGTCTGAGCGATGCTCGTCAGATCCCCGATGACGACGGTCTCCGCACCGGGAATGGCGGACAACGCCTCCTGCGCTCGCTGCTCGTTACGCGCGTGCAGAACCACACTGTTTCCCTGCTCGATCAGAAGTTGTGCGGCCATGCGGCCGAGACCGTCGGAGGAGCCTGTAATGAACACACGCGCCATGGTCTGTGGTCTCTTTATGTCCCGGTGTGGTCGTGGCTGTTTCCGTCAATGAGCAGAAGGTTGATCCTTTTGCGCTTGTCTCTCAAAGTAGAAGGCCACGCTAAGGGCGAGAATCAAAGCTGCGACACCAAGCAGTGTCAGAGCTGCAACCCCTTCGGGCTCCAGGATGATGACTTTTCTTGCCATCGCAATCAAGGCCACTTCCAGGACTAACCGGACACGAATAGCGTCGGTTTTGACATATGCCTTGAGGGTCTCCAGTAACTCCACGCCGATGAGAACTAGCAGGAAAAACGCGAATATATCGAGGAGACCGTGTACTGCGATGAGAAATCGCGGAGGTTTCCAGATCTCTTCTGCAATCAAGACTCCCAGATGCAAGGTGGATAGCGCTACCACCAAGACCAGGAGAATGGCAAGGGTGAAAGCAATGAACTTCTGGGCCCTGGTCAGGAGGATTTCCATGGCGTGTCTGCTCCCTTGATGCGGTGATAACGATGATGATGCTGACATGGTACCGACAAAACTTCAACTTCAAGTTGATCCCAAAATCACCGAGCAAGACTCGAATAACGGATGGCTCTCGACGGTGGCCAGCCGATCAAAGTCCACAGCCTAAAATGTGCCCGAGGCGGTTTCCACGGCTTCAAATGCGGCCTACTCACGCCACAAATGGCCGATACTCTTTTCACATTATTGACTCGCCGTTAAGCACTCCTATAATCGGCGCACTCTTAATTCTGTGGGCGGGTTCTCGCGGGGCTTTCTGAAAGTTTCGTGTGCAGGGGACGTTCATCAGTGCGACCTCTATCGCAAACATCCATCGCGATTCGTGAGGACAAATGGGGAGACGCATGAGCAGTGGGAGGAAGCTGGGGTTGGCGTTGGCGGCGGCGATTGCAGCCTTGAGCGTTGCAAGTGTGAACGTCGCGGGACAGCAGATTACAGGAAAGATTCGGGGAACTGTGCTGGATCCAAGCGGCGCGATTGTCCAGGCCGCTACGGTCACCGCCAAGCAGGTCGAAACCGGCTTGACTCGTGAGGCGATTTCGGATCGCCAGGGAGCCTACGTGCTGGTCGAACTCGCAATCGGGCATTACCAGTTAGAGGTTCACGCGAAAGGTTTCCAGAAGTACTTGCAGCAAGGAATCTCGTTGGATGTTAACGAGACTGCGACGGTCAACATTCGCCTGAAGCTCGGAGCGGAGACGCAGCAGGTTGAAGTGCAGGCAGACGCCAGCCTGGTGCAGAGCACAGAAAGCAGCCTCGGCGAGACGGTGATGGAGCACGAGATTCTCGATCTTCCGCTGGATGGGCGCAATTTTTCACAGTTGGGACTGCTTCAACCCGGGGTTGTGCCCCTGACTCCCGGACTTCTCGAAGCTGGAGGTCCGGCGCGGCAGGGCCAGGCATACGCGGTCGACGGCCAACGGCCGGAGTCGAACAATTTTCTGATCGACGGTGCTGACAATGTCAACGCGGTGGACGCTGGGTTTGTACTCAAGCCACCGATCGATGCGATCGCCGAATTCAAGATTCTTACTCACAACGCGAACGCCGAGTTCGGACGAAATACTGGCTCTACCACCAACATCATCACGCGCTCGGGCTCCAACGCATTTCACGGCGCTGCCTGGGAATTTCTGCGCAACGACGCCATGGATTCGTCCGACTACTTTACTCGAAGTATTCAGCCGCTGAAGCAAAATCAGTTCGGCGGTACCTTTGGGGGGCCGATCGTGAAGGACAAGACTTTCTCCTACGGGTATTACGAAGGCTTCCGCAATCGGCAGGGCGAAACCGTGCCGGCCACGGTGCCCTCTGCGGCGGAAAGGCAGGGTAACTTCGCGGAGCAGTGTGCTCCTCCAGCTACGTTTGACTCCAACGGGCTCTGCCGCAATCCGCAGGAGCAACTGACTTTCTTTGGAACACCGGTGCCGTTCAACCAAATGACTCTGTTCACGCCCATCGATCCTACTGCGACCAACGTCCTGCCATTTTTCCCTCTGCCGAACCAAGGAGCAAACGGATTCATCGCCACGCAGACCCTGAGCGCGAATAACGATCAATTCGGAGTGCGGCTGGATCATTATCTTTCACACGCAGACACTCTGAATTTCCGCTACATGTACAGCAGTGGCCCGACTACGGATCCCCTTTCGCCGGTGGGCGCCAATGTTCCGGGGTTTCCGGTGGGCGAGGATGATCGTGCGCAGAACTTTGTGGCGCAAGAAACCCATGTTTTTTCGCCAACCACCATCGGCATGGCGCGCTTTTCGTATCTCCGCAACAAGTTTCTGCTTGACCAGCACTTGAATCAGGAATCGCCATCAAACTTAGGTTTTCAGTACGAACCCACACTGGCTTCGGCCGCCGGACCTCCGTTTATCCAGGTGGGCGGATACGCCTCGGTTGGCGACCCCATCACCGGACCGCGCAACACCTACCAGAACACGTTTAGCTACTCCGGTTCTCTGAGTTGGGTCCATGGCCGCCACGAATTCAAATTTGGCGGAGGCTACCGGCGCGACCAGATCAATGCCTTGCAGGGCATCGCCACCAATGGCTTTTTTGTCTTCGCTAACTTCCCCTACAGTGATGGATTTGCCAGCTTCCTGTCCGGCAATCCAGTGGTCTTCTTGCAGGGCGGAGGCAATTTTGGTCGTGAAATCCGTGACCGAGCTCTCGACGCCTACGGACAGGATAACTACAAGGTCACATCGAACCTGACACTGAACCTGGGACTTCGCTACGAGTTACCCTTCCCCTCCACCGAGAACAATCACCAGGTGAATCTCTTCGTTCCCGGAGCGCAGTCGAAAGTGCTTCCTAACGCTCCGGCGGGGCTGCTCTATCCCGGCGATCCGGGCGTACCTGCGGGCTTGATTCCGGCACAGAAGACGGCCTTTGCGCCCCGTGTTGGTTTTGCCTGGGACCCGCGCGGCAACGGCAAAACGGTGGTCGGCGGGGCCTACGGAATTTTCTACGAGCCGTACTACACCGGAGAGGGCGGTCCACTACAGGATCCCGTCAGCGCGCCTCCCTATCTCAAGACTCAGCAAGTAAGCTTTCCCGTCAACTCATTTGCCAATCCGTTTTATACCCCAGACCCTTTCAGTCAGGCTTTCCCAGAGCCGATGACGCTGCTCGTCATCGCTCGCAATCTGCATCTGCCCTACGCTCAGGATTGGAATCTGAACCTTCAACGGTCTTTCGGCGAGGACTGGCTGTTACAGGTTGGGTACGTGGGTACCACCGGAGTGAGACTGCCACGATTCCTGGAAGGGAATCCCCCCGTTTTTATCCCCGGCGTCGATGGCAGCGGCAATCCTTTATCGAACGAAAACAATGTGAACCAGCGGCGGCTCTATTCCGGATGCACTTTGGCGCAGCCCAATAATTGCATTTACAGTTCGGTCGGTGAAATAGCCAGCATCGCTAATTCCAGCTATAACGCCCTGGAAGCCAGTCTGCGGAAGCGCTTCAGTCACGGATTCTCCCTCCTCGCGTCCTACACTTGGTCCCATGCGATTGATGACGTTTCCTCCTTCAACATTACCGGCTCGGCATCGCAGCCCGTAGCCGGAGAGAACGATCTCGCACAGAACCCTTTTGATCTGGCGGCGGAGCGTGGACCTTCCATGTTCGATGCTCGCAATCGATTCGTGCTGAGTTATCAATGGAGCCTTCCTTTCTTGCAGCACTCCAGTAGCTGGTATGGATATGTCCTCGGCAACTGGCAGTTGAACGGAATCTTCACCGCGATGAGCGGCACGCCTTTCACGGTATTCGACTCGAACGACGTTTCCCTGCAAGGCCAGGCGCCGGAAATCACCGGCTTCTCCGCGAATCGCCCCAATCTGATTGGAAACCCAAACTCTGGCCCGCGCACCCCTCAGGAATGGTTCAACGTCAGCGCTTTCCAGCAACTCCAGCCGGACCCTCAAGGCCGGTTCGAAGTATTCGGAAACGAAGGGCGCAACGCGGTCGAGGGTCCGGGATATGTGAACTGGGACTGTTCGGCGTTCAAGAACATTCGGCTGACGGAATCAAAGGAACTTCAATTCCGCGGGGAGTTGTTCAACCTCCTGAACCATACCAATTTCCGTTTGCCGGTAAGTGATATTGAATCGCCGACGTTCGGGCAAATTCAATCGGATGTAAGCCCGCGGGTGATCCAAGTTGCTTTAAAGTTTCTCTTTTGATGCTGAAACTGAACCCATTCGCTAGCAGGCTCCTAAGCAGGCTTCTTGTCGGCCTGACGATCGGCTACGTCTCTTTCGGAGCTTACGTCTGGTGGGCTATGCATCAGCCTCCTGAGACCTTCGGGCGGGTGATGGCCAAAATGCCTGGCCCTGTCCCCTTCTGGCTTTTTCCGTTTGAAACCGCCTGGCTCCATGCTCGTGCAGGCACCTTGCACGTCGGAGATCCCGCGCCGGATTTCGCGCGTCTCAAAGTGGACAAGAGCGAGCGCATTCGGCTCTCCGTGCTAAACCAGCGGCAACCCGTGGTGCTGGTGTTCGGCAGTTACACATGACCACCGTTCCGGCGGGAGGTTCCTGCCCTCAACAAGCTTTACGAGCAGTATCGCAGTCAGGTTGCTTTTCTGGTCGTTTATATTACCGAAGCTCACCCTAGAGACTCATCCGGAAAGCCCCCACGGGAGAGGACGTGCCAATCAGCCACAACGGCCTAAGAAAAACGGGACGGTCGCGTGAAAAGTTTTGACCGGATCGAGCATCTATGTTAGTAC
>Ga0181532_10000407_pt1 | contig 44899 bp, 37 predicted proteins | sample PEATcosm2014_Bin_33_FD_119768 | JGI IMG/M metagenome (GOLD analysis project Ga0181532, IMG submission 119768) | Peatland microbial communities from MTU Mesocosm Facility, Houghton, MI, USA - PEATcosm2014_Bin11_30_metaG | ecosystem: Environmental > Terrestrial > Soil > Wetlands > Peat | place... | reverse complement strand
GGCGAAAAGATATCCGATGAGAAAATGCAACAACTTGTGCTTACCCACCACAAAACGCTACCAGGCTGGAACTACACCCTGGCTCCGACAACTATGTAAAACTATTTTTGCGCGCTTCCTAAGCCGATGAGTCATGCAGCAGTAAGCTTCGACCCTCCGTCCTCACCGCAGGCAGTCCCGCCGGAAGTAGAATCAAGATGCACGTTTGAGTTTCAGGAACAAAAGTCAGGGAACGTTAACCGTAAACTCCCCGGGGCTGACGACTTGTATCACTCCTCCCCACATGCACATCAACGTGCAAGTGTTGTCCAGGGTGGGATTGCCAGCTAATATGACGGTCGGAGCGCCCGGAACCCAGGGCGACGTGGTGACGGGTACGCACGGCATTGGGGTAAGCACACCGAGTGCGGCCGCGGTGGCCGCGGCGACTTCAGGATTCGCCGGCGACATGCACATGCCGAAGGGCATGATATTCACCAGCGGTACGTTATCCATGATGTTTGCATCCGGTTGCTCAGTGGTGTTGACGCGGTTCACGGGCAGCACCACCAGAGTGCTGGGTGCCATGCCCATCATGCACTGAAGAGTTGCGCCATTACAGACTTGTTGTGGCATTGCGTTACCTCCGAGTTTCTTTCCCGCGGCGTGTTTCGATTGCTTGTCGAGGAAGGCTCGTGAGTCCAATTCATCAGCTCCGACCCGAGTGTTCTTAGAGCAGTGGAGAAGGAAGAGGACGAATTTCGTAAGCCTCGCCAATGAGTTGGTTAAGGTGCGATCGGTCCCATGCGCTAAACTGCTCGTTGAGAACGAGTCGGCCCGCTTTTCTCAGTAATACTATGTCCTCACCGTACAGCAGCACGGCATCGCCGTTGGTCAGTCCAAGCAGTGCCATAGTTGCTCTAAGCACCCAGGTCTTGCCTTCCGAATAACGTTCTTTCGATCGAAGGCGAAACCAGACACTTTCTGTTGGCACAAAACCAAACGCTTCGCTGATTAGTTCCCGACGGCGCGACGATACACCGACGACGCTCACTAGAACGGGACTCGCCGCATCTTCTTCCTCGCAGTTTGCATGCGAGCCGAGTTTGTCAGCTAGAAACGACGGAATCGCTTCCGTGCCCTTCTCGCCGGCAATATGCAGTACGAATTCCGACGCCATTCTTGGCCCTCTCTCTAGAGCATAGCTAAAACGGATAGAACCGTATAACTTGATCGCCCTTTATTACGATGATCTCGTGCAAATTTGCTATCGGCGAGTGGGTCAGCTCCGCTTTCAAAGCTTCAAGTGTTACAGCGCTGTCGTCCAAATTGAGCACGAATCTGTCGGCCTGTTTGGTCCCCACCTTCCCGTCCAACGTGTCTATAATGTGACGCGCGTTCGAGGAACCTGGAGCATAGTTGTCAAACACCCGCCCTTCAATTAAGTAATCGGGATTCTTTCCGCCTGGCACCTTTGGGTTTTGTACTAGGTCGAATCCCGCCTTCGACAACTTGTCCGCAGATTCATTTTCCCTCGTGAGGGCACGAATGTTTGCAGGATCGGTATCGCCCGGATCGATCTTGGTCCTCGTGCCCCCCGCGCTTCGCGTCGGGTCTGCAGTATGAGTTGGCGTCGTGGGCTGGGCTTCTACCCTTACCCTCAAGTCGGCCAAGTCCTTGGCCTGTTGCTCCGGATCTGCAACCTTCTCGATCCGCTGCATTTCAGCTTCGAGATCGGGATGTTTCGCCAAGACAGCGCCGTACTTCTCGCGAAATTCTGTGCACGGTGAAGCGCAAACGAACATTTTGCCGTTCTTGGTGATCTTTATTTCTCCGCCATCAGCGGTGGGGTGCTTGGCTTTTAAGCCCTCGTCGGCTATTTCTTTGGCTCCCTTTTGAGCCGCCCCCTCGGCCCTTCTTGTCAGATCTTTCTCAATCTTCTCCGCGAGATCCTTCTCTCCGTTCTTCGTTGCCTGCTCGGCGAGTTCCTTGAGTTCCTTCTCGCCCATCTTCGAAAGGGCCTCGGTGAGTTCTTTTTCGCCCATCTTTGCGAACTGCTTGAGGATGGCTTCTTCGCCCTTCTCGGCGAGTTCCTTGCCGCCGATTTTCAGTAGACGCTCAAGCCAGGCGCGGATAGCGCCCTTAGCGGCTTGCTCTCCCACCGCAGAGCCGCCTTCCGTAAAGAGCGCTCCCACGTAACCTGCGATATCAATGGCCGCTACCGTGCATCGTACGGCCCGCTCGCCCAGGGCGATCTCCTCGCCGGTGATCAGATTTTCGCCGGTCAAGCAGCCGCAGCCATCTTTCGCAGTGCTCACGAAGGGAGTCAGATCGGTCGCTTTGTCGCTGTCTTGCTCAGCTGTGCTTCCCTTCGTGAACCAACCTCGGAAAGCACAGCCCAGAGTCTTGCAAGCCCCCCACAGGCCCACCAGAGGAAGGGTCGACGGGTTCACCAGGAGTGCCGCCTTGCCGACCAGCTCCGCGACCTTCTTGGCCTTTTCGAGGATGGGAGCGAGGCGCACCATCAACGCCTTCGCCTTTTCCTTCACATAGGCGAGTGCTTTGCTGCCGGCGTCCTTAACCACATTCCAAGCCTTGTCGAGGTGCAAAACCTTGGCCACATCGACGGCTTTGTCGCCAACCCATTTCGCGTAACCCCAGGCTTTACTGCCCAGAGATTTGGCGACGCTCCAAACTTTTCCGCTGTATTCTTTGACGGTGTCCCAAGCCTTGCCTGCCAAAGTCTTGGTGGCATCCCACGCTTTTCCGGCCAAAGTCTTGGCTGTGTCCCATGCTTTGCCTGCCCAGGACTTGGCTGTGTCCCAAGCCTTGGTGGCCCACTTTTCGGCCGTAGAGATCGCCTTGCTGCCCCATGACTTCGCGGTCTCCCACGCCTTACTGGCCCAGCTCTTCGCGTTATCCCAAGCTTTGGCCGCCAGATTCTTGGCGGCGTCCCAAGCTTTGCTGGCCGCATTCTTGGCGGCGTCAAAAAGTTTGCCCGCCCAGCTCTTGGCGGTTTCGAAAGCTTTGCTGGCCCAGCTCTTGGCCGTCTCCAGCGCACGGCTTGCTAACTCGCGGGCTTTGTTCAACACACAAGCCAGCAGTCCGGAGGCTTTTGCCAGAATCTTGTTGGCGAGGTCCGCGACTTTGCTCGCCAGTCCGCCCGTCAATTTATCGGCGAGGCCGAGCAGTTTGCCGGCGACGTCTTTGGCGCGGTCGTAAATGCTGCTGCCGAGTGCCTTGGCTTTTTCCCAAACGGCTTCTCCCAAACGTTTGGCAGTGTCGATGGCTTTCGCGCCCAGATTCTTCGCCGAGTCCCACAACTTTCCCGCGAGCGCCTTGGCTCCGTCCCAGGTTCGGGTCCCCATGCGCTTGGCAAAATCCCATGCTTTCGTGCCGAGCCGCTTAGCGCCGTCCAACAACTTGTTGCCCAAATTCTCGGCGCTGGTCCACGCTCGTCTCGCTAAGTTCTTGACTTCGCTTACTGCTTTGGCCAGAGCTCTCTTGGCGAGATCTTCGATCTTGCCCACCCAGCTCTTTACGCCATCCCAGAGCTTGCCGCCCCACTTCTTTGCGAAGTCCCAGGCTTCGGATCCCAGCTTTTTGACCGCAGCCCAAGCTTTTGCGACATAGGGGGCCACGGCTTGGTAGGCCTTGGCCGCCAGCGCCCCCACGGCTTTGCAAAGACTCTCCAATGAAAGCTTGCCGCCGATTGACTTCGCGAGGTTTGAGAGCTTGCCGCCCCAGTTTTTCGCGGTCTGCCACGCTTTGTTGGCGGCGCCACGGACTGCTTGCCAAGCTTTGCCGCCCAGGGCCTTAATGCTGCTCCACGCCGTGCCGACGCCGTTTTTCACGGTGCCCCACGCCCTGCTGCCCCAGCTTTTTGCAGTGTTCCAGAGACCGCTGCCCAGAGTCTTGGCGCTGTTCCACACGTTGCCGCCGAAACTCTTAGCCCAGTTCCAAGCCTGGCCTCCGAGATTTTTAGCCGTGCTCCAGACTTGGCTTCCTTTCTCCTTCGCCCAATTCCAGGCGCGGCTGCCGGAGTCTCGAACCAGGCTCCAGGCTCGGCTACCGAGACTCTTAGCGGAATTCCAGGCGCTTGCGCCCAGACTCTGCACCGTGCTCCACATCATTCCGCCGGCCTCTTTTACTCCTTCCCAAGCACTCGATCCGGCGGACTTGGTCGCATTCCAGGCGGAACTGCCGAGGTCTTGTGCGGTGTCCCAAGCGGAGCTGCCAAGACTCTTGATTGCGCCCCAAGCCGATTCCGCCAAGTTTTTCGCAGCCTCGATCGGATTGAGATCGCTCAGGCTAAAGCGATGAACGGTGCGTTCGCCTTGCTGCGAGAGACCTACTGGGTCGTAGCCTCGATTCGACTCATGGAATTGGAGACTGGCGATGGGCACGTCAGCCACTGCTTTTTGGTTTGCATCGGCGATTGCAGGCGGGACCACCTGAGCGCTGCGCTTCAGGATGCGCTGCACCGCGCGGTTGCCACGGGTCTGCTGCAAGTTCAGCAGAAGTGCCGTCCGGTTGGCGGCGTTGCCGCGTCGCTGTTCGCCTAATGCTTGTGGATTTTGCAGGCTTTCCTGGAGCAAGAGATTCCCGGCGCGGTCTCGAGCGAGCGCGGATTCTGACTTCTGTGACTGCGGCGTTGCAACCCGAGCAACTGCGGAACGCGAATGCGAGGGTTTGGTTCGTCGCTGGACGGATTTAGCCGCGCGTGCGTGCAGTCTTCGGGGCATGCATTTGCGAGACCCGGCTAAACTCCTGCAAATTCAGCTGATCCCCTTGGCCGAGGCGCCATCAGTTTCCTGGAATATCCACCACGGCGTCGCCAGGGATCGACGGGCGATTAGCCGGTCGGCTTTGCCGACACGGATCTCCCTCATTGTCCTTCCTCCGGTTCTTCCGCTCGGTGCAACACAACACCCGCATCCGACTTCTTCATGAGGTGGTGTTTTTTCTTTTCTTCGTCTTCATCTTTATGCTTGCCTTCCGGCGCTTCCGGCTGACGTTGCGGCCCGTCGGTTGAGCGGCTGGCCATCATGTGGTGTTTTTGTTTCTCGTCTTCTTTTTCTTTTTCATCCGCCCCGGGAAGTCCGGCGTGTTCATGGTCCATTACCGCCCGGGCGGTCCGCTCGGCTTCCACCTCGTGGGGATCGCCGGGCTGGCTGACGGACATGGCCCGGCGCACCTGATCTCCGCCTTGCTGCACGACATGGGTGAGTTCGTGAGCAATCAGTTCGCGGCCAGAGGAGCTAGCCGGCTCATAGGCCCCTTGGCGGAAGAAGATATCCTGCCCGGTGGTGAAGGCGCGCGCGTTGAGCGAGCGATTCAGGGAGTCGGACTGATGGTCGGTGTGCACGCGCACTCCGCTGAAGTCTGCCCCGAGCGAGGATTCCATCTGGCGGCGCACTCCGCCTTCCATAGCCTCTCCCCCGCCGCGCTTCTGCTGGATGGCTTGTTCCACTCCTGGAGTGACATCGGGGACTTCACTGCGATCGAGATTCTCTCGCGCCAGGTTCAAGACCCGTTCCACATAACGGTTTCCGTACTGCCTTTGCAGCTGTAGAAGGGATCTCTCCGCGCGAGCCGGCTGGGAGGCAGTGGCGCGGTTCAGGGTCGAGGCGTGAGCCGTGGCGCACGAGTCGTCACCCGCGCGGCAGGAGACCCGGTCGACCGGATCCCGCTCCACGGCGGCAGCGCCCGGATTTTCGTTTTGTTCGGTTCGATCGACGTTCATTTGCAGTCGGCTCGAAGGGCCGGCTGTCGGGTCGAATTCTCGATCAGGCATCGTACTACTCCTTTCCGATCACGAAAGTACTTTGCGAAAAGTCTCTGTATTCACCGAACTCGCCTTCCATAATTACCTTGCCCATCTTCTGAAACTCCTGCCAGGTGGCGCGGATCAGGTGCTTCATCCGCACACAGCCTGCATCCTCGGCGCCAAGAAAAGCTGCGGAAAGCGCGATGTTGCGGATATTGCCTCCGGTGAGTTCGAAACGGCGAGCCATGAAATCTAGATCGAGGCTTTGACGCGGCATATTTTCAGGCCAAACCTGCTGCCAGATTGCCAGGCGCTGATCAAGAGCGGGGAACGGGAACTCGATCGTAAACTGAATGCGGCGGACAAACGCGTCATCCATATTCTTGCGCAGGTTGGTTGCCAGAATGACCGTGCCCTCGTATTCCTCCATGCGCTGTAATAGGTAGTTGATCTCGATGTTGGCGTAGCGGTCGTGCGAGTCCCGCACTTCACTACGCTTGCCAAATAGTGCGTCTGCTTCATCGAAGAACAGGACCGCGTTGGAAGTTGCCGCTTCCGCAAAGATGCGGGCCAGATTCTTCTCCGTCTCTCCGATATACTTGCTGATGACCGTGGAGAGGTCGATCTTGTAAAGATCGAGGCCGAGTTGGCCTGCCAGAATCTCGGCCGCCATGGTCTTGCCCGTCCCGGAGGGCCCGGCAAACAGCAGGCTGAGTCCCTTGCCGAGGGATAACTTGTCGTCGAAACCCCACTCTTCGTAAACCATCGAGCGATACTCGACAGCATTGCAGATCTCCTGCAACTGCCGGAGTTTATCCGCCGGCAGGACTATATCGGACCACTTGTAGTGTGGCTTGATTCTGGTGGCAAGCGTGGCCAGCTTGCGGTTGGATTGCAGGCGGCAGGCTTCAAATAGATCCACCATATTAATGGATACGTTTTGCGGGTCGCGACGGCGCGCCAGATTCTGTGCCGTCAAGGCTGCATCGCGGATCTGTCCTCCGGTGAAGCGAAATTTGTTGGCGAGTCCAGCAGCGTCGACATTCGACGATGCAATACCCTTGAGAGCGGTTTCCCAGAACAACAACCGGTCGTTGTATGGGGGACGCGGGAACTCGATCCTTACGAATGGAGGGAGCTGCGGGTTATCGGAAGGTTCCCAGACAGTTTCTCCCGCGAGAAATACCACGCCTTTGGCATCCTGCATTTCCTGCAGCAAGAGGGTCAGGTTGCTCCGCTGATCGTCGCCAAGGAACGAGTCAAAACCGTGCCAGTAGACGGCTGCATCCTGCAGGGCGGCCTCTCGCGTGATCAGCCGCACCGTCGACGCAAACTCGGCGCCGACGGACTGGGCGTGCTCACCGTTGACCACCAGCAGTTTCAGGCCTGACAACTGACAAAGCGCCCCGGCGGTTGTCCTTTTTCCGACGCCATACGGCCCCTGGAAGTAAAGATTTAAGCCGCGATCGCCGCCTCGCAGGTTTTCGAACAGAACCTTCAAGCGAGTGACCAAGTCAGCCGGAAGTATCAAGTCAGCCATCGTGTGTTTCGGTTCAATCAGAGAAAGCTGGTGGCTCAGCCGTGAGTCGATCTCGTCCCGCCCGAGAAGGTAGTTCACAATTCTCTCATCCAATTTTAGATACCGGTTCAGCAGAGGCGCTCTCGGGTGGGCCGCATCATCCAACAGAGAGATCATTTGATATTTCAGCAAGGGAGCGCCGCTGCCAAATCGGTCGCGGGCATTGAGCTTCGCCGGGAAAGATGGACAGAGCAGGTTGAGCGCAAGGTCGACACTCGGCCGTCTTTTGGTTACGTCGTCTTGCAGATAGGCATAGAGGCGTTCATAGCGAAGGTCCAGTTCCGCGGCGAGGCAAACAAGAATGACATCAATCTCGAACGAAATTAGTTGGAAACGGTTGGCGAGAGTCACAAGACGCAGGGATACGCCCTGGCTTAGGCTAGCTTTGCTCCGAGCCTCGATCCGAGCCTTGAGCCGGCCGAGCGTTTCGTACACCTCAGCGTCGGCACCTTCCGGCGGAATCAGCGCCCAGGAGGGCATGCCGATGGGCTGCGCCAGCAGCGAGTCCACCTCCTGCTCAGAAATGTAGAGACCTTGAAATTCGTCGGTTTTTTGAAGTTGGCGGGCGCGGCGAATCTGGACCTGGATCAGTAAGTCGATGCGCTCGAGTTCGGCGAGAATGTGCTCGACGGAACTGCCATAGGGTAACGCTGGCGACATTGCATCGCTCGGGACGCGGTGGAGGAGCGCAGTCCCAGCGGCGGCTGGCAACTCGGACTTCTGTGCGTGCTCACGAATCACCGCGTCCATCCGACTCCCGAATCTCCGCGTCGAGTGTTTGTCCTAGCCTATGTCTTGGCCTGCTTTCCGTGGTTTTAGCACCTTGCTAACGGCGCTTAGGACAAACCTGTCTCCACCAGCCCAGCTGGTGAATCAGGTTAGCGGCAATCGCGTTGCCAGTCAGACCAGCTTATCGAATCTCAGGGAGACATTCCTGGCGACGATCGCGTCGTCGGAGATAAATTTGCCTGCCCCAAATCGCAAGGCTTGACGGAAGAATGGACCCACAAACAGTTCCCGAATGCCAGCTGACGCGCGAGGCAGTGCGCGTCAGTTTGCATGGCAGAGCCTTGTGTGTCTGCGGTTTACACAAGAAATCGATTATCGGTCACCTTCACTTGAGGGTTTCTGTAGACATCACGCCGCCCTCGTCCTGATGAGTATGCTGACCGAGCTTCCGGCCAGCCTGGTTGCAATTCTCAAATGTCGGAAAGTTCGTTTCGTTTTCGTGCAACGCAAAGTGTATCGATAGACCCTTTGCTGTTACACCGGAGTGACAACAACAGTGACGGTATGAATGCTCTCCCGTGACCATGCAGAAGACTTCGTTGCCATCTTACGAGTTCTACGTTGAGTTACCGACGGCCGCGTCCTGCGCGGCCACCAGGCTGCAGCGGCTTCCTCCGCATGGAATGGACGTGGTTGTGTATCAGTTCTGGTACACGAGGTCTTGGCGAGAGCTGAACGTGCAGGCTCTTGTTCTTCTCAAAAACCGCTATTTCCCATGTTCGTGATCCGCTGAACGCTTTCCCCAGATTGGTTGTGAGATTGCAGACCCGCCCAATTGGATACTCGGGACTGTTCTGATCGGACATGTCATTCTGGTTCGAAAGTGAGTGTCGCAGGTTGTTGATGCCTGACAAACGCTACGAGGGCGAGGATCCAGCTCAAGGCGCCATCGAGGGCAAATATGCCAATTATTTTCAGATCGGCCACAACGCCTTCGAGTTCCTGCTGGATTTCGGACAAAAGTATTCCGAAGGGAAACGGGAGCACTTCCATACCAGAATCGTGACCAGCCCATCTTACGCGAAGGAATTATTGAAGGTACTGGGTGAATCGCTCGAACAGTACGAGCAAACATTTGGGCCGACTGAGCCCGATGAATAAGCACACGGACTCGATGGAGCTGTGTGAGAAATGAGCTGGCCGTCCCCCCGGCAATCGCTCGTGGCAATTAGAGTTAGAGAAGGCCGAGAATGATCGATGACCTAGACAGGACGGTCGAAGAGTTGTTGAAGCGCGAGCTCTCGCCGGCGCTGGTCGAGCAGGTAGGCATCAGTTTTGCCGCCCCCGACAATGAGTTTCCGCCGTCGTCGGTTCCTCTGCCGGCGGTTGACCTTTTTCTCTACGACGTCCGGGAAAATCTGGAATTGCGGAACACGGACTGGATCATTGAGCACAACGATGACGGCACTGCCACCAAGAAAAGGAAGCCGGTCCGGGTGGATTGTTCGTACTTGATTACGGCATGGGCCAGCGAAAGTTCAACCAGCCGCGCATTCGACGAACACCGGCTGCTCAGTGAAGTGATGAAGGTTTTGCTGCGCCACCCCATCATTCCGGAAGTGCTTCTGCAAGGCAGCTTGAAGGGACAGGAACCGCCCCTGCCTTCCAGCACGCTTCAGCCTGGCCGCCTGCAGAGTGTGTCGGAGTTTTGGCAAGCGCTCGGGGGAAAGCCGAAAGCGGCCTTGAACTACACCGTGACTATCGGCGTCGTGCCCGATCAGGCGGTCGAAACGGAAGTTCCTGTGATTGATAAGACCTTGAAGTTTCGTCCTGAGGAGTTTGCGTGAAAAGCGAGTGGGAAATTGTAAGGCGCAGAGTCGCTCTCACTGGGCGCGTGCTGGACGCAGGAACCGGAAAGCCGGTTCAAGGCGCGGTGGTCGTCATCACCGGAATGCCGGACGCTTTCAAAAAGAAGTTAGAGATCTCAGCTCTGCCGTACGGGAATCGCTGGAACACCATGCTTGAAAGGCCAGACAAGACGCGGACCAGACCGGATGGGCTCTTCTATTTCCTCGACTTGCCCGATGGCAAGTACAGCCTGAGCGCGTCCATCCCTAGTTGCGGCGGCCGTTACGGCACCGTGGAGCAGCCGGCAACAGTGTCTCGTAGCGCCGGCGGCGATACAAAAATAGGCTTCGTGAAGTGCGCGTTGCCGCCCACGCTCGTCAAGGGGAAAATCACAGCCTCGGGCCACAAGACCGGAGTGGCGCTGGCCCGAGTGCGAATCAAGGGCAGCGGGGAACGTGCCTTCTCCGACGCGCAGGGACAATACACCGTGGTCGGGATCGAGCCGGGGAAACGAACTTTGCTGGTTTCGGCGCAAGGGTACCGTGAGGAATCCCAAGCGTGCACACTGGGAGGGCCCGGCGCTTCGGAGACACTCAATTTCGCCCTGACTCGCGAAGGTGCGTGAGCTCTCTTGGGCCCGGTTGGGAATCGGCGGTTCAGGGCAAACGGAGGACAAGCAGCATGAGCGCGAAGAAGCAAATCAAGGACGGAGACGCGGCGGACGACTCCGAACTCGATAACGCCACCGCGGACCTTCCACTGGATGTCGCGCCGCAAGGGGATGCACAGCCGAAGATGGACGTGCCACCGAAGCCGGACGCGCAGCGAAAACCGGATGCTCCGAAAGCCGACGCGCCGAAGCCGGACATCAAACCGGCGATTAAGCCAAAGTCCAAGGTCGAACCCGAAACCAGTTCCGCAGCAAAACCAGAAAAGCCGAAGAGTCTGGGAGACATCATGAAAGTCGATTTGAAAGTTCGAAGACCGCGCCGCCGATGAAAGTCTTCATGGGTGGTGCGAGCTGTAGGTCCCGCAGGGCAGAGCGATTTCACTAAAGGAGCGATCAGAATGCCAGAATATTTGTCACCGGGTGTATACGTTGAAGAAGTTCCGTCCTCTATTAAGCCCATTGTCGGTGTCAGCACCAGCACGGCGGCTTTTCTCGGCATCGTCAAGGGGCCAGTCCAGATTCCGGAAGACAATCCAGATTATGATCCGTCGAAACCGAGTGACGATAAGAACCGTCCTTATCGCGCTTGGACTTTCCCCCTTCCCGATGCTGACTACGACACTGCAAAGAAAGCGTTTGACGACCTGGCCCAGCCTGGCGTGAAGCCCGCGCGGCCCAAGGACAACAAAACGCCGGAAGGATTGAAGGCGTTTCGGACGGCGCAAGAAAATCTGGCGGTGGCCGCGCGGCGCAAAGCGGCAGGCGACCTCGCACCCGAAGGTCAAGCTGTGCTGTGTACGACGTTTGCCGATTTCCGACACTCCTTTGGAGATTTCTCGACCGATCCCGATCAGAACAAGCTGGTTCATGGAGTCTTCGGGTTCTTCGACAACGGTGGGAGCCGCTGTTATGTCATGCGGTTCAAAGACATGACCAGCCTGCAGGCTCCCACCGCGCTGATGCCTCTGGAAGCGATCGATGAAATCTCGATGGTGGTGGCTCCGGGAATCACGGATCTAGTGGTGCAAAGCAACATTATCGACCATTGCGAGAACTTGCATGATCGGGTCGCCATCCTTGATGCTCCGCCGAATCCGGCGGACTTGACGGAAGGCAACATCAAGGTCATGACGAACACCGACTACGGCGCGGTCTATTTCCCGCGTATCTCGGCCTTTGACATCGTCACCAAGCTCACCGACCCGGATTCCGCGGAAGGCGAGATCTTTGTGAGTCCGAGCGGACATATCGCCGGCATCTACGCGCGCGTGGATCATACACGGGGCGTCCACAAGGCTCCGGCCAACGAGCCGATTCATGGCGCCCTCGATGTCGAATACCTAATCAGTAAAGCGCTGCAGGATGGGTTGAACCCGGGCGGGGTGAACTGTATCCGGAAAATCAACGGAAAGATCACCGTCTGGGGCGCGCGAACCATCGGTGGCGACATGAACTTCGACACCAAATACATCAGCACGCGCCGCCTCCTCATTTTCATTGAAAAGTCCATCGACGCAGGAACGCAATGGGTGGTGTTCGAACCCAATGACCGGTCTCTGTGGGCCAAGATCGAGCGCAATGTGGGCGCGTTCCTGACCACTGTCTGGCGTGACGGGGCGCTGTTTGGCAGCACGCCGCAAGAAGCGTTCTACGTCAAATGCGACGACGAGACCAATCCGTTCGAAGAGCGTGAACTGGGCAAAGTGACCACGGAGATCGGAGTGGCGGTTACCAAGCCGGCTGAATTCGTCATCTTCCGTATTCAGCAGGTGGCCCCGTTGAAGTCGTAGCAAGGCAGCGAAACTGATCGAAGGCTGACATGGGCACGAGCACACCACTAAAGGGTACGAGGAAGTATTTCGGGCACAATGCTCCCGGCTTGTATCTGGAGGATGAATTCCGCCAGCCACGCAGCAGCAGCTTCTTGACGGGTGTGCCCGTATTTCTCGGATTGTTCAGGCCGCCGAAGGGGCGGCCACCTGTTCCGGGCGTCCGCGTGCTCAGCCTTTGGTCTCTGTTCGCCCATCACATCGGGGCGCCGTATCAGGATTGCATGCTGGCCTATGCCGTGCGGGGGTTTTTTGAAAACGGCGGCACGCGCTGCTGTGTCTTTGTTCTAGAGGATGAAGGTGCTCTAGCTTTGCAGAATGCACTCGACGTGGTAAGCGCTTTCCACACAATCGATCTGGTTTGCCTGCCCGATCCCGTGAAGAACAGATTGGCGGGGTTTGAGAGGCAGCAACTCGTGGTGAACCATTGCGAAACCATGGACGACCGTTTCGCGATACTCGACTCATGGCTGGGAGACAAGAAAGAGAAAGTCTGGGAGCAATGGAGCAGCATTGATGGGAACAATGGGGCGATCTATTACCCGTGGATCCGAGTGCACGGGTTTGAGGGTAAGACGCTCCTGGTTCCTCCATGCGGCCACGTTGCGGGAGTGTACGCGCGAACCGACCGGACCCGGGGAGTGTACAAAGCGCCCGCGAACGAAGTTCTGGAGGGCGTGGTCGATCTGGAAAGAAACCTAACCAGTGCCGACCAGGATTTCCTCAATCCCAAGCGGGTCAACTGCCTGCGTTCGTTCCCCGGACGCGGGATTCGGGTCTGGGGAGCCAGAACCCTGGGCGGGCACGATCCCTGGACTTACGTCAACGTTCGACGGCTGTTCCTGACTGCGATCCGCTGGATCAACTGGAACATGACGGATGTCGTCTTCGAGCCCAACGACGCCCGGCTGCGGGCGCGGATCGAACGCGAACTGAATACTTACTTTCTCGAACAATACCGGCAGGGTGCCCTCAAGGGCAGCACTCCGCAGGAGGCTTTTTACGTCAGGTGCAATGAACAGAACAACCCGCCCGAAGTGCGTGAAGCGGGCCAGGTGATTACCGAGATTGGCCTTGCGCCGGCGAACCCTTACGAATTCGTTGTCGTTCGTCTGATTCACGGCGCGAGCGGAGTGAACATCTCGGGCCCCATGAGGCCCGAACAAAACCTATAGGAGGCAGGAGGAAGCATGGCTACTGGAGAAAGAAAAGATCCATATCGTGGTTTTAATTTCAAACTGGAAATCGATGGCATTCACCGAAACGGATTTCGCGAGTGCTCCGGCCTGGATGCTGCGACTGCCCCGGTCGACTATCGCGAGGGCGACATGAAAGGCAACGTCGTCAGCAAGCTAACCGGTCTGAATACTTACTCAGCCATCACGCTGAAATGGGGCATCACCGACGACAAGTCTCTGTGGGAATGGCGGGACAAGGTGATTCAGGGCAAGACCGAACGAAAGAATGTATCCGTCATCCTCATGAATGAGGCTGGCGAGGAAAAGAAACGTTGGAACTTGGTCGCGGCATGGCCGTCGAAGTACCAGGCGCCCACTTTCAACGCGACCGCGAATGAGGTTGCGATTGAGACCATGGAAATCACGCATGAAGGATGCGTGGATGCGAAGTGATTGCGATCCAATTTTCTGAACGAGGGGTTCGATACCAAACGTGAAGGTACAAACTGAGTTCCCATTCACGCTGCCCCGAGGATACGTAGACTCCGAGGGCAGCGTACATCGTGAAGGCATGATGCGGCTGGCCACTGCGTTCGACGAAGTCGCGCCTATGAAAGATCCGCGCGTCCAATCGAATCCCGGTTACCTGGTGCTCATTTTGCTGTCGCGGGTCATTACCCGCCTTGGTGATCTGACCCACATCAATCCCAAGGTGATGGAAGGACTGTTCTCGGCTGATCTGGCGTTTCTGCAGGATCTCTACCGCCGGATTAACGAAAACGGCAACAGCAGCGTCGGCGTTACATGTCCTCACTGCGAAGCGAAATTCGAAGTGGAGATGAGCACGGTGGGGGAATGATCGGCTACCCCTCGCAAGGTCTGTATGAGGAGGTAGCCTTCATCGCGTATTACCTGCACTGGCCGCATGAACAAATCATGTCGCTCGATCACCACGACCGGCGGCGCTGGGTGGCGGAGGTGTCGAGGATCAACCAGCAATTGAACGAATCGGCCAAACAGGAGAACTGATCCATGGCAACCGGCGGGCGCCACGATCCAACGCTCAGTTTCAATTTTGCAGTCGAGATCGATAGTGTGTTCGCCGCCGGATTTAACGAGGCGTCGGGCCTGCAGGCGGAAATTGAAGTGCAGGAATACAGGGAGGGAGGAGTCAACGAATACATCCATAAACGTGCGGGGCCGGCGCGCTATCCCTCGAATCTGATTTTGAAGAAGGGAATCACGGACAGCGCTGAGCTGTGGTCGTGGTATTGCAATGTTCTGCAAGGCCAGATCGAACGCAAGTCTTTAGCCGTGGTGTTGATGGACAGCACGGGTGCAGAGAAACGGCGGTGGACGTTCCAGAATGCTTACCCGGTGAAGTGGGCGGGGCCAGACTTCAAAGCCCAGAGTTCCGAAGTGGCAATCGAGTCCATGGAGCTGGCGCATGAGGGTTTGATCTTCGCCAGCATGGCACCACCGGCGCCCCCCGCTGTCGGAGTGGAGGTAAGCCTTTCGGTCACCGTGGAACCTCCCGAAATCGATGTGTCGGTCTCGGTGTAGGGAACGTGGGAGGTATAGAGGAGCTTCAGGTGTTATGCCGAACAAAACGGGCCAACCAAGAGATTCACAATCTGGCGAATCCGCAGCCTCTGTCCAAAACTTGGACCTGGGGCGTGCGATTTATGCCAGATATGGCGGTTCGCCCGGCCTCATTACGATGGGACTTGGAGCAAGGTTGGCGCGACAGGTCCTTCATTTCAGCGACCGTCTGCCGATGCTGGACTCGGTGCACCAGCGATGGAGCCGGGGCGCAGGGTCGTCCCACGGTGTGCTAAATCTGCAATGGTTGAATGATTTTGCCTCGGCTCATCCGCACCGGACTGCCGCTTCCATCCCCCGCAGAGCCGATCGCACTTCTGCACTTCACGATAGGCCCGGGTCGGGCACCGTCAGCCAGACTCAGCGTACTCCAGCGTCCGATACGTCACTTTCAGCGGCAGGCGTTGAGTCTCCGAGCATTTCTGGAAATCAGGATTCCATCGCGGCTGAAGCGACCACTCATTCTCCGAGTTCGGATCCTAGCTCAGCGTCTGGAATATTGAGCGAGGCTTCTGAGACCTCAGCCTCGGGAACCGCGGGCTCGACGATGGATTCGGCGCCTTTGAACAGGCTTGAAGGCTCGCATGCGGCTTCAAGAGTCGCGGCCTTCTCTGGCGCAACCGCTCGCGTCGACGGTCCGTCTCTTCCCGGTGCAAATCACGACGGGAAAGATCACAGGTCGGATCGCAGGTTGGAAGCCTCATCAGCAGCCTCAGAGGTCGCGATCCACTCGCAACCTGAAAACTCGAAAGCTCCAATCGTGCACGCTGACAAAAAATCTGGAAACAAGAGTGTGGCCCGCTCGACCATCTCGGAGTTGTTGCATCAGGGATCATCGAGTACATCGGCGTCAGGCATGAGCAGCAACCCGCGCGAGCTGGGTATGACCGCTTCTGGTTCGGCAGCGAACGATCGCGGCGTCGCCTTGAGAATCGGAACGGACTCGCATGAGCCACCGGCGGCAGAACTCCACAGATCGGCGAAGGGAATGGAACAAAGGATCTCTGTTGCCGATGGCAACGCCCATCATCAGTTACAAAGCGAAGGTGGACAGCCGACGGTCGCCTCCGCTCCGGGTTCAGTTCATTCGGTCCCGACATATGTCGGGCGGGCGATTTACCGCCGCTCGCCAGCAGCAGCGCCACCAGCCGGCGGTTTCCGCGCACCGGAAAGGGCGTACACTTCGCGGGAAACTTCAGCACGCCCGGACCTGTCTCAGCCTGCATCGCCTCGTGTGTGTCATGCCGGGGACGGAACTGATGCGGGTTCCCAACTGGGGGGTGCAGGGGAGCAGGTGGTGCCGTCTGGAAAGAGCGAAGTACTGGCGACTCCAGTTTCCCGTGAGACACAGACCGCCGATTCCGAAGCGCAGATTTTCCGTAAACCGATGCCGATGGAAGCGACGCTTGCTCTGGCAGCAACCGAGCATTTTGAAAGCGGAAATGGTGTTGTACAAACATCGATTGCGAGCTCGAGAGATCGATCGATGGCTGACCCCCTCGGCCGAGTAATGCGCACCGTAACCTCCCAGCCGGTTGCGGGCCCGTGGGGATCGACGGTCGCGAAAGATTCGAAGTCCTCCTTGCCTGGAGTTGTGGGAGGCGAACCGGCAAGCGCAGGGGCCACACACACAACCCCAGGGCCGTTGTTGGGCACTCCCGGGAGCCCGGTTTCCCATTCCACCCGGCAGAGCGGCGAGAGCGCATCCAGCACTATTTCGCGTGATTCCGCTTCCCGTCCTGTGCAATGGCTTCGTGACGCGAGGACTGTGAATCAAGCCGAACCATCGACGAATTCAAGATCCGGCAGAATTGAACTTCAGCGTGTAGCACCAGATCAGGCTGTGTCCGTGCTGCCTCTCGAGCCCATGGCGGGCGTCCGCCAAATTGTGATCCACCGCAGTCCGCAAGTCGCATCGACGGATCTGTCGACGACCCTGGCTCCGCGGAGTGGCGACGACGCGAGCGCGATGGATTCGACAGGCATCGTGCTATCAAGACAGGCTGAAAGCCAGACGATTCCGGCCGAAGGCGGCAGTGGGAGTTTTGTCACTCCCATTCTGCGCAGCCTCCAGAGCGAGCCGCGCAATGGTGCTGGAGATGTTGCTCTGGAAATGAAATCTGCGGTCGAGCGTGCAGCTCTCGGGTCCGGCGTGGTAGTTGGTCAATCGAATGCGGCCAAGGCGCAACTGACCGCGCCCGAGTCTCAGGCATCCGCAACCACCGCTGCATCCGTCGCGCGCCAATTCTTATTGCCAGGTGGGCCGTCACCGGCGAGGTCGACTGACGCGATCCCAGACCTTTCGCGGATCGTCAGGTTGTCGCCGTCGGGATCCCTGAGTCGGTCCTCCGGCAGACTCGACGTGCCTGCAGGCTTGTTCCGAAGTGCCTTCACTCACCGGTCCTTACGCGCGATCGACACACTGCAAAGCTCATCAGATTTCGCGATGGCGGTGCCATCGTTTCCGCTCAAAGCCGGAGTTGCGCGTCATCTGCTCATGAGAAGCCCAGGGGCTAGCGTCGGGGCGCCTGTTCCAAGCCTGCCGACTGCCACGAGCGCGACGGCCGCGAGTACGAGTGCGACGAGCACGACCGGCGGAAATCCTCGGGGCTGGAAGAATGCTGAGATCAAACAGTTGGCAAACCGTGTTTACGACTTGCTGGTGCGGCGACTCGCAGCCGAACGGCAGCGCAGGGGGCAATAGCGAATGGGACGTCAGGTAGTTCAAATTACGCCCGCGGGCCACCCGGCTATCAACGCCCTCTTCAATCCCACCGAGTATAGCCTCGGCAAAGCCAATCAGATTGCGGAGGCCGCAGTTCCCGGCCTGGACGCGCCGATTTTGCAGTATGTCCACGGCAACACCCGCACGCTGGATATGGATTTGTTTTTCGACACCTATGAGGAAGGAACCGACGTCAGCGTCAAGACGAAGGCAATCTACAATCTGCTGCTCATCGACCCGGCCACGCACGCTCCTCCCATCTGTGACATCGCGTGGGGAAGTCTCACATTCCATGGAGTCCTGGATCATGTGACCGGCAAGTTCACGCTGTTTCTCGCAGATGGTACACCGGTGCGGGCAACACTGAGCGTGACGTTCAAAGAGTTTATCGACGTCAATGTGTTGGTTCAGGTGCAGCCCACGCAATCGGCCGACCACCGGAAAACGCGCGTGGTCAAGAGTGGAGATCGAATCGACAATATCGCAAGTGATGAGTACGGGGACCCGGGCAAGTGGCGGCCTATTGCCGAAGCCAACAACCTGGATGACCCAGATCAGTTACAACCGGGGAATGTGTTGATTATTCCGGCATTGCAGTAGCCGGCGTTGCAGTACAAGGAGCGTTGGAGACGTGACGAATTATTTTGCACCGGCTTTCCGGATCCTGGTGAATGGATCGCAACTGCAGGCCGATGTCTCGTTAAACATCGAGCAGGTTCAGGTGGTCAGCAAGCCGGACACGCTCGACACTTTCAGCTTTACGATCGCAAATCCGTTACCCCAAATGCGCTGGACTCACACACCAGATGCCAACCTCTTTCGGGAAGGCAATGCCGTAAGCATTGCGATGGGCTATGTGGATGACCTGCAGAACATGATCGAGGGAGAGATTACGCAAATCAGCCCCACTTTCCCTGCGGACGATATTCCGACCGTCACCATCGAAGGGAACACCCTGCTCCATCGTTTGCGGGGCACGCACAATACTCGAACCTTCCAGGGCGTAAGCGATAAGGATATTGCCGAGAAGATTGGGCAGGGCCTGAATTTACAGGTGGAGGCTGAAGATCCGGGGACGCAGTACGAGTATGTCATGCAGCCAAACCAAACCGATTTCGAGTTCTTGTGTGAGCGCGCCAAGAAGCTTCATTACGAGATTTTGATCCAGGGCAAGAAACTGATCTTTAGAAAGAGCCAGGAGGCTATGGCGAAAACCTACACTCTGGTGTGGGCGCAGGCGCAAAGGGCTGTGGCATCAGGGTCTGATGTGTTACCTCTTACAACCTTCAGCTTGAAGATGAGCGCCTCGACGCCACCCACGAGCGTGGAAACCCGCTCCTATGATCCCACTTCGAAACAAGCCTTCGTCTCCCAAGCCGGGCCCTCGGATCAAACTTCAAAAATGAAAGGGACGCAGCCCGGCGGTGAAGTCTCATCCGCGGCTTATAAGACAGACAGGAAATATGTTCACGTGACCACTCCATTCGGTTCTAAGGCGGAATGCGATGCGCACGCGAAAGCTACCTATAACAATCAAGCAATGGGACTGATCTCAGGAACGGCGGAAACCATCGGGGTCCCCGATTTGCGGGCTGGCACAGTTATTCAATTGCTGGGAGTGGGTCCCCGTTTCGAGGGCGAATATCTGATTAGCGAAGCCACACACGAGATTGGCGCAGATGGATACAAGACGAGCTTGACGGTGAAAAGGAACTCAGTTTCATGAGTACTAGCCTCATCGATTTGCTGACACCGAGTGGCGGTGCGAACGAACCGGGACGTTTTTTTGGCGTCGTGGTCGGTATCGTCACCAATAACCAGGACTCCGGCAACATGGCGCGGGTGCGGGTTAAGTTTCCCTGGCTCTCCGACGACAACGAAAGTTGGTGGGCGAGGATCGCGGTGCCGATGGGCGGCTCTGGCCGCGGCACATATTTTCTGCCGGAAGTAGATGACGAAGTTCTGGTTGCATTCGAGCATGGGGATGTACGGTCCCCATACGTGATCGGCGCACTCTGGAATGGCAAGGACGCGCCTCCCACGACGAACAGCGACGGCCAAAACAATATCCGTGTGATCCACTCCCGCAGCGGGCATTTGATTCGCCTGGACGATACGGACGGAAACGAGAAGATTGAAATCATCGACAAGACGGGAGGCAACAAGATCACGATCCAGAGTTCGGATAACAGCATAGACCTAGAGTGCACCGGGAAAATGACCTTGCATGCCAGCGCGGGGATTGAGATGACCTCCGATGCGGATATCAAGATTACGGCGAACGCCACCATGGACATTGAGGCCACAGCTCCGATGACGATTAAGGGCGCGATTGTGAATATCAATTAGGGAAGGAAAGAAGTTCCAATGCTCGCAGATTTTCTCGGGAAGGGATGGACCTTTCCCGTAAATCCGGACGACCCTTACGGGGTGGGGATCAGCTACGGAGAGGAAAGCATCCGCGAGTCGATCTGGATCATTCTCGCCACCGCTCCCGGGGAGAGAGTGATGCGTCCTGATTTCGGATGTGGGCTGCACCATCTGGTGTTTGCGGTGAATGAAACAGCAACGCTTGGTCTGGTCAAAAAGGTAGTGCGCGAGGCTCTGGTGCGCTGGGAGCCGCGAATCGACGTCATGGATGTGGATACAGAAGTCAAAGGCCGAGGAGAAGTTCTTCTGATCAATATTCATTATCAGGTACGTTCGACCAACAATTTCTTCAATCTCGTATATCCGTTTTACCTGACGGTAGGGGTATAGTGACGATCGCAGCTCCCAAACTCGATGAGCGTACGGCTCGCGAAATCTATCGAGACGTGCAGACGCTTTTGCCGGCGTCGCAGCGGCCCGGGCACGATCCGCGAGGGAGACTCGATGCGGCATTGATGCAGGTGTTTGCGCGCTTTGGAGAGCTCATCATCCAGCGGCTGAACCAAGCGCCAGAGAAAAATCTGCTGGCCTTTCTCGATTTGGTCGGAGTCTCACCGCTGCCCATGCAGGCCGCATGCGTTCCGCTCACCTTTTCCATGGCGCCAGGCAGCGCGAGTTGTGCTGTGGTACCTGCGGGAATGCAGGTCGCGGCCCCGCCGGGCCAGGGTCAGTCCGGTGGGGGTCAGACTGGCGAGAAGCAACCGGACAAAGGTCAACAGAAGCCGGTAATCTTTGAGACCCTCCAGCACCTGGTCGTGACCACGGCGAAACTGGATTCGTTGCTGACAAAATTCGGTGCACGCGATCAATACAAGGACCTGAGCTCGGCTCTCCTTTTGCCGTCTGATTCGCAGGCTGCTGGAGCAGCGGACTCGCAGGCCAATGCGCCTGCCGTCAACTCCATTCCTCACCTGCTGTATATCGCCGTGCCGGTGAACCCGACCTGGCCGCACATCGATCAATTGCGGCTGCGGTTTGTTTTCGAAGAAGGCGGAGGCCCGATCGTGGATGCGCGTTCGCTCCAGTGGGTGATGGGGATTGACGATGACCCGACGCAATCGGCCGCGAATGTCGGCCGGGCCGCAGCCTCTGATGCGGGCAAAGCGATCGTCGTGGTTCCCCAGGAAGATGGCACCAAGAACCTGACTCAGGCCGGCGACATTGTGTTCGTTAATCTGCCGCAGACGCCGACGACTGCCGTGAACGGAATCTCCGGGCGTTGGCTGTACTGCCGCTTGCTCTCCCCGATGACCAGCAGCCCAGAGCCGGTGGCCGGAATGGTGCGAGGTTCTCAAGTGCCGGCTGTGAGGGAAGTGTCGGCCGAGATCCAGCTGGCGAGGAATGATCTTGCGGTCGAGCAGGCGTTCTATAACGGTCAAAAGGTGGACGTGAGCAAGGACTTTTTCCCCTTTGGAGAGCGACCGAAGTTCAGCGACACGCTTTATCTTGCAAACCGCGAAAGTTTCTCGAATCCGGACGCCAAAATCACGCTCCGTGTTGAACTAACGAACCCGGAATCAGCCGGGCCGGACGTGGGCATTCCGAACACGACGACTCAGAATATCAAGCTCTGCTGGGAGTTCTGGAATGGACAGGCGTGGACAAGCTTGGGCACGACGGGCCGGTACCTGCAACTGGAGGATGATGCCGGCGACGCCGAATTCACCGATGAGACCAAGTCTCTATCGACGAACGGAAACGTTAGTTTCCGGTTCAGCAGCCCACCAGCTGAGTTGAATCTGAACGGACAGAAGAGTTACTGGGTGAGAGTGCGGATTGTGGCGGGCAACTACGGAAGGGAATTGCAGTACAAGAAAGATCCGGCAACCGGAGCCCTGGTAACAACTGGTGCAACGTTGGCGCCGCCTTCGATTCGATCGATCAAGATCGACTACGTCGTCAAAAAAGAATCAAAACCGCAGGCTATTCTGACCTGCAACGATTTTGCGTACGTGCAGGCAGGTGCTCAGAGCGGTTCCTTCAAGCCCTTCACTCCGGTTGCGGGGGATGAGATTCCCACGGCGATCTACTTCGGTTTTGCAGCAGACAGCCGGCCGGCCGGAAGTCGGCCCGCGAACTCAACGGGTGCACCGACCCAGAACAACGAACGGCAAGGGAGGATTCCCAATCAGCCGGTAAGTGCGTACGCGGTGTTGGGGAATAATTCCTCAGAAAAGAGCGGTGAAGCGGGTAATGTAGCGGTCGCCGCCTGGGAATACTGGAACGGTTCCGCATGGAACAAACTTGCAGTTCGCGATGAGACCCAGGGCATGCGGCGATCGGGGTTGTTTCAATTCCTTGCGCCTAAGGATTTTGCCTCGAAGCAAGAATTCGGACGGCCAAGGTTCTGGTTGCGGATGCGCCCGAATGCCGTCGACTTCGATCCAACAATTCGCAATGTCTACTTGAACACCACAACCGCAATTCAAGGCGCTACGGTCGTGAACGACATTCTCGGTTCCAGCAACGGCAAGCTCGATCAGAAATTTCACACCGTGCAGGCGATGGTGCTCCCCGGCCAAAAATTAGAAGTCTGCGAACCCACCATGCCTGCGCTAAATGAGTGTCGATCCATCGAGGCTGAAGAAGGTGACGATGCTATACAGACGGTCACCGCGCCCAGTGGCCGCGGCAATCAATTTTGGGTGACTTGGCATGAAGTTCCTAATTTTTACGGCTCCGGACCCCGGGACCGCCACTATGTGCTGGATCATGTCAGCGGCGAAGTGACGTTCGGCGACGGGCTATGCGGCATGATCCCTCCGATTCTTCCGGGAAATATCCGCATGACACGGTATCGCAGCGGGGGCGGTTTGGCGGGCAATCAACCGGCGCAGGCCATCAAGCAGTTGATCAGTGCTGTCCCGTATGTGCAGAAAGTGGTCAATTGGATACCGGCCAGCGGTGGCACCGATCCGGAAGCGAGCGATCAGCTTCTCGAACGCGGACCGCGCGAAATCAGGCATGGCAACCGCGCGGTCACACGCGAAGATTTCGAAGACCTCGCGATGCTTGCTTCCCGCGAGGTCGCCCGTGCGAAGTGCGTTCCGCAGTGCGACCTCTCGCTCGATCGGGACGGAAAACGGCGCCGGCTGGGTGTGATCAGCCTGATCGTGGTGCCGCATTCCACTGACTCCCGGCCGGTACCTAACTCGGATCTGTTCGATCGCGTGCGCACCTTCGTAGACGCCGGGCGCTCGCCTACTTCCGATCTGGTCCTGGTCGGACCCGAATATGTTCGCGTGGATGTGAGCGCTGAAATCGTCGTGAATCAGCCCGGCGATGCCAGCGATGTCGAACTCGCAGCCAGGCGGGAACTCGAACGTTATCTTCACCCCATTACCGGGGGGCCGGATGGAAATGGCTGGGAATTTGGCCGGCTTCCGCAGAAGTTTGATTTGTGTGGACTGATCGAACAGATTCCCGGGGTTAGTCACGTTCGCGATATTCGCGTGACGCCAGTTGCAGACCGCCGCGGCGCGGAAAAGACTGACCAGTTTTTGATTTGCTGTGGCCAACACCAGATCTCGATGACGCTGGAGGGGCAAGAGTGCCGCTGACCTTGCCAAATCTCGACGATCTCCGCTGGGAAGATCTCATGGATGAGGGGCGTTCCCTGATTCCAGCCTTGGCACCGGAATGGACGAACTATAATCCGTCCGATCCAGGAATAACCTTGGTCGAGTTATTGGCTTACTTCAGTGAAAGGCTGATGTATCAGCTGAACCGGATCGGCGACAACCATGTTCTGGAGTTCCTCAAACTCATCAACGGTCCGGAGTGGAAACCGGAGCAAGAACCGGCGCATCTGGCCAAAGAGAAGCGCGGGACCATTCGTACCTTCGGGGAGCTGCAACGCGCGGTTACGTCCGCGGACTTTGAATTGCTGGCTCAGGCCGTTGCGACCGTGAAACGAGCAAAGTGCATTCCGGGACGCAACCTCGAGAGTGAGCAGCCGGGGACACGAGTAACCGACGCTCCGGGACACGTCAGCCTTGTAATTGTTTCCGACAAGACGCTCGAGCCCAGCCAGGAATTGCTCGCGAAGGTCAGGCGGGCGCTGGAGCCCGCCCGTCTGCTGACCACCCGACTTCACGTTGTCGGCCCAAAATATTTGTCCCTCCGCCTGCGGGTGACGATAGTTCCTCGGCCGGGGACAGCGCCGGAGTCCGTGAGGGAAGACGCTATCAAGCGGCTCAAGGTTTTCTTCGATCCACTTGAAGGCTGGTTTGATGGCAAAGGCTGGCCGTTTGGGCGAAACGTTTACTTATCGGAGCTCTATCAGCTTCTCGGTGAGGTGCCGGGCATCGAGAGTGTAATGCCAACGAGAGACTCAACCGGTGTGCCGATGGATGAGCTGGTTGTGGAGAAGTCTCTCGCCGAGCGGCTGAAGCGAAACAGTCGTGGCGAAGTCGAGGCAGTCGAGTTGTGGCCCGATGAGTTAGTTGGAGCACGCATTGAGCGTGACGATGTTTCACTCCCTCCGCATAGGTAGAACGCTGGTGTGATCGCAAGTTGAATTGATTTGCTTTTGTGTTGTCAGGATGTCTATGGAAGAAGTCACAAACACGCCAAGAAAAACACTGCTGGAATATTTGCCGGCTATCTACCAGGAGGCGATCCCTCCCGAGCGGCGCCCCTTCCTCAGCGGCTTCCTGGCAGCGTTTGAAAAAGTCCTGTTGGGTTACGACCAAGGAACCCATGATGCCGGGAGAGTCGCCGGAACCCGCGGCGAACGCGGCAGGGATCCGATCGAAGGTCTGGGCAGAAAGATTGCCCGCTTGTATCTGCTGTTTGATCCGCAGGAGACTCCGGAAGAGTTTCTTTCCTGGCTGGCAAGCTGGGCGGCCCTGAGTTTCCACGCCGATTTGAGCCCGGCGAAGCGGCGCGATCTGATTGCCAACATCATCCCTCTCTATCGAATCCGAGGGACCAGATGGTATGTCGAGGAACTTCTCCGTATTTGCGTGGACGCAGGAACTTCTGTCTCCGAGGAAGAACTTCCCCCGCTGCAGCTGGGGGTGCATTCCACGATCGGCAGAGACACCTATCTTGGAGGAGGGCCTCCTCATTATTTTCGTGTAACGCTTGAGGGAGCGGACCTGAGCGCGCTTGAACTGCAGACGCAGCGCCAAATTGCCTACGAGGTTGTCGAATTGTCAAAGCCGGCACACACCGGCTACGAATTCCAGGTCGAATACTCCCACATGCAAGTGGGCGTTCATTCGACCGTGGGCGTAGATACAGTTCTCGGGCCGGCGGCTCTTGGCGTGAAAGGAGATTGAGTGTGTCCGTAAAACGGCTTAATTACTTTACTCACCAGTTCCTGCGGGAGCAGGATTTTCAGGCCGAGCAGGCCTATCACATGGTCATGCGGCGCCAGCACAACCGGTTGCTGCACGGATGGGGGGTCGTCCAGGGTCTGGAGGTTCGCAAGAAAAGCGATCACGAGATCACGATCGAAGCTGGAACGGCTATCGACGACCAGGGAAGAGAGCTTGTTCTGGCGGCGCCGGTCGTGCGCAATTTGTCCGCTTTTGAACGCAGCTCCCACGTCTACGTCACCATCGCCTACGCCGAAACCTGGGAAGAGGCGGATCACCACTCCTCGGGCGGAGTCGATGCCTACACCCGCGTGACCGAATCGCCCGAGATCAGCGAAAAGAAACAAGAGCCTCCAAAAGATGGTGCAGTCATCGCGCTGGCTCGCGTCCATATCAATGAAGACGGGAATGTTCATCAAATCGAGGGCAATGTCCGCAAAACGCTGGACGAAAGTGGCTCTGCTACAGGCTGGATGCGGTTGCCCTTCAAGCCGGTGAGACTCGAAGCTTTGAGAATCGGAGAAAAACTGACTCCACCGAAGCAATGGGATGTTGGACTCGAGTTCACGGTGGATGTGGCTTCCGCCTACTGCGAAAAGAATGCTCGTGGATCGATGTCAATCCCCGTTCCTCCCGGAGCGAAAAAGATTAAGGCCTTTCGCATCTGCGGCACCACTCGCGGAAAAGTCGAAGTCGAGTTGGTCCGGACCGGCTGGAATGTCGAAGAGAACAAGGGCGGACACAAAGTGTTGCTGAACCGGGCGGTGGAACGGGAGTGGTTTGACGAACATGTTCCGCTGGAAGAAGAACTTCAAACGTTGAACGAGTTTCACGCATTAGCTGTTTCAGTAATAGCAGACGGGAAGACCGAGATCTGGCTGGTGGCCGTGCGCTACGAATAGTTGAAGTTATCCCCCAATCGAGGAGGAACATCAAGATGAAGTTTCACATTCAGACTCCTGACGATGTTGTTCACCCAGTGGAGTTTCCTACGGATTTGCCGGTCGAAGTACTGCTGAGGGAGTTCGTTACTGACGAGAGCCTTAAGATTCAACCACCGAATCCGGAAGCTTGGCATCTGTTGAACGAAAGCAGCGGTCAGAAACTGGATCCGAAGAAAAATCTTAGTCAAAACGGCGTGAGTGGAGGGCAGCGGCTCCAGTTGCGGCCCCATAAAAATGAAGAGCCTGCCCCAGTGCCGCATCCCGGCGGAGAAATGAAGCGCTGCGACAATGGGCATTACTACGATCCCAAGAAGCACACGAAATGCCCATACTGCGGCGTAGCTGACATCGACGTAGCCGGTCCCAGAAGCATAAGGATAGGACCCGCCATTGCGGGTGACGATGCCCGCACCCGTCCGCAGGGCCAGAGGATTCCTCCACCCAACCTCGGGGTGGGAGACGACGCTGCGACGAGAGTGATTCCGCCTGGAGGAACGAGCGCTATCGATCCGGTTGTGGGATGGTTCGTGTGCGTCCACGGCCCGGAGAAGGGCAGAGACTATCGCATCCGCAGCGAGAACAACACCATTGGCCGGGCGAAGGAAATGTACATCTGCATCTCGGGAGATGATTCGATTTCTCGCGAGAGGCACGCGGTCATTACTTTCGATCCTCAACGAAACACTTTCCACCTCGGTCCGGGTGAGGGCAGAGGACTCGTTTACGTGAACGGCGAAGTGCTGCTGGCACACCGGGAACTTAAGCCCTACGACCAGATCCAATTGGGCAAGACCAAGCTCATCTTTGTTCCGTTCTGTGGAGATAAGTACACATGGGGGAAAGACGACGAATAGCACTGCTGATCCTTCTGCTGTGGGTGGCGAGTGACAGAGCCGGCGCCGGCGAACCTGGGCGGTTTGCAATAAGCCAGGTGTCTGTCCGGCCACCTGCCATCACGGTTTACCTCGACCTGTTGGATGGAAACGGGCAACCTCCAGCGCAATTGCCATCTTCCGAGATCTCTGCGGCAATCCAAGGCGAGGCCGTGAAGGTAGCTCAGGTGACGTCATTCGACGCCAGCGGCGAGGGCGTGGCCTACGCAGCCCTGGTTGATATTTCGAAGTCCATCGGGTCTTCACAATTTACCCAGATTCGAAGCTCCCTCGACAACTGGATCGAGGGTCTGCAAAGCGCGGATCGCATGGCGATCTTTACTTTCGGCCAAGACTACAAGCAGCTTATCGATTTCACGGATGACAAAGAAAAACTGAAAGCCGCCTTGCAAAATGCCAAACCCACCGACCGGCAGACCAAACTCTACCTTGCCCTGAACAACGCGGTGAATTTGTTGCAACGAACCGAAACCGGATTGCCCAACCGCCGCGTTGTCGTAGTCCTGACCGATGGCAAGGATGAGGGGAGCGGCATTACCGCTGAGGATGTGCGTGATCTGATTCAGCAGAGTCATATCCCGATCTACGCCATTGGATACAGCAGGCTTCCTGACCAGGAACGGCAGAAGTACCTGGAAGTGATGAATCGGTTCGCAACGCTTTCCGGAGGCAGCTACGCCACGGCTGCGACTCTGCAGACGGCGTACGAAGAAATGCAACGCACGATCCGGAGAGTGTTTGTGGTGCAATTGGTCTGCGATGGCTGCCACGCCGACAGTCAATCTCACCCGCTGAATATCACGCTCACAACGGGCAAGGTCGTGCGGACCGACCGGTTTGCGGTGAACCTGATCGCGCCTCCCCCGCCACCGCCAGAGCCGTGGTGGAAGGTACTGTTATCGTTGAAAGTCTTACTCATCGTCACCCTGGTGGTCTGCGTCTGCGTTACGCTTGTATTTCGGGCGCAACTGAAAACCTGGATCTGGGGCCACCCGTCGCCGCCACCACCCGTTACTCCAGTCATGGTTGATTCAGGCACAGCGCCCGTCCAACAGCCGATTCCGCGCACCCGGGGCCGAGGTATCCAGTTGACGGTGGTTGCCGGCAAGGAACACGGACGCGTCGACCACGTCAACCTGGTGGAGAAATCGGTGATTGGCAGGGATAAAGGATGCGACGTCTCGTTTCCCGATGACACTGAGATGTCGGGCAGGCATTGTGAACTGATTCTGGCCGGCGCGCATATCGAGGTTCGGGATTTGGGGTCCACCAATGGAACTCTTCTCAATGGAGCACGGCTCGTGGCCGAGCAACGGGTGGAGGATGGCGATCTTATTCGCGCCGGCCGGACAGAATTTCGAATCAATATCGGTGAGACGTAATGGGATTTACCGCCGGAAATGCTCAGCACATCGGTTCACGCCCGCAGCAGCAGGACGCCTTCGGATTCTCGGACCCGAGCGACAAGCCGTTTGTCGCTCACGCAGGGTTCCTGGGTGTCGTGGCGGATGGCGTGGGCGGTCTGACTCACGGTTCTGAAGCAAGCCAGTCGGCAGTTCGTACGTTCCTCCAGACCTACCATGCCAAGTCCCCCGCGGAGTCGATCCCGGATGCGCTCGCACGATCCCTGCACGCAGCAAACCATGCCGTACTTCGGGTAGCAGGAAGCGACCCATCCGCGGAGGGAGTGGGTACGACGCTAGTCGCCGCGGTTCTGCACGAGCACGTGCTCTATTGGATTTCAGCCGGGGACAGCAGAATCTATCTGCTTCACGCAACGCGCTTAACGCGGATTACGTCAGATCATACTTATGCCCGAGAACTCGATGAACAGGCAGCTCAAGGCCTGATTTCGCGAGCCGAGGCGCAGAACCACTCCGAGCGTGGTTCACTGACCAGTTATCTCGGGCAGCCCGAGCCAAAGGAAGTCGATCGGAATACGCGTGCTCTCGCTGTTCAGCCGAATGACTGCGTGATCCTGTGCACCGATGGCTTTTATCGAGGTCTCAACGAAGTCGAGATCACAGATGCCTTTCGGGGTGATTTGCAAAGAGGCTGCGACCTGCTGGTGCGGCAGGTCCTGGCCAAGCACCGGAAGCAACAAGACAACTTGACCGTCATAGCCTTGAAGCACAGCTCAAGAACTCGGAAACCATTCGCTCAGGGCCGCTCCCATTTACGGCTGCTCGTCTTGGCGGGATTGATTCTTGTTCTTCTGTTCGCTGGCGCCGGTTACTGGTATGAAAAGCACTTAGCCGGTATGGGACAAGCCCAGGAACCCGCGCAGCCGACTTCAGGTTCGACGCCGAGTACCAGTCCTAGCGGCAACGCGACCAATGCCAAGCAAGAACAGAGTCCGCCCGCTGTGAAAGAAGTAGAAAAAGTGAAGCACGCGTTCACCGCAAAGGCGGCGAAACCTGTCGGGGAGAAAACGCAAGCACCGAAGCCTCAGACACAGGATTCAACTGATCGGGAGACTGACGCAGGTGGAACACCGCCGGCAGTTCCTGGGGGTGCCCAAGAAACAGCGCCTGAACAAAGCGCGCCTCCAGACGGAGCTGTCCCGACCGTAAGCCAGCCAGACAGTCTCGAACAGAAAGCACCACCGCCTAGCCCGCCGGCAGCGAGCGATGGAAAGACTCCCCCCTCCGGGCAGGCTGCCGGAAGCACTCCACAAAAGCAGCCGCCACCTCCACCTCCGGCTCCCGACACGAAGCCGGATGCTCCACCCAATCGAACTCTCGGGAGGGCTTTCGGCTCGGCGCCTCGATCCGGTACCAACGATGACCTCTGTGTCCACGGGCGGAGTTGGGCTCTCGGCATAAAGGATGGCGAACGCACATGTCGTTCATGACCGATTCGGTGAGCAGGATTGGCGGGCGCGAACTCAACGAAGACTCCTACGGCTTCTTCGAGATGAATAACGCCGCTTGCTGGGTGGTTGCCGATGGGCTTGGCGGGCACCGTGGGGGAGAGGCGGCCTCCAGGATTGCGGTTGACGCAGCTTTAGCTTCATTTCGCGTCACGCCTGAGTTTTCGACTCCGGCTCTGCAGCGTCATCTGGAGGCGGCGCAACAGGCAGTTTTGAAAGCGCAGAAGGACCAGCCAACTCTATCCACGATGCGCACTACGATCGTCGTGCTGTTGACGGACTCCCTCCGCGTGTTGTGGGCGCACGTTGGCGACTCGCGCCTTTACTGTCTGGAAAATGGCCGCATTGTTTCTTGCACAAAAGATCACAGCGTTGTGCAAGCGATGGTCAGCGCGGGAGAACTCTCTGCAAATCAAATCCGACATCACGAAGATCGAAACCGGCTGCTCCGTTGCCTAGGAAACAGCGAGAACGAATTCCGTCCGACCATTCTTTCCGAAGCGCGGACCTTGTATCGCGGAACGGCTTTTCTGCTTTGTACGGACGGTTTCTGGGAGTACGTGACCGAACCGGAGATTGAGGTTGATTTCGCGAAAGGGGAGGGAATCCGAGACTGGCTGGCATTGATGGAGGACCGGCTGCTCGAGCGCGTGACTGAAAACAACGACAACTACACGGCGATTGCAGTGAAGTTCGATTCGCAGACAGCCCCGATGCCTCCCGCGGATCCGGCGTCGTCCCCGCAGTCCGGAGGAGAACCGAACTCCGCGAGAACTGCGCGGCTGGCATGGATTGTCGCTATTGGTCTTCTGCTGATCGCGCTGGAGATTCCGGTGCTGTTTCTTTGGAACAGACACTACCTTCTCGAACGTCAAGTCGAGGATGTTACCGCAGAGAGGGATAGTTTGAGCAGGGATGCACAGGCGCTGGAACAAAGTTTGCACGATGTGCGGAATCAACGGCACGACGGCAAGGGCAAGAGTGCTGCCGCGAAGTAAAGGGCGGATACTTTTCGTTTTGCGTATGCGTAAGCAACACCCTGGCGCAGTCAATGATCCAACGGGCTGATCGATTGGAATAGAACGCTATGAATTCTGAGCACCTGTGCATGGGCTGTATGAGCGAAAAAGGCGACGCCCAGGTCTGCGGGCTCTGCGGCTGGCAGGAGGGAACTCTGCCGGAACTACCGGTACAACTCTCACCCCGCACCGTCCTCGGCGAAAAGTACCTTCTCGGCAAAGTGCTCGGACAGGGTGGTTTCGGAATCACTTACCTGGCCTGGGATCTGTTGCTCAGTCGAAAGCTGGCGATCAAGGAATATTTCCCCAGAGAAATCTGCGGCCGCGGAAGGGATGACCGCACGGTCCAGCCGCTCAGCCAGCGTTCCCACCGAGACTTCGAATACGGACTGGCGAAGTTTGTCGAAGAAGGACGAAACCTGGCCCGCTTTCGCGATTATCCAGGGATTGTGTCTTTGCTTGACTTCTTCGAGGCCAATGGCACCGCCTACATTGTCATGGCCTACATGGAGGGTATGACGTTCAAGCAGTACCTGGAGGAGCAGGGCGGGAAAATAGGTTTTACTCAGGCCTTCAATATTCTGAATCCCGTCATGGATGCGTTGCGCGAGGTGCACCGGATTGGAATGCTGCACCGCGACATCAGCCCCGACAATATCTATTTGAACCAGGACCGGCAAGTGAAGATTTTGGACTTTGGTGCGACCCGGTACGCAATGCGGGAGCAATCGCAGAACCTGACGGTGCTTATCAAGCCGGGGTACGCTCCATTGGAGCAGTACAGCAGCGGAGGCAAGCAGGGTCCTTGGACAGATGTTTACGCAGTCGCAGCGACGTTCTATCGCGCGATAACTGGCAAGGCGCCTTCGGAGGCTCCTGATCGTCTGGCACAAGATGATCTGGTACCTCCCAGCCGCCTGACTGTCAACATCCCGCTTGAGTCCGAGTCAGCACTGTTAAAAGCGCTGGCTGTACATTGGCAAAGCCGGTTCCAGAGTATTGAGGATTTTCAGAAATCGGTTATTCCGGTAGAGCAACGCGAGCCAGGCCCAGGGCCCCGACCCGAGCCCCGGCCTTCCCTCAACCCGGTTCTGCTGGTTGCGGCTGGCCTGCTCTTGTTCGCTAGTCTGGCCTTCGCGGGATTGTGGCTCTCGGCTCGCGGTCAACTCAAGTCCGCGGAGTCGAAGATCGACGCCATGAACCGGCAGTTGCAGAACAATGCGCCGGATCCACGAGCCCCAGACGATCTCAAGCGACAGATAAGCGAGCTCACCTCCCAACGTGCTGACTTGCAAGCAAAAGTCCAGAGCCTGGGTGCGAGCCTCAACACAACTCAGAGCGCCCGCGATTCCTTGAAATCCCAAGTCGATTCTTTGAACCAACAAGTCGCGAATCTACGTGCGCAGTTGGCTGCGCAAAAGACTACGCAGCCGAAACCTCCTGAGCCCGCACCACAATTGAGCATCGTGTACTTCGAGATCTACGGGACCGACCGCGAAGGAAACAACAGGAAGGGGCCCACCACGCAGTTCTCCGGCCGCGATTTGCGCTATCTCCTTTGCCGCATCGGAGGTCCAAATCCGCTCCTCGGAAGCCGGGCATTGTCCGAGTTGATCGAAGTGAGATTCGTAGCTCCCGGCGGAATGCTCAAGAGTGCAGTTCCACAGCGAGTGACAGCTGCAGCGAACCAAGGAGTCTGGGCGTCACAAGCGCTGTATGGAAGCGATCAGCCCGGAACATTCCAGCGCGGCATCTGGCGGATTGAGGTTTGGTTGGGACAGAAAGAGATTCGTGGGATGGCGTTCCAGGTGAATTAGCACGATCTTACATCGTTCCTGGTGGGCGAGGTCATGGATGGAATGGAACAGTCATACAGGACCCGCAACTTGTAGCTAACAGCTCATCGATGGGTATGACGGACGCAAAAGCGATGGTAAGACTCTCCAAGCCGCTCTATCTGACTTCACCCATCGTAAGTGTGGTTGCTTTTGCGGCGCTCGTAGTTGGCGTATTCGGGTTGAGAAATGGGGACGTGTCGGAGGCCACTTCCTTGTTTGCTCTGGCAGCTTTGGCCCTGCTATATGCAGAAATTCTGGGCTTGGTTTTCTGCTACAAGATGTGGGCGTCCATACAGGACGGACACGCGCGCACGTCACCGGGAAAAGCGATTGGATTTCTGTTCATCCCCCTCTTTAACGTTTACTGGGTCTTTCAAGTGATCTGGGGCTTCTCGAAAGATTACAACGCGTACGTTGACCGTTACGCAATCAACACCAAGAAATTAGCGGAAGGGCTATTCCTAGCCTGCTGCATTCTTCCGTTTACTGCGTGGATACCGTTTCTGGGAATCGCAACGGGCGTTGCCTATCTGGTGGTCTTTATGATTGTGGTGTCTCAAGTCTGCGATGTGGTGAATGCTCTGCCACCCCGGCCCGGCGCAAGTCTGCCGGGGGGATCCGCCGGAATAGCCGGACGACTGGATGCCGTTCCAGGTCGACAGCTGGGAGACGTCGCGTCATCGCAACTCGGATCATCGCAACCAGCCGTCCGACCAGGTGCGGTCCAGGTGTCGTTGTTCTGTATCTCCGGTGAATTCGCGCTCCAAACGATTGCGGTTCCTGCCAACGGCGTGTCCATCGGCCGTGATCCATCCCGGGTGAATGTGGTTTTCGCTTCGACCGCGATCTCAGGAGTTCATGCGCGTGTCCTGCCCGAACCGGGGTCTGGACAGCTCTGGGTTGAAGACTTGAATTCGTTAAACGGCACTTACTATCACCGGCCCGACTTAAGCGGCCAAGATGCGGAGCTAGCGTGGGTACAGTTACAGGGAAGAATACTTTTGTCGCCGGGTGCACATTTCCGTCTCGCCTTGGACGGACCTGAATTTGAGATAAGAAGGTGAGAAACGCCGATCTACTTTGTATGGGTTGCATGGCTCGTAGAGGAACTGCGGAGGTGTGCCACCAATGCGGCTATCGGGATGGCGGCCCGGAGAGCCCCCTGCAACTCCCGCCTCGCACCATGCTGGGGGAAAAGTATGTGATTGGCTGCGCCCTGGGCCAGGGCGGGTTCGGAATCACTTACCTCGGCTTTGACCTGACCTCGAGCAAGAAACTGGCGATCAAAGAATACTTCCCTCTGCAGATCTCAACCCGAGCGCAAGATCACCTCACGGTGAGTCCGATCAGCAGCAAGAACAGACGTGATCTTGAGTATGGCTTGGCCAAATTCGCCGAAGAGGGGAGGGCACTGGCGTATTTCAGGAATCATCCGGGTGTGGTCTCCATGCTCGACTTTTTCCAGGCCAACGGCACTGCCTACATTGTTATGGCCTACGTGGAGGGCCGCGACTTGAAGCGGTACCTGCACGAGAAGGGTGAAAAGATTTCGTTCGAGGCGGCTCTGAGAATCCTAAGATTGGCAATGGCAGCTCTCCAAGACGTGCATCGTGCGGGGATTTTGCATCGCGATATTAGTCCCGACAACATTTACGTTGAAGAAAAAGGTGGCGTAAGAATATTGGATTTCGGCGCAACCCGGTACGCGATGGGCGAGCAAAGTAGGAGTCTGTCGGTGGTGCTGAAGCCGGGTTATGCACCGGAAGAGCAGTATCGCAGCCGGGGTAAGCAAGGTCCGTGGACCGACATCTATGCGATGGGCGCGACGTTCTACCGCGCCATTACCGGGCAGGTGCCTCCAGAGTCCCCTGATCGCCTGGCTGAGGACGACCTTGTACCTCCCAGTCAGATGGGAGTTGAGATCCCGGCAAGTTCCGAAGCCGCTCTGATGAAGTCCCTTGCCGTGAAGGCCGAAGGCCGCTTCCAAACCGTGGCGGATTTCCGCCAAGCCATTACGCCGCCCGAGGCGGTTGTTCCTCAACCACTGGTAAAAATCGACAGTGGCGCTCCCGCTCGGCCCGTTGTCTCTTCCGTTTTTCTGCCCAAGCCCTTCCTGTTGGCCGCGGTCTCCATCCTCTTGTTGATTTTGTTTATTGTCACCAGCTACCAGGAAACGATTTGGGGACCGCAGTTCCTGGCATTGTTTGTTCTCTTCGGCTTGATGATGCTGGTGTTTGGACAGATGTGGAAATCCATTCAGGACGGGCATGCGCGAACTACACCTGACAATGCGGTGGCATACTGCTTCATCCCCGTCTTCAACCTCTATTGGGCTTTCCCGGTCCTCTGGGGATTCGCGAAGGACTACAACCGCTATCTTGCTCAGCACTCGCGGGACGAAGAGAGGCTGAACGAAAACCTGTTTCTGATTTGCAGCGTGACCTACGTCCTGGGCTGGTTTCTCATTCCTTTTGGCGGGTTCTTCGCCAGCCTGATGATCCTGCTGAATGGATGCTTGCTGCTGCCAGTTCTCGCCATGATCTGCGATGCCGTAAAGGCTTTGGAGACCGCTCCATCGAGTCTGCACGTTACGCCGGGAACGGTATTTTGCTTGCACTGCGTCTCTGGGGAATATCAAGGGAAGGATTTAGATGTCGGTGCTCAGGAGATCGTGATCGGGCGCAACCCTGCTCACGCAAATGTTGTGCTCTCCTCCGACGAGATTTCCGGCAAACACGTGCGCGTTTGGCTGGACCCCGCTAGTTCGGGCATCTGGATCGAAGATATGAATTCTACGAACGGGACTTTTTACCGGCCAGCGGCATCGGGCGAACATTCCTCCGGTTGGGTCCGGCTTACCGGGAGCAAGTTGCTGTTGGTCGGCGACCGTTTTCGTTTGAGCAGAGGCGAAGCCGAATTTGAAGTAAAGGCGGCCTGATTCGAAAAAGCAGAAGCGCGATGGAAAAATCAACGACATCCCGCGCGGCAGCGATGACCCCAAATCATAAGGAGGATTCGGAGGCACTTCGTGCCGAGCAACGCGACTCCCATCCAGAAGGCTCCGCAAATCTACAAGGGTCGCGCCATCCCGTCGCGGGATTGCAGACGAGATTCGGGAATCGTGCGGTGCGACTTCTGTTTTCACCACTGATTCTGCAGCGGAGCCGCGAAGTCGCTGCGCCTGACGGCATCCACAAAAAAGAATCGGACGCAGTTGCTGAACAGGTGACCGTAAGCCAGTCCGCGCTTGCGGCGGCGGGTGCCGCCGGTTCCGAAAATCCGAACAGTCGGCGCAGTTTTGCCAGAGAGGTCCCTCAAAGATCCACGCCGCAAAGCATAATGCGACGCGCGCCGATCCACACGCTTCAGCAAGGCCTGGGCAACCGTGCCGTAGCGCGACTTTTTCAGGAGACGCCTTCCGCGCCCGCGGTTCCGAAACTGAGTCGAAAATGCGCGTGCGGAGGCGACGCAAAAGACAAAGATCAACGCCTAGCACGAAGCGCCGAGGTGGCCAGAGATGTGCTTGGCCCCGGTGGCGGTGCAACCGCTCAGGCGCCAGCGAGCGCCTCTGGAACGCCTGCGGGCGGGGCGGCTTCCGGAACCAGTGCAGACCCGACTTCTCCCGGCGGCAGTACTTCCACAGGGCTGATCGTTGAAGATAATGCCCCCGATGTGTCGCAGGGACAGATGAAGAAGACGGACTTTCTGGGCAAGTTGAAGCCGCCCGTGTCGGCCGCGGCCCAGGGGGCGTTAAAGGGCTCGACGTGGGAGTCAGCAGGCAGCGTCGCCATCGAACCCGGGTTCCAGTACTACGCCAGCCAGAGCGCCCAGCAATTGGAGCGCACCATCCAGAGCAGCGTTCCCGGCGCGGGCAAAGTGGCCGACGCCGGATCTTACATTCCGCTAGTCGCCACGCAAGTTGGAAGTGCCGTAGGCGATTGGGTGAAGACCGGCAACGTTCCGCCCGGAGTGCCCTCGGGTCTGCCGGGAGTTCTGGGGACTGTAGGAGGCGCGGTTTCCAGCGCGGTTCAGAGTGTGGGGAATGCAATCTCAAATATTGGCGGCATGCTGTTCAAGGCGAAGGAGGGAGGCGCGCGGGTCAGCGACGATCCGCGTGTGATCCAGGCGCAACTGGGCGGCGGAGAAGCGCTCGAAGGCAGTCTGCAGGGGCGGATGAGTTCGGCTTTCGGGTATGATTTTTCTGGAGTCCGCGTACGCAAAGGCAGTCAGGCGGCCCAACTCTCGTCTGATTTAAATGCACGCGCCTTCACAATCGGAAGCAATGTCGCCTTCGGCGCGGGTGAATATCAGCCCGGAAGCCCAATCGGCGACGCGCTGATCGCGCACGAGTTGGCACATGTGGTGCAGCAAGGAGGGGCGTCGGCTCATGCGCCTTTGCAAAAAGGAGGAGCCGAAACCGGCTCGTTAGAGCGAGATGCAGATGTATCCGCAGTGCGCGCGGTGGTTTCGCTCTGGAGCGGAGCGAAGGCGGGGCTGGCGAATATCGGCAGCAATGCAATCCCTGCACTTAAGTCGGGGCTGAAGCTGCAGAGGTGCAAAGGTAAGACTCCGGTTTCACCTACTTTCGATCAGTACCGCGATCGGTTCAACACTCTCTGGAATACCGCTCCTTACAGCGCCATGCCCCCTGCAGACTCGGCCTTCGACCCCACGCTCGACAGCCGGGGGCCGCGCACGAGAAAAGCTAGAGCCATCTTTAACAAGATACTCCTGGATGATCCTACGATGGCAACCGCCTATGGGTCCAACACTGGCGGGATTCGATCACATATCGATACTTACATCGGTCCCGAGGGCCTAAACCTGATCGCCTCTCCGCGACTCGACGCATTGAAGAATGCATTCTCCGCCTATCCTAAGCCAGTCCCCCCAGCTTCCTACGCAGCCTTTCGGAGCGCGGTCGCAGCTGCAGCCGGCGCTTTGACACCCGCCGACCGCGAAGCCGTGGAACACTCAAACGATTGGCAGCTACTGATCAATGACTATGTCACGGATGATGCTAACCGTGCAGACATCCGCGCCCTGATCTCCCCACCCGCATCGATTTCTCCGCCCGCGCCGACTGCGCCAGTTCCGCCTACAGGACCACGTGCAACGCCGGCCCAGCGTGCGCACTTCCTGTCGACATGGCAGCCTCAGCTGATGTTTTGGGATGGAGCGAGATCGGCAGTTTGGACAGCTGGAACTGCCGTGAGTTATCACGCAGGATCCCAGAACTTTAGTCTGAGCGCTGTCCTTCCCGGCGGGGAGACAAATCCAGGACTGACGTTTTACGTGAACGCGCAGATTCTGAGAGGCTCGACCCCTCTGTTTCCATCTCCCCCGCAGACTCAATTTCCTCCTGACCAAAATGCTAGCGCGGCTATTATGATGCCTGTCCCTGCCCCCGCTGCGGTACCCCCAGCCGGCGATCCACTGACCTTCCAGATGAACGTCCTCGAACCTGGTACCGGGGCAGCAATGACTACAGTCGGCACGAGATCTTTTCTATTGTCCGTACGCCCTGAAATCACCTTTACTCAAGCTCAAGCGGAATCGGCAGCTGCAGCGGACGAGGCACACTTGCATGACGCCAGCCCGCCCGGCCTTCTAGGAAAAATGAAGGCGCAAGGCGGAGTCGCAGCGAACGTCGCGGAAGCCATCAGCACAGGTAAAATCACCTTGCACGCCCTGACCACACGGCACGACTCAGCCGCATTCGTTGCCTCGAGCACAGGCGCGGCGAATGTAATGCTCAATGGATACTTTGAGGGCCTGACCTACGCAACCAGCTTTACTGCGCAAATCGGCGCTGCTGGATTTACCTTGCCGAGCGGTGACATCGTAGTCAATCGCACTACCGACGTAATCAGCCTGAGCAAGAGGGACGATGACGAGATCATCATGTTAGTTGTCCATGAGTCTGTACACCACATGGACGTGAGGCCCGCGGCAGACACCGATATCGAGCGTTACAAGACCGAATTCCGTGCGTACTGGATGGACGGTCGTTACGGTCCCCCTAATGCCCCTACTTGTGCAGGAGCGCCGGGAACCTGTTTTGGCACGACCTACGATGGGAGTATGGCTCCTCCGGGGCCGAAGTCTCCACGGGCGCGTAAGATTTTCGACGACCTGTATGGTGATGCCACTTACGATTTCGTGAAACCCGCTTACGACAAGAACACATCAGGCTTCAGAGAGCAAGTCGACAACTACCTGATCCCCGATGGCATCAACCTTATCGCCTCAGGGCGCCTTGACAGCCTTAGGGCTGTAATCGAGGGTTGGCCGGGTACAGGGTTCCCTGCTTTCCGCGCGAAAGTCCAAGGCTATATGGCGATCGGACCACCGCCTGCCGCGGGGGTTCTGACTAGCGACGAACGCCATGAGATCTCCAGCAATCGATCCTGGCGCGATCTTGTAGAGCGCAAAGTCGCCGACCACACCCAACAAGGGCAAATCAAGTCCGACTTGAACATTCCGGCTTGAGTGGCGGGGATTCGGAGCAATGGGCGGGGAGCGAGGTATGAATGTCTAGCTCGGAAAACTCATGGCGGAGGCACCCGGTGCCGGAGATTGGCCTTTCCGTCGATTTTTGTAGCGAGCCCGCCGTCGAATCCTTGCCAGTCGAGGGTGGATGCAACGTCCATCAACGCATCGCGGGGTGTGACGGGCTCTTGTTTCTCCGCTATGGAAGACGGGAGACGCTGGAGCACCTTATCACGACGACGGCTGACCTGATCACAACGGTATCGGTGATCAACGAGAAAGCCGTCAGCTACTGTGGGGAAGAGGCGAAGCACGTCAACCTTCTGGCAACCCGGCAGAGCCTAAGGGAGTACAGATACGAGAGTGGAAATCTAGTGCACATAGAGCATCCGGAAGACCGAACCATTATTTCAGTAATCTGCTTCAGTCACAACGGTATTCCGGTACTCGTCGGTTATCGGGTGCCCGAGACAAAGCTCGATGCTTGTCGCGCGCTGCTGAACGGATTCATCCAAAATGGTTCTACCTTATGACCGCTCGGAACATAGAGTCGCATTGTGGAAATCGGAGAGACAGCTCCTCTTTTCGCACCTGTGGTCTCGGGGGGATTCTGGCCGCCTGCGGGCTAACAGTCATCCTGGTGATCTATTGCGGTCTTTCGCCCTGGGTGATGCTCGCCATCATCCCCGTCGCAATACTGATCTTCCTTGCCCTCGTGATGGCGACCAAAATCGTCGTTGGCCAAGAACGCATCATCTACTATCACCACGAAATCGCCGTCCTTGCCGGAACGGCGCTGTTCCTCAAGCTTCTCCACCGGCCAGTGCTCCCTTATCTCGACATCACGATACTCGGCATCGGGCTCTTTTTGGCCTGCGGGCGGATTGGCTGCCTGCTTGTCGGATGCTGCCATGGCCGTCCATTCCGGTGGGGCGTTCGCTACGGTGCTGAACATGCCAACGCAGGTTTCACACCCTACTATGTTGGGATGCCGCTGTTTCCGGTGCAGGCAGTGGAGTCACTTTGGGCGCTCGGTATTGTCGCAACCGGCACGTTGATGATCATTCGAGGCGATGCTCCAGGGTCGGTGCTGGCGATTTACGTTATCGTGTATGGGTTTGGCCGATTCTGTTTTGAGTTCCTGCGAGGCGACCCGGCGCGCCCCTATTTTCTGGGCTTCTCAGAAGCGCAGTGGATATCGATCATCCTGATGTCCGCAACTGTCTACGGAGAAGCAGCTCATGAGCTACCTTTAGCCCGTTGGCACGTTGCAGTCACCGTTTTGGTTGTCCTAATGATCATCGGAGTCGCGGTTCACCGGCACTTACGCCGCACTCCCACTCACCTTCTGCTTCGTCCGCAGCACGTAAGAGAAATCGCGGAAGTACTAAGCTTCGCCGCAGCAACCCAAGCGCAGACAGGCGCCACACTTGCGGTAGTATCGCAAGTCCATGTCGCGACCACTTCGCTGGGTGTGCAAATATCCGGAAGCTTGATTCCGGATGGCGGATTAGGCATCAGCCATTACGCATTGTCTTGCTGTAATCGAACCATGACTCCGGATTTTGCCTGGGCGGTCGCGAACGTAATCTGCCGGCTAAGGCACTCAACTGGCGGTGTCGAGCTTATCCAGGGGAGTAGAGGTGTATTTCATCTCCTCGTTGCGGGCCGGTAGTTTGGTCAGAGCATGGAATCGCTCTAACATCTCGATGAGAATTTGTCGCTGTGACTATTGCGTCTGACCCGTCAGTGTCATGGAAAAATCAACGACAGCCCGCGCGGCAGTGATGACCCCGAATCATAAGGAGGATTCGGAGGCACTTCGTGCCGAGCATCGCGATTCCCATCCAGAACGCTCCGCAAATCTACAAGGGTCGCGCCATCCCGTCGCGGGATTGCAGGCAACATTCGGGAATCGTGCGGTGCAACATCTGCTTTCACCACTGATTCTGCAGCGGAGCCGCGCAGTCGCTGCGCCTGACGGCATCCACGAAAAAGAATCGGACGCAGTTGCTGAACAGGTGACCGTAAGCCAGTCCGCGCTTGCGGCGGCGGGTGCCAGCGGTTCCGAAAATCCGAACAGTCCGCGCAGTCTTGCCAGAGAGGCCCCTCAAAGATCCACGCCGCAAAGCATATTGCGGCGCACGCCGATCCACGCGCTTCAGCAAGGCCTTGGCAACCGTGCAGTAGCACGGCTCTTTCAGCAGACGCCTCCCGCGCCCGCGGCTCCGAAACTGAGTCGAAAATGCGCGTGCGGAGGCGACGCAAAAGAAAAAGAGGAGTGCGCCGAATGCAGCAAGAGCCGGCTTGCCTTACAGCGGATCTCGGGAAGCGGGAGCATCAGTCTTGCACCACTATCGGCAACAAGAGATGTGCGCGATCTCTTGGGAGATCCGCCAGAAGTCTCGGCTCGCATAACTTCCCAGCCCAATCTTGGCCGCAAGTCAAACCATGGGCGGTCTTCCTCGCATCTTCCGGTATCGCAGGCCGAGATGGTGCCAGGATATTTCGTTTCACATGCCATACCAACCGTCGGATCTCGCTTGCCGCTTTCGATTCAACGAGCCAAGATCGACTATCGTGCTCTCACCTGGGACGATTTCCAGGGAAAGGCCCCCAAGGGATCCACATTTGACGCAGAGACAGCCTCCGACTTTGTTGATCCGGATTTGAAGGCAGCGATGGCCAAAGTAGTCTCCACGGACACTGGAGAATCCTGTAAAGCGGGAGGAAAAGCGGCGACCAAGTTCAAGGCAGATATCACAATCGATCCCGACAAGGTTCTGGTGAAGTCGTTCATGTGGCAAGAAAAATCCTGGAAGCAGGACTGGCTAACGGACGACGCGGCTGCTCGCAAGCACTGTGAAAAATCGTCCCCGATATGCGAGAAAGAGTTTGACGATCAATTTAAGGAGATCAAGAAACAGCGTGCGGACGAAGAAAAGAAATGTCGAGACTTCTTTGATGACGCGAAGAAGAAAGCCAATGAGGACTGCAAGAAAAACGAACAGAGCTGCCAGGATGCGTTTGATAACGGCAGTTCCAGCTTCAGCCTTGATACCACTCCTCCTGTCACCGCCAGCAGCAAAAAGGAGTGCACGACACAACTCCTGCCCGGATGCGTAAAGGCCACGATGGATAGCCAGAGCTTTTCTACGGATGATGGCGCGGCCACTGCGAAAACGCGCGCGGAGTGCGGGAAAGAGTTTGGTGACGCCTTCGAAAAACTGGCAAAGGACGCTACCACAGTCAAGATGTTCAGTTCCGATAAAAGCGTGTCCGTGACCGTAGACAAACGTGCAGATTGCCGCGGAAGCTTTCTTGACGATTGTGGTAAAACGCTGACACCTCCCAACCGCGATTACCTCCTCTCTCACGAGCAGCGGCATTTTGATTTGACGGACGCAATGGCCAAGAAAGCAACTAGCGATCTCCGGGACCTCATTAGCTCTTTCAAAAAAGAAGCAATTGTAATCGACTGTGGCCAGGCCGCCACGGAATCGAAAGCGAAGGCTACTCTCGACGGCGAACGCAGCAAGCTGCAGAAGCATTTCACGGATTCCCAGAAAGCTTTGGCGGCCAAGCAGAAACAATATGATGACGAGACCAAGCACAGCGTGAACCTGGACAAGCAGAAGGAATGGTCCGCCGTCATCGATAAGGGATTTCTCAAAACTCCGTAGGCGGTGACTTATGAACGTCGCACAAATGGCGTCCCCTGCAACGAACTCCGCGGAACGTATTGACGTCCGGCTTGAGGAACTGGAGAACAGCCTTGCCGGCGGACTTCGATTCAACAACCGGCTCGGCGTAATGAACCAGCAGGAGCTGCAAGACCAAAGGGCTCTGGTAATTGTTTAGCGGCCAAGAGGGGTTAAGTCCAGTACTTTGGGCTGAGAGGAACAGAGCAGACTTTGGAGAAGAGAGGAGACCGGTTGGAGTTGCTGGCGGCAGGTTTGCAGAAAGCTGACCAAGATGCTTTGCGTCTGCGCTCCTCGGGCCGTGCGATTTCCACCCCATACCTTGCGAGCTACCACCATCGGCCGGATGGCCTGTTCGGCTCGCCAGTTGGTGGCCTCCAGGCCGGGACAGTTCAGAAAGGTAAATAGGGCGTCACGCTCCCGTAGAAGATGATTGGCCAGACGTCGATTCCGCGGTGAGCGATAGCTACGTTGCAAGCTCCGATCGAGTTTTGCTTCCAGTCGTCCGCGGGCCACGGCTACACCCCGGTCGCTGATCTGTTCTTGTTGGCGACGATCACGCAGTTGGAGAGCTTGCTGTAAGAGGGCTTGTATACGGCGCGGAAATTCCGCTTCCCGCTTTCCTGCCACCAGAATCATCTCCCGACAGCGTCGTAACAGATGCGCCATGCAGCTTTGGTGCAGGGCATGCAGAAACCGACGATAGACAGCCCAACCGTCGCGCACCAGAAAACCGGCAAAGTCCGCGCCCAGTACCCGTGCCGCTTGTTCAAATCCGCGCCCCGGCTGAATCGCATACACCGTGACCTGCGGTGTGCTGAACACCCACATCCACCATAACTGTCCCCCCACCTTCCATCCCGTCTCATCCGGGGTCACACTAGGGCTGCCGCGAACTTGCTCTACCAGCGCTTGATAGGTCGGTTCTGCCTTCTCGGCCACACGTTCCATCGCCTGGCAGAGTCCCCCTCGGCTCACCCGCAGCCCGAAGGCTTGTTCCAGGACGGTTGCCGTTTTACCGTAGGGCACTCCCAATCCTTTATTCAGTTGCGCGGCGAGCGCCAGCGCTCGTGGCCCCAGTTGCGAAGCCGCACTGCCGATTGCATTCGAGGTCTGCCTGCCGTGCCGGCCTTGCACCCGTCGTCGGCAGCAGCGACAGCGCCCCACGTGAATGCGAAACTCGATCCGCACCACCCGCGGCTCCGGAATCTCCGTCTGAAACTGGGAAACCGTCTCCCACTTCTCCAGACAACCTCCACAGCGCGGACACTGGGCGGGTAGCGGTACTTCTACCACTTCGTCGACTCGCTCCGGGACCGGCCGACGACAGCGACGCCCATACTTCTGGCCGCTTTTGCGTCCCGGTTTCTGGGGTTGGGCTTTGGGTTTGTGTCGCGAGAAAGGGGCCGCTTGTCGCTTACTGGCTCGCAGAGCTTCTTCCAACAGCCCTCGCAGCCGTTCGTTCTCGGCTTTCAGC
>Ga0181532_10000406_pt1 | contig 44909 bp, 37 predicted proteins | sample PEATcosm2014_Bin_33_FD_119768 | JGI IMG/M metagenome (GOLD analysis project Ga0181532, IMG submission 119768) | Peatland microbial communities from MTU Mesocosm Facility, Houghton, MI, USA - PEATcosm2014_Bin11_30_metaG | ecosystem: Environmental > Terrestrial > Soil > Wetlands > Peat | place... | reverse complement strand
TTCTCCGTGCCCTCTGTGATCAAGGGGTTCGGTAACTCCAAAGATAAAACACTCCGTGAGCTCCGTGTGAAACGTTCTTAAGTCTGCACTCCGCTCATCGTATTCATGAATAACCCGGGTTAGTTCTAGTCGTATGCTTGGAAATTACGTTCAAACGGTCGCAGAAGGGCCTATTTGCTCGTCGCACTGCAAGTTCTGGCCACTCAGATGGTTCCTGCGCTGTTGCGGATTCGGCCTGAGAAGTCTTAGTGCTGTAAGTCGGCTTCCGGCTCCGAGACTACATCTGAGCTCGACAGCAGAGCTCGGTGTGACAGGATCCGTTGTTCTCCCCAATTAAAGGCGCTATCTCCTAACCCACTGCCATCCGGCAGGTTAAGAGAATATAAGTAAAATCAATTAAACTTCATTGACACATTAACTATATTGATGTATAGATTAAGTATATTTATTTTCTTAGGAGGACCCTTAGCCGATGTCACCAGATCCAAAGGCTCCCACTGACTGGCAGGAGTTAACCCGCCTGACTCAAGGGCGACCCATCATCGTCGAGAGGGTGAGGCTACCGGACGCCGATATCGCGATTGAGGGCTCCTTCGCGCTTCCGCAGTTGGCACGGCTGAACCTGGAAGACCAAGTCTTCGTCACCGCGTTCGTGCGCAGTCACGGGTCCATCAAGGAAATGGAGCGAGTTTTCGGCGTGAGTTATCCGACCATCAAGGCGCGGCTCAATCGCATCGCCGAAGGGCTGGAATTCATCGACACCAATCCCAGCCCTTCGCAGGGTGAGATCCTTGACCGCTTGAAGTGCGGCGAGATCAGCGCCGAGGACGCCATTCACGCACTGGAGGCCCTGAAATGAATCCCTACTCCGCGGCAGTCGCGACTGCGCTGAAACCAAGGCGGCGGCTCCACCTCTGGATACCCCTTCTCTTGGTCTGGGTTTTGCTGGTGCCGTTCATCCTGCTGCTCGCGCCGCTTGTCTTCGTGGCGTGCCTGATTGCCAAGGTAGATCCCTTCCAAGGTGTGGCGGTCTACTGGCAGATTTTCGATGCGCTTCGGGGCCTCCGCGTGGAGGTTGATGACCCGGGCGCTCGCATCCGAGTTCATTAGGAGGAAATATGAACGAGAATCGTAAACGCATTCTGGAAATGCTGGCGGCGGGCAAGATCAACGCCGACGATGCGGAGCGCCTGCTTGCCGCGCTCGACAAAGAGCCATCGCCCGCAGCGTCCGGCGGCGACACTGAATCGCTTCCTAGAACATGGCCCAAGTACCTGCGTGTGATGGTCGAATCCGAGGAGGGCCACGTTGGGCAGGGCCCCTCCAAGGTGAACGTTCGCGTGCCGTTCCAGTTGCTGCGCGCGGGCGTAAGGCTGACCAGCATCATTCCACCCCACGCCCGCGTGAAAGTGAACGACGCGCTTCATCAGCAGGGCATCGACCTCGACTTGAGCGAGCTCAAGCCCGAAAACCTGGAAGATCTGATTTACCAACTCAAAGAGCTGACGGTGGATATCGACGACAAGTCGAGCAAGGTGCGAGTCTTCTGCGAATGAGCCGACGGCCAAGCCGCCTGCCAGGGCTCGTTGATGGAAATCTGTTTTGGTACCGTCACACTGCCCGGTGCGTTAAAGAAGGGTCTGGCGTTTCCCTCAGAGGCGTGACAGGCATTCCCTTAGGTTGCAGAGACCGGGGCGCGCTCGCGCTGACTCTCTCCGCGGTACGCCAGCGAGCAAATTCCTGCCAATATCTAAACAATTCCTTGGCAGCAATTCTGTGAGCCCGTGCGTGCTCGGGAGAGAAATCAGGAAGAAAATTAGACGCCATGTACACCTCCGTAGGAAGGGAGACATTATACCACGTACCCGGGAGGAAAATGACTCGGGATAAAGAACGGTATCACGACCTGCGGACTTGCTGGCGCGCAAACGGAACAAACGTCAATACTTAGCGAGTGTGTCCAGACGAAATGTCTGCCAGGACGCCGTCCTTAGACTGGATGGACAAGCCACCCGTTCCACCTTCTGAAACTCGCCGTGTAGTTTTGTTTAGGCACGATTACGCTCTTGTATTTCATTCCAACGATCCGACGTTTCTGTTCCTGACTCGATACGTTACATAGACTGCGGCTCCGAGGGCGAGCATCCCGACCTCGAGCACGGTGGCTTCCGCCGCGCTGATGGAGTTGTACAAGCCGAGTCCGACCTTCGGCGAGCCGGCGAAAAGAAGCGGTAGGTCCGGCGGTAGAGGATGTCCAAAGTCCCACTTCCACGAACGCCAGGAAAAACTCGAAAAGGGGATGGGATGGGAAATGAAGTCAAGCACCCAGTGGCTGAAAACCAGGAGTCCGACAACCACGCCTGCCCGCCGATCGTGGAAGATGCGCGCAACAAGGAATGCGGCCGCCACCGACCAGACCGTTGACATGAGGAGACCATGAGACCAGGGGATCCCTGCCTTAACGCCCTCGATACCCGCCCATCCGAAATCTACGGCTAAAATGTCAAGAGTCACCGTGGCCAATAACAAAACGCCAAGCGGCACTTTGGGAGTCGCCGGTTTGGCCGCCAGTCCCACCGCGCAGTGTCCGAATATGCCCATTGCTTCCTCTCCGCAGGTATCAGGACCGACGCCGCCGGCCCAGAGAACCATCGCTGCGGGCACCGCCATCATCAGCCCAGCGGCGACATAGGTGGCCTCTAAGCACGAAAGCCTCCTGAAGAATAAGCGGACAGCCTAGGGTGCTTTGCAGCGCGACTAAACGACGTCAATCACGATGAGAGTAATATCGTCCTGCTGGGCTGTGGCAGCGGGTTGCCAACGGCGTATCTCGGAGAGCAGTTGATCTGACAACTCAGCAGGGGGGCGCGACTGGTTGTTGCGAACAACCTCCTCGAGCTTGCTGTCGCCAAAAGGGTCGCCGAGGGCATTCTCAGGTTCAGTGACGCCGTCGGTGTAAAGCAGGAATCGATCCCCCGAGTTGAGCGACATCTTGCAGACGGGATAGTCAGGGTTCTGGGCGACTCCAAACAGCAGGCCGTTGCTTTCAATGCGTTGCAATGTCCCATCGCGCCAGCGCAGAAGCGGTGGGTGCCCTGCGGCTGAGTACAGCGCCATGTGAATCTCCGTATCGATCCACAAGTACGCCGCGGTGACGAACTGGCCACGCAATTGGCCGGTGAGCGCGTGGTTCAGCCCGCGCAGCACCTGAGGCGGGTCGTCAGCCTGGGGCACGACCGATTGCATCGCCATCTTGACCATCGCCGCGATGAGCGCGGCTGGGACACCGTGTCCGGAGACGTCAGCCACAAGAAAGCCAACCCTGTCCTGATCGACGGGAATGAACTCGTAGAAATCACCGGCGACGGCGGTCATCGGATGATAAGCCGCGGCGATGCGGACAGTGTTGGGCGCCGGAACGCTGCTCGGCAAAATCGAATTCTGTATTTCGCGGGCGACCCCGAGTTCGCTTTCAATGGAGAGCAGGCGCCTCTTATCGGTGAAGATCTTCTCTGCCGCCACGTATCCCAGAGCAAGAATGAGAATCGCGAAGCCTAGTGGCTCGGCGGGGGGATAATAGGGCAAACGCAGAAAGCCTCGCAGATTCTCGTAAAGGGCTGTGGCAGCCGCGGCCAGTGTGCCGACGGTTAGAATCCGGCTTTGAATGACCATATATCTTCTTGCCAGGCTGGGAACGGCATTGACCACCGCGAGTGGCAGAAGAAAGCACGTCGCCACGACCTTGTTATAGGTCATGAATCCCCATGGCGACTGAGAGACGACAGCCAAGGCGACACCGCCGATGCCGTTCACGAAGGCCGCGAGCAGGATGACCTGCAAAAGGCGACGGAGTCTTCCAAGGCTCAGCTCCAGCCAGAAGAGCAACCCAGGAATAAGAATCAGGTAGGTGATAATTGCTACCACCGTCTCGCGACTGTCCCAGGCTGATCGCGGGAATATGCTGAACCCCGCGGGCGATTGCGCGAGTATCCGCGCTCCATACATCGCGCTGAAAATTCCTTGCCAAATCAGGGGGCGAACGCCGCCGCGGCCGTGCATCGCCGCCAGGGCGCAGGCAGCCAGGCCGACGAACAGGAAGAATGTCGCCAGAATGATGGCGCCCACTTGATCGCGAAGTATTCCCAATATTTGATCTTCCAGGCGCGCACCTCCGAGGGGCCGCCAGTATAGCAGAGTCGATTCTATTGCCGAAGCGGTAGAACGTGGTTGCCGGGGTGCGCACAGAACAGGCTTCTGAGTTAACATTGGGACCGCGATGAGCAACCGGAATGCCCGGAACCTTCATCCTGTGACAGCCCCGCTAGCGCACGCACCGACGCAGAGCTACAACGCCACTACCCGCCTTATCGCCTCGACTCTAGAACGTGAATCGAGCCGAAAACTGCAGCACGCGGGGAAGGCCGTTGGGGCTGATTTCCTGCAGCGACCCAAAATTGCCCGGGCCCGAGTTAGGAACCAGATAGCAGGTTTGATTCAGGGTTGCGCCGTCACCGCAGTTGGCGCCAATGGGGTTGTATTGCAGTTGGTTGATGCCGTCGCCGTTCTGCACGTAGAAGTTGGCGTGATTGAATAAATTAAACGCCTCCACTCGGAATTGCAGTTCCTTGTCTTCCCCGATCGAAAAACTGCGTGTCAGCCCGAGATCGATTCTCTCCAGCCACGGACCGTAAAAGGAATTCAGACCGATTCCCGGCGTGGGGCCGCCGCTATTGATGCCTGCCGCCGTGTTCGCGGTGTCCTGGTTAAAGGCGGTGTCGTTCAGGTTTCCGTTGGCGCCGTCGCAGTTGCCGAATGATAGCGTCGAACTGGTACACGCAGGGCTCAACATCGCCGCGTAGGGACGGCCGGAAGAGAACTCCATGATACTGCTCAGCCTCCAGCCCGAAAGCAGCACACGCGCTGCTCCCGAACCGGTGAGTCTTTCCAGCCCAGGCCGGTAGACGCCGGCAAGACTCAGGCGATGCCGCTGGTCGAGCAGAGAGGGTGCGTGGGTATCGCTGAAGTCGAACTGATTGTTGAAGTCCATCCCATCCAGCATGATGCTCTTTGCGAAGGTGTAAGAAAATTGCCAGGCAAGGCCGTGCGACTGGCGGTGCTGCAATTGCGCGAAGAAGGAGTTGTAATAGTTTTGCGCCGGGCTGATCAATTCGTTGATCTGGCCCAACTGAGTGTTGATTCGGCCTTCCGTGAGCAGGCCATTGTCCATGTTCGGCAGGGTGATCGTCGGTCCAGTGCAAAGCGCCGTGGTGGCGCTGGAAGGACACACGATGTATGTCGTCGTGCCTTGCAACGGATTCAGGTTCAAGTCATAAGCGCTGCCCGAAAGAATGTGCACCCCGTGATTCCACATGGTGCCGATAGTTACCGTCGTATTTTCGGAAATCTCGCGTTCAATCTGCAAACTCGACTGCAAGATATAGGGCACCCGAAATGTCGGACTGACCAGGGAAATGTCTGGGGAAGCGCTGAACAGAGTGGAATTTTCCGGGAGGACATTTGGGAAGGTGGGCGTCTGTTGGTTGGGCGCACCCCCGTTGTAACTGGCGCTGATTGAAGATTGCTGTGACGCGAGGCCGTTCGAGACCACCGCGTTCCGGTAGTTCAGGCCATTCATGTTGGTGTAGAACTCCCCGAATCCCCCGCGCACCACCGTTTTCGCGGTGGGCTGCCAGGCAAATCCGAAGCGCGGCGCCAGGCGCAAAGACTGGTTCGGATATTGTCCTGTCAGTGGAAAGGCCGGATTTTCCGCAGGCTGGGGGTAGACCTGAAAGTCCTCGCGCAGACCCATTTCCAGCGTCAACTGCGGCAAAGCCCGGAACGAATCCTGCACGTAGAAGCCGTAGTAAGGCACGGCAAAAGAAAAAGTCGGGTTTCCCGAAGCCTGACTGAACGTGGCGTATTCCCCGAGCGCAAAAGCCTCCAGATTCGGAAATTCATAAAGGCCGAGCGGAGATCCGAAATCGACAGCCTCATTCGGATCCGCGCCGCCGTCGTCGGTGTCCGCATCCCGAGAGTGGTTCCAATCAAAACCGAATTGCAACGTGTGCTTGCCGATGACGTAATCCATATGGTCAGACAAGGAGTACTGTCTTTCATAAACTCTTCCTATGGAGAACGCGGAGTTTCCCAGCGTAAAGGCGGCGGGATAATCCAGAACCACCGTCGGCGTGTTGGAAGCCAAACCGGTGGGCGTCGCGATTTCGTTATCCTGCGAGGCGCCCGCATGGAATTCGTTCAGCAGGTTGGAGGAAAACGTGTGCGTCCACCCCACGGTAGCTTCAAAGGTATGAACATAGGCGTTGGCCAACGTTTGCAGGCCATAATTGCCCACCGTCGGGTCGGTGATGACGCCGCCGGGCGAGTTGAACCGGTTGACATTCAAGCTGAGGAACAGGCTGTCGCGGGAGCCGGCCTGGTAGTCCAGCCGGGGCGTGATCACCAGATCGTTGCGCTGCCGGGCTTTGGTGCCGAGATTGGAATTCAGCGCGTTAATGGTGTTCGCCACTTGTTGGAGGTATACCGGATTGGTCGGGTCAGGGGCGGTGTCGCTGCCCGGTACCGGCAATGGGCCGTTCGGCGGAGGTAGCGCTGTGCCGGCCGGAATTCCAAAATTGGCGCTCAAAAAGGCAGGCAAGCTCGCCGGCGTCGTCGCCAATGCCGTGTTGATGACGGAAATCGGATTGTTCCGCAGTTGCTGCTCATAGTCCAGGAAGAACCACACACGGTCCCGCCGGATCGGCCCGCCCACCCCGGCGCCGAATTGCTGCAAATCGTCAAGCGGTTTGGGGAAGCCGCTGGCTTTGTCAAGGGCATCGTTGGCCCCCGTCGCGGAGTTGCGGTTGTAATAGAAGGCACCGCCGTGGAAGGCATTGCTTCCCGACCGGGTCACGCCATTGACGAAGCCCGCTCCTCCCCCATAGACGGCCGAGTACGGGCTGATCGCGACTTGAAACTCCTGGATGGCGTCCTCGCCGTACAGGTAAGGGATGCGGTAACGGCCGATAATATCGGCGAAGTAGTTGTTGGTGGCGTTGGTCCCATCCACGGTGAAAGCATTGGAGCCATTTCCATTGGCGTAACCCGAGTCTTCTCCGCCCTGTTGTCCGGCCATGCTCACCAAGCCTGTGTCGCCGTCGTAGCTGGTATTCGGACTCAGCACCGTGAAGTCGGTGTAGCGACGCCCGTTCAATGGCAGATCCTCGATAAACAACCGGTCCATCACGGTGCTGGCGGAGGATTCCGCCGGCCGTAGCAGCGGCGTCGTCCCGCTTACCCTCACCATGTCGCCTTTAGCGCCCACCTGCAGCTTGATATCCTCGACCGTGGTGCTCCCTACCAGCACTCGGACCAGGCCCTGAGCGTCGCGAAAACCTTTAAAGCGTGCCCAGATGGAATAGGAGCCCGGCATGACCGCGGGAAATCCGTAAAGCCCGGCACGGTTTGTCTTGGCAGTTTGTTGCACACCCGTCGCAAGGTTTTGTATCACTACCGACGCTCCGGGCACCACCGCGCCGCTCTGGTCGGAGACCCGTCCGCTGAGCGATCCCGTCAATACGACATTCTGGGCGCTTAGCCATGCGCAGGTCATCGACGCAACAAAAACGGCGGCCGCCAGGGAAATGGCGGCGTGAAGAATTATCCTGCCGGCTCGATCGATGTTCTCACTTCTCATCGTGGTTCCTACCTGACCTGCCCCGCGTGGGCGTGATGGAGTAGCCGGGGACACGCCGGGAAAACTGAGACCACTTCCCCTCGGGGTGGGTCGCGTCAGTCCGAGTGAATCCTCTTCGGGGATTCGCAGACGTCGCGATGTACTGGCAACTCACTCGACGAAGACACGCGGCGTTGTAAGACGTGGACACCACGGCGCCCTGCTTCACGTAAGGTCCCGCGATGAAGGCGACGCTGCGATGTGTATCCACATGATCGCCGCCGTCCTGCGCGTCGTCCTCAATCACAAAGATCAGCGTAGCATTTTTGTAGGGGCCATTGGCAATCGTCTGTACGACCAAACCCACCGCGTAGTCATTTTCCGACTCGTCCAGCTCTGGCGTGTCAATTCCTGTACTCACCGCGAACGGATAAGTGCAGTTGCCTGTGTGGTCGTCCGGCATCCGCAGCAAGGTCACGAAAGCACTACGTATTTCTCGCTGTGGTTCCATTACATTGGTATCCTCCAAAGCAGTTAGATTTACGACGTTGGGAATGCGCCCGCGCCGACTTTCGCGGGGCGTCATTCTCGCGAAAACGGAATAGCCGACCGGGACCCGATTGTTTCCTTGCATGCGGGAACACAGTCGTTGGGCCATCCATTCTCGACGGACCAGAACCGAACGCAATCCTAAATTGAGACGTTCGGAGTGATTTCATCAAGTTTCGGTTACACTAGGATTATGTTGTGGTGAATTTCTTACGAAGGACAACCCGGGTTCTTCCCTCGCTTGACGCGGCGCTCGAATGGGCAGCGCTCGTCACCCCTATGAAGGCGGCTTAGCGACCAAGCTTCGCAACGAAGGAGGCAAACGATGTGTCCAATCTGTTTGGCAACCGTGGGATCAGTCGTCGCCGGGGCGGTTTCTACGGGCGGCCTGGCAGCATCGGCTGTGAAAGTATCTCGCAAAAAGAGCGGAGTAGAAGAAATCGTCCCGAATCTCAAGAACAAGGAGAAATAAGATGGCAACAGGCAAAGAGAGAGACAAGGAACAAGGGAAAGGGCATCTCGCGATGAACACACCTCCGATCGTCTCGCGGCAGGAGTGGGAGGCGGCGCGCCAGCAACTGCTCGTCAAAGAGAAGGAATTAACTCGTGCCCGTGACGCCATGGCTGCCCAGCGGCGCCGCATGCCGTGGATGGCCATCGAGAAGGAGTACAGCTTCGACGGGCCTAAGGGCAAGGTAAGCCTGCTCGATTTGTTCGAAGGCCGCCGCCAGTTGGTTCTCTATCGCGCCTTCTTCGAGCCCGGGGTGTTCGGCTGGCCTGAGCACGCCTGCCGCGGCTGCTCCCTGGGCGCCGATCAGGTCTCCCACCTGGCCCATCTGAACGCCCGCGACACCACCCTTGCCTGGGCCTCACGCGCGCCGCAGGCGGACATCGCGCGCCTGAAGGCGCGGATGGGCTGGGAGATGCCCTGGTACACTATCACCGACAGCTTCGACGCGGACTTCGGCGTCAATGAATGGCACGGCCACAACGTGTTCTTCCGCGACGGCGAGCGCGTGTTCCGCACATACTTCATCAACAGCCGCGGCGACGAGGCGATGGGGAGCACCTGGAGCTACCTCGACATCACGCCGCTCGGCCGTCAGGAGACTTGGGAGGACTCGCCCGAGGGTTACCCCCAGACCCCACCGTACAAGTGGTGGAACTGGCACGACAACTACGACGCCGCGGCCGCGCCTGACCCGAAGTGGGTCGACATAATAACCGACCCTCAAGAAGCCGCCCGAAAGCGCGCCGCAGAGGAGAAAGCATGACCGAGGTTAGCAACGGAGAGAACCATGGAGGACTTCATGCGAGATGAACCTGGAGCCCCAAAGGTAGTCGATCGGAGCGCCTTCCAGGCGGAGCTGGACGCATTGCGGGTTCGAGAGAAGGATCACACAATAGAAGGCGATGACATTGCGGCCGCACGCCGGCGGCTCCCCATGGTTGAGGTGGACGGCGCCACAAGCGAGAATGTCTATGAAAACAAACAGTGGAGGAGTCGAGAAGTCAAGAAGTCGAGGAGTTGTGAAGCCAGATCAAGAGGTCCGGCGAGGAGATGCCTACGGGTTGTCACTCTTCGACTTTCAACTCTCGACTCTCAACTGCTTGACTCGAATTCGACGGAACAAAGCGAGAATGTCTATGAAAAAAAAGGACAAGAACAAAATGTCTGGTAGCGCAGACCGCCGGTTCTTCGGTCTGCGGCTTCTCTCTCAATCGCCAACGAATTCGAGGTTTCCCCGATACGCTCATGAAAAATGACTTCCTTGACCCCAACGCTCACCTTCAAGCGGATACGGTTGACCGGCGCCGATTCCTGCAATCTGCCGTAGGCGCAAGCTTGGCCCTCACGGGAACGAACCGCGCGCAAACGAAGCGCCCGGCGTCGCCCAATGCTCTGATTCGCGTAGGATTGATCGGCAGCGATGGCCACCGCGAGGTCATCCTGAGCAGCATCCCCAACCTCCCCGGCGTTCAGTGGACTGCCTATGCCAAGGGAGAACCCGGTGAAAACAGCTCGTGGGTGCAAAAACAATTCCCCGGGAGCAGCCAAACCCGCGTGTACGACGACTATCACCACATGTTGGAGGAAGAGCCGCTTGACGTGGTGGGAGTTTGCCTGCCGTTTTACCAGAATGCCGAGGCGTCAATCCAAGCCGCTCGCAAGGGTATCCATGTGCTTTCGGAAAAGCCCGCGGCCATCAATCTCGCGGACCTCGCCCGCCTGGAGCAGGAGATCCACCAGAGCGGCGTTTGTTACAGCATTATGCTGAACATGCGTGCGCTACCCATTTTCCAGGCCGCTCGCAAGGCCGTGCAAGCGGGTGCGATTGGCGAACCGATTCTGCTTTCCAGTCAGAAATCCTACAAATTCGGCGCCGAGCGACCTTGGTACTATAAGGAAAGGAAAACCTACGGAGGCACGATTCCTTGGGTGGGCATTCATGCTCTTGATTACATGCGGTGGGTTTCCGGACAAGAATACTCCCAGGTTGCCGCTTTCGAAGGTAACAAGGCCCACCCACATACCCCTGGCTGCGAGGACCACGCCGGCTTGCTGTTCCGCTTGGCCAATGGCGGCACGGCGACCTGCCACCTGGATTTCCTTCGCCCGGAAAGTGCGCACACCCACGGAGATGACCGCCTCCGCATCGCGGGGAGTGAGGGAGTGCTTGAGGCTGAGGATTTGGATAATAGGGTGAAGCTGATTAGCGCCAAAGGCAGGTCGGGAGAATTGCCCCTCGCACCGCCCGTGGATTTCTTCGGATCGTTTATTGCGGCCCTCCGCGGTGAGGGCGAGCCTTTGGTTTCGACCGACGATGCCTTCGCCATCACGCGAATTTGCTTGCGTGCCCGCGACGCTGCCGATACAGGAACCTGGGTAAAGCTTTAAGCCCGTGTAACTCCATGTCAACTGTAGGCTAGAATACTTGCACTTGTCCATACCATTCACAAGCCAGGCATGCTTCGAAATACGTAACGTATACCCGCGACGCTGCGCCGGCGAATCTTATCCTTTGGCCCTTACCTTTAGCCTCGACTCTGCCACCTGACACGTGGCGCACGACACCTGCCTACCCAATGCCAAGGTGTTTCGCCACCGTATCCTTGTAACGGCTCATCCGCAACTCCTGGCCATTCTCCAGCAGGACCACGTGGTAGCCGTGAAACCAGGGCCGGATTTCACGGATGCGGTGAACGTTGACGATGGTCGAGCGGTGGACGCGCGCGAAGTCGCGCGGATTAAGCTTCCGGTCCAAGGCCGTGAGCGTGGTGCGAATATCGTAGCTGCGCTGGCCCACATGCAGGCGGCAGTAGTTTCCTTCCGCCTCAATCCAATCGATCTCTCTGGTCTTCACCAGCAGTATGCGGTCGTTTTCTGCGACGGGGAGGCGTTCAAGGTACTCGTCTTGCCGCTTCACATGCTCGAGAGCAGCCGTGATTCGCTCGCCCAGTTCGCGCTGTGATTTATCCGCAATGCGCTCCTTGGCGCGGTGGAGGGCTCTTTCGAATCGGCTCCTTTCCACGGGCTTAAGCAGGTAGTCGAGAGCGTTGAAATCGAAAGCGCGCAGCGCGTAGTGGTCGTAGGCAGTTACGAAGATCGTGGCGGGCATTCTCTCCGGGCCGATCTGCCGCACCACCTCGAAGCCGTCTATCTCCGGCATCTGAATGTCAAGGAGCACAAGATCGGGGTTTTCGGCGCGGATAGTTTTGACCGCCGCCCCCCCATCCCCGCATTCTCCGATGATCGCCACCTCCGAATGGTTTTTCAGGAAGCGAAAGATACTGCGGCGCGCCAGAGGCTCGTCGTCGACAATCAGCGCGCGCACATTCATGACGCCACTCCAGCGGGCAGAACGCTGACGTCGTTTTCCATCGCGTGTGCGGGCATCGAAAGCCTGACGCCCACGCCTCTTGGTCTGCGGTCGAAGATGTCGAGCGCCTGCCGTGCTCCGTAGAGCTGCTCGAGGCGCCGACGCGTATTCGATAGGCCCACCCCGCGGGAGAAGAGCTGTTCCGGCTCACCATCCAGCACACCCGTCAGGTTAGAGATTTCCAGGCAAAGCGCGTCGCGATTTCGCCAGACCCGAATCGTTACCAGGTCGCTTTCCTTGTGCCTTCCGACGCCGTATCGAACCGCATTTTCGACGAGCGGCTGGAGGATGAGGGTGGGAACCGCACAATCGAGCGCACCCGGATCAACCTGAACATCAAACCGTAGCCGCTCGCCAAAACGCCGCTGCTGGATGCTGATGTAATGATTCAACAGTTCGATTTCACGCCGCAGCGGAATTTCCTGGACGTGCAGTTTGTCCAGGGACGCGCGGAGCAGTTCGCTCAATTGCAGCAAAACATCTTCAGCTCCCTCCGGATCATCGTGAATCAGCGTCACAGCCGCCTGGAGCGTATTGAACAGGAAATGCGGTTGCAGTTGCCCTCGCAGAGCTTCGAGTTGCGCCTCGGCCAAGCGCGCCTCGAGTTGAGCCGCGCACAACTCGCGCCTCCGCGCCTGGTCAGAGAGGTGGTAAAACTGCGTCCCTGCAATCAGTAACCAATAACTGGCTATACTAATCGGTGCATGCTGGGTCAAATAATGCCGCAGCACCTCGGCGAAGGGCCAACCGCCACGGCTGCGGAGCCATTCCGCAGAGGCCTCGAGCGTTAGTTGAACGACAGCCAGCAGGACACTCGCCACGACGTGCAGCGGAATTGCCCGCACCCAACTCTTCGAGTTGATCGGCAGCCGCCGGGCAAGCCAAAGCGCAATGGGCGTGAGTATGCCCCAAATGTAACAAGACCAGCCTAAGTAGTCGACATAGGGATCCGAAACGTGATGACCGGAATCGTAGGCATACCACAGGCTTGCAAAGAGCAGTACGGCCAAAAGCCAGCCGCAAGCCAGCCATAACCGCCTGGCGGCAGCGGGATTCCTCGTCAAAGCTTCATTGGAAGTCGTGTTGACCATCCTGTTATGCCGCGCCCAAAGGCGCATTGAAAACCCTGAGCCTCACATCCAAATCTTAGCCTTGATTAGTCGTCGTGGCAAAGTGGGTTGGCATTTGAACTCTTTCGCTGCGTCCAAACCGAGCTCTCCCCGTTGGCGGGGAGTGTGCGAAGAAATTCGCCATGTGTCATCCTGAGCGAAGCGAAGGATCCGCAGTTCCGGTCCGCGACGAACTAATGCAGATTCTTCGCTTCGCTCAGAATGACAGATTTGGGTAGGAAGGTCTGCTCCGTCACCCTCTAATTCGTGGTCCGAGCGACCCGCAGCTACGATTCAACCCGCGGCATGAACGACTCATCCCAAAATGATCCTCATTCGCAGGCCGGCCATATAGAATGGTAAAGAAGAATCCTCTCAGGGCTGGTGAGTCAACATGGCTGGAACTCGTCTCATCGTGAATGGGCAGTCGCACGAAATTGACGTGCCAGGGGAAACGCCGCTGCTTTGGGTCTTGCGGGACACTCTGGGGCTGACCGGGACCAAATACGGATGCGGCATGGGTTTGTGCGGGGCCTGCACCGTGCACCTGGATCACGACGCGGTGCGCTCCTGCCAAACGCCCGTCGGGTCTGTCGGGAGCAGAAAGGTCACCACCATCGAGGGCCTCTCGCCGGACCGCAGTCACCCAGTGCAGCGCGCCTGGATCGCGGAGCAGGTGCCTCAATGCGGTTATTGCCAGTCAGGACAAATCATGCAGGCCGCCGCTCTGTTTACCCACAACCCGCACCCCACGCTCGAAGAAATCAACCGCGCGATGAGCGGCAACATCTGCCGCTGCGCCACGTATCAGCGCATTCGCCGCGCCATCCAGCGCGCCGCGCAGGAGGGAGCCTGATGAGCACTGACACCATCGCCGGGCTGGCGCAGAGCGAAGCTCTGCGCTTTAGCGGCATTCCACTCAATGAGACCCGCAGAGCTTCGCTCTGCGCCAGCCGAAATTCATTAAGCGAATGCATCTGTGACGCACTACGCCAGGAGGGAGCCTGATGAGTACTGAGGCCATCGTTAACCGGCGTGAATTTTTGAAAGCAACGACGGGCAGCAGCGCGGCTTACATCCTGGGTTTCTGCCTGCCCGGGCGAGCCCGCGCCGAATCTCGCTCCGAGGGTGAGGCCACGACTTTCAAGCCGAACGCCTGGTTGCGAATCACTCCAGACGATCGGATCACGATCCTGGTTGAGAATCCGGAAATGGGCCAGGGCCCGCGGACCATGGAAGCCATGATCCTGGCCGACGAGCTTGAAGCGGACTGGTCGGCGATCCGCGTGGAGCAGGCGCCCGTCATCCCGGAGATTTATCATCACCTCAAAACGGGTGGCAGCGGCGGCACAGAGTGGGCTTGGGATAACCTCCGCGAGGCGGGCGCGCAGGCACGGGAGACTCTGGTCTCCGTCGCAGCCGAGCGGTGGGGCGTGGCGAAAGCGGACTGCCGCGCCAGCAACGGCGCTGTCGTCCATCAGCCGACGAAGCGGCGCTTCACCTACGGCGAGTTGGTCGAGACCGCCTCCAAGCTCGAAGCGGTGAAGGCGGATGCCGTGCCTCTAAAGGCTCCGTCGGAGTTTCGTGTCATCGGCACGCCTCGTCCGCGCGTGGATGTGCCCGCCAAGACTGACGGCGGCGCAAAGTTCGGCATCGATGTTCGAGCGCCGAACATGCTGTTTGCGGTCCTGGCCCGCTGCCCGCAGTTTGGCGGCAAGCTCGCGAGCTTCGATGCCGCGGCCGCCAAAGCAGTGCCTGGCGTTCGCGCGGTCTTCGAGGTCCCTCCGATCAGATGGCTCCAGATGGGCAAATCCGGTCGCGACATTAACTCGGCAGGCGGCGTCGCTGTCGTCGCAGACTCCACCTGGGCAGCCTTGCAGGGCAGGAAAGCCCTGAAGGTCTCCTGGGATAAAGGTGCCGGGGACGAAACTACGGAGAGCCTGCGGAAGCAGTTGCTGGAACAAGCAGCAGCCCCCCCTTCCTATGTCGCGGTGAATCAAGGGGACGTTCTTCAGGCGCTCGCGGGCTCCTCGAAAAAAGTGGAAGCGACGTACGAGTTGCCGTTTCAGGCCCACGCCACAATGGAGCCGATGAACACCACCGTGCACGTGCGCGACGACCGGATCGAAGTCTGGTCTCCCACGCAGATCGGAGAGATTCACCGCCAGGAAATCGCCCAACTCGCCGGGATTCCACCTGAAAAGGTCCTGGTTCACATGATGTTCTGCGGCGGATCTTTCGGACGCCGCTATCAATGGGACTACGTCGCGCAGGCTTGGCAAGTGGCTAAACAAATGAAACAACCCGTGCAATTGCTGTGGACCCGCGAAGACGACATGCAGCACGATTTCTACCGGCCCTACTCGTACCACCGCATGTCGGGAGGCCTCGATGAGCGCGGCGCTCTCACCGCCTGGTCGCATCGCATCGTCTCCACGCCGATTCGGGCCGTCTTTGACTCGCCCGAGGAACTGAAGGACCCAAAACACGTCGCATCTCAGGAATTGAGCGGGGCGAAAGTGATTCCTTACGCGACCGCGAACTTTCGTTTGGATTATGCGCCTGTGCACTCGGCCGTCCCACGCGCCTGGTGGCGCTCCGTGGCGTCCTCTTTCAACGGCTTTGCCGTAGAGTGTTTCGTTGACGAGTTGGCGCACGCTGCCGGTCGCGATCCTTACGAGTTCCGCCTCAGTCTCGTTCCAGAAACCAGGAAGATGGCTGAGGGCGACGATCCACCGCTGGATACATCAAGATTTCGCGCTGTACTTAAGCTGGCAGCGGAGAAGTCCGGCTGGGGAAAGCCCTTGCCGGCAGGCTGCGGGCGCGGCCTCGCATGTTTCTATTCTTTCGACAGCTACATTGCTCACGTGGCAGAAATCTCTGTGGAGAAAGACGGAACGGTCCGGGTGAACCGCGTCGTGAGCGCCGTCGACTGCGGTACCGCCATAAACCCCGACGGCGTACGGGCAATGACTGAAGGCGCCATTAACTACGCTCTCGGCCCCGTGCTCACTGGCGAGATCACGGTCAAAGACGGAGCTGTTGAGCAGAGCAATTTTCATGATTATCAGGTCCTGTGCATGGATCAGGCGCCAGACATCGAAGTCTACATCGTGCCCAGTAACGAAAAGCCCGGCGGCATGGGCGAGCCCGGCGTTCCGCCCCTGGCCCCGGCCGTGTCCAATGCCGTCTTCGCAGCCACCGGAGTGCGCCTGCGCCGACTCCCCATCGACCCGCAGGGCCTGCGAAAGGCCTGACCTATCGGCGAATCCCAGGAAGAACCGCCGATGAGGGCAAACTGCGCCCACCTCTGCCCTACCACCGAATCCTGATTTTGCTAAACTGTGATGCCGTGTAAGGCGCAACATGATCCGGCTTGGGCTTAGGGAAATGGCTGGGTGCGGCCTCTCGATCATTCCCGCCCCCCACAGGAGGAGCACATTGAGAAACCACAACTGGAGAGCTGCTACAAAGTCATGGATGCTGGCGGCGCTGGCGAGTATGGCATTGCTCGCCGTTCGAACGATGACTGGCCCTCATTCGGAGGCCCGGCCGGCGACCGCACTTGACCCCGCCCGTTCAGCCTTTGCCGCGATGGCGCCCATCGATACGCACATTCACCTTTACCAGGACGATCCGAGGTTCGGCGACCTCATGCAACGCCTGGATCTGCGCGCCTTAAACATCTGCGTCATCGATGATCGTGATCCGTTCTACAAAGACCTCGAACCGCAACGAGGCGACGTGCTGAAGGCTCGTCGCAGCACGGGTGGGCGGGCGGTCTTTTGCACAACATTCAGCCCGTACGGTTTCGAGGCGCCGGGCTTCGCCGAGCGCGCCATTCACCAACTCGAAGCGGACTTCGCGAACGGCGCAATCGCGGTGAAGATTTACAAAGTGATGGGGATGGAAATGAAATCGAAGGCGGGGAATTATGTGATGCCGGATGATCCTGCCTTCGAACCTGTCTATCAGGCGATCGCTTCTTACAACCGAACCGTGGTCGCCCACATTGCGGAGCCTGATTCCTGCTGGGCGCCCCCGAATCCCTCCAGCCCTGACTACCAGTATTACAAAGCCCACCCCGGAGAGTACGCATTCGCACATCCGGAGTGGCCATCGAAAGCTGCCATCCTCGCTGCCAGAGATCACTTTGTCGAAGAGAACCCCAAGCTGCGCGTGGTGGGAGCACATTTGGGCAGCATGGAGGCGGACGTGGACCAGATCGCCCAGCGCTTCGACCGCTATCCAAATTTCGCGGTCGATACGGCAGCCCGCGTGCCCTACCTGATGATGCAACCGCACGACAAAGTACGGGCTTTCTTGATCAAATATCAGGATCGCGTCTTATATGGAACCGACTTGGAGGTACAGCCGGGTTACAACACCGAGAACGCGCTGAAAGAGTGGAACGACACCTATCGGCGCGACTGGATCTTTTTCTCCTCAGGCCGCACGGTTGAGTACCTTGGCCACAAATATCAGGGACTCTCGCTGCCAGAGCCGATCCTCCGCAAGATTTTTCACGCGAACGCCGCGCATTGGTTTCCGGGGATATTGGGCACGAAATAAGTCACCTCCGGCGGTCCAGCCTCGACCGACTCGGCGTTACGTAATGTGGTAACGGACCAACCCCCTCACCCGTCCGTCGGCTGACGGACACCCTCTCCCCCAAGGGGGCGAGGGCATAAACCCGTGTCATTTCTCCCCTCGCCCCCTTGGGGAGAGGGCTCGGGGGCGACGGGGTGATGTCACTTAATTCTGCAATCCTCAGTAGTCACTCACCGCCGGACTGCATCGCATGTCCGCCGGTCCCCTGCCAGTCCAGCTTGAATTCTCGCGTCGGGAGATGGTTCGCCTCTGCGTACGCATTGCGGACGGCCGCCACCTTTTCGCCCCAATCGCCGAGGGGATAGAGCAGCTCGCGATAGATCAGGTAGGTCATATCCACCGTGCGAGCCGGCAGATGGTCCTTCGCGTCATCGACCTCGTCAAGGAAGCGGCGGCCGTTGGCTTCCGGGACGCGCGGGTACCAGCTCTTGTGCCAGGTGTCCACCGCGTTCTGGAACGCCTGGTTGCGCTCGCTTCGAATCTGCCCGGCAAGATCGAGAGCATGGTCAAGCGACGCCAGGGCGGTTTCCGGGTCAGCCTCGCCGGCCTGGCGCTCGGCCGCTTCGAGCGATTGATTGATCTGCGCAAGGCTCCGCAGCATGGTGAGGTTCTGGCGAAACAGTTGCGCGATGGTGAGATAGACCTCCAGGTTGTAATGTTGGAATTCTGCCTGCCCCAGATTCGCATGAATCAGTCCAAGCAATTCGTCGTTATCGGCCAGGAATTTGCCAGCCATCTCGAGCCGGCGTGTGTTGAGCGGGGCCCAGTCATAGCCCGTGGTGAGAAGTGGCATCGAAGGAATCGGTAGCAGCGGGAGGGTTTGATCGAGGGCAGGACGGGGCCTCGGGTAGATGATATTCCAGTCACCCCACAGGGGCGTGCGCGCGGCCGAGGGCTTGGCTTCCCAACTCTCTTTCCAGAACTGGCCCTGCTCACTAAGAAGTTGGTACAGCCGCTCCATCCGTGTTGCGCCCGGCCCGTAGAAAAGCTTATAGAAGGAAGCCATGGATTCCTGGGGAGCCGGCGTCCCGGGATGCCACCCGCTTGCCGATCCCGTGGCATATCCGAGCCACATCGTCTCCGGATGCAACCCGACGTCCGCCCAACCCGCCACAAAGGTTCCCATCAAATCGGCGTTCTGCCGTGACGGATCATGCGAAATCATGTCGAACATCTGTTCGACGAAACCCGGCCCCTGGCTGGCCGCTTCAAAAGTGCCACCCGGCGGGCCCGGAATGTGCTGGTCCTGGGGAAGGAGGTAATAGTTCGGAAAAAGGTACTCCTGCCATCCCACGGTCGAAGTGAACATCATCTGGCGAATCCCGCGGGCCTTGAACACAGGGTCAAACTTGGGACCGTATACCTCGCCGTTGATCATGTAGGCCGGGAGCGAAGCAATCTCCTCCGGCACCATCGGATACTCTCCCCAGAACATCACCTCCCGTCCGTGGTCGTGCAGGTATCCCCCCGCCTTCGTCACAAATTCCGCCAGCAGCTTCCCTACGCTTCCCAGTTCCTTCGCCCGGTCCACTTCGTCGCACTGTGAGTTCTTCGCTAATCCCACGTAGTAGGGCTCATCCGTGGACAACATGAAATAGTGGCTCCCCTTCGTCGCCGCCAAGAGGTCGTCAAACATCCCGTAAAACAGCTTGTAGGTGTCCGGGTTGGTCACGCAAAACTCGTAGTTGCTCTCCCTATACTCGCGCAAGTCAACATATTCGGGGTGCTTCAAAATGAACGCGTCGTGCGCCGGCCCATCCAGATAGGGAATGAACTCCGTGTGGTACTTCACCGCCTCATTGGTGAGTTCCTGCAACTCAGCCGGAGACAAAGCATAAGGCTCCACGATGGGCTGCGCGTGCTGGTAATCGAAATGCCCCTCCAACTTGAGCGAAAAACCGTTGATCTTGTAGAACGCCGCCTGCCGCAACGCTGCCTTCAGGACCTCCAGATGCTCCAGATGATGGGCGTCATCCCAGTAGATGACCCGCAGTTCCTGGTCTGGCCAGTCGATGATTTCCCCCTCCGGCAGTCGCAACTTACCCCCCTCCGACTTCAGCAATTGCACCAGCGTTTCCACTCCGTAGAACAATCCTGTCGAACTGTTGCCGGTAATCGTAATCTCGCTGGGAGCCAATTTCATACGGTATGCCTGCTCGGCGAGCTTCCCCTTTTCCTTGTCGATGGCCGCGCCGATCTCCACCGCTCGGGGATCGATGGCCAGTCTCAGCACCGATCCGCCCTTTGCGCTCGCTTCTCGCAGGGCAACATGGTCCCGCTCCTGCAGTTCTTGCTTGAGGCTTCGAACGGCAATGTCATCTGCCTTAACACCGGAAGCCAGTTGCAGGCGCCACGTGTCGCCAAACTCAAAGTCCCGGCCACTCAGCTCGACCTTCTGTGGTTCGGGAATGACCGTGTATCCTCGCGCAAAAAGCGGCGAGACTGTGGCGGCCCTGACTGCGATCGCCACACCAATACAGGCGACCACAGATGTTGTCAGAAGGACCCAACGTCTGGTCAGATTCATGCAATTGCCTCGCAGAACCAGGGGTTCAATGGTTTCTGGTTACCAGTCAGCCGGCGGGCGTGTCGGGCTGCTCTCGAAATCAGCTGTCATTCTGAGCGTCCGTGGGCCTGCGGCCCACCCATGGAGATGAAAGTCGCTGTCATCCTGAGCGAAGCGAAGGATCTGCAGTTCCGGTCCGAGGAGAACTAATGCAGATTCTTCGCTTCGCTCAGAATGACACGGTCTTCATGGTTTCCTGTGAGGTTAAACAACCTCTTTGACCTCACGGGCCCACCGCCACTTCCCCGAGACCCTCGCGTAAACGCGACAGCCAAAGTTGATCGAGGAATGAGGGGTCTCGTTCGGACTCGGACTTCTCGGCTTTCAGCGCAACATACTTGGTATGGGCAGCCGCAGCCTTGTCCACCTGTCCAGCCTGTCGATACAGAGTCTCTTCTTCCTGATAAGCCTTCGCCGTATCGGGAGATAGCACGGTGTAAGCCTGGTAATCGGCGAGCGCTGGGTCGTTCCGTCCTTGTCGCACCTCCACCCGCGCCCGCCAGAGGTATGCTGGCGCGCCCTGCGCGTCCATGGCCAGGGCTTGGTCCAACTCCCTGAGACTGTCTGTGAGCTTTCCCGTTTCAAATTCGGCGACTCCCAGCGCCGCGTGGTAAGACGCTACGCGCGGGTTCATTCTGGCGGCCTGGTGCAGTGACTCTTCCGCCGCCCCGAAGCTTCCCTGCTCGATTTCGATGACACCCCGGAGGAAATAGACTTCGTCGGGCTGGTGTGTAAGCCGGAGGGCAGTCTCACAAGCCTGCAAGGAGTCCGGATAGTTGTGCATCAACGCGTAAGTCACCGCCATCTGGTAGGGAATGCTTTCTGTCTGTGGATCGAGTTGACGCGCCCTGGCGAGGATTTCCAGGGCCTTCGAGTAGAGCTGCTCTGACCCTTCCAGCGTCGCATAAGCGAGTTGGTAGCTGACATTGGATGGGTCAGCGCTCACCGCCTCGGATAAGTACGGAGCGGCGCGCTTGGGATCGCCACCGAGCAAGTAGGCGCTCCCTCGAAGAAAGGCCAGTTCGCCTTTGCCGCCTGCTTCTGCCGGAACCCCCTTCAGGACGGCCAGCGCCTCCACGGGTTCGCCTGCCTTAAGGCTAGCGTCCGCAAGCAACAGCTTCAGCGTATCGTCCTGTGGGCTTACCTCACTGGCATTCTCCAGCAACTGGCGCGCTTTTTGCACCTGGCGGTGGTGAAGGCAAAGGAACGCCAGCGTCGCGTCGAGGCGCGAGTTTTCAGGGATGGCATCGATAGCGGAGTCGATGCTGGCCAGTGCTCCGGGCGTATCGCCTGCCTCAAATTTCGCCCGCACCAGGCTGGCCTGAATCCCCGCATCTCCAGAGGACCGACTACGCGCCCGCTCCAGGTAAGGCACCCCTTCCTTGGGATGCCCGTTGTTGACAAGCGCAACGCCGAGGGCAATGACCGCAGGTTGAAGTTTAGGATCCTTGCTCAACGCCAATCTCAGTTCCCTGATGCCGGAATCGGGCGCTTTATTCTGGAGATACGCCAATCCCCAGTAATAGTGCATATTTGCGGAATCGTTGCCCAACTGGTGCGCTTGCTTGAAGTGTTCGATGGCCGCCGCGGGCTCTCCCGCAGAGAATTCTGCGACGGCAAGATAGGCATAATTGGTCGCCGAGGGCTCCTGCTTCACCAACTGCGCGAAGATCTTCTCTGCCCGGTTGACGTCTTTAGCCTCGAGTGCACCCTTGCCTTCCCGCAGCATCTCCTGGGGGGCCTCTGCCTGCGCGAGGCACGCCCGAGCGACCAGGAGACCGCCGCTGATGGCGAGCGCCGCGCACCAACCCGGGAACCTCACTGTGACCCTCCGCGCGCGCGCCGCAGGCGAGTAACTTCCCGCCCTATCGCTTCAAGATCGGGAAGCACCAGGTGTTGCTCCTGGACGATCCGGAGCATGGCGGCGTTGAACCATCCGCTGCCATCCAAGTACTGGACGATCATCCGGCGCTCCCGGTAATCTGCGGCATCGAGGTCGATCGAGCGGTAATTCGCTTGCCGGCGGCTATAGTCGAAATTCAACTTTGCGCCGTCGTCGTGCATGCGGTAACGAATATTCTGAACATACTCGAGAGCATTGGCAAAACGGTCCTGGGCGGCGTAAGCCCGCATGGGCGGCGCCGCTTGGCCCCAATTTCGATCCACTTTCATATCCAGAATGTCCGGAATCGCAACCTGAAAGAGGTGACCATCGGTCACCTGGGCGTGGATCGAAACCTCCCGCACATAGGGAAATTCGCTGGTCCCGGTGGCGGAAAAGCTCGCAAGCAGTTGTAACAAAGCCTCTTGCACCTCCGGCGGGGTTGCCCGGTCCAGGTAGATCGCCGAAAGCTTTTCGTAGCTCATGCCGCACGGACCGCTGGCGTCCACCATATTCAAGTTCCTCAGCCGCACGTCGCCATAGTGCCCATCGCTCACGTGCAGGTAAAGGGTTGCCTCGCAATGTCCGTAAGTCGCTTTGCCGTTGGTGCGGCAGGGACAGGGTACACCACATGGACAGCAAACCACTCCCTCCCCCTTAAGGTGCCAATCGGCCCCCGAGGAGTGCGCTGTGCGGGCGTGGCCCGGCGGCGGAGCACCGCACTGGGCCGTTCCCAGAGCAGGAACCGACAAAATTGCGATTATGGTGTACAACAATCTAAAGTTGCGGATCGTAGTTGCTCCTAAACCACAGTGCAGCGCACCCGATGGTACCAACTGTTGGTATACCCGTCTAAACGTGACGCATCACGCTCAGACGGCTGCACTTGACCCTCAGTATCCTTGGCCCTCGAGACAAATTCCACAGTACCCACATCCGTCAATTGGACGGATGTCTTCCAGATGACCCACTCGAGCGCCCCCGCGGAGGCCAGCGAGGCCGGTTGCCAGGTGCGGCCCGCGTCGGTGCTCACTTCGACGGAAGCAATGGTCCCTGCACCCGTCCAGGCGAGTCCTCGTAGCTCCGTCTTTCCCTTGCGAAGCACGCTCCCGGCCCTGGGATTAAGGATGGCGGACTTCACCCGCACGCGGGGCAACGGTTCCCGTTCGACTTCGCCCGATTCAGTCTGGCGGGACTGCTGATAGGTGCCTCCCTCGTTGGGCAGCGGAGTAGCCGCGACCACAATTCGTTCCAGCCACTTCACCGAATCCATCCCATACCAGCCCAGCAGCAAGGCCCGCCATGGCGCGCCGTGTGGGAGAGTGAGGGGGCGGGAATCGAGTTGTGTCACCAGAGCTCCGTCGGCCATCGCGCGATCCAGAGGCACACTGCGCTTGTATCCATCGCGCCCGTGGAGGTGCAGGTGGCCGGCGGCAGCATTAGGGCGAGCGAGCATGAGAACGTCCTTGAGCGCCCAACCCGTCCACGCGCCGTTGCTGACCAGGCCGGTTGCACCCACTCGGTTTCCCGCACACTCGAGCACCGCGCCGAATTTCCGCTCCTTCAATTTTGCAAAGTCAGCCCTCGTCAATTGCTGAGGAAGTTCCACTTCGCCTTCAATCTTCAACGTCGCGGCCTGGGGGATAGAGGGCGACTCAAAGTGATTGCGAACATAGAAGTCTTCAACGGAGGTGTATTGTCCCTGGAGAGACCACAACTCAAACTCCATTTCCAGGGGGTCCATGGAAATGACCCGGTGCTCAGCCCGCAGCACTTTTGCAACGAGCCAAGCATTGCCAAGGAGCGTCATAACATAACGTCTATTCAACGCCGTCCTCACACGCCCGGTGTCGAGTAATTCCGCACCGGCCGGAATCGATCGGATTTTCGACCGCCCTCGGACCCGCTCCCGCGAGTGAGACGGCCTGGAAAGCGGAGAGAACCCAATACTGTCTTCCGCCTACTCAGGGCTCGGCTGGCCCTCCGAGGCGGTAATCCGTGGATCGAGCTTCCGCGCGCGTTCCAGCGCCCGATCAGCGCCGTCCCGGTCGCCAGACCTGGCCAAAGCCAGGCTCAAATCGAAATAAGCCCGCGCCTCATCGGGATTCAAGTCGATGGCTGAGCGAAACTGAGCAACCGCGCTCTTCACGTCTCCGAGCTTCAGAAGAGCCCCGCCAAGGTTGGTATGGGCCTGAGCTAAGTCGGGCCAAAAGGCTAAAGCGGCGTGAAAAGCCGTGCACGCGGCGTTGAGGTCGCCGCTTTCAAGCGCCTGCATACCCTGGTTGTATTGAGTTACAGCTTGTGCATAAGCAACGCTCGAGCGGTGGAGCCGCTCGACTTCCGCGAACGCCTTAGCGGATTCCGCATGATTGCCCCTTTGCTCGAGGGTTCGGCCGAGAATATAATATGCCTGGCCATTGTTTGGCTGAAGGGAAATCGAACGGCGCAACTCTGCTTCCGCCTCGTCCAGTTGTCCTAAGCGGTACAACGTGAATCCGAGTTGGTAGTGGACGTCCGTACTCGTGTCGGCTAATTTGGCGGCGGCGCGCAGGACTTCGAGCGCACTCTCGAGGTCGCCCGTCTGTCGCAAGGCGATTCCCCAGTTCAATTGCGCATCGGCCCAATTAGGTTCGAGTTGCGCGGCCCTGCGAAACTCGTTGATTGCACCTGCTAAATCACCGCTTTCCTCGAATCCCCCTCCGAGCAGAAAGTGAGCGTGCGCATCCTGGGGCAGAAGCTCGACCGCCTTCCGCTCCGTGGCGAGTGCTTCCTCGTACCGGCCTTCTTCTCCCAACACTGCGCCCAGGTCCATTTGCGCTTCCGCGTTCCCCCGGCCGGCGGCGGCGCGAAACTCGTACTCAGCCTCCTCCAGTTCGTGCTTCTTCCACAAGGCCGAGCCCAGGTTCAGTCGGGCGGGGATGAAATCCGGCTGCATTGCGATGGCCTGGCGAAATGCCTCGATCGACTGGTCCAACTCGCCTTCTGAAGCAAAAAGTTCGCCAAGGTCGTTTTGCGCTTCCGCGTACTGGGGATTGAACTCCAGTGCGGCGCGGAACTCTGCCTCCGCCTGAGCATTGATCCCTTGCTTCTCCAGCACCAGGCCCAGGCTGTTGTGCGCTTCCGGATACTCAGGGCTTTGCTTTATGGTGTCGCGGAATTGTTCCTGAGCGCCGCCGAGGTCGTTCTTCTCCAAAAGCGCCATGCCCAGGTTATAGTGGGCCTCCGGCCAAAATGGGCGTTCAGCCAACACCTCTCGAAACTCCGCTACGGCCTCGTCCAACTTCCGTTCGCTCGCGAGTACAATGGCCAGATCCTCGCGCGCTTCCAGCGAGCCTGAACTGGCCTTGACAGCCCCTCGGAATTCCTTTTCTGCCAAGCTCAAGTCACCTCGCTCCAGGGCATCCAAGCCCCCCGCCAGGTAGCATCCCGGCCCTCGTGGTTCCTCTTGTCCCTGAGCCAAGGCGGACGGAACAATCAAAGCCACTGCGGCTGCCAGTGCGATTGCCGAGGAGGCCGTTGTCGAAGTGATTCGCCTGTATTTCATTGCCCTGATAAGTGCTTACCGGCATTGCGCCGGATCATCGCTGACTCGTGAAAATAGTACCGTGTTTCGCTCGTCGATATCAAGGTCTGCGGAATAGCGGTAGAGTCTCAGGTTTGAGGCAGAGGCGGCTTTATGCCGCCATGTGGCGAGGTAAACTCGCCCCTACGAATTCGAACTGAGCCACTACCCCGCTCGCGAATGGGCTTGACTTTTTGTCACAGTGAAACATACTATCAGTTTCGAATATCGGACATTAGGGCTTATTCGTTCCAAAAGTGAATATGACGAAACTGGGGGCGCTGTTTGGTTGTCCTGTGACGACCCGCACATTCTCTCAGGAGGATTTCGATGGAAAAGGTTGGGCGATGGCTGGCAAACCTTGCAATTGGTGTCTCGGTGACGGCGGTCATTCTGGCTTTACCTGCTTTGCTGCGGGCGCAGGCGACGGGCACCGTCAGCGGGTTCGTTAAGGATTCGAGTGGTGGAGTCGTCCCGCAGGCCAAAGTGACGGCGACGCTGGTGCAGCATGGCACAACCTACCCTGCCGAAACCAACGCGGAAGGCTTCTACAATTTCCCTGCCCTGGACCCGGGAGAATACACCATCACCGTTGAGAAACAAGGGTTTGAGCGCAACATTCAAACGGGCTTGTCGCTTAGTGTGAGCCAGAACCTGCGCGTCGACGTGGCGCTGACTGTAGGGGCCGTATCCCAAGCCGTCAGCGTCACCAGCACGGCTCCTCTGGTTGACACGACCTCCCAAACCGTATCCAGCCTGGTGGACGATCGCCGGATCGTGGACCTGCCGCTGAATGGCCGCAACGTGATGAGCCTGGCAGAACTCGTTCCCGGCATCCTGAACGTGCATGCGCCCGAATCGCTCTCGGATGCCCGGCAGGGACCGTTGATGTCCTCGAATGGCGGCCGCCAGAACATGAACCTCTATACCTTCGACGGTTCGTTCTTCAACAATCCGTCGCGCAATACGGGCATGAATTATCCACCCCCTGATGCCATTCAGGAGTTTCGGCTCTTGACTTCCAACTTCGATGCGGAATACGGGCGCAACTCCGGCTCCCAGGCCATGGTGGTGACACGCGCCGGAACGAATGACATTCATGGTGATGTCTGGGAATTCCTGCGTAACAACGCTCTGAACGCGCGGAACTTTTTCGCTGCCACGGTGCCGGCCATTAAGGAGAACCAATACGGCGGAGCAGTGGGCGGACCCATCAAGCGGGACAAGGCGTATTTTTTCGGTTCGTATCAAGGTTTGCGTAACCGGCCCCAGGGCGTGTCGAACGAAACACTGGTCCCTTCGGCAGCCGAACGGGCAGGCGACTTCTCTGCGTTGCTGCCTGGGCTGGTTCTCTCCAACCCGACGAACCCCAATACGGGCGTGCCCTATACGACGCCCTCCGGCGCCCCCTGCGTGGCCAACAACATTATTGATCCCAGTTGTATTACGGCGCCTTCAAAGAACCTGCTCAGTTACGTTCCGGAAAGCGCTACCGGCAGCGTGACGGCTCTCGGCGCCAGCCCCGTCAACAACGAAATGTACCTGGGCCGCATTGACCTGAACTTAAGCCCCAAGCAAACCGTCTTTGGGCACGTCTACGTGAATCACAACTGGGGAGAGAATCCCTTCACCGGCAGCAGTTTCCCAGGCTACAACAGCGCGGTTTTTCCGGAGGAGACGGACAGCATCGCGATTAACGAGACCTATACCTTCCGTCCCGATCTGGTGAACCAAGTCGGAGTCGCGTTCCTGCGGACAACGTCGACTTTTCACCTCAGTAACTCAACGCCCCCCTCGACCATCGGAATCAATATGCCGGATTACGATTACTACGGGACCCTGGGGGTAAACGTCAGCGGAAGTTTCAGCCTGGGAGGCGGCGGCTACAATCTTTTCAAGAACAACAATCTGCAGATCCGGGATGCCCTCACCTGGATGCACGGCCGCCACGAGATCAAAATGGGCGGCGAGGTGCTCTGGCTGCATTTTCTGCAGCGCTTCATCGAGCAACAGGGCTTTTCGTTCAACGGCACGGCTACCGGCTCTCCCTTTGCCGACTACCTTCTTGGGACGTTCAGCTCGGACCTCCTACCCTTTGGCTTAGCCGACAACGACGACATCACGACCGCGCCCAGCCTGTTCGTGCAGGACCGGTTCAAGGTCACGCCGCGCTTTACACTGACTTACGGTCTACGTTGGGAGCCTAACCTCTTCTGGGCGGATAAGCATAATCGCATTGACACAGTCAGAGCCGGCGAGCAGTCCGTTGTCCACCCGGATGCCCCGATAGGCATCGTGTTCCCGGGTGATCCGGGGATTACCAAGGCGATCGTGTCTCCTGAGTGGCACAGTCTTGCCCCGCGCGTCGGTTTCGCGTGGGACGTTTCCGGCAATGGCAAGACAAGCGTACGCGGCGGATATGGCGCGTTCTTCAACCAGCTCAACGCCGACTCTGAATCGCAGCAGAACGCTCCTTATTCGGGATTCATCAGCATGTACAATGGCGATTGGACGAACCCGTTTGCTTCGACCCTCACCACGACGATGCCGCCCGTGATCTTATCCGGCAAATTCGGATGTACGGCTGTTTCGACATTTCCAGGCTACAACTGCCCGTTGTTTCCACTCCCGGTGTTTGGCCTGTTTATCGACGGATCGCTTCGAACGCCCTACACGCAGTCCTGGAACTTGTGGGTTCAGCGCCAGATCTCTCCCTCCACCATGCTGGAGTTCGGCTACGTGGGAAATATGGGGATCAAGCTGAACGGGCTGCTTAACTTCAACCCCTCGATTTTTACACCTGGAACCACCTATGATTCCGCCACGGGAATGGAAACTACCATTTCCAATCCCAGCAACGACAATAACCGCGTCCGGTTTGAGCCCGGGATCATTTCCTCCAGCAGTTGGGACCTGGGGAACGATTTCCGCAGTTGGTATCATAGTTTTCAGGTCCAGATCAACCATCGTCTTGGTCACGGCTTGTCGGTGACATCGTCCTACACGCTTTCCAAAACCGTCGATCTCTGCTCGGCCATCTGCGAAGCTTGCGGCTGCGTTTCCGATCCCTTCAGTTTGCGCAGCATCAGAGGGCGCTCCAACTTTGATCGCCGCAATGCCTTCGTGGCCAGTTGGCTTTGGTCGCCCCCAGTGAAGTTCAGCGAGCATTGGAAGAACGAGTTGCTGGGAGGATGGAGCTTCAGCGGTATCACCACCATTCAAAGCGGGGCACCCATGACGTTCACCAACAGCGGTCTGGATGTGGCCGTGGACGGGACGTATGCCCCGCAGCATGCGTTTCGAAACGGCGCGCCTATCCCCGTAAGTCATCCGAACCGCAGCGCCATGATCAGCCAGTTCTTCAATACGAATGCCTTCGTCAATCCTTCCTGCACATTCACACCCGAGCCGGGGAATGCACAAGCGATTGAACAGCAGAATTGCACTCCCTTCGGAATCAAGTACAATCTGCTCGGGACCTTCGGGCAATCAGGCCGCAACATCCTCTCCGGGCCGGCTCTAAACAGCACCGACTTTGCCGTTCTGAAGGATATTCCCGTCACCGAAAGAACCAGGTTCCAATTCCGCGCCGAGTTCTTCGATATCTTTAACCAAACGAGTTTCAACAACCCGGATGTCGGAGTGCTCGATGGCGCCGCCTTTGGAACCATTCAGGGCGCTAGCGTGACGGCGTCCCCAGAGCGGGTGATACAGTTCGGATTGAAGTTCTTCTGGTGAAGACCCGAACAACGGATTCGCAACCACAACATTCAGTTCGGAACCACGCCTTTCTGGCGGTCGGCGGTAGTGTCTCAATTTGACGTAGAGGCGGCTTTACGCCGCCACGTGGCGAGGTAAACTCGCCGCTGCAAATTCAAACTGAGACAACACCGACCGGCAAGGTGTTCTTTCTTGGGGACGGACTGCATGGAATCGCACGCTCAAATATCGTATCGAGATTGAAACGCTGAAGGCTTGAACTGCACTATATCTATAGTTCGCAAGTATAGAGAGGTCGTTCTAAGGCCCAGGTAGAGAGTCGAACAGAGTTGGGATACACCATGCGAGGGCAGCTCTCGGCTGCCCTCAATTTTCAGACGGGCAGGAGGCGCTGTTTATGGATCAGGACGGAGGTTTAATTTGCATTCTCTGCGCCGAGGCGGACCTCGCTGGTGACAATGAACATCCGGAGAGCTCAAGCTTCCAAGCGGGCGCCACGTTGATCGCAGGGGAAAGCACCGCTCACGAAACACTACCGCAACAGTCCAAATCCGTTTGTCAAAGCGGCGGGGAAGGCTTCGTGCTTTCTTCCGAAGAGTTCCAAATCATTACGCTGATTATATCGGGCTACACGAACCACGAAATGGCGCGCTATTTCTGCTCCAGCGAAGCAACGATTCACCGGCGGACTCTGCGCATCATTGAAAAGCTCGGAGTCGCAAACAAACTTGAACTGGTGCTCTACGCGCTGAGCCTCCGGGTCGTTAACGGGTTTCGCGGGAACCCGAACTAACGTTTGCCTCCCAACGAATCGGTAATCACCTCAAACGGCCCCCAGTAGTAAGGCTTGCTGTAGGGCCCCGTGGATTGGACCAGCTCCAACTTAGCGGTTCGCAGCGCCTGTTGCGGCGTGGCTCCGCTGCGCAGGTGAAAGTACATACGTTCCATCAGCTTGGCCGTCGAGGCGTCATCAACTTCCCATAGTCCCGCCACCACATTCCGCGATCCTGCCTCTAGAAAGGCCCACGCGAATCCTACCAGTCCCTCGCCGGCATAGGTTCTGCTCCCCGCTCCACGGCAAGCCGAGAGGGTCACGAGATTGGCACGGATGGGTAAAGCGGCGATGTCGCGAGCGTAGAGCTTATAAGTGTCACCGCGCGGGGACAAGATGATGGCGGAGTCGAGCGGGTCGCGCTCATTGGCTTCGGCATGGGCGGCAAAGTGAATGACCGAAAACTGGGCGGGGTGTGACTCCGCGTAAGCGCCCGGATCGGCCTGGGCGCCACTCCGCAGCACGGTCTGGCGAAACTGGCGTTCGATATCACTGACTTCGAGCGCCGCGTTCAACAGCTTGGGAAAGCTCTCCTGGTCTGGGGGTGAGGGGTCGCCGATAAGCAGCAGCGAGTCTGTCCGCCTCGAATGGAGCCCGAGGTTCCGATATACGAGATCAATCGATGGCACCACTGACAGCGTGACGTCTTCAATCCAGTAGTGCGAACTGGAACCGGAGACGGGCAACGTCCCGAAGTCGAGATTGTGCAGCGCGCCGTCCGCCACGATGGCAACGTTGGATCCTGCGGGAACCAAAGGGAGAGCCGGCGCCAAGAGCCGCTCGTAAAGCTCGTGCCCCGCGTTGCCTCCTTCGCGCTTGGGATCGTGGAGGCCTTCAATCGCGCCAAGATAGTCATTTACAAGCGATGATATCTCTGGCTCCGGCGGGAGCTTGAAAAGCGAGATTCGCGATGGCGTAATCACCCATAGAAACGACCGGACCGGCGCAAGCCAGTAGGAGAGAAAAATGTTGTTTGAGGCTCGAGCGACTGTGCGGTAGTCGGCGGGCGGAGCCGCGGCGCCAGAGGCGCTGCTACCGCCCAGCAGTTCCGCCAGCACGCGCGCCCGGCTGGACTCCGCTATCCTCAATGCCTCGGCGTTCCGGTTCTGCGCCACAAGGAAGTCCACATAGTCCCGGTAGAATTGTGCAAGGCTCGAAAGGTAGCTAATCCGGTATTCGTAATCAATCAGTTCGGAGCGTCTCGCATTGATGAGAGCCAGGGCAAGTTGAAATTGGTTCTCGGCCGAGCGTTGGTGGTGTGTGCGGACCAGGAGATTCGCCAGCCTGCCTCGCGCCTCGAGCAGGAAACCGGTCGCCTCCGTGGCTTTGAGCTTTTCGGCCGCTTGAATTACCGAGCTGTAGAATTGCTCAGCTTGGCTCGATTGCTGTCTGGCTTCGGCGATTCGGGCTGCATTGATGTGCGGAGGGAGGCTTTCCACGGGATTTCGAATCTGCGCTTCGAGCTCGAGTGCTCGCCGGTTGCAGTCCTCCGCGCGCGCCAGATCGCCGGCGGCAATGGACGTAGCGGCAACCTCATAAAGCCATTTGGCCGTCCAATAAGGGGAGGGGGACTGCTGGGCCGCGTCGATGGCCTGTTGATAGTAAACGAGGGCTTTCGCGTGTTCGCCCTTGCTCTCATACCATTCCGCCAGGTGTCCGAGGCCGAGATAACGATCTATCAAATCGCCGGAGTCGGCCGCGAGGCGCACCGCCTCCTCGAACAGCGGAACAGCCTTCTCCGGTTGTCCGAGTTGAGTGTAGCAATAGCCGGTGTTGTTGAGCGCACGGGCCATGGCGACTTTGGCCCTGAGCCGGCCGAAGAGCACGAGGGATTGCTTGAACCACGATATCGCCTCGTCATAATGAGCGGAGGTCATGCGGATAAATCCGAGATTACCCAGCACGGTTGCCTCGAGGTAAGTGTCCTTTGCTCGGCGGGCAAGGCGGAGTGCGTCACGAAGATCGCTCTCGCTTGCTGCCGCATCGCCTAAACGGGCAAGAGCCGCGCTGCGCCGCACCTTGATTTCCGCGACGAGGGTTTCCAACTGGTGGGACTCCGCAAGCTGCAGCGATTGATCGAACAGCCTCTTCGATTCCGGATAGTGAGAGGTAGAGAATTCCGCGAATCCCTTGTCCAGGATCAGCCTTGCCTGGATGTCCGGCGAGTCAGGGAGACCTGACACCGGAGCTTCGAGCAGCTTGGATCCCTCTGCCGCCTTACCTAGAGAGAGAAACACTTCGGCTTTAAGAAGCCGGAACTTCCAGTACCACTCAGAATGAGTATTGGTGCCGAATAGCGCAACTCCGCGATCAGCGAGAGCCAGGGCTTGCTGCACGTCGCCCTGTTGACGAAGCAAGGTCGCTTGGCGGAAAAGGGAATCAGGGTCAGCGGCAGGCCGTCGCCTACACGCTGCTAGCGAGAGAAGAAGCAAAAGAAGTCTCAGGGCACGGCATGCCCCACCCACTCCACGCGCACGGGGACGGCTCGCCTTCGCCTCATTGTCGGATTGCGCGCTGGGCTGCAACTGCCCTCTTATGCGGCCGAGAGTCGTCACACTGCAAAATCCGATGTGGCAGAACCTTGACAGATTGCGGAAAAGGGTTACCTGTTATGCTGAGCGGAGCGAAGCATCTGCAGTATCTCCTTGAAAACAAGCAAATGCAGATCCTTCGCTCCGCTCAGGATGACAGCCCAGTGGCTTTTTCCGCAGGCCGTTAAGGCTTAATCTTCCCGGGCATCGGCTCTCCATTGCTGGAGGCATTGCCGGCCGTTAGTTGTCCTTCGACGGCGCAGCCCAAGACTACGCGAAGCATCGAGATACTCTGGAAGCTGGTGGTGGACAGACACTCTGCAAGATAAACTTTGCCCAGTTGAGGGACGTGAATTGCTCCGTCCTCGAGCACTTCCAATCCGTAGCACCGCTCGAAGCTGGCGGGAGCCGCGAAAGTGCCGAAGCGAGCCGTCTCCGACTGCCTCGAGGAAGTCAACTGCCCGGGGTCGATCCGGACCTCAACCGGGCAGCCGGCAATGCGCAGATTCTCAAAATGACTCCCGGCAAAGGTGACTGTCCGTTCGCCGGTCTCCTTCGAGTACTTCGACGCCAGTCGCGCCACCACGCGGTCGGCTGTCAGAACGTTGAAGATCTTGAGCCGCTCGATGTTGGCCGTGGCGAGTGTGTTGAAGAACTCGCGGTTTTCGCTTCCCGTCGTCGACGATTCGGCGGCGTCGAAGGATAGAATTTGTTCATAGCGATACCCTTCCACTCGCGATGTCGAATAACCTCCTATGAAGGGAAGAGCGCTGGGAGCCTGGACGGCAATCGTGTGTTGAAAGGGCACCGTGATGTGCCCGGATACTCCGGTGGCAAGTGCATGGTAAAGGAAGGTTTGTTCCACGGAAATCTCCTATTGGTATTCAATCTTGAATGGGTACCGGCCGATTTCCGTCGCCTGTGGAGGGCTATTACTGACGACTAACGTGTAGTTACCCTCCGGCAGCCCCGAACGCCCAATCAGCAGAGTCAAGACACCCCCCGTTTCCGGCTTCGCCGGCAACAGATGTTCCGTGAACTTGACGGAGCCCGTCCCATCCAGAATGGAACAACTATATCCCGAAGCGCTTTCTTGCGCCACATCGAAGTAAAGACTGAAAAAGCGTGCGGTGGCAGGGACTACTATGGACTGCGGCGCGCTACGTGACACGGCGTGCAGCGCGAATGAGGCGAGCGGCTGCGGAGCAGTTGCTTCCGCCAGCTGCGTCCGCAGCCCGCGAATAACCACGAGTTGCTGATAACCGGCCAGACACACGAGCGCCAGGGCGGCAAGAGCCGGGAGGAAGGCGGGCGCCAACAACCTTTTCCACCATGGCGTTGGCTTCCACTGGACTGTTTTCGTTGTCGCTTCCCGCCCGGGTTGAGAGAGCGGTTCGCGCAAAACTGCGCGCGCGTTTTCAACGAATACCACTCCTGTCTTCACAGCTTCTGCGCATTCCGGGCAGATGAACATGTGTTCCTCGAATTGCGCAACTTCGGCCGTTGTCATGTCTCCCAGCAGATAACGCTCGACTGCCAAAGTTTTTTCCATTTCATTATGTTGCATGGCGATTCTCCCGAGCCACCGTCGTAAGGGCAACCGTGGCCATTCCCGCGGGCCATCCCTACGACTTCCCCTTGTCCTTCAGTTCCTTGAACCTTGTCAAGGCCCGGTGTAACAGCACCCGCAAATAACCGCGGTCTACGTTCATGATCCGGCAGACCTCGTCGCGGTCCATCTCATCCAGGAATACCATCTTCAGGAGCGTGTGGTCTGCCTCCGGAAGCCCATTCAGAATGAGGCGAACCATCTTCCTGTTTTCTTCAGCCAACACACTCCCATCCATATCGATCGTGTGATCGACGGGGTCATACTCGGCTGGGTCGAAGCTTGGGTGCCGGGCACGCGCCTTAATGAACTCGAAGATGATGTTGTTACAAACCGAGTTGACGAATGCGCCGAGGCGCTCCGGGTATTCCAAGGCGCGCTTCTGGCGAAGGGCTTGCAGCACCCTTAGAAATGTCTCCTGGCGTATATCCTCAATTTCGCTCGGGTCGTAGAAGCGCCGGCGAAGCTTGATATTCAGAAACTCGCTGAAGTAGGCGGTAAAATGGTGCTCGACGGAAGCGTCTCCCTCGGTCAGGCGTCTCACGTACTCGGCGTCAAAATCCTGCCTCTCCATGGTTATGGCTGGCGAACGCCGCCCCGTTTCGTGCGTTCTTGCGACACTTCTGTGAGGTGCTCCCAGTCTATCGCACCGCAACCGAATTGTCGATTTGACAGCAACCGTGTCTGTCGTCAGACCGCCTGAACCTTCCATATCACCGCCTCGCCTCGATTCGGAATTCGGTTTCGCTCCTGGATATTCTCCCGAGAGGACTTCCCGTGGGTTCGAGCTCTTTACGTCGCGGCGCACCAACAACCGGCGCCATCACCGCGGAGCCGGAAACGAAAGGCGATGGCGTGCGGGCGGCTCCGTGAATCTCTGCCCGCCCCCTGAAACCTCGGCCAAGCTTGCGCTTGATGAAGTCACCGGTTGCGACGTTGAGAAGCTCAAATGCTCCATTCAGCATTGAGAAGATCAGAAACCACTCAAGGAATCGCATCTACGGGTTCTTTCCTGAAACTCGGTGTTCGCGATCAAACTAAAACGGACCGTAGCGAATCGTCGCAAATGCAGGCAGCTTGAGTTTGCCGCTACGCGCCCGCTTCCTTGCCCGAACGCCTCTCCTGAGGCCTTAAAGCGTGCTCCACTTTCATACAATTAGTGACATTCAGGCGTTCAGCGTTTCAGCGATCTGGTTAGAAACGTTTCTCACCTTGTCGTCACTATCTCTTAGTCGCAATGTTTCTTCGAAACGATCGGCACGCGTCGCCTGGTGGATTCACTCGGCAGCGTTTGACCGTGGCCGTGCACTGCGACGAGTGCGTGGAATGTTTCAAGAGCGGCAGAAATCCATTGGAAGGTGAATTATGCTCATGCCCGCGATGATCCTGATAGTGTTCACTTGCCTTCTTTGCTTCTGGTTTCCGGCTGACTGCCGGAGAATTCTGGCACGCCCATTTGCTCGGGAATACTTCCAACCGATTGTCACCGTACACCGCTTCGAATTCCTCCTGGTCAGAAACACCAGCAGAGATTTCGCTCAGCCCACGGAATTCTCTCGGATAACAGCGGCACTCAGGTGCGATTTCTTAGGGTTAACATATTTGCTCAAGCACACGGCCAACTTCGATCAATCCTACACCTCGGAAGAGCTCCGGTTGATGCTTTACTTCAGAGTCCTTCTGGCTCTTCTCACCGCTCGGCACTGGCTTCGATGGCGCGAAGAGTCGGTTCTCGTGAGGTTGACCTCTATCCTTCTCTATTTGGCGAATGTCATTGGGGAGCGCGTCAATCGCATCCAGCGCGAAAATCTGGCGGCTTGAGTGGCGGCCGCGTTCCCGGCATGAAACGGTTTCAGGCCGAATGTCACTATTTGGTTGATGCCCAGAATGGCAGAGCACAATCAAACAATTGAGAGAGGATAAAACAATGACCGATATCGAAAAGCAAGTAATGAACCTCGTTTCCGCGAATGCTGATCTGGAGGGCGCTCAGGATCTTGTCGACGCCCATCTCGACGATGTGACGGCCGGACTGCTTGGCCGCGGGTTCAGCCTGCACATTCAGATCACCCTCCCGTTTTAACTCGGGCCCGCTCCATCGACCAAAGGATGATGCGCTCTCTCCGCTAATAAACAGGAAGGGCGCATCGTTCTTGGTTGGAGGCCAAGAGAGGATTCATCATGCAGACGGCATCGCTTCAAAATCTGAATATCGTCTTCAAAATCAGCGAACGCTGTAACCTCAAGTGTGATTACTGCTACTTCTTTTTCGGCGGTGACGAGACGTGGAAGCTGCACCCGCCCGTGGTTTCCCAACAAGTGATCGAAGATCTGGGAGCCTTCGCGGGGCGAGCGGCGCACGACCATGGACTCGAGGTCATCACAGTTATCTTCCATGGCGGCGAGCCTTTGTTGATGAAACGTCCGCGATTCGCCGAAATGTGCGACACACTCCGTCGCTACGAGAACGGATTTCACTTCGACTTCGGACTACAAACGAATGGCGTACTCGTGGACGACGAATGGATTTCCCTATTTGAGCGCTACAAGGTGTCCGTGGGAGTGTCACTGGACGGCACTCGCGCCATCAACGATCAGCACCGCGTGGATTTCCGCGGCCGCAGTTCCTACGACCGCACCGTTGCCGGCCTGCGGCGCATTCAGGAAGCTGCTGCCCGCGGCAAAATGGCTACTCCGGGACTACTTTCCGTAATCAATCCTGTTGCGGATGGCGGTGAGGTTTATCGCCACTTCGCGCACGATCTCGGTGTCGGCCGGATGAGCTTTCTCACCCCCGATTACACCTGGGATTCGGGAGTGACGGAAGCCGTCATTCGCGGCGTCGAACGTTTTCTGCTTGCCTGCCTTCGTGCCTGGCTTCGCGACAAGAATCCCAATATCCGCATTCGGGTTTTCTCGGAACTGTTGACCGCGATGATCGATGTTCGCGCCATGGAAGTTCTTCAAGCCTATCGCGACGATTATCGCAACATTATTTCGGTATCTTCGAATGGCGATCTGGGGCCGGAAGATACCCTGCGGATTCTGGATCCTCGCTTCAGTTCAATGGGACTGAATGTATCGAAGAGTGATCTGCGTGAGCTCATTGAGTCCGACGCGTGGCGCGAGCAGGAGAATGCCGCCACCCAGCGGCCGGGGGCCTGCCAAGGCTGCGGATGGTGGAAGATTTGCAAAGCCGGCCGCCCGATCAACCGGTATTCGAAAGCGATGGGTTTCAGCAATCCTTCGCTCTACTGCTCAGGCCTGAAAGATGTCTACGCGGAAATTGCAGCGTTCCTGGTGCGGAACGGAACGCCGTTTTCCGAAATCTCATCCCGCCTCCAGGGCTGAAAACCGTGGATGGGGAATTGATGAAGGAGGGTTTTATGCCGGACATGCTTACGTTCGCTCCCGCATTCGCCAGTCCCGATGGCGGCGAGGCCATCGGGGCAGTGCGCGCTATTTCTCTTGCGCGCTTGAACGGCACACGCCGCCGTATCGCCGCCGCGCTCGAAAGCTCGGGCCAGCCGGAGAGCGCGCAGGCGCTCCTCGCGTTTACCGCGGGTCAAGCCAGCGCGTGGCGGCCGGAGACAGGCCTGGCGATGCAGTTTCTCCAAAGCCGGCCGACGCCCGAATCGTCGAACTTGCAGATGGCAGCGTTACAACTCGTGGCCGGCTGCGCGGGCATGGGCGGAGCGGGCTCCCTGGACGCTCGAATCGACACACCCCAATGGCTTTACCTGGATGGATGGCTGACGCCCATTAGCGGCGATTGCCGCCTTACCGCCGACGGCCATTCCATCCGGATCAACTCTGATCTGGGCGAGACCGTGTTTCTCGCTTCCGGACACAACGGTTGGTCGCCAGCAGATGGCCCCGCGGGCCCCTGGACGGCTTACGCCAGCGGCGGCCTAGCGCCGCGCTACGTCACGGCCAGCGGGCTTCGCCACTCCGTCGAAGGGTTTCCCTGGATTTCGGACGCTCCACCACTCGCCGCCGTCAAGCGGCCGGACGCGGCCGATCCCCGCATCGCAACTATTCATGAAGGATGGCTGAGGATTCTCGAGCTGACGCCCGTGTACGGCGCTTGGGTGGCCGGCACGGCGGCAGGCTGCCTGCTGCTGGATTCCAGTGCAAGCTGCAGCGCTCAATCCGGGAGCTCGTATGACCACCCGGGATTAATCGCCATCGAACCCCCCGATTGCCCCATCTTTTGCGGCGAAATCCTGGTGCACGAGTGTTCTCATCAGCATCTGCTCATCTACGGAATGGTCGCGCCGCTGGTGACGCCGGGCAGCACCGAAACGGCCTATTCGCCCATCAAGCGCGCTGACCGCACGATAGACCGGGTGCTGACGGGCGGGCACGCCGTCGGCAACATGATCATCTACTACGCCACACTGCGCCGAGGGGCGAAGCTTGACCCGGCCTCACAGGAGAGGTTCGATCGGCACTGCACTTGGTTTGCAGAAGATTACCGTCCCTCTCTCGATCGAAGCGAAAGCCTGACTGCGGCTGGGCGCGCGCTCTGGAACAGCTTGTGCCAAACAGTGGATCGCGCCATGGAGAACTAGATGTCAACACCTCTTAATGCCACTCAGACTGGGAATAACAACGGCAAGCATTTGAACAACTATCGAATATTCCGTCCGCAAGCGGTGGAAGCCTGCGCGACGCGTCAGGCCGGCGACCCGTGGGCTAAGCGGTCGCGTTTTGAGGGCTGGCTCATCGCCGGCTTGACGCTGGTTGCCGCCGCTGCCGCGGCGATTATCTTCCGAGGAGGATTCTGAAGCGATGAGTACCGCCCCTGCCTCGTCCCAAGTTCGTCGGCGGCGAGTCCCCGTGATTCTGCAAGGTGAAATTAGTGAATGCGGTCTGGCCTGCCTCGCCATGATCGCGGCTGCCTGGGGCCTGAAGGCTGATCTCGCCGCCCTGCGCGCCCGGCTCGCATCCACGCCTCGTGGCCTCAGCCTCCGTATGCTGATGAATCTCGCTGCCGGCATCGGCCTCGCCGCTCGCCCCGTCCGCATCGGTCTCCAGAAACTAAGTGAATTAAAGCTGCCCGCCGTGCTGCACTGGAACATGGATCACTTCGTGGTTCTGGAGCGCGTGAGAAAAGGCGTCGCGTGGATCGTAGATCCTGCGCAAGGACGGCGGCGCGTTTCGCTCGAGTCGATCTCTCCAAACTTCACTGGAATCGCCGTCGAATTCACGCCCACGCATGGTTTCGAGCCGGGCCTGCTTCGCCTTTCGCGCAGTTTCCGCCGCGCCTGGCTGGACGATCGGGGCTTGCGCGCCGCGGCGTTGCGCGCTCTCTGGCTAACCTTGGTTCTTCAAATCACGATCATTGCATTGCCGTTTGCTTATCGCGGCGTGATTGACCGGGCTGGGGGAAGGGCTTTCGATTCGCGCCTCGTTTGGATTGCCGCCGGTATCGGGCTGATGATCCTGGTGCAAGCCGGTTCTGCCTGGACCCGCGGCCAAGTGGTAACACGTCTAGGGAATATCTTCGTGCATCGAGTCTCCACCCACATTGTGGCGCGGCTGTTCTCGCTTCCGGTGGCATTTTTCCAGCGCCAGATGCTCGGCGACGTGCTCTCACGCGTTCGTTCGGTTGATGCCGTCCGGCGTTTTCTCACCGATCAGGCGGCGCCATTGGTCATTGATCTGGCAGTGGGCCTGGTTACCGCGGCACTGATGGTTGGATTCAGCCCTCACCTGGCCGCGATCGTGATTGCCGGGTTGGCCCTGGAGATTGCGGTGAGATTCTCCAGAATGCGCAAGCAGCGTGAGCTGACGGAGAACCTTCTTGATGCCGAAAGCAAGGAACTCTCCCAACTTTTGGAATCGATGCGCGCCATCCAGACCATCAAGCTTGCGGCGCGGGAAGCCCAAAGGTTTGCAGCATGGGAGAACGAACTCGTCAGGGTGCTGAATGCGGGTACGCAGGTGAGCGACCAGCGCACCTCAGTAAGCACCCTGACGTCGGCGATCAGCGGGCTCGAGTGGGCGGCCGTTCTTGCCGTCGGCGTCCTGGGAGTGGGCGCGGCTCCTGTTACGATCGGCGTTCTTTTCGGGTTTCTCGCCTATCGCGGAGTGTTTCGCGAGCGGCTCTCGACCGTCGTGGAAAACTTCTGGGCTTTGCAGATGATCAGCGTTCACCTGCGACGGCTCGACGATCTGATGCTGGCTGAGGCCGAGCCCCAAGGGAAAGGGATACTGCCCTTGGCCGGGCCGGGCAACTTAAAGCTGGAAAACGTCAGCTTCCGTTACTCGGCTACAGAGCCGCCCGTCCTTGACAATGTCTCGCTCGAGATCCCGGCCGGGGCCTGCATCGGAATCATCGGCCCCTCCGGTAGCGGCAAATCCACGCTCATCAAACTAATCCTGGGTCTCGAAACGCCCCAACAAGGTTCCATCACTCTTGATGGCGTACCCATCGAAAGCGTTCACCGCCAGGTGTGGCGCGAACGTTTCGGGACCGTCATGCAAGACGACACGCTGCTCGCTGGATCGATCAATCAGAATATCGCCTTCTTCGATTCCCGGATTGACATGGACCGGGTTCGCGCCGCGGCCAAGGATGCCGCAGTCCACGACGAAATCGACGCCATGCCCATGGAATACGGAACCATGGTGGGGGATATGGGGGTACAAGTCTCCGGAGGACAGCGCCAGCGGATCCTCATCGCGCGTGCATTGTACCGGGAGCCGCAGATCCTGCTCTTCGATGAGGGAACAGCCAATCTCGATGCCGAATCCGAGCGGAAGATCGCCGGCGTGCTTGGCAACCTGGCGCTGACTCGCATTATCGTAGCCCATCGCTCGCACCTGCTTTCAGTCTCCGACATTGTCTACGAGATCCGCAACGGCCGGATATATCGGCTTCCCGATACGAACCGAAAGTTCAACTCGGTTATGAGTGTCCAGTCCTTGTCGCTTGCGGAGGCAACGTCTGATCAGGCGCACAGGGCTGAACTGTGTGTCAGGCCCGTCTAGTCCTTAATGATGGAATACGCCGTGATAACGTGGCCGCTGGGAAGGGCGGGGCTTCAGCCCCGGCGCCTTCGAGAACAGTAGGGCCTTTAGGCCCTGAAGCAATCGTTGCCTCAGGGGCTAAAGCCCCCAGCGATAGGCCGTTTATCGATGGCGGGGCTGAGTCCCCGCCCTTCCCGGCACTCCGGGGGCGGCGCACACATCGTACTCGATGTGTGCGCCAGCCTCGCGGGTCCAAGCCCACTCAGGAGCACATCTCATGCAAACCGCCCTCCGCGATTTTCGTTTTGCAGTTCGGCAACTGTGCCGCGCGCCGGGCTTCGCGATCCTGGCCGTTTTGACACTGGCACTGGGAACAGGTGCCAACACTGCGATGTTCACAGTGATCGAGAGCGTGCTCCTGCGCCCGCTGCCCTACTCGGACGCAGACCGCCTGGTGTACATCGGACCGGCCGGCGCCGAGGCGTTTGGACCCACTTCGTGGCTGAATTATCGCGACATTCGTGACCAGGCACAGAACCTGGAGATAACGGCCGGATACTCGGAGGACGTTGGGGTGGTCGAGAGTAAGGATGCTTCGGTGAGCGTGCTGACGCCCAGAGTAACCCCGAATCTGTTTCGCATGCTTGGAGCGCAGCCTTTGATTGGGCGAGCGTTCACGGACGCCGAAGGAGCGGTGGGGGGCCCTGAGGTGGTGATGATTTCTGAAGGTCTGTGGCGGGGAGTTTTCCAGAAGGACCCGGCCATTGTGGGACGAATGGTGCGCGTTAACGGGCGGGAGCGAGCGGTGGTGGGCGTGATGCCGCGGAGTTTTCGGTTCCCCGAATCTGTTGGCCACGACATCGAGAAAGGGCTCTGGCTGCCTCTCCAACCTACCGCCGAGATGTTGAAGGACCGCGGATACGACTTCTTCACAATCGTAGGTAAACTCAGGGCCGGAGCCACGCTTCGAGAGACGCAAGCGCAATTGGACTTAATTGCCGGGCGCGTTCGAGAGATAGGACCGAACTCGGGGGCGGACGTCGCATTTCGAGTAGCGCCTTACGCCCGGATGCTGACCGGGCAGGTGCGCGCGGTGTTCTGGTCTCTTTGGGCCGCGCTGGGGCTGGTACTGTTGATTGCCTGCGCGAATGTGTCCAACTTGCTGATCGCCCGTTGTCTCGGCCGGCAGCAGGAATTCGCCGTTCGCGCGGCCCTGGGCGCAGCACGCTGGCGCCTTATCAGACAAGTGATGGCAGAGGGCGCTCTCTTGAGTGTGCTGGGCTGCTGCGTGGGTTTCGCGCTGGCCTACGGCGCGCTCGCCGCCATTCACAAACTGCCGCCTGATACCATTCCGCGTGGCGACGCGCTGGGAATCCGGTGGACGGTCCTCCTGATCCTCGCCCTGACCGCCGCGGTAACCGCACTGCTGGCCTCCCTCTTGCCGGCGCTTTTCGTGGCCAGGGCAGAGCCGCAGAGGGCGCTCCAGTCGGCCTCGCGCGGAGTCGGCTCGAGGGCGGTGCAAGCCAGCCTGGGTCGGTGGCTGGTGGGCTTTGAAGTGGCGCTCTCGACCGTGTTGCTGGTCTCGGCGGGGCTACTCTTTCGGACCCTCTGGAGTCTTGAGCGCGCACCGCTGGGCTTTGAGGTGAGCCGGGTTACGTGCTTTTCCGCCATGCCGGCGGACGTGGCGGGATTCGCCAACCTGGGTGGGGACCCCGAGGGGCAGCCTGCGCCGGCCTCGATTGCCACACTAGTCTACCAGCCTCTGCTTGAGAACATCCGGCGCGCGCCTGGAGTATCGCACGCTGCGCTCGTCACCGCTCCGCCATTTTCCGGCATGGACTTGACTGCGAGCCTCAGGGTAGTCGGCCAGCCGAAAAGCAGCGGCCTCGCGCAGGAAGCCAGACTCATGGCCGTGAGCGGCGATTACCTGAAAGCGATGGGGACGCCGGTCATACGTGGGCGTGGACTCAACGATGAAGACACTGCCAATGCCGCTTACCATGCAGCCATCAACCAAACCTTTGCGCGGAAGTACTTCGCAGGACAAGACCCACTTGGCCGGCAGATTGATTTAGGCGGCAAAAGCACGGGCATGCTGAGGCCTTACACCATTGTCGGTGTCATTGGAGACCAAATCGACAGCAGCCCGGCGGAAGCGCCGAAGCCGCTCTTGATGCTGCCCTACCAGCAGGTACCGGCAACCTCGCTCTACTATCCGGCGCTTCTCCAGACCGTAGTTCACTTCGTAGTGAACACACGCGGTAAGATGGCGGTGGCGCCCGAAATGCGGGCGATTTTCCGGCGGACGGCGCCCGATTTCGCTCTCGACGATTTTCAGACGATGCAGGAAGCTCTTGACCAGAGCAACTTCAGCGCTAGGCTCGGCCTGTACCTGGTTGGCGCATTTGCCGGCCTCGCTGTCTTGATGGTCATAGCCGGATTGTTCGGTGTCCTGGCTCAGGCAGTCAGCTACCGCCGGCGGGAGATCGGAGTGCGCCTGGCCCTGGGTGCGACGCCGCGAACCATACTGCGCATGTTCCTGCTGCAAGGTTCGAGCGTGGTTGGATTGGGGCTGGCGGTGGGAGTGGCCTTGGCGCTTTGTACCGGGCGGCTTGTGAAGAGTTTCCTCTACGGCGTGAAACCCCTCGACGTCGAAACCTACGCGGTCGTGGTGGCCGCTCTCTTCGTCATAGGAATCGTCTCGGCACTTGTGCCGGCGCGGCGCGCGGCCGGGGTGGATCCGATGAACACTATCCGAGAACCGTAAAAGCCCGTCCGAACCCTTCATCCTGCCCCCGCCTATCCAATGCGGGCCCCTTCGTTATTGCGTGCACCGTCATTCGGATGCCGGCACACGCGTTGGGCCCTCTTGTTGTGGTCCTACTATACCCGTCGGCAACTCTTTTCCAGATGTGCGGAGCGCCTCAGGCGTTGACCCAGCCGTCGCCGGTCCTTTGTTTTCTATGACATTCTCGCTTTGTTCCGGCGATTTTGAGGCTTCGGCGGCGTTTTTCTCTGCCGGACTTCTTGTCGTATCGTCCAGCCCCACCAGCTTACTCAGTTCCTCGGCCGCGCGGTCCTCCGGCTGCTCTTCGGGACGGCTCGCGGTCTCTTTTTCTTGGCGTGCATGTTCTTTGCGCATGGCCAGGAGAATTCTCACCTTCCGGTCGATCGCCCGGTCGAGCGTCATTTCCAGGCGCAGCACCATGTTCGCCGTCTCGTCCTTCGGAGCGAGGCACGAATCCCGCGCAATCGCGTCCTTCCGCTCCTGCGCCTTCATCTCGTCCGCAAACGCCGCCTTCACCGCCGCGATCTGTTCCTCCAGCAGGCGCTCCAGTTCCTGGAGGCGGCCCTTCAGCCCCGCCTCGTCCCCGAAGGTATCCTGCACATACTGGTCGAGCTTGGCC